>Ga0070674_100001973_pt1 | contig 11220 bp, 7 predicted proteins | sample KBSM33metaG_FD_65344 | JGI IMG/M metagenome (GOLD analysis project Ga0070674, IMG submission 65344) | Miscanthus rhizosphere microbial communities from Kellogg Biological Station, Michigan, USA - KBS M3-3 metaG | ecosystem: Host-associated > Plants > Roots > Rhizosphere > Soil ...
TGGATCCGGCGAACCGCTCAATCACTGGCCCTCGTCACCGGCTGCTCTCGTACGCACCATGCGCGCGGCCTTGGACGACGCGGGGTGCGCGCCCGGCGAGGTCGGCGCGGTGTATGCGTCAGCGAACTCGACGCGGCAACTCGATGCCGTCGAGGCCGTCGCAATCGGTGAGGTGTTTCAGCGCCGCGTTCCAGTGACGTCGATCAAAGGTGCGGTTGGCGAGTTTGGCGCCGTCGGCGCCGCGGCTGTTCTGGCGGCGATCGCCTGCGGCGGGCGCCGCAGGATTCCACCAACGGCCGGGTTCGCTGCGCCTGATTCCGCCTGTCCCGTCGATGTGACGTCCGCGGATCGCGCGCTCGAGCGTCCACTGATCCTCGTCAACAGTTTTGCGAGCGGCGGCACGCTGTACAGCATGCTCCTGCGCGCGGAAACGCGGGGGGCGCCCTGACAGGCGCACGCGACGCGCGTGCTATGATCCGGCGCCGTTTCGCCTCACCTGAGGCGCCCTCACTTGGTGCCACATCCACGAGAGTCGCTCGCCGGCCGCGTTGCCCTCGTCACTGGTGCGTCGCGCGGCATTGGCCGGGCAATCGCCCTTGCACTCGGGATGCGCGGGGCCTCGGTCGGCGTCGCCTATCGCGAACGCATCACGGAGGCCGACGCCGTGGTTGCCGAGATCGTGGGCGGAGGATCGGCAGCAGTCGCCGTCGCGTGCGACATCGCGGTCGAATCCTCGGTCAATGCGGCTGTGGCGACCGTGCAGCAGGCACTGGGTCCGATCGACATCCTCGTCAACAACGCGGGCGTCGTCTTCGATCGACTCTTTCTGTTCATGGATCAACCGTCCTGGGACCGCGTCGTACGGACCAATCTCGATGGCGCGTACTTGTGCAGCCGGGCGGTCGCGCGCGGCATGCTGCTGCGGCGCTGGGGCCGCATCATCAATATTTCTTCGCCGAGTGCGCACTCGGGGCTGCCGGGCCAATCGAGCTACGCGGCCTCGAAGGCCGGTCTGGAGGGTCTCACGCGCGCCTTGGCACACGAACTCGGCAGCCACGGCGTCCTCGTGAACGCGGTGGCGCCCGGATTGATCGAGTCAGAGATGCTGACGAAGATGCCGGCCGCCCAGCGCGAACACATCATGTCGGCCACGGCTCTCCGGCGGCTCGGCACGCCCGAGGAAGTGGCGGCGGTCGTCGCCTTCCTGGCCTCGGACGCGGCGAGCTTCATCTGCGGGCAGGTGATAGCCGTGGATGGCGGGCTCCGCTAGTCATCGGCGGTTAGATTTCCCAGGGACCCACTCAGACATTATTCTGTAGCAGACCATGTCGGAGACGTTGCGAACCCAGATCAAGCAGGCGATCGTCCGCAGCCTGCGCCTGCCCATGCAGCCCGCCGAGATCGGCGACGACACGCCGCTTTTCGGCGAGGGCCTCGGCCTCGATTCCATTGACGCGCTGGAGCTCGTCCTCGAGCTCGAGCGGTCGTTCGGCGTCACGATTGCCGACGAACAAACCGGCGCCGCCGTCTTACGATCGGTGAACACGATTGCCGGCTATGTCGAACAGACCCGCGGCGCCACCTCGTCCTGACCAGAATCCGTCGAGGCACCCCGTGTGGTGAACGGATTCAGCGTCGACATCGAAGAGTGGTTCCACATCTGTGGCGTGGACGGGCCGCTCGCGTTCGACCGTTGGCCATCCCTGCCCAGTCGCGTGGTCGAGACCACGCGCCGGCTGCTCGATCTGCTCGCGCGGCATGACGTCCGGGCCACGTTCTTCATCCTCGGCTGGGTGGCGGAACGGCATCCGGATCTCGTGCGGGAGATTGCCTCTGCGGGTCACGACATTGGATCGCACGGCCATACACATCGCCGCATTTACGAGTTGAACGAGCAGGAATTCGCCGACGAGCTCGCACGCTGCCAGCTTGCACTTGCGGCAGCCGGCGTCGCTCGCGTCGAGGAGTTTCGCGCACCGGAATGGTCGATCAACGATCGTGCGCCGCGTGCACTCGATGTGCTGACCGCGCACGGGTTCCGGATCGATTCCAGCATGGCGCCATTGCGCGTCGTCGGCAATCCCACGTATCCACAGCGTCCGCACCTGCGCCACACGACATCAGGACCAATCGTGGAGCTGCCGCCGTTCGTCGGGACGTGGATGGGACAGCAGGTGCCATTCGGCGGAGGCTGGGGACTGCGTCTCTCGCGTCCGTCGTCTGTCGTGAAGGCGATCGACGCGAGCAATCGGCGTGGTGTGCCGGCGGTGGTGTGGGTGCATCCCTGGGAATTCGATCCCGATCCGCCGCGCGTTCGGCTGCCTGCGCGCCTCTGGGCGGCGCACTATCTCGGATTGAGCGGCTTCGCCGGCCGCTTGAGCGACGTCGTTCGCCGCGTCCGTTTCGGTCCGCTCGCGCCCCTCACGGCGTACGCCTCGTGACACGCGTCCCGCCAACCGCACGCCTGGCCGCCGTTCTCATCGCGTGGATCGTGATGTGCGTGGCTCGAACGAGTGCGGCAGCCGACGGCCTCGTTATTCCGCACGTCGGCATCGACGAAGCACTGAACGGGCCGCCCATAGCGGCGCCGGCCGTCCGCGGGACCGCGGCTGCGCTCGGCAATGCGCCGGTAGCCGTCCGTCTGTCGATCCTGCGAAGCGACCTGGCCGTGGGCGATCACGTGTCGTTCACTGCCCTCGACCAACGCCTCGCTTCATACGGACCATCGGTGCACGTCTGGCTGGTACTCGCCGATCCACCGGCTGCGCCACGTGCAGACGAGATCGCCGCGTGGCGTCAGTACGTGCGCGCGGTCGCGGCGCACACGCGAGGACGCGTCCAGGCGTTGGAGATCCCGCTGAACGGCTGGCCGGACGTAGAAGCGGACGCGTTTCTGCTCAAGGCGACGGCCGTACAGGCGCGTGCCGAAGATGCCGCAATACTGATCGGAGTCTCCGGACCGGCGGTGTCGACGGCCGATCGGCTGTCGCGCCTGTATGCGGCGGATGCCGCACCGTATGTTGACCTCGTCATCACCAGCGCCGAGGGCGGCCCCTCGGCGGCGGCACCCCTCAGCGCGGTGCTCGATCGTCTGGATCCGAGTGCGCACGTCGTACAGGCCGGCCTTCCTCTGCCGCCGGACGCGGAGAGCGCACGACGCCTCGTGCTTCACTCCCAGTTCGCATCGTTCGGCACGCCCGTCGCACTCACGACGATCGCGGGATTGAGCGCTGGACACGTGGAAGACGCGCTGGGCAGCCTTCGGGCGGTCGGCGATCTGCTCTCGGCCGAGATCGTGCTCCTCGACGCCGGCGCCGCCCGGCTGACGACGGATCCTCCTGACGCGCTGGACGCGAGGCTCGTCTACAACCTCTCGAACTTCTCCACCTATCTTCTGTATCAGAGACGCACGGGTGCGGGCGATGTCGGCGTAACGCTGCATCTGCCCGCGCTCGGGACGCCGATGGTGCGCTCGCTGTCTAACGGCTCGGTTGCGCCTCCTCGCTCGATCACACACGCCGCGTCAGACGCTCAACTCGTGACCGCAACGGTTGCCGCAGACGCCACTCCGCGGATCCTCGACTTCAACTACGGCGCGGCTGCCATCTACGCGCAGCGGGACGAAACGCGCGCGACAGCGCAGTTGACGGTGCAGGAGATCATCGCCAGGCATCAGCAGGTGCAGGCTGCCGAAGAAGACCTCCTCGACACCTACGTGGCGGATGCGCGGATGGAGCAGCACTTCCGCCCTACCGTGACCGACGCCGGTTACGACGTCGTCAGCGACACGCGCATCTATCGCGACCGCCAGGGCATGGAATGGGAAGAGCTGTCGTTCTCGGTCAACGGATCGCGCTGGGGCAGCGATCGTCCGGCGTTTCCGCTGCTGCAGGCCGAGAAAGTGCTGTCGCTGCCGCTCGACATTCGCCTGACGAACGACTATCGCTACCGGCTGCTGGGCACAGACACGGTAGGCGGCCGACGATGCTACGCCGTCGCGTTCGATCCTGTGGATCAGACGCGGTCACTCTACAAGGGCACCGTCTGGATCGACGCCGAGCGGTTCACGCGGACACGATTGCAGACAGTGCAGACTCGCCTCAGCAGCCCGGTCGTGTCGAACGAGGAGGTCCAGGTTTTCGATCCTGTGAAGGATGCGGCCGGCCACGACATCTGGCTGCCGGCTCGAATCGACAGCAAGCAGATCGTCCTCATCGCGGGGCGGAACCTGCTCGTCGAGAAGGCTGTCGTATTCTCCGACTACCGGTTGAATGCCGCCGATTTCACCGAGCGGCGGCAGTCGGCACGATCGAGCGATCGCATCATGTTCCGCGAGACCGACGCCGGCCTTCGCAACTACGTCAAGGACCACGGGACGCGCGTGGTCAGCGATACCGTGACCACGCGGGCAAAAGCGATGGCGATGGGAGTCACGATCGATCCCTCCTTCGACTTTCCCCTTCCGATCTTCGGCATCAACTATCTGGACTTCGGCGTCCACGACAAGAACACGCAGCTCGCCGTGCTGTTCGGCGGCGTCCTCGTGCTCGCCAATCTGCAGCACATGAAGGTGTTCGGCGGACCGATCGACGCGAGTGTCGATCTGTTCGCGATTGCCGTGCCGTCAAACGATCGGGTCTACGGCGCGACCGGCGAACGCGAGGCGGAGCGGCTTCTGACGTGGCCTCTCAATATCGGCGGCAATCTCGGGTGGCAGGTGAACGACTTCCACAAGCTCACGGCCAACTATCAGTTCCACTTCGACGGATATCACGCGGATACGACCACGTCTGACGACTTCGTGATCCCGCAGAGCACGATCACCAACGGGCTTGGCGCCGGGTACGAATTCAGGCGCCACGGATACTCCCTCACGGCCAATGGCACGTGGTACGGACGCGTCGGCTGGAAGGCCTGGGGACTCGACGGCGCCGAGGAGCCGCGTTCGAGCTATGCGAAGTACAGCGTCAACCTGTCGAAGGACTTCTACTGGAACGCGTTCAACAAGCTGCACCTGAATGGCGCCTGGTTCGGCGGCGACAACCTCGATCGGTTCACGCAGTACCAGTTCGGCCTGTTCGATGACACCAAGGTTCACGGTGTGCCATCGTCGGGTATCCGTTTCGCTGAGCTCGGAATGGTACGGGGCTCGTACTCGTTCAACGTATTCGATCAGTACAGATTCGATCTCTTTCTCGAACATGCCGCCGGCCACCGTGCGAAGGGCGAACCGCTGGACCACATCACTGGACTCGGTGCGGCCTTCAGCCTCCGGACGCCCTGGAGTACGATACTCCGTGCGGATGTCGGAAAGAGCTTCCTGCCAGACGCGTTCGCCGACACCGGGTCGGTCGTCGTGCAGGTGCTGCTGCTGAAACCGCTCTGATGGATTGACCGACCGTGCGCTGCGATCTCCACGTCCACTCGCGTCATTCGGGTCTCAATGGCGACCTGTCATTCCTGAAGAGCCGGGACTGCTATTCGTCACCGGCTGACGTGTATCGCGTGGCGCGCATGCGCGGCATGGATCTCGTCACCATCACCGACCACGACAGCATCGATGGGTGCCTCGAGCTCCTCGACAGGCGCGGAGACATCGGCGACGTCCTGATGGGCGAGGAAGTCACGTGCTGGTGGCCCGACACGGACCTGACGGTGCATCTCGGGGTCTATGGATTGACCGAGGCGATACATCGGGAGATCCAGCCGCTCCGCCGCAACGTGCATGAAACGGTGGCTTACCTCGCGACCACGCCGGCGGTCGCGGTGTTCAATCACCCGTTCCACTTCTATCGAGGACAGGTGCCGCTGCACGACTACGTCGACCTTCTGGGCCGGACGCCGGGCCTCGAGGCACGAAACGGCGCCATGCTGCCCGCGCACAATGATCTGTCGGAGCGGATCGGCCGCGCGCTGACGGGACGCCGCGCCATGGTCGGCGGCTCCGACGCTCACGCACTGCACCGGATCGGTCGGACGTGGACGGAGACCCCAGCGATCACACGCGACGGCTTCCTCGCCGATCTGCGCCGTGGTCAGGCGCGCCCTGGCGGCGCTCACGGATCGGTTGGAGTACTCGCCGGCGACATCTACCGCGTGATCGCGTGTTACTGGCGGGCTCTCGTCTCGGCAGGATATCCGGAGCTCACACCAGCGCGCCGTCTGGTGGGCCTTGCGTTCTCGTCGGCAACGCTTCCCGCGCAGTTCACGCCATTCGTCGTCTCAGCGCTCCACAAGCGGCGGGAAGCGGCGGTCGTCCGCCAAGCCGCGAACGAACTTGGCATCGTGCCGCGAGCGAGCGATGTCGGTGACGTCACGGAGGAATACGAGGGATGAGCCGAGGACGCGTCGCGGTCACGGGCATCGGTCTCATCACCGCCGTCGGACCGACACGGGAGTCGACCTGGTCGGCGCTGATCGAGGGCCGGTGCGGCATCCGGGATGTCACGCTGTTCGACACCGCAGGCTATCGCAGCCGGTGCGGCGGTGAAATCGAGGCCTTCGACACGACGGGCCTGTCCCGGCGTGAGCGCCGACGATGGTCGCGGAGCGATCAGCTCGCCGCCGTGGCCACGAGCGAGGCGCTCGAGGATGCCGGGCTGCTGACGAACGGCGTGGACCCGACACGTGTTGGCGTGATGTTGGGCGCCGGCACCGGCGATCTCTTGCGGAACGAGGACTACTACTTCACGCTGCTCGACCACGGGATCGATCGCGCGCGGCCGACTCGCATCCACAATCACTTCACCAGCACGCCAACCGACGTCGTCGCAACGCGCTTCGGTTTCGAGGGTCTCCGGACGACGGTCGTGTCAGCATGCTCGTCCAGCAGCATCGCCATCGGCTACGCCGGCGACCTGATTCGTGCGGGCCGGCTCGACGCGGCCGTGTGCGGCGGATCCGACGCGCTGTCACGCCTGACCTTCAGCGGCTTCAACGCGCTGCGTCTGATGGATCCGGCTCCGTGCCGTCCGTTTGATGCCTCGCGCGCCGGCATGAACATCGGTGAGGGTGCGGGCATCCTCGTTCTCGAAGATTGGGATCATGCACGGCGTCGCGGCGCGTCGATCTACGCCGAGCTTGCGGGTTACGCGCTCAGCTGTGAGGCCTTCCACGCCACCGCGCCGGAGCCCGATGGCCATGCGATCGCGAACACCATCCGCCTGGCCCTCGCCGACTCACAGACCAACGCCGATGACGTCGAACACGTGAACGCGCACGGCACGGCGACAGCTCAAAACGATCGGGCGGAGTCGAGGGGATTGCAGCTGGTCTTCGGTGACCGTGTCCGACAGCTGCCGGTGACATCGATCAAGAGCATGCTCGGTCACTGCCTCGGGGCAGCTGGAGCAGTCGAAGCCGCGGTCGTCGCGCTGACGGTCGCCCGCGGCGTCATTCCCCCGACGATCAATCATGCCTGCACTGACAGCGAGTGCCCGGTGGACGTAGTCGCGAACGAGGCCCGTGCACTCAACGTCCGCTGCGCGGTCTCGACTTCGCTGGCGTTCGGCGGCAACGACGCGGCGCTCGTGATGCGCGCGGCCGGATAGGCGTGGCGACGACCCGCTAGCCGAGACCCGCCAGCGACACGGCTGCAAGGCTGTCAGGTACGAGGATGGATCGGCGCAGCTGATCCAGGCATTCGGCCACAACCGGGCTCCCAGGTTCAGTCTCACGCGCCAGGCACGTGAGTGCGCTGGCCAGGACCTCCAGGCGTTCCAGGTTCGCGGTCAGCCGCTGCACCAACTCCGCGTCGTCCGGGATCGGTTGAGGCAGGCTCCGATGCCACTCGCGGAGGAGATCCACAGACAGGATGTCGTTTCGTGCGTCGCCAGCAGGCGGCTCGACCGCCTCATCCCACTTCCGCACCATCGTCTGCATCCGGTGGTGCAAGAAGAAGAATCGCTGCATGAGCGGATCGATCGCCTTCAGGAACACGGGATCGGTGAACTTGCGGCGGAAGAAGATCAGCGCCGGGATGGCCCAGTAGCACGCGTTGTCCCAGAGGATCTTTGCCGACATCACCTGGGCGTTTCCCATCATTCGGTACTGACCGCTGTAGATTCGGAGAAACGCGCTGAACAGGAGGAGATACGTCCGGTTGTATTGCTCGGCGACGGCGTCGATCGGCTCGCCCCTCAATTCTCGGCGGATCAGGTCGACGATGAAGTCGTTGCTCATGCCGATGAAGTCGGATCCGGGCGAATACAGGGGGTCGGTAAACGCTCCGGCTTCACCGGTGAGGCACCAGCGTTCGCTGGAGTACACGCGCTGGCACCCGTGCGCATAGTGTCGCAGCACGAGAAAATCGTCGGCGGGTTCATTCGAGGCCGTCACAACGTCCGCGACTTGCGGCTCATAGCGTTCGAGCCACTCGATCGCCCGCTCGTACCGGTTGTACGTCGCCAGCGGATGCAGCACATCGTCGGCGACGATGCCAACGCTGGTCGAGCCGGAGCCGAGCGGAATGAGCCAGACCCAGTAACCCCGTCCCATCAGGTGATTCGTGCTGAGCCACCGGGTGCGAGAGGGAACGAACGCCGCCCAATCCGCGCCGCTCACCCAGTCGTCGATTCGGATCTGATACGGCACGCGGAACCACGCCGCGTTGGAGTTGTGATCAACCGCCCGGGCCAGACCCAGGTGGCGTTTCAGGAGACCGCCGCGACCGGATGCGTCCACCAGCCATCGGCCGCGGACGGTGCTCTGCTGCCCGGCGCGCTCAAATGTGACGCGGTGGCCGCTCACCGCATTCATCTCGAGGCTGATGACACGCGACGCATCGGCCACTTCGATGCCATCAAGGCGGTTCATCTCGGCGAGAGAGTTTTCGAGGCGACCGCGATCCAGCTGCCATGACGGTACCTCCGCCGGAACGCGAGGACCGAGCTCGGCGCGCTGCCCGAGGTCGCGGTTGCCGTGGCGCGTGAAGAAATAGCGGATGCCGTTCTTCGGCAGGTGCGCCTGCTCGAGATACGGACGCAGTCCCAGCACGTGGCCGAAGTAGTGGGCACCGATCTCGACTGACGATTCCCCTACCTTGAACGCCGCCTCCCGGACGGGGAAGGGGTGCTTCTCGATCACGAGGAGCGAGAGGTCCGGCAGCGTCTGGCGCAGCTGCCGCGCGAGCGTCAGCCCAGCGAGTCCGCCGCCGGTGATGACAACATCGTATTGCGATCGCTCGGGCATGCTGGCTCCCGCCGCTCCTTATCGTCGACAGAGGATACTCGACATCGAGAGCTCAACTGAGCAAGGGGGGCGGAGGAAGGTGCGGACGGAAGGTGCGGACGGAGGGTGCGGTAGCAAGGTGCGGTAGAGGGTGCGGCCACAGGGTGCGGTCACGAGGTGTGGTCTTCGGGTGCGGGCGGAAGGTGCGGTAGCGAGGTGCGGTCGCAACGTGCGGTAGAGGGTGCGGCCACAGGGTGCGGGCGGAAGGTGCGGTCACGAGGTGCGGTCTTCGGGTGCGGGCGGAAGGTGCGGTCACGAGGTGCGGTAGGGAGGTGCGGAAGCTAGGTGCTGCTAGTCCTGCGGGTCGGAGAACTACGAAGGTGCGACTTCAGACGGATCGTGGCAGTGCGAGCCCGTCGGATGAGGAACAGCAGCGCCCTGTAATCGCCAGCATTCAGGTAGCCTTCACACCGCGCGACCCTCAGGTGATTCTCGGTTTCGTTTAACGAGCCAATGGCGATGTCGCAGAACCGCGCAAAATCGCCGTGCCCATAACGGCCGAACCCCTCAGCAATGTTTGCCGGCGCCGACCGCGTCGAGGCCCGGAGCTGGTCGCACAAACGGTAGTCGCGCGCCTCTTGCGCACGGGCAGAAACTGCCATCACCTCGACGCGAAGGGTCTCCGACAGCTGCCAGGCAATGAGTTCCGAGAAATGTCGAACACCCACGCTGTTTCGTATGGCATCTGCCGTGCCATTTCACCAGCACCTGCTGACCGCACCTTTCGTCCGCACCTCTTGGCCGCACCTTGCGACCGCACCTTCCGTCCGCACCTACTGGCCGCACCTTGCGAAATTACCCCTCCCGCAAGACCACCGAAGGGTCGATTCGTGCCGCGCGCCGCGCGGGGAGCCACGCAGCCGCGAGAGCGATTGCCGTGAGTACGATCGCAGCTCCAGCAATCGTCAGCGGATCACCAGGCTCGAGCCCGTAGAGCAGCCCCGCCACGAACCGCGACGCCCAGAAGCTGATGGCGGCGCCCACGATGACGCCAATCGCGACGAGGCGCGCCATGCGCGACACGACCATCCGCTGCACGCGGCCTGCATCGGCGCCGAGGGCCATTCGCACGCCGATCTCGGTTCTCCGGAGACTGACCGTGTACGACGCCACGCCGTAGAGACCGATTCCCGCGAGGAGCAGCGCAAGGCCGCCGAAGAATCCCGACAGGAGCGCCATGATGCGCTCGCGGACCAGGCTGGCGTTCACCTGTTCCCGCAGCGGATGGAAACTCAGAGAGAGGTCGCGATCGACCGTGGCGACCCGCGTGACCACGCTGCGCACGAGAAGTGCGGGTGACTGCCCACCAGCGACGCGGACCGTGAGCGCCGAAAACGGCTCCTGCTCGTCGCTGCCCTGGTTGTAGCACGTATACACCACGGGCTCGCTCACCTTGCGCAAATCGTTGTACGCACTGTTGCCAACGACGCCGATGATCTCGAAGACTTTGGTGGGCTGGCCTTCGTCGTGGTCCGGCAGGCGAATCGACTTGCCGACGGGATTGCCGCCCGGAGTGAACCTCCGCGCGAACGCCTGATTGACGATGACGACGGGAGTCGAGCCCGTGCGATCGTGCGAGTCGAAGTCACGACCGGCGACGAGCGGTGTGCCATACGTCGCAAACCAGCCTGGCGTAATGGCGTTGAACCACGCCATGCGCTCGCGACCCTTGAGCGGCGGCTGACCGTCCACTTCGACGGCGTCGTTCCAGCTCATGCCGCTCAACGGTGTCAGCACCGACACGCTGACGCGTTCGACGCCAGGCAGCGTCGCCACCGCGTCCCGGACGCGCGTCAGCAGCGCGTGACGCTCGGTCGGCGCGACGGTGCTGCGCTGTGCGTCAACCCCGACGAGCAGCAGCGGATCGCGATCGAATCCGAGGTCGAGGGACGCGAGCGACGCGAACGTCCGAACGAACAGTCCGGCGCCGACGAGGAGCATCACCGACAACGCGACCTGGGCCACGATCAGCGGACTGCCCAGCCTCCGGCG
>Ga0070674_100001974_pt1 | contig 11218 bp, 9 predicted proteins | sample KBSM33metaG_FD_65344 | JGI IMG/M metagenome (GOLD analysis project Ga0070674, IMG submission 65344) | Miscanthus rhizosphere microbial communities from Kellogg Biological Station, Michigan, USA - KBS M3-3 metaG | ecosystem: Host-associated > Plants > Roots > Rhizosphere > Soil ...
GGTCGCCTCGTCGAGGATCAGGATCGCCGGGCGATGCAGCAGGGCACGCGCGAGCGCGATGCGCTGGCGCTGGCCGCCGGAGATCATCTGGCCGCGCTCGCCCACCACATGGTCGAGGCCATCCGGCAGGGCTTCGATGAACTCGTCCGCGCCGGCGGCGCGCAAGGCGCGCCAGACTTCCTCGTGGCTGAAACGCTCCTCGCCCAGCGCAACATTGTTCCGGACGCTGTCATGGAACAGCGTGACATCCTGCGGGACGTAGCCGATCACTTGGCGCCATTTGGCGAGGTCGACCTCATTGCTGTCGACGCCGCCCAGCAGCAGCCGGCCGGAGCGCGGCGGCAGCAGCCCGATGACCAGATCAAGCGTCGTGGTCTTACCGACCCCCGAAGGGCCGACCAGGGTCGTGATCTTGCCCGCCGCAATCTCGAAATCGACCTTTGCCAGCAGTTCCTTGCCGTCGGCATGCTTGAAGGACACTTCTTCGAAGCGGACTCCGGCAGTCGGGTTGGGTGCCACTGTTCCGGTCAGCTGCTCCTGGCTCGACTCGGCCGCGGCAATCAGGCTGCGTGCCGAGCCCAGCCAGACCTGCGCCATCATCAGGCGCTGGCTGCCGCGCTGGACAAAGCCGAACGTGTTCACCAGGCGCACCAGCAGGATCGCGGCCAGCAGCAGCTCGTGCCCGCCGAGGCCGAGCCACTGGCTGCCGCCCAGCAGGCCCAGCACCATGCAGATCGCGATGATCGGCGCCTGCAACTCCTCCGCATATTCGGCCGACAACACGCGGGACTTCATGCTCTGGTCCAGGGTCTCACTGTCCTTCGACAGCAGCGTCGACATCTGGGCCTGGCGGCCCATCGCACGGATCGACTTGATGCCGATGAAGACGTCGGTCAGGTCCGCCTTCATCCGGCTCATGGCCCGGCTCTGGCCCTTGGCGGCGCGCTTGGATTGCCGCACCAGCGCGCCATAGGTCACCGCCATGATGGCCGCGACACCGGCGGCGATCAGCACCATCGCCGGAGCGATCACGTAGCAGATCAACAGGTAGATTCCGATGCGCAGGAACGCCATCAGCATGTCGGTGCTGAGCTGGAACGCTTCGCCCACGGCGTTCGAGCTTTCGCCCGCCGCGGATACCAGGCGGCTCAGCCGCTGGCGTGCAAAGAAGCTCCAGCGCGCCTGCATCAGCGTGCGGATGACGTAGAGCCTCGCCTCGGTGTTGATGCGCGTCATGACGCTGGCGACATAGCGCGTGACGGCGATGCTGATGACGGCCTTGATCACCATGAACAGCAGGATGGTGAGCAGCAGCGTCGGCAAGTTCATCGGCAGGCCAACGGAGGTGAACGCGCTTTCGAGCGCGTTGTGGATCATCTCGCGCCGGCCGCCCATCTGCATATCGGTTTCCGGGCTCATGACCGAAAGCAGCGGAATGATAGCGGCAAATCCCACCAGCTCGAACACGCTGGCGATGCAGACGCCCACGACCACGATGATCCGCTGCAGCGGCGGAACCACCCGCAGCGAGATGATCATCGAGCGCAGGAGGCCCGGCTTTTTCTGGAGGGTCTTCGCCATTTGACTCGATCTTCGCCTTTAACGGTCCGCTCAGGCCATTTGGACGGCCGGCTGCCAATAGGCGCCGGGTGCCGGCAACTCGGTGCGGCCGCCGCCGAGAACCTCGTTCCACTGCCGGCCGATCGCCTCGATGCTGAAATGCTGGGCCAGGATGGGCTGCGCCCGCGCCAGATGGTCGCGAACCGTGTGCGGCTCGAACAGGTAGGTGTCGATGCCGGAGCGCCAATCGTCCAGCATCATGACATCGCGCAGCGGCTCAAGCGATTCGAGGTAGGTCGCGACCACCGGGACGTTGTTGGCGAGCGCCAGGACCGCGCGGTTGGCCGACTTGCACAGCGAGAATGGATCGGCCGCGCTCGGCATCACGAACAGATCGGCGCGCGACAGTTCGAAGAACACCCGTTCGTTGGACCAGGCTTCGTAACGGGTGAAGATGTTGACGCCATGGGTCAAGGCGTCGAACCGCACCCGGTTGTTGCTGATCACCACCAGCTCGATCGGCCGGTCGCGATGGGCGCGCTCCAACTCCTCGATCACCGGTTTCAGAAGCGCCATGCCGAAATCGGAATGGAAGCTGCCGTGCCGGCCGAACCAGATGATGCGGGCGGTGTCTTCCGGCAGGTGATCGACTTGCCAGTCGGATTCGACGCCGAAGGTTTCGCCGTCATGCGGGTCGCGGCCTGCAAAGGGGCCTAGTACCGGCGAAGCGACCGATTGCGGCAGCCAGGCGGAGATCGCCTGATAGGCATCGGGCGTGATCGCGGCGTCCGGCACCACCCAACTCGCCACCTCTTCGCCCAGGTGACGGCGCGCCACCCGCTCGAGCGCGCGGGTCGGCGTGACGATGGCATCGGCATGCCGAGCGAGATCGCCGGCGCTCTCCGCCGACAGCTCGGGCCCGCGCCGCTGCGCATAGCCGGGCACGAAAATATTGTCGCAGAGATCCATAAGGACCGGCTTGCCGCGCGATCTGAAGTCGCGCGCGACCTCGTGCAGCCGCTCGCCGGCCTGCTTCACCACGATCAACGCGTCGAAGGAATTCGGATCTGGATGCTGATCGGAGAAGATCACGCTGTCATGGCCGGCCTGCTGCAACGCCCAGGCCGGAACGAGGCAGCGATAGCGGAAGCTCGCGACTGCCGGGTCAGCGTCTGGAACGATCCAGGCTAGGCGCATCGGGAGATCCCGGCCAAGCGAGTCTGTGCCCGCATTGCCTGTGCGCCAGTCCGTGCGCCCAGGCTGTTCCGTCCCCACGCATGGATCATCCCGTTATCCTCGTTGCCTAGACCAGCGGATGTCGCCCGCTCTGCGCCAGGCACCCCAAATTGGTACGCGTGGCCCGCCCGGCGGACTTGGTTGCGTGGTCCTGCGGCGGGCCATTCCCAGTGATGGGATTAGTACCCACTCCCCTTAGGTTATTCAAGGACATAACCGTCGCAGGCGGTGGCAAACCAGTGTCGCTTAATGACCTCTTAATTGTTGCGAATCCAGGGTATTTTGCGCGCGCGCGGAGTAGACGGCGCACCCCAACGACGCTATGAACCAGCGTGTCCTAAATGCCGCAGTCTGCAATGCAATCTGGGAGAACGGCACTGACCGAGCGGGACCTGCGAACTGCGTTGGGCCGGCGCACCATTCTGGTGACGGGCGGCGCCGGCTTCATCGGATCGGCCGTATGCCGGCTGCTGCGGGATACGACCGATTGCCGGATCGTCAATCTCGACAAGCTGAGCTACGCCTCCAGCCCGGCGGCGCTTGCGACCCTGGCTGGTGATCCGCGCTATCAGTTCGAGCAGGCCGACCTGTGCGATCGCGCCGCCTTGGCCGGCATCTTCCAGCGCCACCGGCCCGACTCGGTCATCCATCTGGCGGCGGAATCCCATGTGGACCGCTCGATCGATGGGCCGCAGGCCTTCGTCATGAGCAACGTCGTCGGCACCTTCAATCTGCTGGAGGCCTGCCGCGCGCACATGGGGTCCCTCCCCGAAGCGGCGCGCGCGAATTTCCGGCTGGTGCACGTCTCGACCGACGAGGTCTATGGCTCGCTCGGCGACGAGGGGCGGTTCGACGAGCACAGCCGCTACGATCCGCGCTCGCCCTATTCGGCGACCAAGGCGGCATCGGACCATCTGGCGGCGGCGTGGCGCCACACCTTCGGTATCCCGACCTTGATCACCAATTGCGGCAACAACTATGGGCCTTACCAGTTTCCGGAAAAGTTCATCCCGACCCTCATCATCCGCGCCCTCAAGGGGCAGGAGCTGCCGATCTATGGCGGCGGCACCAATGTGCGGGACTGGATCCACGTCGAGGATCATGCGCGCGCGCTGCTCGGCGTGCTGGCCTTCGGAACCGTGGGCGACAAGTACCTGATCGGCGCCGAGGAACAACGGCGCAACCTGGATATCGCCGAGATCATCTGCGACCTGGTGGATCGCACCGTTCCGCGCAACCAGCCGAGCCGCGCGTTGATGAAGCATGTAGCGGACCGGCCGGGACACGACCACCGCTATGCCATCGATTCCTCGAAGGTGCGCGCGGAGATCGGCTGGCGGCCGCTGCACACGCTGGACGGGGGCCTCGAGTCCACCGTGCGCTGGTACATCGATCATAAGGATTGGTGGGAGGATATCTTCGGCTCGGGCCGCTATGACGGCGGGCGCCTCGGCCTACAGGCGGCGCAGCCCAAGGCAACGGGAGTCCGTGGATCATGAAGGGCATCGTCCTGTCCGGCGGACGCGGCACCCGCCTCTATCCGGCGACCAAGGCGGTGTCGAAGCAGCTGATCCCGCTGTATGACAAGCCGATGGTCTATTACCCCATCGCCAGCCTGATGCAGATGGGAATCCGCGACATCCTGGTCGTCACCACGCCGGAGGACGAGGAGCGTTACCGCCACCTTCTGCGCGACGGCGCGCAATGGGGCATCCACATCTCCTACTGCCGCCAGCCGAAGCCGGAAGGCATCGCGCAGGCGCTGCTGCTGGGGCGCGACTTCATCAACGGCGAGCCGATCGCGCTCATCCTCGGCGACAATTTCATTTACGGCGAAGGCTTCAACCAGAGCCTGACCCGCGCCAGCACGCTCACCAGCGGCGCGATCAACTTCGCCTATCGGGTGTCCGACCCCGAGCGTTATGGCATCATCGAGTTCGATCCCAACGGCCGTCCCCAGCGCCTGGTCGAGAAGCCGAAAAAGCCCAAGTCGAACTGGGCCGTCATCGGCCTCTATGTCTATGACAAGCGCGCGTCGGAACTGGCCGCCGAACTGAAGCCCTCGGCGCGCGGCGAGCTGGAGATCACCGATCTCAATCAGTGCTATCTCGACCTCGGCCAGTTGCAGATCGAGAAGCTCGGTGCCGGCAATGCCTGGCTCGACACCGGCACGCACGACTCGTGGCTGGAGGCCTGCCACTATGTGCAGACCATCTTCCACCGCCAGGGCCAGATGATCGGCTGCCTGGAAGAGGTCGCCTATCGCAACAACTTTATCACCGCCGCAGAGCTCGAGCGCCTGGCCGACGAGATGAAGGCCTCGACCTATGGTCAGTATCTGAAGGCGCTGCTGGACTAACTTCGCTTGAACAGGCGCGGCCGCGGCGCGGTCGCCAGGCGGCCGCGCTTTCCCGACAGGGATAGATTCGGATTGAAGAACGGGTCGTCGAACATGACGTGCGCCCAGCGCGAGCGCATGTATTCGCGCTCCCACGTGAAGCTGGCGAGGCGTTCCACGCGGACGTCCGAGCCACGGCTGGCCGAATGACGATGCAGCAGCCGCGCGTGCGGCGTGTAGATGACGCGCAACCCCGCTTCGCGCACGCGCAGGCAAAAGTCGATGTCGTTGTAGGCGACCGCCAGGTGCCGCTCGTCGAGTCCGCCGAGCTGCTCGAACAGCGAGCGCCGCATCAGCTGGCAGGCGCCGGTGACCGCGCTCAAGTCCTGCGTCACGTAGATGCGGCCGGCATAGCCCGGATCGTCGGGCGCGGCATCGGCATACATGTGGCCGGCGACGCCGCTCAATCCCACGATCACGCCGGCATGCTGAACGCTGCGATCGGGATAGAGCAGCAGGCAGCCGACCAGTCCCACGCCCGGCCGCGACACCTGGCTCACCATCTCGTTCAGCCAGTCCGGCTCGAACGCCTCGATATCGTTGTTGAGCGTCATCAGCAATTCCCCGCGCGCATGAGACGCGCCGAGATTGATCAGCCGCGGATAGTTGAACGGCCCGGGTGCAGGAATGACTTGCACGTCGGACCGTTGCGACAGAGCCGCGAAGTAGGCCTTGGTCTCGGCTTCCGCGCTGTCGTTGTCGAGGATGATGATCTCTTTGTTCGGATAGCTGGTCGCGCGGTCGAGGCTGTTGACGCAGGCTTCCAACAGGTCCTTGCGATCGCGCGTCGGAATGACGACGGAGACCAGCGGCAAGGGATCTGGCAATGGATGGCGCAGACGCAGGAAACCGTGCGGATCCGGACCTTCGACCTTCGCGCCAGCCAACGAGGCGCGCCGTGCGACAAAGCTCTCGGCAATCTGTCGTCGTGCACTGCCCGCGAGATAAAGCACGCGCGTCCGGGGCGAAACCGCAGGATCGCCTCCCACATGCACCAGGATGCCCGGACAATGGAGCGGATCGCGGCGCGACGCCATGGTCGCTTCCAACGCAGTTGCGTAGATGCCTTCATCGAGTCCGGCAGCAGACGGCAAGGTCAGGCCCTGCAAAGCGGCCTTCTTGAAAAAAACCGCGCGCCCGAACCCGTGCTGGCAGAGGAACAGGTCGTCACCGAAATCCGGCTTGAACCAGGGCGCAAAGCGGTGGCCCTTGGCATCGATCTGGTCTTCATCGCCGAAGATGACCGGCGCGTCGGGCATTGCCTCGGCGGCCACCGCGAGCCGTCGCAAGGCCGACGCGGCAAGCCGATCGGAGCCATGCAGGACAGCGACATACTCGCCGCGCGCGTGCTCCAGGGCGCCTGCCAAGCCATCCTTGAACTGCCAGCCGTCGGAAAATCCGATGGTCGCGATGACCTGGATTCCAGGCTCGTCTGGATGGCGATTCCAGTAAGTCGCGTCGCTGTCGGAATCCGAGCCGGCCAGCAAGATCGTCAGAGGGAGGCTCGGGCCGGACGACGACTCAACCGGCCCATAATTCTCCCACCGTTCGATCCAGCTCTGGTAGTCCCGCTCGATGTTGAGGCCGCGGGCGAGCTGCAGGTACAGCTCCCGCCGCGTCGGCTCGCGCCGGAACAGTTTTCGGAAGCGGCCGAAGCTCATCGGGACCTTTCCCCCTGCGCGATTCCCGCCTCACCTCAATACAAGGTGACCGTGGGCCCGCCAAGGCCCTGATTCCGGCTTGTGCAACGCTCGGTCGTCAACTAATCACTCGGACGAAGCTGAAGGGACGCTCCATCCGTGCAGATCACCGATCTCGCCCTGCCCGACGTGAAACTCGTGCAGCTGAAGGTCCACGGCGACAGCCGGGGTTTCTTCATGGAATCCTACAAGGAAGCGGATTGGCGCCCGATTCTCGGCAACCGACCCTTCATCCAGGACAACCAGTCGCTTTCCGGCCCGGCGGGCACGATGCGCGGCTTGCACTATCAGATGCCGCCCTTCACCCAAGCCAAGCTGGTGCAGACCCTGCGCGGTCGCATTCTCGACGTCGCGGTTGACCTGCGCCGCGCCTCCCCGACCTTCGGCCGGCATGTCGCGGTCGAGCTGGCGGCGGGCGATGGCCGGCAGATATACGTGCCCGAAGGCTTTGCGCACGGCTTCATGACCCTGGAGCCCGATTCGATGGTGGCCTACAAGGTGACCAGCGGCTACGAGCCGAATTCGGAACGCGGCATCGCCTGGGACGATCCGGACTTGGCGATCGCGTGGCCGGCGACGGCAAAAGCCAGCGCGACCTTGTCCGCACGCGACCAGCAATGGCCGCGGCTCAAGGACGCTATCGATCTGTTTTAGACGGCTTGATGCCGAGTACCGCCGCCGCGCCGCGGATGACGGGCTTGATCCAGGATTTCGGCTCCTGCTCCAGCTCCCATTGCTTGATGGGCTTGGATGGATCGTGCCGCAAGTCGTAGACAACGCCGTTGATATTCGCCTGGCTGAAATCGCCGTTGAGGTTTTCCATCGCCACGGTGCGCGCCGCCAAGCCAAGTTCCGCCGGCGGAATCGACAAGCGCTCTGCGGCCGCGCTCAGCTGGTCCATCACATCCGCCGCCGGCTTGGCGCGGTCCCTCAATAGCAGATACTCACCTGGCTGCGGCTGGGTCGCGATGTTGTCGTAGGCGTTTTCGGCGACGATCTCGTTGAATTCGGTCTCGAGCTTCTTGCGCACTTCCGGCGACGTCTTGCTGGCGGATTGCTCGCTCAGGATCTCCGCCTTCACCTGCATCAGGTCGACTTCGCCATTCAACTGCCGCGCGGCGCTTTCGACCATCATCATGAACTCATCGCCATCGGCCAAGCCGGTCCGCTCCAGCGCCGCCAACGCAGGGGTCTCGTCGCGCAGGCTGGCAGCCAGCATCAGCCACCATTGCCCCTCGGTCGGTGAGTCGCGCAGCGCGGCGAAGAATTCCTGCGCGCCCTCATTGCGCGTCATCACGCGCACGCGCACCATCTCAAGCTTGCGCGCCACCATCTTGACCAGGCGGCGACGAAAGGGACCGCGATTGTCGGGGTCGACATACTCGATGAAGAAGTGGTCGGGCAGATGCCGCGCTTCCACGCCAAGATGGTGCCCGGTCATGCCCCGTGCATCGAAGATCTTGGTCGACGTATCGATCAGCAGAGAGAGATCCCAGGTCTCGGTCATGCTCGCGGGTTCTCGCCTATCTCAGGTAAACTGGATAAGGCCGCCCGCATTAAGGAATGGTTAGCTATGTCGAATGGCGCAGTGCCTAGCGGACCGCAGTCACAAAGGCCGCAGCCTTTTGCGCCAGCTCGTCCCGCGACATGCCCGGTTTATAGAGCGCCGAGCCGATCCCGAAGCCGTCGGCGCCGGCCGCCCGGTAGGCCGCGACATTGTCGGGGGTCACGCCGCCGGTCGGGACCAGCAACGTCTCCTTGGGCAGGACCGCCCGCCATGCCTTGACGGCAACCGGCGGCAGCAGCTCGCCGGGAAACATCTTCAGTCCGTCCGCTCCAGCAGCGAGCGCGGCAAAAGCCTCGGTCGGCGTCGCAACGCCGGGCAAGGCGATCAGCCCGCGCGCCTTGGCGGCTGCGATCACCGGCGCCGCGCAATTGGGCGCGATGATCAGCTTGGCACCGGTCGCCGCCACGTCGGCGACCTGGCCCTCGGTCAGGACCGTGCCGGCGCCGGTCAGGACACCGGATGGCGCATGGCGCACGAGATAGGCAATGCTCTCTAGCGGGCGTGGTGAATTCAGCGGCACTTCCAGGATGGAGAAGTCCACCAACGTCTCCAGCACCCAGGGCGCTTCCTCCGGCTTCATGCCGCGCAGGATGGCGATCAAGGGCAATCGCTGCAGGCTGTCGCGAAGCATATCGGTCATGAGCGCACCAGTCCGGCCTGTTGCCCGATCCAGAACAAGGCAGCCGGCAAGACATCCTTGTTGTCGATGCCATGCAACGCGAGACCCAGAAGATTGCCGCACTCACCGTAGCGCGCCAGCATGCCGGCGGAGCCGATGCAGGTGACACCGGTCCGGCTTAGGTCGGGCCAAGCGGCAAGCGCGTCACGCATTTCGGTGCCGATCAGCAGGCCGGAGAGATAGCTCGCGACCTCCTTGCCCTCCAAGCGGCCGAACAACGCGAGCGAGCGGGCGCTGAACACCCGGTTGAGCAATTCGGTATCGGGGCCGGTCGCGCGCACGCCGCGCGCAAAGGCCGCTTCGTCCTCGGCATCGCCCGTCATCAGCTGGGCGAGCGTGCCGGACTGCCGCAGCAGGTTGAACAGCTCGCCGGTGATGTAGGTGCGGAACTCGATCAGCTTGCCGTCGGCGACCCGCGCCCACTTCGAATGCGTGCCGGGCGTCAGGAACACGCCATCGGATCGGCCCTGCTTGAGCAGCGCGCCCAGCATCTGGCATTCCTCGCCGCGCATCACCTCGGGCTGCTCGGCGCTGTCCAGGTTCATGCCCGGCACGATCCAGCAGTCGCTGTCTGCGATCCGGCCGGCCTTCATCAGGTTCCGCGCGAGGTCAGCCAGCGGCGCCGGCGCCGTGACATAAGGCACTTCGACCCATCCCATGCGGCTGCCCGCCATGCCGGCAATCACCACGGGCACGCCGCCGTCGAGCCAGCCTTCCAGGAACGCCTTGAGCGAGTCTGCGAAACGCCCATCCTTGATCGCCAGCAGGCCCGCGGAATCGGCGCGCTCTTGGTTCGCGCCGCCGTCGGCGCCGAGCGCCCAGGCACGCCGGTTGGTCGAGCCCCAATCGACCGCGATACAGGAATACGTCGCCATGAGCCTTTATAGGGCTCCGACGCCGCCATAGGCAAAGCCGCCGGGTGCCGGCGCCAAGCGGTTGCGCAACGGAGCGCCGAATTCGGCCATCTCGATCTCGAACATGTCGCCCGGCTCGGTGCGGATGCCGTCGCCGAAGCTCAGGGTCGCGGTGCCGAAGAAATGCACATGCAGATCGCCGGGCCGGCGGAACAGCTTGTATTTGAAGTGGTGGTATTCGAGGTTGGCGATGGTGTGCGACATGTTGCCCTCGCCGCTCAGGAACGGCTTGCGCCACAGCACACTGCCTTTGCGCACGATGCGGCTTTCGCCTTCCAGCTTGTCCGGCAGTGCGCCGGTGCGCAGCTCCGGACCGATGGCGCAGGCCCGCAGCTTGGAATGCGCGAGGAAGAGATAGTTCTGCCGTTCCGTCACGTGATCGGAATATTCGTTGCCGAGCGCGAAGCCGAGCCGCCACGGCTTGCCGTTTGCATCGACCAGATAGAGGCCGGCGACCTCCGGCTCCTCGCCGCCGTCGAGTGCAAAGTCAGGCAGCGGCAGGTCGGCGCCGGGCGCCACCACCGAGCTGCCGTCGCCCTTGTAGAACCATTCCGGCTGCACGCCGGGTCCGGGCAGCTGCGGCTTGCCGCCTTCCAGGCCCATGCGGAACATCTTCATGGAATCGCTCAGGGAGTCCACATCACCGGAGATCTTCTTGTGCATCTTGTCGCGCGTGTCGGCGCTGCCGAGATGGGTCAGGCCGGTGCCGGTCACCAGGCAATGCGCGGCATCCGGGTGATCGACCGGGGAAAGCACGCGGCCCTCTGCCAGCAGCGCCTGATAGTCCAGCGCCGCGCCATCACCTTCGGCCTTCACCGCCTCATCGAGGCTCAGCCGCGCGGCGATCGCCTGCTTCGCCAGATCGAGCATCCTGGTGGCGCCCGGCACCACGATCGCGCGGTTGCCCTCGATGCGCGCCACGCCGCGCGCGCCCTGGTCGGTCCGATATTGAATGAGACGCATGGGACACCTTCTTTCCACGAATGGCGGGTCTTTTATCATACAAACTGAAAATCCGGCAACGCAGGACTGGCCGCCGCCGATGGGAAATGATGGCAAGAGTTAATCGCATTGCGGAAGCGAAACTATGCGTTCTGCAAATTGCGATGGCAATGCGGCTGGCCTATAGTTCGCTCGGCACAATTGTCCGATAAATGTGCCCAA
>Ga0070674_100001975_pt1 | contig 11217 bp, 9 predicted proteins | sample KBSM33metaG_FD_65344 | JGI IMG/M metagenome (GOLD analysis project Ga0070674, IMG submission 65344) | Miscanthus rhizosphere microbial communities from Kellogg Biological Station, Michigan, USA - KBS M3-3 metaG | ecosystem: Host-associated > Plants > Roots > Rhizosphere > Soil ...
TCCCTCGATGATCTGACTCGCACGCTCGAGGTCGCTGCGTCGCACGAGCAGTTGCACGCCTTTCCCCAGCCAGAGTCCCGGCTGCGCGCCACCGGCGTCATCGGCATGGACAAAGGACTCGATTCCGCCGGCGCTCAAGGCGCTCTGTGCGAGATCGGCCTGAATATGATTGGGGAAAGTCGTCAGCACCACCACGTCATCTGTGCCCGTCATCGCGTTGACCTCGAATTCTCGCCACGCGGCCCATTGCGAACCTACGCGAACCAGGGTCGATCGCGAGTGGTGATCCTGTCCAGCACAGCATTGGCCGTCCCGACATCGTCGGCTACCTGAAAATCGAACATCCCCACCGCGGCGAAGTCGGCGCCGCTGGTGAATCCGCGGTCGTCATAGAATCGACCATCGATGCCGTCACTCAGACTGATGGCCGTTCTGGCGCATCCAGACGACGAGTCGCTGGGCGTCGGAGGGATATTGGCCAAGTACGCCAGGGAAGGCGTTGACGTCTCTGTGCTGACGGCGACGCGCGGTCAGAGCGGCCGTTATCACGGCCATCCGCCTGGCGATCCTCAGCATCCGGGCCCCGCCGCGCTGGCGACGATCCGCGAGGCCGAGTTGCGCGCCGCCGCCACGGTACTGGGCGTGCGGGACGTTTCGCTGCTCGACTACTACGATCAGCAGCTGGATCGAGCCAACGCCAGTGAAGCCATCGGGGCGATTGCCCGTCACCTGCGGCGCGTACGCCCCGACGTCGTCGTGACATTCGGGCCCGAGGGCGCGTACGGTCATCCCGATCACATCGCCATCTCGCAATTCACGTCCGCCGCGATCGTTGCCGCGGCCGATGCCGGCTTTCGGTTCGACGGCGAGGATCCCGGACTGCCGCACGCGGTGTCGAAGTTCTATTTCATGGCATGGGGCGCCGCGATCTGGGATGCGTATCAGGCGGCGTTCCGAAAGCTGGTCTCAAAGGTCGACGGCGTCGAGCGACAGGCCACGGCGTGGCCCGAGTGGGCGATCACGACAGAAGTCGACACAAGAAGCGTGTGGGACACGGTGTGGCAAGCCATCTCATGCCACGAATCGCAGGTCAGCGGGTACGAGCAACTCCGGAATCTGTCGCGGGAGCACCACGAGACGCTGTGGGGCCGGCAGTCTTTCTATCGCGTGTTCAGCACGGTCAACGGCGGCCGGGCGCGGGAGACCGACCTCTTCGAAGGTCTCCGCGCGTGAAGCCCCCGACGCTGGCTGCTGTCACCGCGCTGATCGACAGCTAGAGCTCGCGCGGCGTTCCCACGCGATAGCCGCATTGCCACGTGCGGCTCACAACACTATCGCGCAGGCTGGATGCTGATCGCTCGCGCGCGCGTCATCGTCACCTCGATGCGATCCCCGTGTCTCAGGCCCTCAACGAGCTTCTTGTCAGGTACGGGCTGCGTCATTTTCTGGTCATCGGCCGTCCGGAAGGTGATGAAGAGTTTCTGCGGATCCACGTCCTCAACCGTGACGATGGCAGTCAGCTGCTGGACGACGGTAGGGTCCGTCTTCCTCGCCTCGTTCGTGGAGTCGCGCAGCTCAGCGAGCTTCGCATCGCGGCGGACCTGCACCACCGTTGATTCGACCCATCGGACCGTCACACGATCGCCCCTCTTGAGGCGGTCGAACTCCTTCACGCTTGCATCGACCACCATGCTCTGCGTGGTGTTCTCGTTGATGCGGAAGGTCGCGGTGCGAGCGGACTGATCGATCTGCTCGACTGTTGCTATCGTGACGGTCTCGTGCGTGACGACGTTGGGCGCCTGGGCGGCGGCGCCCGTGGAGGCGACGAACGCAAGCGCGCAGACAAATGGCGTCGGGATGAGTTTCAGTTTCTGCACTGGCGTATCCCGCTGACGGCTGCAAGGATTGAAATTCATCCCGACCCCATCGGAAGGCGCCGGACCGAAGATGCCGGGACAGATTCCATTTCGCGTGCAACGGAATCCATCCCGGCGAAATGCGCTATTTCGTAGGTCGCACGTCCACGTGGGTCGCTACCAGCTGCCCCTTGTCGTTCATCTTTCCCAGACAGATCACCCGGACCCCGTTCGACACATCTTCGAGCGTGGCGGGCTTCTCGGCCTTGGTGAACTTCGTGTGGTCGTCGTAGACGACCTGCGCCGGCGTCTCGGTGCCGGTCGGGCGCACCGCAATGGTCTTCGTCTCTTTGTTCACGAGCTGGACTTCGCCCGCGACGCGATCCGGTTTCTTCTCCTCCGCACGAGTCACCGCTGTGACGGGTCCTGCGAGGGATACCCCCAGGAGCACGGCCGTCACGACAAACTGACGACGATTCATAGCAGCCTCCTTGTGGCTCCGAAAGATTGGCCGGCATACTCTAGCTGATCCTGACCCCCTCCGTGCAGCCAACCTGATCACCCGGCACGGCGTGGGGTGGTCGAGGCAGCCGCCACTACAGGCGGGGTGCTCCGTGGTAGCCTACGCCGCCATGACTATCCGCCCCGCGCTCTACCTCATCGTTCTCGGAATGCTCACGACGGTTGCCCTCGACGCGCGCGTCCCTGACGCGGACTGCACCGGGGCGAATGTGCTCTCACCCGCCGAAAAGACGGCAGGCTGGAACCTGCTGTTCGACGGCTCCAGCAAAGCAGGCTGGCACGCGTACAACAAACAGAGCGACGAGTTCTGGCTCGTGGACGGCTGCACGTTGAAGACTGCTGGCACCAAGGACAATTACGGCGCCGACACGCGGGCCGATCTGGTGACCGACAAGGCATACACGAATTTCGAGCTGACGCTCGACTGGAAGGCGACAAAGGGCGGCAACAGCGGCGTCATCTACGGCATCGTCGAGGATCCGAAATACAAGACACCCTGGCTGACCGGCCCCGAGTATCAGCTGATCGACGACGAGGGATTCACGCATCCGCTCGACGCCACGCAGAAGGCCGGCTCGAACTACGCGATGCAGGCGCCCGACAACGCGAAGAAGCACCTGAAGCCAGTCGGCCAGTGGAACACGTCGAAGATCGTTGTCAACGGACCGCACGTGGAGCACTGGCTGAACGGCGAGAAAATCCTGGAGTTCGAACGTTGGACGCCCGAGTGGACGGCGAAAAAGAACGCCGGCAAGTGGAAGGATGCGCCGGACTACGGCATGGCCAAGACAGGACGCATCGCCATCCAGGACCACGGCAGTGTGTTCTGGTTCCGCAACGTCAAGATTCGTGAGATCAAGTAGAGCAAAGGGACAACGGGTACGGCCCGAGGGCGTGCGGGTACACGCTCTGCGACACGAGCCTGACGCCCACAGCCTAAGGCCCGGAGCCCGAACGCTATGTCCGCCGCCCGCCTGTTCGCTCTTTTTGCGATTCTTCTGACGCTGGCGCCGGCGGACACTCCGTCATCGCCGTTCCCGCTCAGCGTCAGCGCGAGCGGGCGTCACCTCGCCGATCGTTCCGGCACACCGCTCCTCGTCGTCGGCGACACGGCGTGGTCGCTGGTCGCTCAGCTCAACGAAGCCGACATCGCGCGGTATCTGGACGATCGCGCCGGCCGCGGCTTCAACGCGATCATCGTCAACCTGATCGAGCACAAGTTTGCGTCGCACGCACCGAACAATCTCGCAGGCGTCAGTCCGTTTCTCTCACCAGGCGACTTCGCGCATCCCAATCCGGCCTACTTCGACTATGCGCACGCGGCGGTCGCAGAGGCCAACCGGCGCGGAATCTCGGTCTGGCTGTGCGCCGCCTATCTGGGATGGGACGGCGGCGACGAAGGCTTCTTCAAAGAGATCAAGGCGGCGGGTCCGGCGGCGCTGCGCCAGTACGGTCGTTTCGTGGGCGAGCGCTTCAAGGACTTGCCGAACATCGTGTGGATGATGGGCGGCGACTTCGCGCTGTCAGCGTCAGAACGCTGGGCGGGCGGCGAGCTGGCCGCCGGCCTTCGCGAAGGCGGTGCGACCCAGCTCATGACGGCGCACGGTGGCCAGACCTCGGGCGTCGAGACCTACGGCCAGCAGCCGTGGCTCGCCATCGACACGGTCTACACATACAAGGACGACTTACGTCCTCAGCTGCTCGATGCGCGGGCGCGGCAACCCATTCGCCCGTTCGTCCTCATCGAAACGATCTACGAAGGCGAGCACGATGCCAAGCCAGAGCACATTCGCCGTCAATCGTGGACGGCGATGCTGTCTGGCGCCGCCGGTCAGTTCTTCGGCAACAACCCGATCTGGCACTTCGACGGACCGACGCTCTTCCCTGCGCCCGACACGTGGTCCGACGCGCTCGACAATCCAGGGTCGCGTGACATGACTCGGCTCGGCAGCTTCTTGCGCGAGCACAGGTGGGCCGATCTGGAACCGACGCAGGATCCGGTTGCGACGATGGCTGGCAATACGCCGGGCGTTCCTGCGCCGGTCAGTGCCGCGACATCGGACAACGCGCTGACGATCGTCTATGTCCCGTCACTGGGCACGGTGCCGCACGCCGTGGTCGTGGATCCCAAACGGCTTGCCCGAGTGTCCTCGGCGATGTGGTTCAATCCCGCGAAAGACGGAGCGCTCGTCGATACGAACTTCCATCGTCATCCCAACGGTACGCTGTGGACACCGGGGGACAACGGAACGAACGCCGGAGATTGGGTGCTGGTGCTTCAGGCGAAGTGAACGCTCGGGCGGGGTACATCGAAGGACGGGATGAATGACCCCGCCCCCACAGAGCGCTATTCGTCAATCGGTCCGGGGAATGACCCGCCCCCACAGAGCGCTATTCGTCAATCGTCAATCGACCGTCGTCAGTGCAGCTTCCGGCTCCGGGAGCGGACGCGCCACGACGGCGTCACTGCCATACGGCGGCAGGAGCAGCATCAATCCCGCTACCGCGAGCGTGGTGACTGCGAGCACGAGAAGCAATCGCTCGTACGATCCCGAGATGTCGTACACGCGGCCCATCAGAATCGGACCGGCCGCCCCCGCACACGCGTAGACGGTCCACGTCAGACCGTAGAGCATCGCGAACGACCGGAGTCCGAAATACCGCGACAGCACGTACGGCGTCACGTCCGCTTGCCCGCCCATCCCGAAGCCGATGAGTGTCGCGCCGATCGCCCCCTGCGCGAACGTTTGTGCGTTCGACAGAAGGAAGATGCCGAGTGCGGCGATCGCCAGCAGCACGAACGACACGCGAGCCGCAAAGAACCGATCGAGCAGCCATCCAGTGACGAGGCGGCCGACCAGACTCGCGGCGCCCATCGCTGCCATCGCAATCGCGGCCTCGCCTGCCGAAACGCCGCGGTCCGTCAGGAGCGCGGCGAGGTGCGCGATGGTACCGTTCTGTGCAACCGAGGCACAGAACAACACGATCAGCAGCAGCCAGAACACGCGCGACGCGAGTCCTTCCGCGACGGAGGCACCAGGAGCGGTTCGTGTATCGCTGACCCGCGGCCGCGGGCGCTCGCGGACGAACGCGGCGATCGTCGGCAGTCCCACGGCGAGCGGGATGAGGCCGAGGGCCACGCACGTGTTCCGCCAGCCCACCCGTGCGATGAGCGCCTGCGTGAGCGGCGGCAGCACCATCGCACCCAGCGCTCCGCCAGCCATCATGATCGCCAGCGCCGTGCCGCGACGGGCCTCGAACCAGGTCCCGAGCGCACGCGCGTACGCCATCTGCGCCGTCCCGTTGCCGACGAGGCCGAGCACTACGAACGTGCCGTAGAGATGCCAGAGATGCGGCGTCAGCGTGGACAGTGACGCGAACGCGAGCCCGAATACCAGCAGGCACGGCAGGATGATCCGCCGCGGCTCGAATCGATCGAGTAGATACCCGATCGCCGGCGAGGCCACGGCGACCATGATCGCGGCGAACCCGAACGCCGAGGACACGGCCTCCCGCGACCAGTGGTATTCCTGCGCGATTGGCTTCAGGAAGATCCCGAACGTATAGATGAAGATCGACGCGAAGCTGACGAAGACGCCGAGCGCCGAGGCGGACGCGACGCGCCAGCCTTCATAGTGCAGGTCGTCTTCGCCTGTCATATGCGTCGTGTCCGTGCCGGCCGCCGGTTCAGAAGATCAGCTTCAGCGCGAACTGCATCAGACGTGGAGACGCCGCGCTGAGGATCCGCCCGAAGTTGGCCGAGTTCAGATCCGACACCGGGAGTCCGAGGTTCGCGTGGTTCGCGACGTTGAACACCTCGAAGCGGAACTGCAAGCGCGACTCTCCGTAGAAATCGAAGTTCCGCACGAGCGACGCGTCGACGTTCGTGAACGCCGGACCGCGCGCGATGTTCCGCCCTGCATCGCCGAAGTCTCCCGCCTCCGTCAGCGGATTGAGACGGCGGAACGCATCGCGGCTGATCCAGGCGTCCGCCGTGTGCGGACCATCATTGGGGTCGCCGATCAGATCCGGACGGCTCGCAACGAAGCCGGAGATGGGCGGGCTGTTGGCCTGCAGCGAGACGTTGGTCGAATCCGACACCGTGAATGGCGTCCCGGAATTGTGTACGGCGATGCCGTTCAGTTGCCATCCCCCGAGGATCGCCTTTGCCGCACCGTGCCAGGTGTCGGGGATGTGCGGTTCCCAGCTCGCGCTAGCAACGAAGCGATGACGCGCATCGAACAGCGACGGTCCGTGCTCGAGATTCAGGTCGAACGGGTTCATCGCGAGATCGTTCTCGCCGGCCAGCGGCTTGGCTGCGGAGCCCGACAGGTTCAGCGCCGACAGGTAGTCGAGCGACTTCGAGAACCAGTACGACACGTTGAATCCGACCCCGGCCGAGAATCGGCGCGACACGCTCGCCTGGGCGGCCTCATAGGTCGAGTTCGTGATGTTGCGCAGCATGCCAACCGTGGAGAAGTCGCACGTGCCGCCGTTGGACGGGCAATTGGCGTAAATACGCCGTCGATCCGCGTTCTGCGCCGTCGCCCCCGGACCATAGACGGCCGGGTTGTATTCCACGTTGCGCGGCAGATGCGTGCCCTTGGCACCGACGTAGCGGACTTCGACCAGATACTTGTCGCCGAGCGAGCGCTGGACGCTCAGGTTCCAGGTCTGCGAATACGGCGGTTTCGCGTCCTTGTCGAGCGCGAAGACCGTCGAGGGCCGCACGTAGGTATTTGCTGCCGGATAGGTATGCCCGCTGTACGGATCGGCGAAGTTCAACCCCTGACCGCTGAACTGGTTGAACTGCGCAGCCGGCAGTGAACTGATCGGCACTTGCGATGCGCCATTCGAGCCATTCATGAACTGGTCGAAGTAGATGCCGTAGCTGCTGCGGACCGAACATTTGCCGTTGCCGGTCGGGTCCCACGCTAGGCCCACACGCGGTTCGTAGGCGTTGAAGCTCCTGGCGATGCCCTTGGCGATGCCCGGATCACCCGGAAGCAGGAGTCCGACGGGCGCCGTCGGATCGACAGTCGACTGCTGACCCGGCACGAAGGCGTTCAGCTTGTCGTCGATCTCGGTGAACGGATTGATCCGCTCGTACCGTAGCCCGTAGTTGAACGTCAGGCGGCTGGTCACGCGCCATTCGTCCTGCGCGTACGCCGCCGTGTTCCAGAGGCGCAGACCGCGGCTGAAGTTGCCGAGACCCTGATAGAACGTGACCGGTGCCCCGAGCAGAAGATTTGCGACGGCGTTGTTCGTCGGAAACGTCCCGGCGAACACGTAGAACGCATTCGGCGCGATCGCCTGGAACAGGTCAATCCCAGTGTGACGGATCTCGGCGCCGAACTTGAACAGATGCGAACCCTTCGTCCAGGTGATGGCGTCATTCACTTCGAACGTGTTCTGCGTCGTGTTCCGCGGACCGGTGATGGCGCCACCAATCGGCGTGTAGCCGCTCACGTTGAAGAAGGGCGGACCTTGTCCGATATCGTTGGACGGCGGATAGGCAAACCCGAGGGCGCTCGGCGGCGTGCGGTTGAGACGCTGATCGAAATAGAACTTGTAGCGCAGGTACGTCGCATGGAGCGAATTGGTCAGTGTCGGCGAGAAAATGTGCGTGCTCGTGACCAGCGCCGAGTTGGCGTTGATGTCGTCGCGGGTTGGATACCCCGGTACGTCCGTACCACGAACCGACACGGGATTGATGTTGTACCCGCCCGAGTATGAGTAGCGTCCGAAGATCTGATCGTTCGACGACAAGTTGACGTCCGCGCGTCCGCCGACCTGATTGAGCCTGTTCTTGCCGACCACCGTGGCCCGATAGATCGACGGTGAGACATTGCCCAGCGGATACAGGTTGACCACGTTCAAGGCGACCGGATTGATCGCCTGGGGAGGCAGCTTGTTGCCCGGGAACGGTACGCCGCCCGCGGCGATGTTCAGCAGTGGCTTGCCCAAGTCGGAGAAATCGCCGGTCCGCTGCTGCGGCGTGGGAACCGTCGAGGTCGTCGTCACACCCTGGTCGTTGTGAAAGCCCTCGTAGTAACCGAAGTAGAAGATCTTCTCTTTCTTGAGGGGGCCGCCGATCGTCGCGCCAAACTGGTGCTGCTTGAGCGGCTCGACTTTCTCAGAGAAGAAATTGCGCGCATCAAAGCTATCGTTTCGCACGAACTCGTATACGCTGCCGTGATACTGGTTTCCGCCTGATTTGGTCACGACGCTGGTCGTCGCGCCGCCGGTACCGCCGTACTCGGCCGGCGCGCTCTGCGTCAGGATGCGGAACTCCGCAATCGCATCCACCGGTACTTTGAGCGCGTATCCACCATCCACGCGATTCATGTTCTGGGCACCGTCGACCAGATAGACGTTCTGCTCGGGACGCATGCCGTTCACGGCATACGCCTGTCCCTGCCGCAACGTGCCGCCCGCGGCGGCCACGCCGCTGGTGAGCGGCGCCACGCCCGTCTGCAGCAGGCCCAGCTGCGAAAAGTTGCGGCCATTGAGCGGCAGATCCACGAGCTCGCGGCCCGTCACGACACGACCGAGCACGTTGCTCGATGTGTCCACAACCGACCCGCCGCCGGTAACGGTCACCGTCTCGTTGACCGACGAGAGCTGCAGCTCGACGTTCACGCGCACGGCCTGGCTGACGTTCACCTGCACGGGCTGCTGGACGACCGTCCCGAACTGTTGCGCCTCGACAGTCACACTGTACGGACCTATCTTCATCAACGTGAACCGGTAGAACCCGTCTGGGCCTGCAAAGGTATCCTTCGCCAAGCCCGACTCCAGGTGCGTCGCCGTGATGTGCGCGCCGGGAATCACACCGCCGGTCTTGTCGGTGACCGTGCCTTCAATCGAGCCGGTCGGATCCTGCGCGAACGTCATCGTGGCCGCGAGGCACGCGAGCGCGGTGAACACAACAGTGCGAACGAGCATTCTCAATCTCATCGGGCAGTCCTGCTGGGTAGTGTGAGTGTCAGTGAGCGCGTCGCCGGCGATACAGAACGGGCCGTGTCACGGTGTGGCAGCCGCAGGCGCCGGTATCGTGGCGGCCACGTACCCGCGTTCGGCAATCATCGCGGCACGTTGACGGTAGAACTCCGGATTCCTGGGCGTCCAGGTGGCGAGACCGTCCACGTACCGGTTGCAGAGACAGAACACCGCCGCAATGAGGACGGTGTCGTGGATTTCGAGATCGGTGGCTCCGTGCGTTCGTGCCCGTGCCACGTCATCGGCCGTCACGTGCAGTCCGCCGAGGGCGGTCTTGCGCGCGATCGTGATGAGCGCGCGCAGCTTGTCCGAGATTGGCGCGTCTTCGTGATCCGACTTCACGTAGTCGACCAGCGCCTCGTCGCCGCCGAGATGATGCGCCGCGATGGCGCCGTGAATCGTCTGGCAATACTCGCAGTCGTTCGCCGCCGACACCGCGGCCGCAATCAGCTCACGCTCGCCGCGAGTGAGTGTGTGCGGCCCCCACAGCAGAACGTCGACCAGCTCGTTCAACGGCCGCGCGGTCTCGGGCCTGAACGCCATTGGACCGCGGATCCCTGGCAATCCGTCGGGCAGTGTGATGTGCGCCATGGTGTGACTACTCCGAAGCCGCCAGACACGCGACGTCGCGCGGACTGCGGGACACACGTGTCTCGTTGCGGCCGCTCGGTTCAACCGACAACACCAGCCGCCCGGCACACGTACAAACACAGAAATTGTCGAGGGCCAGACTCTACGGCGGGCCAAGCGCCCACTCAATAATGCGAATCGAGTAGTTACATGGAATCATTCGAGGAGCACGCCGGTATGATCACAGAGAGGCGGAACGTACTCGCCTTCGAAAAGGAGTGCATCCCGTGCGCAACCGCTGGACGCTGCCTGCGTTCGTCGCCGTCGTCGCTGCAACCGTGACGCTCGCTGGTCAGTCCAGTACGCCCGGCTCCCGCACGGATTGGCTCCATGCCGCGCGATTCGGCGCGTTCATGCACGTCCTGCCGTCGGACGACGCGACGCTGAAGGAGATTGGCGACTTCGACGTCGACGCACTCGCACGGCAACTCGACGCGGCTCACGTGAAGTATTTCGTGCTGACGCTCGGGCAGAACTCCGGGTACTTCAACGCGCCGAACGACGCATACGATCGCATCACGGGCTACAAGCCCGGTGAACGATGCAGCGCACGGGACCTGCCGCTCGATCTGCACCACGCGTTGTCGGCGCGCCACATCCGCTTGATGTTGTACCTACCGTGTCAGGCACCGAACGAGGACGCACGTGCTCAAAAGGCCTTCGGACTGCCGAGCGGCGCGGCCGATCAGCCTATCGACACGGCCTTCGCAGAGCGGTGGGCTTCCGTGATTCGTCAGTGGTCCACTAGGTATGGCGACAAGGTGTCGGGGTGGTGGTTCGACGGCGGATACGACAACGTGCACTTCAACGAAGACATTGCCGCGATCTATTCAGATGCCGTACGAGCCGGCAATGCCAACGCAATCCTGACGTTCAATCCTGGCGTCGGGTTGAAACGGCATACCCGTGCGGAGGACTACACCGCCGGCGAGCTGAACGAGCCATTCGCCATCGTTCCCGCGGCGCGATTCGTCGATGGATCGCAGTGGCACGCATTGACGTACCTCGGCTCGACCTGGGCGAGGCGCAACACCCGCTATCCGGCTGAACGATGGCGCGACTGGTTCAAGCAGGTCGTCGCGCGTGGCGGCGCGGTGACTTTCGATGTCGGACCGAATTGGGATCGGCGGCAGGGCCCCATCGGAGGAATTGACGCTGGACAGCTCGAACAGCTGCGGATGATCGGAGAACAGCCCTGAAGCAGATC
>Ga0070674_100001978_pt1 | contig 11211 bp, 8 predicted proteins | sample KBSM33metaG_FD_65344 | JGI IMG/M metagenome (GOLD analysis project Ga0070674, IMG submission 65344) | Miscanthus rhizosphere microbial communities from Kellogg Biological Station, Michigan, USA - KBS M3-3 metaG | ecosystem: Host-associated > Plants > Roots > Rhizosphere > Soil ...
CGCGTCATCGCGGCGAGATGGTCGAGCGTGATGTAGGACGAGCTTTCGGTATTATAGAGTCGACGATTGGCGTATTTCTTGATGATCACCGGGCCGTCAGTGGCCGCCTGCTTCTTCATGGGAACGCCCCTCCAATGATTTGTCGCGGCTGTACCATCAATGCATGACGCACCGCAACATGGACCGCGTCCCTTGCCGTTGTTCCTCGAGATGCTGCGCGAAGAGACCGCAGCATCGCCCGAGCGCCGCGCCGCCGCCTTGGCCGGGCTGAAGGCGTATCAGGAGGCGCCGCGGGCGCCGAAAAAACGATCAGCGCCAACGCGTTTCAGAGCCGGGCGGGCAAGATTGCGCGATTATGGCGGCAGCGGGCGCAACGTGATCTTCGTGCCGTCGCTGATCAATCCGCCCTTCATCCTCGATCTTGCGCCGCAAAATTCTTTGTTGCGCTGGTGCAGCGAACACGGACTGCATCCCTATCTGCTCGATTGGGGGGAGCCGTCGCCGGCCGATCGCGCGATCGACGTGACCGCGCATGTCGAGCATATCCTGCTGCCGCTGATCGCCAAGTTCGACGAACCGCCGCTGCTGGTCGGATATTGCCTTGGCGGAACGCTGGCGCTCGGCGCAGCGGCGGCAGGCGGGGTGGCCGGGCTCGCGTTGATCGCGACGCCCTGGCATTTCGCCGGCTTCGGCGGCGGGCGCGCCGCGATCGGTGAGCTTTGGCAATCGGCCCAGCCGGCCTGTGAGCGGATGGGGCTAGTTCCGATGGAAGTGCTGCAAACCGGGTTCTGGCGTCTCGACCCGGCGCGCACGGTGAGCAAATATGAAGCGTTCGGGCGTATGGAACCAGGCAGCCCGGGCTGGAATGGGTTCACCGCGCTGGAGGATTGGGCGAATGCCGGCGCACCATTGCCTTATGCGGCCGGTCGGCAGCTGTTCGAGGAATTTGTCCGCGACGACCTGACCGGCAAAGGCGGCTGGACCATCGCGGGTCGCTCGGTCGATCCGCACGCTTTGCCTTGCCCCGCGGTCGAATTCGTCTCGCTGAGCGACCGCATCGTTCCCAAGGAGAGCGCCGCCGACTTGGCCGACCGCCACGACCTAAGTTCGGGGCATGTCGGCATGATCGTCGGTGGCCGGGCCAAAGTCCAATTGTGGGAGCCGCTGGCACAGTGGTTAAAGCGCGCCTAGATAGCCGCTGACATCAACATCCCACTTCCGGAGTCTTTCATGACCGACATCGTCATTACCGCCGCCAAGCGCACGCCGGTCGGCAGCTTCATGGGGGCGTTCAGCGGGACCCCGGCGCACGAGCTTGGCCGCATCGCGATCGAGGCGGCTTTGGCGCAGGCGGGGGTCGCGGGCGAAGACGTGTCCGAAGTCATCCTGGGCCAGGTGCTGACCGCCGCCCAGGGCCAGAACCCGGCGCGCCAGGCGTCGATGGCAGCGGGCGTGCCCAAGGAAATCCCCGCCTGGGGCGTCAATCAGGTTTGCGGATCGGGCTTGCGCACGGTGGCGCTGGCGGCCCAAGCGGTCGCAACTGGGGATGCCCGCATCGTCGTCGCCGGCGGGCAGGAATCGATGTCGCTGAGCGCGCATGCCCAGACCATCCGCGCCGGCCAGAAAATGGGGACGCTCGAACTGATCGACACGATGATCCGCGACGGCCTGACCGACGTCTTCAACGGCTATCACATGGGGATCACCGCCGAGAATTTGGCCGAGCAATATCAGATCACGCGCGAGATGCAGGACGAGTTCTCCGTCCGCTCGCAGAATTTGGCCGACGCCGCGCGCTCGTCGGGTCGCTTCCGCGACGAGATCGTGCCCGTCACGATCAAGGGGCGCAAGGGCGACACGGTGGTCGCCGATGACGAATATATCCGCGCCGGCGTGACGATCGACAGCGTGTCGGGCGTGCGCCCCGCGTTCAAGAAGGACGGCACGGTGACCGCGGCCAATGCCTCCGGCTTGAACGATGGCGCGGCGGCGTTGGTGGTCATGTCTGCCGATGAAGCGGCGAAGCGCGGCGCCCCGGTGCTGGCGCGGATCGCGAGCTGGGCCTCGGCCGGGGTCGACCCCTCGATCATGGGCATCGGCCCGGTACCGGCGACGCGCCGCGCGCTGGAAAAGGCCGGCTGGTCGATCGCCGATCTCGACCTGATCGAGGCCAATGAAGCCTTCGCCGCGCAGGCGCTGTCGGTCGGCAAGGAGCTCGGCTGGGACCCCGACAAGGTCAACGTCAATGGCGGCGCGATCGCGATCGGTCACCCGATCGGCGCGTCGGGCGCGCGCGTGCTGACCACATTGCTGTACGAAATGGCCAAGCGCGACGCGAAGAAGGGCTTGGCGACTTTGTGCATCGGCGGCGGGATGGGAATCGCGATGTGCGTCGAGCGGTAAGCTGAAAAGTCGGTGACCGGCTACCCTGATGGGGGCCGGTCAACCGATCCGATCGAACCGCGATCCCATCCCCGTCAGCAATTCATATTGCGACATGCCCGATTGCGCCGCGGCGCGCGGCAGATCGAAATCGATCGTCAGCCAATCGCCCTCGGCAACGTCGTGGCCGGTCACGTCGATCGCGATCAAGTCCATCGACACGCGACCGAGCAGCGGCAACTCGGCATGCCCAAGCAACGCCGCGCCTCGCCCCGAAAAGCCTCTGAAATAGCCGTCGGCATAGCCGTAGTTGAGGATCGCCACCTCGGTATCGGCGGGCGCGATCCAGGTCGCATTGTAGCCGACCGCTTCTCCCGCACCCACAGTGCGGCGCTGAAGCACTTGCGCTTCGGGAAAGATGACTTGGGAGATGACACCGGCAAGCTCGGGCCGGGGAACGCCGCCATAAAGGGCAAGGCCCGGACGCGTGAGGTCGAAGGCATAGTCCGGCCCAAGCGCGATCCCAGCCGAATTGGCGAGACTCAGCCGCCGCGCCGCGACCTTGTCGGCCATCGCGATGAACCGGGCACGTTGCTCGCTGCTCTGCGGACTGTCTTCATCCGCCGAGGCGAGATGGCTCATCAGCGTATCGATCGCGAGTCCGTCGAGCGCACCAGCGGCGAGATCGCTTTCGCCCAGCCCGAGCCGGTTCATGCCGGTGTCGAGCATGACATGGCACGCCCCCCCACCGGCACCACGCCAGCGCGCCGCCTGCTTGGCCGTGTTGAGCACCGGCGTCGCGATGCCTGACAGCGCCGGCGCCATGTCCTCGTCGCGCACCCCGTGGAATACCGACAGGCTGGGCAATCCGAGCGTCGCCAGCGCGGCTGCCTCCGCCCAAGTCGCCACGAAGAAATCGCGGCATCCCGCCGCCGCCAGCGTCTCCGCGACCCAGGCGGCGCCGAGCCCATAGCCATCGGCCTTGATCGCCGCGCCGCATGCCGCCGTCCCGCTCATCCGGGCGAGCGCGCGCCAATTGGCCACGAGGGCGTCGGCATCGCGACGCAACCGAAGAGGAGCAGAAATCATGTGCCGCTGCCTAGGAGGTGTCCTCGCCATCGGCAACGGCTGGCTAACCGCGGGCTATAGCTACCCTATTCGGGAAGCTTGTCGCCTTTCCACTTCAGGCCCCACAGCGAGACTAGCAAGGCCATCAGCACGACCACCCAAGTATACCACAATCCGCCATAGGGATTGCCGGTCTTGGCGACGATATATTGGCTGATGAAGGGCAGGAAGCCGCCGAAATAGCCGGTGCCGATATGATAGGGGATCGACATCGAGCTGTAGCGAATGCGCGCCGGGAACATCTCGGCGAGCAGCGCGGCGACGGGACCATAAGTCGCGCCCGCCAGCGCGCCCATCACCAGCATGGCGAAGATGATGACGGCGATTCCGATCGCTGTCGGCCGCACCTTGTCGAGCTTGTATCCGTTGGCGGCGAGCGCCGCGTCGAGCCCGGCCGGGCTGGTATCGGGCACCGCGTCGCCCCCGATCAGCACCGCGATCGCGGGCGTGGTGTCCTTGGTATAGGCGATGCCCTTCTTGGAGAAATAATCGAGCAGCTGACCGCATCGATCGAGCTGCTTGGCCGCGAACGGGTCATAGGTGCAATGCGGCCCCGACACGACCACCGGCGCGCGCTTGGCGGCGTGCGCCAGATCAGGATTGGCGGCGCTGCCGATCACCCAGAAGATCGGAAAGAGCAGGACCAGCGTCACCGCATAGCCGATCACGATCGGTGCCTTGCGCCCGACGCGATCGGACATCCGCCCGAAATAGATGAACCAGAACAATCCAGCGCCGCCGGCCACGCCGACGATCAGCTGTGCGGTGGTTTCCTCGACCCGCATCGTCGTCGTCAGGAACGACAAGGTCGAGAACAACGCGGTGTACCAGATCACCGTCAGCCCGGCGGCGACACCGAACAAGGCGACGAACAGCCGCTTGAGGTTGCCGGGATAAGTGAAGCTGGAAACGATCGGGTTCTTGACCGTCTCACCGGCGTCCTTGATCGCCTTGAACACAGGGCTTTCGCTCAGCTTGAGCCGCATCCACAGCGACACCGCGAGCAGCACCAGCGAGAACAGGAACGGGAAGCGCCATGCCCAGGCTGCCCAGTCCGCCTCGGTCACCGCGAGCTTGGTCAACAACACGACCGCGAGGCTGAGGATGAAGCCCCCCGCGACGCACGCCTGGATGAAGCTGGTGTAGAAGCCCGCTTTGCCCGGCGGCGAATGCTCGGCGACATAGATCGCCGCCCCGCCATATTCGCCGCCCAGCGCCAGGCCCTGCGCGACGCGCAGCAGGATGATGATCGCCGGCGCCCACAATCCGATCTGCGCGGCCGGCGGGACCAGCCCGACTCCGGCAGTCGCGATGCCCATCAGCGTGATGGTGACGAGGAACGTGTACTTTCGACCCAATTTGTCGCCGAGATAACCGAACAGCACCGCGCCCAACGGACGGAAGCCGAAGCCAACCGCGAACCCCGCCCAGGCGAGCAGCGTCTGGACCATCTCGTTCCCTGCCGGGAAGAACGCCGCGCCGATAATCTTGGCGAGCGTGCCGTAGATGAAGAAATCGTACCACTCGAACGCGGTACCGAGCGACGAGGCGGTGATGACCAGCCGGATATCGGATGGGCTGGGATCCGGCCGCAACTCTTCCGCCATTACCGTCGCCATCGATCAATCCCCTGTTTGCCGCCGGTGTAGCGTGTCGTGTGGCGGCGGCAAGCATGATGCTTGGCCGCGATGCTTGACGTTATCGGTGCGCGGGCGTAACGGGCCCGGCCTCGGGTGACGAGTCTGCCCGATATGTGAGGACACTGCATGTTTGGACGCAAGATCATAACGGGGCTCCGCTCCGTCCGCGTCCCGCGCCAGCCCTAGCGCAAGCCCTTGCGCGCCGGCCCGCGGGCATCGGGCGCGCCGATCTCCACCACCACTGAACGAGCTGTCGCAGGCGTGCGCCTTTGCGCGCGTGCGGCACGAAGGAGATGTCATGGGCGAGTTGCGCCTGGTGGCGACGCTGTTGCGCCACCTGATCGATACTTACAGAGGGTCCGTCACGGTCGGCCGCGCGCTGACCGAATGGGCCGAAACCAATGCGACCTGGCTGACCGGCGCGCCCGTGGAGGGTGCGGTGACCGATCTCGCATGGCTGGACGCCGCAGTCGCGCAGGCAATGGCGGCGCCCGACGAGACCGACCCGCTGGTCGACCTCGCAGCGGCGCTTAGCGACCTGCTCGAACTCGGTGCGTTCGACCGTGAGCTGCTGATGCTGGCGCTGGTGTTCGAGCGTCGCCCGCGCGCCAATGCGCTGGCGCGAGCGATGGCGCGAGCGCAGGTCGATATGGCGATGACGCTGGGCGTGATAGCGGGTGCGACCAACGTGTCCGCCGCGCGCACCAGCCCGGTGATGCGGCTCGGGCTCTTTGAGTTCAGCCGCGAGCATCTGGAGGCATCGCGAATCGAGACGACCTGGCGGTTCGACCGATTGCTCGATCGCGGCATCGTCGACGGCGAGGAGATCGTCGCCGCGATGGTCGGCGCGCGCCAGGACGGGACGCTGCCGCTCGATGCTTTTCCCCAGGCTCGCGCGTGCAGCGACCTGCTCGTCGGCTTGCTGCGCGGCGCAGCCGCGACGCGGGCGCCGGGAGTCAATATCCTGATCCACGGACCGCCCGGTACCGGTAAGACCGAGTTCGCGCGCAGCCTGGCGATGGCGGCGGGCGCAGTGCTGTTCGCGGTCGGCGAGCATCATTTCGACGGCGAGGAGCCGACTCGCGACGATCGTATCGGGTCGCTCAACCTTGGCCAGCGGGCGTTCGCCGCGCGCGGCAATACCGTGCTGCTGTTCGACGAGTTCGAGGATTTGATCGGCGACGCCTCGCCCGGCAACGGCGACTTCATGCGCGGGCGACAGGGGTCCAAGGTGTTCGTCAACCGAATGCTGGAGACCAACAAGCTGCCGGTGATCTGGACCAGCAACGCGATCGGCAATGTCGACCCCGCGATCCTGCGGCGGATGAGCTTCGTCCTGCACATGAAGCAGCCGTCGGCACGCGCGGCGCGGCAAGTGCTCGCGCGGATCGCGGCGGAGGAAGGCGTGGCGGTGCCGCCGGCGTTTGACGCTTTGGTGTCGCGCGCGCCCGAGGCGGCAAGCATCGCGCGCGTCGCGATCCGATCGGCCAAACTGGCAGGCAGCGACGCGGTGGCGACCGCCGAATCTTTGGTCACGGCGCTATCCGGGCCGTTGCGCCCGGTCGAAGGCACGGCGCGGTTCGACCCTACCTTGGTCGAAGCGGATATCGACGTCGCAGCATTGCTCGATCGCGTCACGCGTACCGAAGCGCCGCGCGACTTCTCGCTGCTGCTGACCGGGCCGCCGGGCACGGGCAAGACCGCCTTGGCACATCATCTGGCCGAGCGGCTCGACCGGCCGCTGATCGTCAAGCGCGCGTCGGATCTGTTGTCCAAATGGGTCGGCGGGACAGAAGCGAATATCGCCGACGCCTTCGCCGAGGCGCGGGAGGACGAAGCGGTGCTGCTATTCGACGAGATCGACTCGATCCTCGCCGATCGCGGCAATGCGCAGGCGAGTTGGGAAGTCAGCCAGGTCAACGAATTGCTGACCTGGTTCGAGCGGCACCCCCTGCCGTTCGTCGCGGCGACCAACCATGCGGCCAAGCTCGACCCGGCGGCGATGCGGCGGTTCGTGTTCAAGCTGGAGCTACGCGCGCTGTCGCCGGCGCGCGCGGCGAGGGCGTTCGAGCGGCAGTTCGGGGTCGCGGCACCGCACTCGCTGGCCCAGCTGCACGGCGTGACGCCGGGCGATCTTGCGGTCGTGGCGCGCGGCCTGCGCTTCGCCGAGGCCCGACCCGAGCCTGAGGCTTTAGTCGCGTTGATCGCGCGCGAAGTCGCGTCGCGGCCCGAGGGCGGCGGGCGGATCGGGTTTTAGAATCCGCCTGCCGCGCTCCGGCCGCCCCGGCTCTCCTTACGGCTTGCGCGTCGCGACGTTGTTCGACCGGTCGCGGTCGGGGAGCTTATGGTCGGGGTCGAGTTCGGCCCTGACCACATTCCCGCGCGGCACCGCGACGTCCGTCGCTGCCTGACGAATCCACGTCTCCGCCGGGAGTGCGACATCGGTCGTCCGCCCATCGGCATAGGTCACCCGTAGCGTCGCCGGCATCACCAGCTTATCGCGCGACACGACGCGGACCAATGGCGTGCCGTCCTTGGCTGTCGAGATAGTGTCGACCGCCAAATCCATTTGCCAATTGTTCGCGTACCAACCGCGCCACCACCAGGACAAATCCTCGCCGCTCTCGCTTTCCATCGCGCGGAAGAAATCGGCGGGTTTGGGATGCTTGAACGCCCAAGCGGCGATGAAGCGGCGGAAGGCGGCGTCGAAGCGCTGCGGGCCGAGGATCTGTTCACGCAACAGCACCAGCCCCAGCGCCGATTTGAAGTACGTCACCGGATGACGGTACTTGTTCAGGATCGTGTCCGACCGCGACAGGATCGGCGGCGCGTCGGGATCGGCCAGGATCGGCAGGATTTCATCGACCGGATTGCCGCCGCCCGGCGCATATTCGCTGTCGCGCTTGGGAGCATATTCGCCGCGGTTGAACTCGTCCGATTCGTACGTGTCGATGAAGGTGTTGAAGCCTTCGTCCATCCAGGCGTTGCGGCGCTCGTCGAAGCCGACGATCATCGGGAACCAGCTGTGCCCGATCTCGTGCGCGCTGATCCAGAACAGCTCCTTGCCCTTGTCCTCGACACCGTCGAACACGATGCCGGGATATTCCATCCCCGATGCGGGACCGGCGATGTTGATCGCGGCGGGCCAGGGATAGGGGTACCATTTGGCCGAATACCGCTCGACCGCGTCCTTCATATATTCGGTCGAGCGCGCCCATCGGTCGGGGCCGGCCGATTCCGCCGGATAGAAGGACATGGCGAGCGAGCTCTTGCCGCCGGGCAGGTTGATCCGCGCCGCATCCCAGGCGAAGGCCGACGAAGCGCTGAACGCGACGTCGCGGCTATTGTCCATGTGGAAATGCCAGGTCAGCGGACCGGCTTTGGGCCGCGTCGCCGGATCGCCGATCCGCTCCGGCTCGCGGATCATCACCGTGCGATCACTGCGTCGTGCCGCCGCCAGCCGCGCTTGCTGCTGCGGGGTCAGCACGTCCTGCGGATTCACCAGCTCGCCAGATCCCGCGACGATCATGTCCGAGGGTACCGTGATGAAATAGTCGAAATTGCCGTATTCGAGGTAGAATTCCTGCGCGAGATAGGGCGCCGGGTCCCAGCCGCGAAGGTCGTCGAACACCGCCATGCGCGGATACCATTGCGCGACCGAATAGATCGGCGCGCCATTCTTCGCGGTCAGCCAGCCGGTGCGCCCGCCGAAATCGTCATTGGGCACTTCATAATGATAGCGGATGTGGATCACCGCCTTGCCGCCCGATGCGAGTGCAGTCGGCAAGCGAAGCTGCGCGCGCGTGTCGCTGATCACCGGGTCGACCGCCACCACGGTCTTGCCGAGCGTGACCGTCACCTGGTCGAGCGTCATCCCCTCGGTGTTGCCGCGCGCCGCGCCGCCTTGCGCCAGGCTGCCGCGCGATCCGGGGCGGTAGATATTCTGCTCGAGCTGCAGCCACAGCACGTCGAGCGCGCTCGGGCTGGCATTGGTATAGGTGATCGCGACCTCACCCTTGATCGTGTGCGCGGCCGGGTCGAGCGTCGCGCGGATCACGTAATCGGCGCGGTTCTGCCAGTAATTGGGCCCGGGCAGACCGTCGCCGCCGCGATAGCGATTGACCGCCTGGCCCATGTCGAACGGCGCGAAGGTCTCGCGTGGTTGGTAGCTCGGTCCGCTCGCCGCGGTGGTCGCGGCGACGATCAGGGCGGAACCGATGAGGCGGGCGAACCGGCTGGGCATGGAGGGAGAATCCTGGGCCTGGGAGGGATCGCCCTTCCGCCACAGCGGGGCGGGATTGTCCAGCGGCGGAAAACGGATTGGGATAGCGGGTTTGCTGATCCCTGCCCTCACCCTTCCCACCGCCTGCGGCGGCGGGCCCCTTCCCTCTCCCGTCGGGAGAGGGAGAGAGCGCCGCAGGCGCGGAGGGGTGAGGGCAGTTTTTAGCTTTCCGCTATCGGTAAAATTTCGACTATTTCGACGGCATCTGGACGGCCCGGCAGAGACACCGCCTCCCCCTCCTCCGCTCCAATCAGCGCGCGAGCCAGCGGCGCCGAAAAAGCGATCAGGCCCCTGGCAGGATCGGCTTCGTCATCCCCAACGATACGAATAATCCGCTCGCTGCCATCCACCGCGATCCGCACGCGCGAGCCGAACGCGATCTCGTCCACCGGCGGCACCGGTGCGACGATCGCGGTGACGCGGCGCGTGCGCCAATAGCGCAAATCCCGTGCGATCTCCTCGCGTCGCGGCTCATCCGCCTCCGCCTGCTCGGCCTCGAGCGCAGCGATGCGCCCGTCGATCAGCGCCGGCCCGCCTTCGGTGACCAGGTTCGGCCCTGCCGGGATCGGCAGTTCGAACCGCGGTTCCTTATGCTCCTCGTCGCTCTCGCGGCGGAACGCGACGCTCATTGCCGGTCCTTGCCCAGCAGCCGGATGATCGCCGAGAAATCGAGCCCGCCATTCCCGGCATCGTTGAACGCCTGGTAGAGCTCGGCCGCCTTGGCCCCCATTGGCGTATCGGCATCGACCGATGCGGCTGCTTCCATCGCCAGCCGCAGATCCTTGAGCATCAAGGCAGTCGCGAAACCGCCCTGATAATCGCGATCGGCGGGCGTCTCCGGTCCGACGCCGGGCCAGGGCGCGTAAGAGGTCAGCGACCAGCTCTGGCCCGAGCTCACGCTGGCGATGTCGAAGAATTTCTGCGGATCGAGCCCGAGCTTGTCGGCCAGCACGAATGCTTCGCAGGTCGCGATCATCTCTGCGCCGAGCACCATATTGTTGCAGATCTTGGCCGCCTGACCCGCCCCCGCGCCGCCGGCATGGATCACCGCCTTGCCCATATCGGCGAGGAACGGCTGGGCGCGATCGAATGCCTCGGCCGACCCCCCGACCATGAAGGTCAAGGTGCCGGCATTGGCCGCCGCGATCCCGCCGGAGACCGGCGCGTCGACCGCGGCATAGCCCTTGGCCTGCGCCGCTTCGCCAACGCGCTTGGCGGTCGCGACGTCAATCGTCGAACAATCCATCAGGATCGCGCTGAGCGGCGCCTTGCCCAGGATCGACTCGTCATAGACGCTTTCGACATGTTTGCCGGCGGGGAGCATCGTCACCACCGCCTCTGCGCCATCGACCGCTTCGGCCGCATTCGCCGCAGGCAGGCAGCCGGCAGCCTTGGCCTTGTCGAGCGCCTCAGCCGACAGGTCGAAGGCGCGGACGTCGTGGCCCTTCTTCGCCAGGTTCGCGGCCATCCCGCCGCCCATATTGCCCAGCCCGATGAATGCGACGCGTGCCATTGTGTATCCTCTTCCAACACCTTCTCCAGAGGGAGAAGGATAGCGAAGCTTGGGACCCCGGCCTTCGCCGGGGTGCCTAGCGGAGCTTGGATGAGGGGACGCGCTCTCGATAGGGTGATCCCCTCACCCAGCTTCGACTAAGGCCCTGCTTCGCAAGACCTAAGTCTGCGTAACCCTCTCCCGACGGGAGAGGGTTTATTCACTTACTTCCCCACCCATTTCCCCGGCCGCTTCTCGACGAACGCGGCCATGCCTTCCTTCTGGTC
>Ga0070674_100001980_pt1 | contig 11207 bp, 7 predicted proteins | sample KBSM33metaG_FD_65344 | JGI IMG/M metagenome (GOLD analysis project Ga0070674, IMG submission 65344) | Miscanthus rhizosphere microbial communities from Kellogg Biological Station, Michigan, USA - KBS M3-3 metaG | ecosystem: Host-associated > Plants > Roots > Rhizosphere > Soil ...
AGATGCGGCTCGACGATGCCCACACGGTGTCGCATGTCGTGAAGGACTTGCTGATGGAGCGCTATCCGCAGATTGCGGATGCGGTCATTCACATCGAGCCGCCGCCGGTGGGGTGGCAACCGGACTGAGGTGGGATCTGTCTACGGTCTACGGCTGCCCCGTAGACTGAAGACCGAAGACTGAAGACCGAAGACTGAAGACCGTAAGGCTGCACACGAGCGTGGCTTAGACTCTGGCCCCGCGTCTGTAGTGGCCACGCCGACCGCCGCTCTTCTCCTGCAGGCAAATCGCTCCGATCACCATCTCGCGATCGACTGCTTTGAGCATGTCGTAGACGGTCAGCGCCGCGGCTGACACGGCGGTCAATGCTTCCATCTCGACGCCGGTCTGTGCGGTCGTTCTGACGGTTGCGGTGAGGCGATACCCGTCCTTGACCGGCCTGATGTCGATCCCGACATGACTGATCGGGAGCGGATGGCACAGCGGGATGATCTCGGAGGTCCGCTTCGCGGCCAGGATGCCGGCGACGCGCGCAACTTCGAGCGGATTCCCTTTCTTGATCTCACCTTGTCGCACGAGGCGCCGGGCCGTGGCGTTGACGGCGATGTGTGCCGAAGCGATCGCTTCTCGAGCGGTCGCGGCCTTGGCTCCGACATCCACCATGTGCACGGATCCGTCGGAGGCCACATGCGTCAGGGCCGCCGACGTGCCCCGTTGCCTCGGGCGGCGTCCCGGCGCCGAAGCGCGCGCGCGTTTAGGCGCCAAGCGATTCACCATCCCCACGCGCCAGGAAAAACGACAGGCTTTCGAGTGATACCGTCAAGTCCACACTCTTGAGTTTTACATCAGCAGGCACCGACAAGGTCCCGGGCGAAAAGTTCAGAATCGCTTTGATCCCTGCCGCCACCACGAGGTTCACGACCTGCTGCGCCGCGCCGGCCGGCACGGCGATCACGGCGATGCCGACGCGTTCGTGCCGGACGATGCGCTTGAACTGGCGGATGTCGTGGATCGCCACGCCGCTCCTCGAGACCTGCCCCACCTTGTCGTTCAACGTGTCGAAGAGCGCGACGATCTCGAAGCCCTCCTGACGGAAGCCGGGATAGTCTGCCAGCGCAAGGCCCAGGTTGCCGGCGCCCATGATCGCCACGCGCAGCCGTCGGTCGAGCCCGAGGATCGTCCGGAGGTGGCGGCGGAGATCCTTGACGTAGTACCCCACGCCACGGACACCGAATTCACCGAACCAGGCCAGGTCTTTTCGAATCTGGGCGGCGTTCAGGTGAAAGCGTTCCGCAAGCCCTTGTGACGAGATCGTATCGACGTGCGCCGCTTCGAGCTCGGTGAGGCAGCGCAGATAGATGGAGAGGCGGTTGGTGGTGAGCTCGGAGACCTGTTCCGGGCTCGGTCTGGGTTTGTTCCGGCTTTTCACAATCCTGCAACGGATTGTACGCGGGGCGGGGCCCTGCTACAATCCGCGGCCATGGCCAAATCCGCGACACCGGCGCCATCGTCGACCACTCCCAGCGCACCGAAGGCGTTCCAGCCGTACATTCCGGCGTCCGAGGCCCCGGCGGAGTTCACGTTCAAGGCCATCCTCCTCGGTGCCATCTTCGGCGTGATCTTCGGCGCGGTAACCGTGTATCTCGCGCTCAGGGCCGGGCTGACCGTGTCGGCGTCGATTCCGATTGCGGTGCTGGCGATCGCCGTCTTCAAGCGTTTCAGCAAGTCGACCATCCTCGAAAACAACATCGTCCAGACGATTGGATCGGCTGGCGAGTCCATCGCCTCGGGCGTCGTGTTCACGATTCCCGCGTTCCTCTTCATTGCGAGCGGCGGCGCCAAGGAATATTTCAACATTCTTCAGATTGTGACGCTCGCGTCTGTGGGCGGGATTCTCGGCATTCTGATGATGGTGCCGCTGCGGCGCGCGCTCATCGTCAAGGAACACGGACAGCTGCCCTATCCGGAAGGGTCCGCGTGCGCCGAGGTCCTGATTGCGGGCGAACGCGGCGGCGAGATGGCGCGCACGGTGTTCGCGGGCTTCTGGACCGCGTTCATCTACGCGATCGCCAACAAGCTCTTCGCGCTCTGGCGCGAAGTACCGCGCCTGATCGCGACGGGATCGGCGGGCGCCTACAAGAACGCGACGTTGACGAGCGAGATCACGCCCGAGTACCTGGGCGTCGGTTACATCATCGGACCGAGAATCTCGGGCATCATGGTGTCGGGCAGCGTGCTCTCGTGGCTGGCTCTCATTCCGCTGCTGTCGATGCTGGTTCCCGAAGAGACCATCAAGGCGGATCTGCTCAAGCTCGGATTCACACAGGGCTGGATCGACGCGAACAGCCACGCCAACTGGATCTACCGCGCGTATGTGCGGTACATCGGAGCCGGTGCGGTCGCGATGGCGGGGCTGATGACGTTGATGCGGACGCTGCCGACCATTTACGCGTCCATCCGTGATTCGGTGCGCGAACTGCGCGGCGGACTTACTGCCGACGGACAACTGCGGACCGAACGGGATATTCCGATTACCTACGTCGCGTTCGGCTCCGTGGGGCTGGCAGTACTGATTCCGCTGATTCAGCGGATGCCGGTCGGCCTTCCGTGGGCTTTCCTCGTCAGCCTGTTGATCGTCATCTTCGGCTTCTTCTTCGTCGCGGTCTCGTCGCGCATCGTCGGCCTGATCGGCACGTCCTCGAATCCGGTGTCGGGCATGACGATCGCCACGCTGCTCGGCACGTGCCTCATCTTCGTGCTCGCGGGATGGGCAGACGATCCGGCGAAGCAGGCCGCGGCGCAGGCGGCTGCCCTGTCGGTCGGCGCCATCGTCTGCATCGCTGCGGCGAACGCCGGCGCCACATCACAGGATCTCAAGACCGGTTTCATCGTTGGTGCCACGCCTCTTTATCAGCAGATCGGTCTTGTCATCGGCGTGCTGGTGTCGGTCTCGGTCATCGGGTTCACGTTGATTGGGATGCACCATTCAGCGTGGGGACCGATTGGATCGGATCGACTGCCCGCGCCGCAGGGTACGCTGATGGCCACGATCATCCAGGGCGTGCTCTCGCGCGATCTGCCATGGGGCTTCATCTTCGTGGGCGGGGCCCTGGCGGTGATGGTGCAGCTCTGCGGCGTGAGCGGACTCGCCTGGGCCGTAGGCGCCTACCTGCCGATCTCGACCACGTTCCCGATTTTCGTCGGCGGCACGATGCGCTGGCTTGCGGACCGGATTCGCGGCCACGCCGAGGAAAGTGAAGTCTCGTCGGGCATGTTGTTTGCGACCGGTCTCGTCGCAGGCGGCTCGATTGCCGGCCTTCTGATCGTATTCATCGTCCAATTTTCACCAGTGCTGTTAGGAGCGTTCGGCGAATCGATGCAGCAAGCGCTCGGCGAACCCGGCGGCACGATCGTCGCAACGGCTGCATTTGCCGTCCTCTGCACGCTCCTGGTTCGGCGTGCACTTCGATCGCTGGCGAACTGAACGATGCGCCCTCCGGTGACACGACGGCTCGTCTGCAGCACGGTGTCGCTGCTCGTACTGCTCGGATTGCCGCACGCCAGCCGAGCGCAGCCCGCGACGCGTCGCATCACCACGGTGACAGCGATCCACACGTTTCCCGGCTTCTATCATTCGCAGCCCGTCCTGCTGCGCGGTGAGATCAAGGATATCGAAACGCACCCGGCGGTCGCCTCAGGTGACGAGACGCTTCGGCTGTTGAGCCGCGAGCACCTGCCGACGGGAAGCGGCACGTACGACGTACGCGGCGAAGTACTCGACATCGGCCGGCTCGAACAGAACGACCCGCGCCTCTCGGGGGTGGATCTGCACCAGTTCGGTGTGGACTCGACGGACCGCTGGCCGCGCCAGGGCGAAGTGGTCGTGCTGCGGGCGACGAGCTTCGAGCCTGCGCAGCCGCTGACGGCGCCGAGCGTGCGGACGCTTGCGCTCGATCCACTCCGGTACGTGGACCAGAAGGTGACGGTCACCGGTCAGTTTCGCGGGCGGAACCTGTTCGGCGATCTGCCTCAAGCTCCTCCGACATCGATGGGCAAGGGCGAGTTCGTCATCAAGTCCGCCGACGCAGCGCTGTGGGTGCTCCGGAGGCCGCCCAAGGGTCACGGATGGGTGATGAACCCCGACTCACGGATCGACACGCGGCGGTGGATCGAAGTGAGCGGCCTGGTGAAGTCCGCGCGCGGTCTGGTCTGGATAGAAGCCGAGACGCTGAACGAAGTCCCGCCGCAGAAAGAGGGACTCTCTACCGAAGCGCCTGCACCGCCACCGCCACTCATTCCTCCCGAGATCCTCTTCAGTGCGCCGACGCAGGACGAAACCGACGTTCCGCTGAATACACGGGTCCGCATACAGTTCTCGCGGGACATCGATCCCGAGACGCTGAAGGGACATATTCGCGTCGGCTATTCCGCGCAGCAGTCATCGGAACGCGGGGAGCCGCAAGCGCCGCGTGTGGAGCCGCTCCTGACCTACGATCCCGCGGCGCGCGTCCTCAACATTCAGTTCGCCACGCCGCTCGAACGGTTCCGCGTCGTCGTCGTAGAGCTCGCCGAAGGGATCACCGGAACCGACGGCGCCCCGCTCAAACCCTGGACGCTCTCGTTCACCCTCGGCGGATCCTGACGATCGGGCGGGGCACATTCGAGGACGAAGAGAATGGCCCCGCCCCCACACATGAAAGTTACTCGCGCGATGATGTAGAGGCGGGGTCATTCGCCCCGTCCTCGAATGCACCCCGCCTGAGGACGGGATGATGTAGAGGCGGGGTCATTCGCCCCGTCCTCGAATGCACCCCGCCTGACGACGGGACGATGTAGAGGCGGGGTCATTCGTCCTGTCCTCGAATGCACCCGCCTGAGGACTCACAGCGAATTCAGGAACGCCACCAACTGTGACTTCTCGGTCGCGGACAACGCGCGATATCGCGTCGTGACGCCGGATGCCTGCCCGCCGTGACGCAGGATTGCGTCCTCGGGCGTGAGCGCGGTTCCGTCGTGCATCATGCGGTTTCTCGTCCGCAGCCCCCAGAGCGGCGCCGTGCGCATCCGGTTTGCCGTATTGGCGAACTCCGCGGTGGGCTGGATCGGAATGCCGTCTCCGGTTCCGACATCGTGCAGCAGGAAGTCGCTGTACGGATGGATCACTTTGTTGGCGAGCGCGGCGGGCACCACCATCGTGCCGCCGTTGATGGACGTGTTCGCCGGGGCCGTCGTAATCGATCCGACGTGGCACGTGGCGCATCCGATCCGCGCGAATACCTGCTCGCCGGACGTCACCGTCGCGGTGATTGCTCCTCGCGGCGGCACCATCGTCGCGCGCATGAAGTTCGCGAACGCCTTGATGTCGTCACCATCGTCCTCAGGATCGGACGTGGTGTCGTAGGGCGCGACATCGCGGCCATTTGCCGTGTTCTCATCGGGCAGCAGCGGGCTGGTGATGCCCATCTCGTTGAGATACGCATCGGCCGCGAACGATTCCAGACTCGCGTGCTGTCCCTTCCAGCCGAAGCGGCCGATTCGTCCGACACCGTTCGCCTCGAGCACCGGGACCACGACAGCCACACCGCGCATGGTCGAGGGCTGTGCGCTCCGGATGTTGAGCAGTGTGGTGTTCGAGATGGCTTCGATGAATCCGTCTCCAAGTGTGTTGGGCGAGATGCGGAACGCACGGATGTTGTCGGCGGCGGTCAGATTCTCACTTGCGTCCGGGTGCGTGGCTCGCGACTGAATGAGCGATCCGCCCTGTGACTCGAAGAACTGACCGCCCGTCAGATGGCCGGCCCGAAGCACGGTTACCTGGCTTGCGCCGCCGGTCACGATGTTCTGGTGACACTCGCGGCAACTCTGCGCGTTGTACGTCGGGCCGAGACCGTCAGCGACCGTTTCCGTTTCCTCGAACGTGAAGCGATTGTCGTTGAAGGAACGCAGCGCGACCGCGGTGTCTTCGTTCAGCGTGTTGAAGTCCGGCCCCTGCGGATCGAAGCCGTTGGTCACATTGGAGAAGCCCGCGGGCGCCTGAGCGGGCGCCGCGGCAGCCGCGAGAGACGAGGACACCTCTGGATCCACTTGCGTCGTCGTCGGCGTGAATCGTGTGCGGCGCCGTTGATCGCGGGACGAGGCCTGGCCGCTCACCAGGTCGCTCACGAGAAGAGGCAACAGGCAGGCGATGAGCGCCACCGTCAGCCATGTCACCCGCCGTGACGTGATTGCACCAGTCATTCACTGACTCCTTGTTCCGGGCAGTCTTCGACCATGGGCGCGGCATCCGTCGTACACACTCCGGACAAAACCGCGTCCGCAACGAAGAAATTGGTCTTTCAGTCTGGTCGGTCGATTTCGAGTCGAGTCGTGTCGGTCGATCGCTTACTGGTGGGTCGTGACGTGCCGGGTGCGCCCGAAGCTGTGCAATCGTGCTGCCACGTCATCCACTCCGCGCGGAGGCGGGAATCTTGATGAAACGGCGAGCGGTCCGCAGGCACAACGCTCTGTGACCGTGAAGGATGTAAATGTGGCTGTCACGAAGCGGCTGCCTGCGCCGAGCGAGCCCTATTGGGGCACGACGCGGAACGCTGCGACGCTGTCTTGTGTGGATGACCCGCGCTTCACGCTGATCTTGACGACGTAGTCGCCTGGCGCGAGCGGCGCGAGATCGAGATCGACACTCGCCCAGAGCCCATCGTCGCTGCGAAGACTCCCCGCCACCGGCAGAGGCATGCGCTGTCCACGGCGATCCAGCAGTGAGACGTTCACGGTGTCGGCGGCAGCGCCGAGCGGGACCTCAGCGCGCAGGATGTCGGTGCGCCTGAACAAGGGTGTGGCTGTTGGAGTGAACTGCGGTGGTCCCGGCCGCGTTCGCCGGAACAGCAATGGGGTGCTTGCGCCGTCACGGGTCGTGTCGAGCTGAGCTTCTGCCGTGAGCGGACTGCCCTGTCCGGTCGGCGTAAGCCGGACGCCAGCCACATAATGCCCGGGCTGAAATGTAGCCGCGATTGGTCCAAGCGTGATCGTGCGTGCGCCAGCGGCAAACGGCTGCGAGCTGCGAGTCACCAGAACACCACTCGCGGTGGAGATGACGACGTCTGCCGTGCCGCCCCGCCACCACTCGGCCGCGTTCGCGGTGGTCGGACCGAGCTCCACCACCATCCACAGTCGTCCGCTGGCTGGCGCCGCGGTGTCGGCCACGAGACTCGCACGCGTGAGGATGTGCGGATTCGGCCGGAAGGACGACAGGTCTGCGATCGCCCGCTCGATCTGATCCGGCGCTTTCGTCGAGGCTGGTGTCGCGGCGGCGGCGCGCGCCGCGGCGAGATCCGACATCGATGGTGCCAGATATCCTCGACGCGCACGGACGTCCACACCGGATCGCTTCACGCGGACGGTGATCTTGTGGAACTTGCCATCTGGCCGGGTGTTCGTCGAGTAGTAGCCGAGCAGATAGTACGAGGAGAGATCGTCCACGATGCGGCGCGTGCCAGCGCCGAGATCGTTGGTATCGCTCACGACAATGCCGTCGGTGTTCTCGGCCAGCGAACGAACCGTCGCGAGTTGCGTCTCCAGGATCCGTTGACCGACGTTCTGCGGCAGGTCCATCAGATGGTCCGATGCCCTGAGCCCCGCGGCATCGATCGGATAGAAGCTGACGTTCGCTCTGTTGGCGATGTCGAGCATGCGGTAGAACGCCTCGTGGTCGTCGATGTTCGCGAGATCGAACCGTATCCGTTCGCACTGGTGTGGTGACGCGTTGCCGTAGGCCTGAGTCGTATCAGTCGTCAACCGTCCATCAGGACCGGTCCCAACCCGTCCGGGGTCTGACCCGCCGAGGACGCCCGGACCCTTCAACAGGCTGTTGTCGGGCTGAAACAGCTGCCATCCGCTGGTGACGGCAATGACCGCCTTACGTTCGTCACGCACGCCGCGGAGGTATCGCGACAGATCGGTCAGCGCGTCCATCACGAGCTTTTCGTGCCTGCGGGCGATGAGCGCACCAGCGTCAACGCCGGGATCGTTTCGCGAACCTGGTGGTGTGTCGCCGTAGCACGACATGATCAGCTGATCCTCGGGATCCTGCTGGACCATCGCATCTGCCCGGCCCCAGTACCAGTAGCGCTGCAGCTCGCTCTCGATCGTCTCAGTGCGTCGCCCGAACACGATCTCACCGGCCGACATCCTCGGCGTCATCACCGCAAACACATCGTCGGGTCCGATCAAGCGATCGAGCATTGTCGCAAGTACGTGCTGGATGCGGTACGAGGCCTCAACCGGCGTCTGGTATCCATCGAGGAAGATCACGAAGACACGGGCCCGCGGATTCATGGCCGCTGCACGCGACTCGGCAACCGTCGAAGGATCGCGCCGATCTGTCGTCGAGATCAGTTGGTTGATCTGCACGTGTTCGAAGGTCTCGATGCGCTGCGGCGCGCCGTCTTCGAGCACCTCGAAATCGTTCGCGGTCAGGTCGAGGACCGGACGGCCGTCGGACGTCGGAAACACATCCACGCGGACGAAGTTGGTTTCGACGTGAAACGGCTGCGTCGGGCCCGGCTGGGCGGGCGCGGTCTGCGGGGTTGCGGGCGCAGCCTGATTCGCTTCCGACGTCACCAGCCAAGGTGCGAGACCGAGTATCGATGCCACCGCGAGGGCGGCCCACTCACGTGTCACGGCGACCTCCGTATCGGAATCAGGGGACGATGCGGAATGCCGTCAGGATCTCGTGCGTCGAAGTGCCTCGCTGAATCGTCGTGCGAATGGCGTAATCGCCTGGCGCCAGCGGCGCGAGCGACGCATCCGCACGGGCCCACTGAAGCGTGGCGTCTTCTCGCTGTGTCGAGGTCTCGACCGGGACCGGCATCACCTGTCCCGTTCTGTTGAGCAGTTCGCCCCGTGCGTTGTCCACGGCGCCAAGCAGCGGAACTTCTACGCGCAGGCGGTCCGTGCGTCTGAACTGTGGATCCGCCGTGGCGACATACTGCACGCCCGTCGACAGTCCACGCCGCAGGAGCCGCGCCTTGCCCGTGAGATCGCCAGCATCCGCCACCGTAAAGTGCACAGTGTCCATGAACGGCAGGCCACCGCCGGACGGCTTGAGCCGGAGTCGCAAGGTGTACTCGCCCGGACCAAGCGGCACGTCGGGCAGCGTCACGTTGACGATCCGAACCGGAGCCGGTACGGGTTCTGTGAGCTCGGCGATCTTGACGCCATCCGCCGCGGTCAGCAGCACGTCCGCCTCGGCGCCGCCGAGCCATTCCTGGCCTTTCGAGGTGGCCTGATCCATCTCGCCCACGATCCAGACGTGGCTCTTCGCACCTGGCACCGAATCGTCGATCGGTGCCGCGAGCCAACTGACGCTGGTGATGAACCGGAAGTTGCTGCGCACAGCCGCGAGCGAAGCAATTGCGGTCTGGAATGCCGGCGGCGGACCTGAAACCGCGGCCTTGGCCGTCAGCTCGTGGCTTCGCGTGACCTCTTCTTCGGTTGGCGCCTTGTAACCGCGCCGTGCGCGAACGTCCACGCCAGTACGCTTCACCTTCACCTTGATCGAGCGGAAACGTCCATCCAGTTTCGGATTGGTAGAGTAGTAGCCGAGCAGGTAGTACGACGTGAGATCGTCCACGATCCGCCGCACTCCGCGTTCGAGATTGTTGTTTTCGACGACGGCAAGGCCGTCGGTCGCGTCGGCAAGCGTCCGCAGGCTCTCGATGCGTGTCGTGAGCATCTGCTTGTCGACATAGACCGGCACGCCGATGGTCGTCGGCGTGTCCTCGTAGATCTGCGTATCGAAGGCCGGGAGTCCGCGCGAGTCGATGGGATAGAAGCTGACGTTGGCGCGGTTGGCGCGATCGAGGAGATCCTGGAACCTCTGCCAGTCGTCGAGCTGCGCGAGCTTTCCGCGATCGGCCTCGCACCGATGATGTGTCGATTCCGTCGTGGTGAGGCGTCCATCGCGACCGGTGGTCGCCTGCGGCCCTGCGGACGGCTGGTCGCACGGCGCAAGGCGCGTCAGCGATGGATTCGGGCGGTAGAGCAGCCAGCCGTCGCTGATCGCGATGACCGCTTTCCGTTCGTCCCGCAAACCCTCCAGATAGATACTCAGATCCCCGAGGGCGTCGAGCACCATCCGCTCGCGGCGCCGCGCGATCATCTCCTTGGCGATGCCATTGTAGAAGCCCCGGGGCGGCATGCCGGAGTTGGCCGGATCGTCGCACCGCCCGATAGCTGCCTCCGGGTAGCAATGCTGGTACTCCAACTCGATGGGATCGATATCCGCGATCTGATCGCGCCGGCCCCACGTCCAGTACCGCGACAGCATGCCGGCCGTGGTCTCGCTGCGCCGCGCGAGCGCCAGATCCGTCGGCGACATCTCGGGCGTCATCACCGCGAATAGATCGTCGGGTCCGATGATGCGATCGAGCAGGTCTACGAGGACCTTCTGCATCCGGTGCGAGCCGGACAGCTCGGTGTGATACGTGTCCAGGAAAATGACGAAGACGCGGCTGCGCGAGTCTTCGGCCATCGCGCGCGCTTCACGCACTGTGTTGGGCTCGCGCCGATCGTCCTGAGGAATCTGTCCGCTGATCTCGACGTGCTCGAAGCTCTCGACTTTCTGCGGCTTGCCGTCTTCGAAGACCTCAAAGTCGGCTGCGGCCAGATCGCGAACCGGCTTCCCGTCCGCCGTGGGAAACACGTCCACTCGAACCAGGTTGGCGCCTCCGCGGAACGCCGGGAGCGCCTGTGGATTCGGCTGCGCCGGAGCGTTGGTCTGCGGCTTCCCTTCAGGGGCGGCCGCCTGCCGCTCCTCGCGCCCGCGCACACTGACGGCGGCGATCGTCAGGACGAGGATGCCGAGACAGACGTGAGTGAGAGGGCGATGGAACCGCGCCTGGCGGAGCCACTGCGCGCACGTACGCACCGGGACACTCCACGGAGAGGTGACAGGGCTGGCTCGGTCAGAATACTCCGGAGGGGAGGCAGGGCTCAAGGAGCGCGCCTCCGCTCGAGGTTCATGGCACGATGCGGAACGCCGTCAGGATCTGCTGCGTCGTCGAGCCGCGCTGGATGGTCGTGCGGATGACGTAGTCACCTGGCGCCAGCGGTGCCAATACGGCTTCCGCACTCGCCCATTGCAACGTGGCATCCTCGCGGCGTGTCGCAGCCGCGACCGGCACGGGCATGACCTGGCCGCTCTTGTTGAG
>Ga0070674_100001984_pt1 | contig 11200 bp, 10 predicted proteins | sample KBSM33metaG_FD_65344 | JGI IMG/M metagenome (GOLD analysis project Ga0070674, IMG submission 65344) | Miscanthus rhizosphere microbial communities from Kellogg Biological Station, Michigan, USA - KBS M3-3 metaG | ecosystem: Host-associated > Plants > Roots > Rhizosphere > Soil ...
ACGTCGGCGGCGGTGAAGCGCGCCATCATGCCGAGCAGCACCGACTTGCCGACGCCGGTGCCGGCGAACAGGCCGATGCGCTGGCCGCGGCCGACCGTCAGCATCGCGTTGATCGCGCGCACGCCGGTGTCGAGCGGCTGGCGCACCGGGTCGCGGTCCATCGCGTTGATCGGGCGGCGCGCCAGCGGTTCGTTGTGGACCGCGACGATCGGGCCCTTGCGGTCCATCGGCGCGCCGTGCGCGTCGACGACGCGGCCGAGCAGGCCGTCGCCGACCGGCAGGTGCAGCGTGCGGTCGAGGTGGCGTCGCCACGGGTGGCGCGCCTCGCCGAGCTTCATCGCGACCGCCGGCGTCGCGCGCGGCACGACCCGCGCGCCGCTCGCCAGGCCGTGCACGTCGCCGGTCGGCATCAGGTAGGCGCAGTCGCCGGAGAAGCCGACGACTTCGGCGATCACCGGTGGCTGTCCGGGCATGCGGACTTCGCAGACCGAGCCGACCGGCACGCGGATGCCGGCCGCCTCGAGGACGAGCCCGGTGACGCGGACCAGCAGCCCCTGGGCTTCGAGCGGCACCGGGTCGCCGGCGAACGCTTCCATGTCGGCCATGAAGCGTTCCCAGTGCGCGACGCCGAGGGAGGCCGGCGGTTCGACGAAGGTAGCCGTCATGCGGAGGGTGTCGATGCGGGTGGCGCACCGTCGTTGTCCCACGGCAGGTCGCTGCCGAGCGAGGCCGACGCGCGCCGCCAGCGCGTGTCGAGACTCGCATCGATGACGCCGATGTCCGACTCGACGACGCAGCCGCCACGCGCGATCGTCGGATCGGCGACCAGGCGCGCGCCGCGCGCTGCGAGCAGGTCGCCGGCGCCGTCGGCGACGAGCGCGTGGTCGTCGGGGTGGACCCGCAGCGTGATGTGGCGGGCGCTCAGCACCAGCGCGTCGAGCGCTTCCTGCGCGACGATCGCGATCAGCTCCGGGCGCGACTGCAGTTCGCTGCGCACCGCCTGGCGCGCGATGCGCGTCGCGCTGGTGCAGAGCGTCTGCGCCATCTGGCGCTGCAGCCCGTCGAGCTGTTCGCCGAGCGCTTTCAGCAGAGCGCCGACCTGCAGCGTCGTCTGGTGCGCGAAGGTCTGCTTGAACCCTTCGAGCGCGACTAGGCCGTCGCGGTAGCCTTCCTGGTAGCCGGCCTGCCGGGCTTGGCGGATCTTCTCGGCGATCTGCTCGGCCGATCCGATACCGCTGCCGCCTTCGGCGGTCCGCGCCGCGTTGGCGCCCGAAACCGGGCGCGACAGGTCGCTCGGTTCCCAGGCGGCGAAGGCGCCGAGCTCCTCGCGCGGGATGAAGCGGGTGTAGACCGAGGCCTTCGCCGCGGCCGCTGCGCCGGCCGGCGCGCGCGCCTGGCGCGGCGCGCTAGATGAATTCGTCGTCATTCGAGCCACCGAGCGTGATCACGCCTTCCTCGACGAGGCGGCGCACCACCTTCAGGATCTCCTTCTGTTCGGTCTCGACCTCGGAGACGCGCACCGGTCCGCGCGCCTCGAGTTCCTCGCGCAGCGTCTCGGCCGCGCGGCTCGACATGTTCTTGAAGATCTTCTCGCGCAACTCGGGCGCAGCACCCTTCAGCGCGATGACCAGCGACTCGGTCTGGACTTCCTTCATCAGCGCCTGGATCGCCTTGTCGTCGACCTTGATCAGGTCGTCGAAGGTGAACATGTTGTCCATGATCCGCTGCGCGAGATCGCTGTCGGCCTCGCGCACGTACTCGAGCACCGAGGTCTCGACGCTGGTACCCATCAGGTTCAGCATCTCGGCCGCGGCCTTGACGCCGCCGAGGGTCGACTTGCGCATCGAGTCGGCGCCGGTCAGCAGCGTCGCCATCACCTCGTTCAGGTCCTTCAGCGCCGACGGCTGGATGCCGTCGAGCGTGGCGATGCGGACCACGACCTCGTTGCGATGGCGCTCGGTGAAGAGCTTCAGGACCGCCGAGGCCTGGTCGAAGTCGAGGTGCACCAGGATCGCGGCGACGATCTGCGGATGCTCGTTGCGGAGCAGCTCCGCGACCGCAGTCGCGTCCATCCACTTGAGGCCTTCGATGCCGGACACGTCCGAGCCCTGCAGGATGCGATCCAGCAGCAGGTTGGCCTTGTCCTCGCCGAGCGCCTTGCGCAGCACCGAGCGGACGTACTCGTCGGTGTCCGTGACCAGGCTGAGCTGCTGCTCGGTCACCGAGTGAAAGAGCTCCAGCACCGTCTCGAGGCGATCGCGCGGGATCGCCTTCATGCGCGCGATCGTCTCGCCGACGCCCTGCACCTCCTTCGGCGTCAGGTGCTTCAGCACCTGGGCCGCGTCCTCCTCGCCGAGCGACATCAGCAGGATCGCGGAGTTCTCCAGTCCCGTCTCGTCCATAGGGCGCCCCTCAGCGCGAAGCCGGCTGATCGGAGCCGACCCACCCGCGCAGAATGCCGGCGACCGCCGCGGGGTTCTGGCGCGCGAGCTGCTTCGCGCTCTCGAGCTGCTCGACCGAGCGGGGCGCCGGCAGAGCCGCCTGCATCGGCAGCGCCGCCGCGTCGTCCGCGACCGCGTTCAGCTTGCTGCCGGGCAGGAGCACCGGCGGTGCCATCACCGCCTTCAGCCCTGGGCGGACCAGGCCGAAGAAGACCAGCAGCGCGACCAGGACCAGCGCGCCCGGCATCGCGAACGAGCGCACCAGGTCGAGGTTGTCGGGCGCCTTCCACCACGGCACCTCGGGGCCATTCGGGATCGTCTCGATGCGGAACGGCGCGTTGATGACCTTGACCGAGTCGCCGCGGTCCTGCTTGTAGCCGATGCTTTCGCGCACCAGGGCCGTCAGCTTGTCGAGCTCCTCGCCGCTCAGGGCGACCTGCGTGGTCTTGCCCTTCGGGTCGACGACGCTGCGGTTGTTGACGACGACCGCGGCGCTCAGGCGCTTGACGGTGCCGGTCGCATTGCGGGTCACGCGGACCGTCTTGTCGACCTCGTAGTTGGTGACCGCCTCGCGGCGGCCGTTGGCACCGCCGCCCGACAGCGGGGCGGCGTGCAGCGGCTGCGACGCGCCGACCAGCGGCGCGGTGGCGGCCACCGGCGGCTGGTTCGAGGCGGCGCCGGGCACGCCGCTCGGCATCGCGCCGCTCGAGCCGGACTGCTCGGTCGTCTGCTGGCTGCGGATCGAGACGCTGGCCTCGGCGCCCTGGTTCGGCTTGAATTCCTCGGAGGTCGCCTCGCTCTGCGTGAAGTCGACCTCGGCGGCCACCGTCGCGCGCAGGTTGTCGTGGCCGACGATCGGCTCGAGCAGCTCGAAGATGCGCTTCGCGTAGCCGCTCTCGATCTGGTTCAGGTACTGGAGCTGGCCGGCATCGAGGCCGCCCGGGCGCAGCGCATCGGCGCTGCCGGTCAGCAGAGCGCCGCTCTGGTCGAGCACGCTGACCGACTTCGGGTCGAGCTCCGGCACACTCGAAGAGACCAGGTGGACGATGCCGGCGACCTGCGCGCGGTCGAGCGTGCGGCCCGGGTGCAGGCTCAGCAGCACCGAGGCGCTCGGCTTCTGCTGCTCGCGGAAGAAGCCATTCTGGTTCGGCAGTGCGAGGTGGACGCGCGCGTTCTGCACCGCGGCGAGCGAGGTGATCGAGCGCGTCAGCTCGCCTTCGAGGCCGCGCTGGAAGGTCAGCCGCTCCTGGAACTGGGTCTGGCCGAAGCGCGCGCTGTCCATCAGCTCGTAGCCGGACACCGTGCCCTTCGGCAGGCCGGCCGTCGCCATCTTCAGGCGCAGATCGGGCACCTGGCCGGCCGGGACGAGGATCGCGCCGCCGGGGGCGACCCGGTACGGCACGTTCATCTGCGAGAGCTGAGCGACGACCGCGCCGCCGTCCTTGTCGGAGAGGTTGCCGTAGAGCACCCGGAACTCGCCGTGGCTGGCGTTCGTCGTCAGCGCATAGACGACGGCGGCGAGGGCGACGAGGCCGATCGCAGCGCTGGCCTTGGCCCGCCCGGGCATCGCCTTGACGCGGCCCGAGAACGTCAGGGGCACCGCCATGGCTTGCGAGGGATTGAGGGCGACGCCGTTTTCCATAGATGCTCGAGATCCGCCGGGCACGGTGGTCCCGGAATGGAGACGATTATTCGAAGAAGGGGATGCCCGGCATGCACGGAACAGCCCGGCTAACGGACCTCAGTTCCCCCCATCTTTGCGGCGTCCGGTCCCTACGATCCTGCTTCAGGAGGTCGCGCCTGCGCGGCCGCGGAGCATGTGATGAATGTCACCCTGAAGCCGTTCGATTTCGCCCAGGCGGTCGCCCGCGCCGGACTGACGCCGAGCGGCCAGCCGCTGCAGCGCAGCGGTGCGGTCGAAGGCAGCGGCTTTCAGCAGGTGCTCGGCAAGGCCCTCGGCGCGGTGAGCAAGGCGCAGACCGACGCGATCGCGATGCAGCGCGAAGTCCAGCTCGACAACCCGACGGTCAGCCTCGAGCAGACGATGGTTGCGATGCAGAAGGCGCAGATCGGCTTCCAGGCCACGTTGCAGGTCCGCAACCGGCTCGTCCAGGCGTACTCCGATATCATGAACATGCAGGTCTGAGCCGCGCTCGCGCCCACGCGGTCGACGCCGGACTGCCGTTGGAAACGGGGCAAGGGCGCCGCCCGCGCGAGGGTAGAGCGAGGTAACGGGATGAACAAGCGGGCCGACAAGGTCGAGGTGGCGATCGAGGAGCTGACGGACTCGAACGTCGCCGGTGACGGGGCTGGGGTGGTGCTGGAGACGAAGGCTGTCGTCGACGGCGCACGCCACGACACCTCGATCGAGGTGCACGAGGACGACGTGCCCGCGGTCGCGGTCGCGCTGCTGAACACCGAAAACGGCATCTCGGTACCGGGGGAGGAGCTGCCGCCCGCGATCAGGTGCCTGGGCGCCGGCGCCATTCACTGGGACGATCCGGAGCGGGTGCGTTTCCACCTGCAGTTCGATTCCGGGCAGGTCTTGCCGATCGAGATGTCCAAGGATGCCGCGCTGGCCCTTTGCCGCGGGCTTCTCGAGCGTGCCGGCGACGCCGACACGCCGGCCGCGGCGCGCGGCAGTGCCACGCCGGATGGCGGGCCGGGCGCCCGCGCCTGAGATCGAGGAAAGCGTTCAGTCGAGCGCGAGCAGCTTGCCGCGCTTCTGGGTGTGGTCGATGAAGCGCTGCAATGCGCGCACCGCATCGCCGCTGGCGCGCAGGAACTCGACGCCGAGGCGCACGCCGCGTGCGTCCGCATTGATCGCCGTGACGTGGGCGAGTCGCAGGTTGACGTCGAAGCGGGTGTCGTCGTCGAGGTCGATCTCGACCTGATCGATCAGCACGCCCGGGCGCGGCGCTGCGATGTCCTGCGGCAGGAAGAGCGCGCAACCGCCGATGCTGACGTCGATCACGCGCAGCGACAGCGGCAGACCGGGGATCTCGGGATGACGCAGGCGCGCCACCGGTGAATTGCGCATCGGCGGGCGGACCCGGAACGAACTGCGGCGCTGGAACCGGAACATCTCGCGCGGCAGCATGCAGCTCAGCACGTTCGCGCGCGAGCCGCGCACCAGCACGAGGTTGCTGACGTCGAACTGCAGCTTCACGTTGTTGAGATAGCCGACCACCACCGCCTCTTCGCACTCGAGCAGCGACTGCAGGCGGGTATCGGCGACGTCGGCGCAGAAGCCGATGCTGCCGCGGTCGGTGTCGAGCGTCCACAGCGTCGTCGTGTAGACGCTGCCGTCGTTCGCGTTCAGGTTCAGCGGGACGTTGCCGTCGCACAGTTCGCGCAGCAGCGACGCGATCTCGAGCGGGGCGGCGACGCGGAACTGGTTGAGGCCGCCCTCGGCGCCGACGAGGGCGTCGAGCGGGGCTGGCTGGGTTTCCATCTGCACGGGCGTTGCCGTTCAGTGCACCGTCTTCGGCCGGCCCGCCAGCACGTTGTCGAGGTCCTCGAGCCACGGTTCCGCGAGCTGGCGGATCTCGGCGTCGTTGATGAGGATGCGCTGCATGATCTTCGACTTCAGGCGCGCTTCTTCCGACTCGAGCGGCCGGTCTGCCGCGTTGCGCTTCAACTGCGCGATCAGCAGCGCGCAGGCGCTCTCCAGCTTGACGACGCAGTCCCAGTCGCCGCGCCGTGCCGCATCGAGCATGTCCTGGCTGGCCTGTTCGATCGCTTCGTAGTAGTTCAGCAGCACGGAGGTCATGGTCCGGTTTTCCTGTCCCTGTTGGCGTGCGACGCGGCTCATGCTGCGGCCCGGCCGGTGGCGGCGTCGACCTGGTCCGCGATGGCGTCCCAGCCGTCGCGCAGCACGTCGATCAGCTTGGCGCATTCCACGAGCGCAGCGTCGTCGGTTTTCAGATTGGCCATCGTCAGGCGATGGACCAGGTACTGGTAGAGGTCACCGAGGTTGACGGCGATCTCGCCGCCGCCCTTCAGGTCGAGCGGTGCGCGCAGGCCTTCCTCGATGATGCGGACCGCCTGCGAGATGGCGCGGCCCTTGTCGGCGATGTCGCCGCGCGCGATCGCGCCGCGGGCTGCCGCGATCTGCGTCGCGACCGCGCCGTACAGCAGGCTCACCAGCTTGTGCGGGGTTGCGCCCTCGATCGCGGTGCTGGCGTTGACGTCTCGGTAGCTCGCAGCGGGTGCGCGCTGGAATCCGAGGTGATGGTGGCTGCTGAACATTTCCGGCTGCTCCTGCGACTTGCTTTTCTTATCGACGCGCAGGCTCGAATCTTTATCTCGGTTACACCGTGGAGAGAACGTGTTTCGGAACTCGGGGAAGGCCGTGCCGACGATGCGGGGCATCGGTCATTCGCGCTGCGGACCGGCCGGGCGTGAGCCGCTAGTCGTCCTTGCTCTTGTTCCAAGTCGTGATCTGCTGGGTCACGTACTTGGAGAGCGCGTTCGCCTTCGCCATCGCGGTGTCGAGCGCCGAGTACTGCGCCCGCATGCGCTGCTCGACCTGTGCGAGGCGGTCGTTCATGCGCTCCTGGTCCTTCTGGTTCGCCGCGATGCGGGCCTGGATCGACTTGGTCTTGCCGGGCAGCGTGCCGTCGGTGTTCAGCAGGTTGTCGGTCCAGACGGCGAACCGCTTCGCGAAGCCGTTGTTGGCCGGGGTCGATGCGTCGACGTTCGACAGCGCCTTGGTCAGCTCGGGCAGGTTCTTCACCGCCGCGGCGAACTTGGTGTCGTCGAGCTTCAGCGACCCGTCCTTCTGCAGCTGCACCCCGATCGAGCTCAGCGTCTGGAATGCGCTCGAGGCGCCGCTGTTCTGCGAGACCAGGCCGTGCAGCTGGTTCTGGATCCCGACCGTGGTGTTGTCGCCCTGCAGCAGCGCCGCCTGCTTGGTCGCGGGGTCGTACTTGGTCGCCTCGGCAAGGAACTGGTTGAGCTGGTTGTAGGCCGCGATGAACTTGTTGAGGCCGTCCTTGATCGCGTCGGTGTTGCGGCTCACCGTCACCGTGACCGGGCTCGTCGTCACCTTGTTGATCGAGAACGTCATTCCGTCGACGACGTCGCCGAGCGAGTTGCTGGTTGCGCTGACCGCGATGCCGTTGATCGTCGCCAGCGTGTTGGCGGCCGGCTGTGCGAGCGTCAGGTTGGCGACGCCGGCCTGCGGATCGAACGCCAGCGCCGAAAGGCCGGCTGCGTCGGTGGCATTGCCGTCGTTGTCGGCGACGCTGATCTTGAAGCCGTTCTCGATGCCGGTCGCTGCCGACGACAGCGCGATCCGCGTGCCGGTCGAATCGGTGACGAGGGTCGCCGAGACGCCCGCATTGGCCGCGTTGATCGCGTCGCGGATGCCGGCCAGCGTGTCGGCGCTGGCGCCGATCGGGATCGTGACGTCGGAAGAGCCGGCCTTCGGGACGAAGGTGGTCTGCCCGGCGTTCCAGCTGCCGAGCCGGATCGTGATGCTGCCGGTGCCGACGACAGCGGTCGAGGCGCTGAACTGTCCTGCCGTGCTGACGACCGATTGACCGGCCGCCAGCGCGCTGACCGCGATCGAATAGGTGCCGGGCACGGCCTTCGCCGTGGTCCCGGCGCTGACCCCGGTCGGGTCCGATGATGTCGCGTTGGTGAGCTGGTACGACTCGGCCTTGAAGAGGGGCGCGGCGGCGTCCTTCAACGCGGACACCGCCGACTTCAGCTGGCCGAACGCGGACAGCTGCGTCTGCATCGTCGCGCCGGCGGCCTGCAGCTTGGTGAGCGGCTGCTTTTCCACGGCCATCAGCTGGGTCACGATGCTGTTCACATCGAGACCGCTGCCGATGCCGGCAGATGAGATGGTGGCTGTTGCGCTGCTCAGGGCCATGGGCGTTCCGGGTCAATGCGGCGGCCGCAGGGGCCGCCTCATGCTGTCATCGGCGCTCGGCGGCCGGACTTGAGCCCCGACGCCGCGGCAGGGTGCCCGCGTGGCGCCGTTCGTCGTCGGCGCGGAGCCGCGACTACTTGAGGAGCTGCAGAACTTGCGACGGCAGCTGGTTGGCCTGCGCGATCATCGCGGTGCCGGCCTGCTGCAGGATCTGCGAGCGCGCGAGCGCCGCGGTCTCGACCGCGAAGTCGGCGTCCTGGATCCGGCTGCGCGAGGCAGTCAGGTTCTCGCTCGAGGTCGTCAGGTTCTCGATCGTCGACGAGAAGCGGTTCTGGATCGCACCGAGCGCGGCCCGGCTCGAGTTGATCGCGGTCAGCGCGGCATCGACGGCCGACAGCGCGGCGTTCGCGCCCTGCAGCGTCGAGATGTCGACCGCCGACAGCGCGGTCCCGGTCGAGGCGATCGCGTTCGTCGATGCATACGCGCCGGCGAACACCATGCTGCCGGTCACGCCGCTCGGCGCCTGGTAGGTGAGGTTCATCGTCGCGCCGGTCGTTGCGGCCGCGGCGAGGCCGAAGTCGGCGATCGTCGCGCCGGTCGCCGTTCCGGCGCCGAACGCGACCGTGATGTTGCGGCCGTCCGCCGCGGTCAGGCTGACGCCCGAGCCGGTGTCGGTGGCGACGACGCCCGTCACGGCCGACTGCGCGTTGATCGCCGCGACGGTGTTGGCGCGGTTCGTCGTCGCGTTGCCGACCGCGTTGTTCACGTTGATCGCGAGTCCGTTTACCGTGATGACGGCGGTGCCGGCGGCCGTGCCCGTCAGCGCCTGCGTGCCGGCTGCGACGGTCGTCGCATTCGCGGTCGCGGTCAGGCCGGAGATGCCGGCCGAGGCGATCGCGCTGGTGATCGCCTTCGCGTCGGTCGCGATGGTGCCGAGCGCGAACGTCGCGCCGCCGACGGTGACCGTCGAGGCGGTCGCCGTGTTGCTCGCGGTGCCGATCGAGACGCCGGTCTGGTTGAAGCCGGCGTACTGGCCGAGCGAGCTGGTCCGGGCGCTCGCGATCGAGGAGATCGCGATCGTCTGGCCGGCGTTCGCGCCGACCTGGAATTGCTGGGCGGTGAACGTGCCGTCGAGCAGGTTCAGGCCGTTGAACTGGGTCTGCGTCGCGACGCGGTCGACCTCGGTCGTCAGCTGGGCGACTTCCTGCTGCAGCGCCGCGCGGTCGGACGAGCTGTTGGTCGAGTTGGCCGACTGCACCGCCAGTTCGCGGATGCGCTGCAGGTTCGAGTTGACCGAGCTGAGGCCGCCTTCGGCGACCTGCGCCAGCGAGATGCCGTCGTTGGCGTTGCGTGCGGCCTGGTTCAGGCCACGGATCTGCGAGGTGAAGCGCTCCGAGATCGCCAGGCCGGCGGCGTCGTCCTTCGCGCTGTTGATGCGCAGGCCGGACGACAGCCGGGCGATGCTGGTGGCGAGGTCGTTCTGGGTCCGGGTCGCGTTGCGTTGGGCGGTCAGCGACGAGATGTTGGTGTTGATCGTCTGGGCCATGAAGTCACTCCGATGAAGCTTTGCTTTCCCGGATCAAGCGCCTTTTCGGCCGATCCGGACCCCCGGCTTCCCGTGAAGACCTGGTGACGTCATTCTGAGCAGACGATCGCTGTGCAACCTCCCGATAAGCGGCCGGTTCGCGGGCCATTTCGACGCCGCCCCAACGAAAAGGGCCAGGTGTCCGGACGTCTTCCGGAGACCTGGCCCTCGAGGGCGGGGCACTGCGGCGGAGCCGCGAGCGCCTGTGCGTTGTCGATCAGCGCAGCAGCTGCAGCACCTGGTTCGGCAGCTGGTTGGCCTGCGCGACCATCGCCGTGCCGGCCTGCTGCAGCACCTGGGCGCGCGACAGGCTCGCCGTTTCCGCGGCGAAGTCGGCGTCCTGGATGCGGCTGCGCGATGCCGTCAGGTTCTCGCTGGTCGTCTGCAGGTTCGCGATCGTCGACTGGAAGCGGTTCTGGATCGCACCGAGCGACGCGCGGCTGGAGCTGACCGTCGTCAGCGCCGCGTCGACGGCGGCCAGCGCGGCGTTGGCGCCGTTGACCGTCGAGATGTCGACGGCGTTCAGGGCCGTTCCGGTCGACGCGATCGCCGTCGTGCTGTTCAGGCCGGCGGTCTGCGCGAACACGACGTTGCCGGTCGTGCCGCTCGGGGCGGCGTAGGTGACGTTGATCGTCGAGCCCGTCGTCGCCGCGGCGCCGAGACCGAAGTCGGCCAGCAGGCCGCCGGTGAACGTGCCGGCAGCGAACGTCGTCACGATGTTGCGGCCGTCGGCGGCAGCCAGGCTGACGCCGGCGCCGGTGTCGGTCGCGGTCACGCCGGTCGCGGCCGACTGCGCGTTGATCGCCGCGACGGCCGACGCGCGGTTGCCGGAGAGCGCGGCGGCGCCGTTGACGCCGGCGATCGTGATCGCGACGCCGTTGACCGTGAAGGTCGCGTTGCCGGCTGCCGTCGCGGCAGCGGCGGAGGTACCCGCGGCGACCGAGGTGGCGTTGGCCGTCGCGGTGAGGCCGGCGACATTGCCGTTGTTGATCGCAGCGGCGATTGCCTTGGCATCCACAGCGACCGAGCCGAGCGCGACCGCCGAGCCGCCGCCGACCGTGACCGTCAGCGCCGCGGCGGTGTTGCTCGCGGTGCCGATCGACTGGTTGGCCAGCGTGAAGCCCTGGTAGACGCCGAGCGCGCTGGTGCGGGCGTTGGCGATCGACGAGACCGTGATGGTCTGGCCGACGTTGGCGCCGACTTGGAACGCTTTCGCGGTGAAACTGCCGTCGAGCAGGTTGGTGCCGTTGAAGGCGGTCTGCGTCGCGACGCGGTCGATTTCCGAGACGAGCT
>Ga0070674_100001986_pt1 | contig 11197 bp, 9 predicted proteins | sample KBSM33metaG_FD_65344 | JGI IMG/M metagenome (GOLD analysis project Ga0070674, IMG submission 65344) | Miscanthus rhizosphere microbial communities from Kellogg Biological Station, Michigan, USA - KBS M3-3 metaG | ecosystem: Host-associated > Plants > Roots > Rhizosphere > Soil ...
AGCAGCAGCGTCAGCAGGTCGCGCGGCGCCTTATCGGGAGCCTTGCGCATCAGATCCTGTCGTCGCTCGATCGTTGCGGCGATCAGCTGGCGGAAATAGGCCTGCGACTTCTGCCCGAGAAGCCGCGTCACACGTGGAATGAAAGCCGGTGCATCAAGCACATCCATCGGATCGACTCGACCCATGGTGTGCAGCAGCTTAGTTGTTGCTGCGGCAAACTCGTCGGGATCGCCAGCGATATCGCCTGTGAACAGCGTCGCCTGCAGGATATCGAATGTCAGCAGCGTCATCGCCTTGGCGATGTCGGTCACGGCGTCGCCCTTCTGCGCCAGCCCGTCCGCAAACAGCTGCGACCGCTCCAGCATCGCCACGGCAAGTCCGTTGGTGTTCCGCGGCGCAAACACCGGCGCCAGTGATCTGCGCGTCCGCCTCCACAACTCACCTTCGGCGGTCAGCAGCCCGTCGCGCAGGATCGGCCGCAGCACACGCTGGCGCAGTGGCTGCATTCCGTAATTCTTGGCGTTGTCGACCATCACGTGCCGCACCGCCGCCGGGTCGCTGACGATGAAGGTCGGCACCCCCAGCCACTCGCTCTTGATCACCGGCTCTTCGAACGCCGCCTCCGACCAGATGGCGAGCGGATTGCGCGCCATGGTCCAGACGAACTCGAGCGCATTGAGCGGACGTCGATGTGGCGTTGGGGCAGGCGGGTGAAAATTCATGACGCGGCACTATACGCCGCTTCCGGCCAAAGCAGGCCCTAAAGCGAGATCAGGCCTTCGCGCAGAATGATCGCGACGGCGTCAGCCCGGTTGCGCGCCCCCACCTTCTCGAGCACCGCGGTGACGTGGAACTTCGCCGTGTGCACGGAAATATCCAGCGCCCGGGCGATAATCTTGTTCGACGCGCCTTCGAGCAGCAGTGCCGAAACCTGCTGTTCACGCCCACTCAGCCGCGGCCGCTCGACGTGATCGTGCGGCGGCAGCACCGTGTAGCCTGCGGCGACGAGCACTGCGATTGCTTCAGCAACTGCCGGATCGGCCGCCGTCAGCAACCCACTCAGCGCCTCAGTTTCGCGGACGTTCCCCGAGGGTGACGTCGATATCGCTTGCATTGCCACCACGCAGCACTCCCAGTTTGACCGTTGCATTGACGCTGCCCGAGGCAAGGCGGCTGGCAATACCGCCCACCGAGCTCACCGGTTCGCCATCCCATGTGGTGATCACGTCGCCGACCAGCAACCCCGCTTTGGCCGCCGGGCTTTCACCCTCGATGCCAAGCACGATTGCGCCCTCTCCGACCGGGTGCAGCATGACGCCCAGCCACCCGCGCGGCACATAACCCTTTTCCGACAGCGTGGCGACCGCGCGCGCGATCGTCGATGTCGGGATCACAAGCGCGCGACGCCGCGGCGACGTCACCGCCATTCCGATCAGCGTGCCGTCCGGCGCCACCACCGCGGCGCCTTCGGTACGTGCGCTCAGCCGTAACGCCAGGGTGATCCGCGCGTCGATCTCGCCACTGCGCATGCTGCGCCAGGCTGGCCCGACTTCGCTCACCGAGGTGAGGCTTGCAATCAGCGAGCCTTCGCCACGCCCGACGATCATGGCGAATGAGGCGGGAAGGACAGCCGCACTGGCAGACCACTCGACGAAGTCCGAGGTGTCGATCTTGAGCAACGCCACATCGGTCGAGGGATCCCGTCCGGCGATAACGGCCTTGGCGGTAGCGCCGCCTTCCAAGAGCACCTCGACCTCGTCTTCGCCGTCGAGGCCTTCCTCGGCGGTGACCACCAGCCCGCGACGCCAGATGAAGCCGCTGAGTTGGCGTCCGTCCGCGCCGCGCACCGCGACGATGCGGTGCCCGACATCGGCAGCCAGCGAGGATGCTGCGTTCGAAAGATCGACGAGGACGGACATGGCGGCAACTTCCAGTTTGATTGGATGCTCTGAAGGTGCGCGCCGACCACTCGCCGCGAAAGCCGCCCAAATGGGCAGGTTGGAGCGGCGTCCCGTCGGCGACCAATTGAGACGGCACCAGTCCGGAGCGCGTCCCATGCTGAATTCTGCGAGCCTAAAGGCCGGCGACGAGCGCCTGCTCGATGCCTACTCTGCCACCGTCTCGGCCGTCGCCGATCAAGTCGGCCCCGCCGTGGGGCTCGTCGAAAGCGGCAAGGGTCACGGCTCCGGCGTCGTGCTGTCGCCCGATGGCCTCGTCGTCACCAATTCGCACGTCGTCGGCGACAAGAAGACCGTGACCATCCGTCTGCCCGACGGTCATCGGCTCGACGGCCGCGTCCTCGGCACCGATCCCGATACCGATCTTGCTGTCATCAAAGCCGATGGCACCGCGCTCGCCGCGGCGACGCTCGGCGACAGCTCCGTCCTCCGTCGCGGCCACATCGCCATCGCCATCGGCAATCCGCTCGGCTTCGAGTCGACGGTCACGGCCGGTGTGATCTCCGCTCTAGGCCGCAGCCTGCGCTCACCCACCGGTCGCCCGATCGAGGATGTGATCCAGACCGACGCGGCGCTCAACCCTGGCAATTCCGGTGGTGCGCTGGTCTCGAGCTTTGGTGAGGTCATCGGCGTCAACACTGCCATGATCGCCGGCGCGCAGGGCATCTGCTTCGCCGTCGCCAGCAACACCGTCCGTTGGGTGTTGACCGAAATCCTGCAGCATGGCCGAGTGCGGCGGGCCTGGCTCGGGCTTGCGGTCGACGCCGTGAACCTGCCGCGCCGCATTGCGGCTGCCGCCGGCATCGAGAGCCTCTCCGCCGCGGTGATCCATCAGATCGTCAAGGACGGTCCGGCCGATCGCGCCGGCCTGCAGGAAGGCGACGTGCTCTTGAGCCTCGACGGCATCGCCGTGACGGGTCCGGGGCCGTTGCTGAAGATGCTCGGTGCCGACGAGATCGGCCACACTCGCATCGCCAAGGTCCTGCGGTCGGGCCGCCTGCTCGACCTGCCGGTCACCCCCGCGCAGCGCAACTAGGGGGTCGTCTTGCCCTTGTGACGCTGTGTCGTCCACGCGAGAATCGCCGACACCACCGCAAGGCCGGCGGTCACGTAGCAGATCACCGCAAAAGCCTGGTCCGTTGCGGCGACCCGCATCGCCTCGCTCTCGGCGGGCAACGCCTGCGCCGGCATCGCGCCGAAATCCATGCCGCTCATCATGTTGGTTCCGCGCGCGAACATCCACGCTGCGAGCGCACCCATCATCGCCACTGCGAACAGGCCGGCGACACGTGCGACGGCATTATTGATCGCCGATGCCGTGCCCGTGTCGCGGTCCGCGACCGAGGTCATCACCGCGGTCGACACCGGCCCGGCCACGAAGCTCATCCCAATGCCGAACACCGCCATCAGCGGCAGCACCACGAACCATACATTGTGCAGGCTCGTCGTCAGGCCAAGACCAAGGAACGCGGCGCCCACGATCAGTGAGCCGAAAGTCAGTACAGGTCCCGGCCCCAGCCGGTCAGTGACCTTGCCTGCGGTCGGCGACAGCAAGGTCAATGCGATCCCCAGCGGGAGCAATGCAATCGACACGATCGCCGGGGACACGCGCCAGCCCGCAATGAGCGTCATCGGCAAATAGAAGGTCAGCGCAGAAACGCCGAAATACAGTACCAGCGTCAGTCCCTGCGCGCCCGCAAAGGCCTTGTCCGTGAACAGAGTTAGCGGCAGCATCGGCTCCTTGCTGCGTGTCTCCCAGAACAGGAACAGTGCGAGGATAACGAGACCGGCGATGAGGTAGATCCAGAAGCTTCCGCCCTCGCTGTCGATGAAGGCCAATGAGATCAGCAGCAGCGCCACTGTCGCGGTCGCGGCGCCGAGGATATCGAGCCGCCGCCCGGCCTCCGGCGTGTCGGCCGGGGTCCGCGTCAGCAGCAAATAGATAGCCATGCCCCCAAGAGGCAGATTGAGCGCAAAGATCAACCGCCAGCTCCAGTCGCCCAGCCAGGTCAGGACAAGGCCGCCAAGCACGGGACCGAGTAGCGTTGTCAACGATGAGGCTGAGGCCCACAATCCGATCGCCCCGCCGCGCTCCTCCTTGGGGTAAGCCTTGGCGATGATCGCCAGACTCCCGGGCACCATGAAGGCCGCGCCCGCCCCCTGGATGGCGCGCGCCGCGATCAGTAGCGGCGGAGTCGGCGCCAGCGCCGAGCCGATCGACGCGATGACGAACACCGCGATGCCAGTGACGAACACATTGCGCAGCCCGAAACGGTCGCTGGCCGCTCCGCCCAGCAGCAACAGTGACGACAGCGTCAGCAAATATGCGTTCGTCACCCACTGCGCGTCGGCCAGTGTCGCGCCGATGCTCGCGCGGATCGCGGGCGTTGCAATCGACGTCACCGATCCGTCGATGAACCCCATCGCCGAGGCCAGGATCGCCGCAACCAGTACAAAGATGCGTTGCGACTTTGGCACGAAAGGCACGTCAGCCGTGGTGTCGGTCATCTCCGCCTCCCGTTGAGCGTTTCCAGGAAAAGTGTAGGCGGTTTTCCACTTCGGAAACGCGACAAAAAATAACTACCGCACAACCATCCCGGTCTGCCTGGCGATGCGGCGCTCGAGCGCCCGCAACGCATCGTAGATCAGGATCGCAAGCACGCCCACCACCAATCCGCCCTGCGCCACGAAAGCGAGGTTGCTGTTGATGAGACCGGCGATGATCGCTTCACCCAGCGTGCTCGCAGCGACCGTCGAACCGATTGTCGCGGTTCCGATCGAGATCGTCACCGACAGGCGAAGTCCCGCAAGGATCAGCGGTAGTGCCAGCGGCAGCTCGATCTGGGTGAGTCGCTGCCATTCGGTCATGCCGGTACCACGGGCCGATTCCTCGATCTCGGGCGAGATGGTGGTGAGGCCGGTGAGGGCATTCTCGAAGATCGGCAGCAACCCATAGAGAAACAGCGCCACCAGCGTGGGCGCCGTGCCGAAGCCGAGTACCGGCACCGCCAGCGCCAGCACCGCCACCGGCGGGAAGGTCTGCCCCACATTGCTGATCATCCGGCTCAGCGGCAGGAACTCCATCCCCGCCGGGCGCGTCACCAGTATCGCCAGACCCACCGCCAGCACGCTCGCCCCGAGCGTCGCGATCGCAACGATCAGCAGATGGCTCAGTGTCAAATTGAGCAGCGAGTTCTGCGTGTAGATCGCTGGCTGGCCGTTCTTGGTCAGCGGCGCGAACACGAACGCAAAGCTCTGCGGCGATGCCAGGAACGCCACCAGCATCACCAGCACCACGGTGCGGACAATCAGACCAGGCTTCATCTGTGCCGCGCCGCCTGTCGGATCACGGTCTGCATCGTCACCCGGCCTAGGATATGCCCCTCGGCATTTGCCACCGGCACGGCGTCGCGGCCGGTCCACAGCGACTCCTCGAGCGCGTCGCGCAGTGTCGTGGTGTCGGCGATCGGTGCGCCGCTCGCCTCGCCCGGCTCGATGAAGTCGCGCACCGAACGGAACGACAGCAGCCGGAACGGCCGCTCACCGCTCCCCAGCAGCTCGCCCACGAACTCAGTTGCCGGGCTCACCACCAGCTCGTCCGGCCGCGCATATTGCAGCAGCTTGCCCTGATCCATCACCGCGATGCGGTCGCCGAGCGCAATCGCCTCGTTCATGTCGTGCGTCACCAGCACGATCGTCGTCTTCAGTCGCCGCTGAATGGAGCGAAGATCGGCCTGCGCCTTGGCCCGGATGATCGGATCGAGCGCCCCGAATGGCTCGTCCATCAGCAGCACCTTCGGCGCCGCGGCGAGCGCCCGCGCCACGCCCACGCGCTGCTGCTGCCCGCCCGAAAGCGCCCCCGGAAGTCGCTCACGATATGTTGCCGGATCGAGCTGGAACAGTGCCAGCAGCTCATCGACCCGCGCCCCGATCTTGGCTCTGTTCCAGCCGAGCAGGCTCGGCACCGTGGCGATGTTCTGGCCCACCGTCCGGTGCGGGAACAGCCCGTGTCCCTGGATGGCGTAGCCGATCTGCCGGCGCAGTTGGTACGCCGGCACCTCGCGCGTATCCTGTCCGTCGATCAGCACCCGTCCGCCATCCGCCTCGATCAGCCGGTTGATCATCCGCAGCACCGTGGTCTTGCCCGACCCCGAGGTGCCGACGATGGCGACGATCTCGCCCTCGCCGATACTGAGCGAGACGTCGTCGACCACCGTGACGCCGTCGAAGCGCTTGCTCAGATGCTCGATCTCGATCATGCCCTGCGCCCTCCACGCGATACCATCTCCACCACGGCGTCGAGGACCGCGCCGGCGGCAAAGGCGAGCGCCACCGTCGGCACCGCGCCAAGCAGCACCAGATCCATCGCCGTCTGCCCCACGCCCTGGAACACGAACACCCCGAACCCGCCGCCACCGATCAGCGCTGCGACCGTCGCGAGCCCGATATTCTGCACGAGCACGATACGGATGCCTGTAAGGATCACCGGAAAGGCCAGCGGCAGGTCGATCTGCAGCAGCCGCTGCAGATTGGTCATGCCCATGCCGCGCGCCGCCTCCTCGGCCTCCGGCGGCACGCCGTCGAGCCCCGCCACCGTATTGGCCACCACCGGCAGCAGTGAATAGAGGAAAAGCGCCACCAGCGCTGGCGTCGTGCCGATCCCGGCGATGCCGATCGCCGCCGCGCCCGGCACTGTCGCCGCCACCCACGCCAGCGGCGCGATCAATAGCCCGAACAACGCAATCGACGGCACGGTCTGCACCGCGTTCAACACGTTGAGGATCACCGCACGCAGCGGCAGCACCCGCTCGCACAAAATACCGAGCGGAATTCCGACCATCGTCGCCACGGCCAGCGAGCCGAACGCCAGTCCCAGATGCACGCCTGCCTCGCGCCAGAAATCGTCGGCTCGGTTGGCATATTCGCGCAGCACCGAAAGATCGTTCCACAGCCCGGACCAGAGGACCGCCGCGACCACCGCAGCTACCATCGCCAGCAGGCCAATGCGCGTCCACGGTTTGAGCTTCAGCCGTGCCACCGCGTCCGAGGCCATCAACGCAAACGCCAGTGTCAGCAGCCAGAACCCGGTGCCCGGCGATGTCCGTGAGATCTTGTCGGCGACCGGCGTCATGAAACGCGCCGCGTCCCCGATCGCCACGGTCAGCATACCGAGCGCCGCCAGGCTGACCAGCAGCCGGAAGCGCGGGGCGAGGCGCATCACGGCCATCACCGCGGCGGCGGCAAGCACCGTCCCGATGATGGCCAATTCCCATTTCGGCAGGGCATCGAGCAAGCCGATCGCCTTGCCGGGCACAATGCGGTTGGCCCGGAATGCCACGAAAGGCAAAACCGCCCCCGCGACGACCAGTCCGGCCACTACCAGGCCAAGCCGGTCGAACGGCAGTCGATTGGTCGTTGGGGCAGGTGTCTCGGCGAGGGCCATGATGCGTGAGGCGGGCAAGGGGCGCCCGCCTCATCTAGCATGGATCACTTCAAGAAGGCGTTCTGCTTCAGCCAGTCGATCGCGACCGCCTTCGCCGCCTCGCCGCCCACCTGGATGCGGCCATTGAGCGTCTGCAGCGTCACCAGATCGAGCTTGGCGAACACCGGCGCCAACAGGTCCTTGATCTGAGGATACTGCTTCAGCACCGCCTCGCGGATGATCGGCGCCGGCTGGTACACCGGCTGCACGCCCTTGTCGTCCTGCAGCACCACCAGGCCCGAGGGCGCAATGCCGCCATCGGTGCCGTAGACCATCGCGGCGTTGACGCCGTCGGTCTGGTTGGCGGCCGCCGCAATGGTCGCCGCCGTATCGCCGCCCGACAGCGTCACCAGCTGCTCGGGCTTCAGCGTGAAGCCGTACACCGACTGGAACTTCGGCAGCGCCGCCGGCGAGCTCACGAACTCAGCCGATGCGGCAAGCTTCACCTGTCCACCACCCGCGACCCATTTGCCGAAATCGGTGAAGGTTACGAGCTTGTTCTGATCCGCCACGTCCTTGCGGAGCGCCACCGCCCAGGTGTTGTTGGCCGGTGCCGGCGCGAGCCACACGATCTTGTTGGCGTCGTAGTCGAGCTTGGCGGCCTCCGCATACGCCTTGGCCGCATCGTTCCACAGCGGATCGTCGGCCTTGTTGAAGAAGAAGGCGCCGTTCCCGGTGTACTCCGGATAAAGGTCGATCTGGCCGGCCGTGATCGCCTGGCGCACCACCGAGGTCGCGCCGAGCTGGATCTTCTCCGTCACCGGAACGCCGTTCGCCTGCAGCACCTGCGAAATGATATTGCCCAGCAGCCCGCCTTCGGTGTCGATCTTGGACGACACCACTACGCCTTGGGCGCTTGCGGCGGTGGCGGTCAGTGCCACAGCCAGCGCGGCAGCGGCAATCTTAGTCAGTAGACGCATGATGGTCTCCTTGGGGTCCCGGCTTCGGCCGGACGCTTGGACATTGGCAGAGTGAAGGTCGCCTCCCGCCCTCAAACCGGCGGGAAAGCGGATTGTTCCGTGCCGGAAACGTCTCCCGGACATCGCTGTCAGGCAAGCCGTATCCCGTCGAATTGAAATAGGTATCGTCGGCCTGCTTTGAAGGCCCACAAAATCGCCAGGGAGCCCCTCAAAATCAGGGGGTTGACTCGCCTCCGCCGCGCCCTGCGCCGAGCCGACGGTTCCCCTAGGCCATTGAAGATGCGGTATGGCCGCGGCGTCCTCCGGCGACAGACCCCCGGTGGCAGCCTTTCCTGTCGGCCAGTCGTCGCGGTGTCGGCAGCGTTCGGTGGTTACCCGGATCTAGCCCTGGTGCAGGTAGTTCGCGCGCATCTCGCGCGGCGTCATTCCATAGGCGTTGCGGAACTGCTCGTAGAACTGGCTGAGCGCCGTGAAGCCGCTCGAGAACGCCACGTTCTCGATCGACAACTCGCCCTCGAACAGCAGCGAGCGCGCCCGGATCAGCCGCATCCGCACCACGAATTTGTGCAGCGAGACGTTCATCACCGAGGTGAAGAGGTTGAGCGCGTAGTTCGGATGTAGTCCGACAACTTTCGCAATGTCCTCGGCCCGCAGCGGGTCGGATAGATGTTCTAGAATATGCTTGATCATCGCCACGACGTAGCGCAGCGGCGTCGCCGCCTTGGTCGTCGGCGTCACTGCCTCGATCCACGGCGCCAGCAGCACGTCCCAGCCGGTCACCGCCGCCCGCCGCAACATCAGCGCGATCTCGGCACGCAGGATGTCGCCGCGCTCGGCATCGCCACGCCGGTAATCTTCGTACCACCGGTGCAGCGTGTCCGACCCGATGGTGCCGGGGTCGAGTGCAATCACCCCGCCGCCCATCATGGTGTCGGTCAGCTTGCCCAAATTCGGCATGTGCAGGAAGCTGTCGAGCGGCAGATAGACGTTGCACTGCCGGCTGTCATTGTCGGGTCCGCGGTCGACCGCCACCGTCTGGTGCGGGATTCCCGCCCAGAACATCACGAGCCGATTGTCTGGGGCAAGAACATCATGCCCATCAATGACATAGCTCATATTTCCGGCCGTCAGCCAGTTGAGCTCGATATGCCCGTGATAGTGCTCCCTGGGCATCACGACGGGGTCGAACCAGCGGATGCCGAAGCGCCCGAACGCGGAACTCTGCGCGTAGAACCGCCGGTCCGGTCTGGGGACGGGATTGGGCGCCTTCTCGCGGCGTTTGGGGGGAGTTTCCTTCTCCGCGGTGTGCACGTACATCACGCAACCATTCTGTAGAAACCGGAACAACTGCCTAAGCATGCCGAATTGTTTCGGCAAGCGCAAGCTCTACCACTAGAGCCTGACGGACGTCTTAAGCCGGACTAGAACGGCGTATTGGCGCGGGGTGCGCTGTCCGTTTTTTGGGAGGGAATATGACCAAAAGAAAGCTTACCCTGGCAGGGGTGCTTCTGCTTGGCGTGTCGGTGCTGACCAGCCCGGCATTCGCCCAGGTAAAGACAGCGGATCTGCCCGATCCTCCGAAATTCGACGCGCAGCAAGCGCCGAATTTCGTCAGCATATCTGACATCATGGAATACAAGGCGCTGCCCGAATACCATGAGCCGCAATGGGTGACCGACCAGTTCGTCAAGACCGGGAAGCTCCCGGCCGTGAAGGACCGCCTGCCCAAGGAACCGCTGGTCTACAAGACCGCCAATGAGCCCGACGGCACCGGCGTTTACGGCGACGTTCTTCGTCACGTCATCGGCGGCCGCCCGCAGGGCTGGAACTACGCCGCCGGCCAGATCCAGGGCTGGGGCGGCATCGACATCGGCATGTACGAGTGCTTGACCCGCACGGGCCCGCTGTTCGAGGTCAAGGCCGACGAACTCGAGCCGATGCCCAACCTTGCCAAGAGCTGGGATTGGTCGACCGACGGTCACGTCCTCACCATGCACCTGATCGAAGGCGCCAAGTGGTCCGACGGCGTGCCGTTCACCGCCGACGATGTGATGTTCTACTGGGAAGACAACATCAAGGATCCCAACGTCAAGCCGCTCAACTCGGCCGGTCCCGATAGCTTCGGCGTTGGCACCACGCTCGAGAAGGTCGACGACTATACCGTCAAGTGGACGTTCAAGGACGCCTTCCCCAAGCAGTACCTCTACACCATGGCTTATGGTGGGTTCTGCCCGCTGCCGGCGCATATCCTGAAGCCGCAGCACCCGAAATATTCCAAGAACACCTACGATCAGTACCAGAACGCCTTCCCGCCGGAATACATGAATTTCCCGGTGATGGGCGCCTGGGTGCCGGTGGAATATCGGGCGGACGACATCGTCGTCATGCGCCGCAACCCCTACTATTGGAAGGTCGACGAGGCGGGCAATCAGCTGCCCTATTTGGACGAGTTGACCTACAAGCTCTCGACCTGGGCGGATCGCGACGTGCAGGCCGTGGCCGGTACGGGCGACTTCTCCAACCTCGAGCAGGCCGAAAGCTACGTCGAAGCTCTGAAGCGTTCGGCTGACAAATCGGCACCCGCGCGTCTCGCCTTCGGGGCCCGCACCATCGGCTACTCGATCTACATGAACTACTCGGCCAACGGCTGGGGTGAACCCGATGCCCGCGCCGAGGCGGTCCGCAACCTCGATCGCAACCTGGACTTCCGTCTGGCCATCACCTCGGCCATTGACCGGCAGCATCTGGGTGACTCGCTGGTGAAGGGCCCGTTCACTGCCATCTATCCGGGCGGTCTCTACGCCGGCACCGGCTTCTATGACAAGGCGTCTACGGTC
>Ga0070674_100001988_pt1 | contig 11193 bp, 4 predicted proteins | sample KBSM33metaG_FD_65344 | JGI IMG/M metagenome (GOLD analysis project Ga0070674, IMG submission 65344) | Miscanthus rhizosphere microbial communities from Kellogg Biological Station, Michigan, USA - KBS M3-3 metaG | ecosystem: Host-associated > Plants > Roots > Rhizosphere > Soil ...
CCCCGACCAGCCGTAGAGCGGCATCGGCAGGGCGAACAACAGCAGCACGCCGACTCCAGAAGCCACAGTGGCGGCCTTGTGGCGACGAACGAGCAGCACGGGCAGCAGAAGGGCACCGTACGGCTTGATCGCAATCGTCAGGACGAGGAGCAGTGCGGCAAGCAGGTCGTGGCCTTCCTTCATCGCGACGAAGGCTCCTGTCGCGGCGACGGCGAAAATCAGATTCACCTGCCCCATGTCGAGCTCACGCGCGTAGAACTTCGCGAGCGCAACGAGCGCGGCGACGACGAGCCAGGTAGTGGACTTTCGTTGCTCTGGAAGCAGACGCACGCTGAGGGACATCAGCGCCATCAGCAGCGCCACCGAGCCGACGAACCATACGCCCTTCGCAACGGGCAGTGGCATCAGCCCGATGGGAATCGCGAGTACCGCAAATGCCGGCAGGTACTTGAACTGGTAGTGCTCGTCTTCGGCGCGATAGAGCGGCGCCGCCGCCGCGGCTCGTATTGCAGTGGTGTACGGGACTTCGAAGTCGCGCATGTCGCGCGAGATGCGCAGCGTGAACGCACCGAATGCGGCTGCGAGCAGCACACAGGCCACGAGAAGCCGCATTCTGTTCACGGGGGAAGTATGCAGTAGGGGGTGGGCAGTATGCGGTATGCGGGCGCCGCCTACCGCTTACTGCCTACTGCCTTGCGCCGCTTCTTCGGCAGCAGCGGCGCTGCAGCAGGCGCATCGTCCATTGGAAGCTTCACGCGCCGGATGCCGTCGTAAGAGTGGAGTGCGCCCGCCACCGCTCCGGCAGTTGCCACGCAGCCGATTTCGCCGACGCCTTTCGCGCCGTACCCGCCGACTTCGTCGGGCACTTCAATGAGGATGACGTCGACGTCGGGCATGTTCTTCGCGGCGACGAGACCCACATCACGAAGCCCCAACGCGTCGGGGATGCCGTTGGTGGACGTGAAGTTCTCGGAGAGCGCGTAGCCCAGCCCCATGTGGACGCCGCCTTCCATCTGCTCGGCGCAGAGTCGCGGGTTGATCGCGCGCCCCACGTCGTTCGCAACGACGACTCGTTCGAGCTTGCCCTGCTCGTCGAGCAGGACGACCTGGGCGGCATAGCTGAAGGTCAGGTGCGTCGTCGGATTGAGAACGGCTTCCGGTGTGCCCGGTCTCGTCGTGAAGTTGCAGACGTATTCGCCTGAGTACTCGCGTCCAATGAGTTGTTGAAGCTGGCGAAGCCGCGCTGCCTCATCGAGAGCGGCTGTTCGAGGCTCGATCGTGATCGGCACCGAGTCCATGTCCGCCATCAGCTTCCGCGCTGCCTGTTGCGCCGCCGCGCAGCTCAATGTCGTGCCGCGCGAGGCCCAGGTCTCACCGCACTTCTCGCCGAGTTCCTTGTCCCAGGACACCGTCATGATGTCGGTGGGCAGGTGCGTCTCCTCGCTCACTGCCTGCATCGTCGCCGTGTAGATGCCCTGGCCCATTTCCGTGTAGCCGTTCAGGACCTCGAGACGTGGGCCTTCGAGCACGCGGATCTTGATGTGTCCGCCTTCGATCGTGCCGTTGCCGAGGCCGGTGCTCTTGATGCCGCAGCCAATCCCCTTGTACTTCGCCTGCTTGTAGACGTCCTTGACCGCATTGAGCGTCTCGCGAATGCCGCGGGCGCTTTCGCGCATGACCTGACCCGTTCCGAGCTTGTCGCCAGGGTTGAGGACGTTCCGTTCGCGGATGTCCCAGCCGTCCACGCCGACCCTCTCGGCCAGCATGTCCATGATGCCTTCCATCGCGAACTGCGCCTGGTTGCTGCCGAACCCGCGCATCGCGCCGGCGTTGGGGTTGTTGGTGTAGACCGCCTTCGCGTCCACGTCGACATTCGGTACGCGGTACGGGCCGCAGGAGTGACATGCCGCGCGCAGTGCGCACTTGGCGCTCGTCGTGTGGTAGCCGCCGGCATCGGCGATGATGCGCGAACGCAGCGCGAGCAGGTGTCCGTCTTTGTCTGCGCCGATGGTCAGCTTTACGGTCATCGCGTGCCGCTTGACGTGATGCTGCGTGGACTGCGGTCGCGTCAGCACGGTCTTGACCGGCTTGCCGAGCAGTTTGGCCGCGACGGCAGTCTGTCCCTGAATCGACAGCTCCTCTTTGGCGCCGAATGCGCCGCCGCTCGGGACGAGCGTGACCTCGACGTTCTGTGGATCGAGATTGAGTATCTTCGCGAGCTGGGCGTGGTCGTAGACCGACCCCTGGCTGTCGGTGTAGACCCTGACGCCGTCGCCCTGCGGCACGACGAGGCAGGCTTCAGGCTCGAGGAACGCGATCTCGATGGGCTGTGTATCGAACGTCGCCTCGATCACGTGCGCAGCCGTTTGCAGAGCTGCGTCCACGTCGCCGCGCGAGAATGCGGTGGTCGGCTTCAGGATGTTCGAGTCGCGCGGCGCGAACACATCCGGAGGATGCACGAGCGGCGCGCCCGGCTTCAGCGCTTCGAACACGTCGGTGAGCGGCTCGAGGACTTCGTAGTCGATGCGGACTTTTGCCGCCCCCTGCCGCGCATGGAACTGCGTGTCGGCAACGACCATCGCCATGAAGTCCGAGACGCAGCACGTCAGCTCGCCTTCGGCGACGAAGATCGGCTGATCAGCATCGTTCAGCCCCTGGCCGCGGAATCCAGGAACGTCGGCCGCAGTGAAGACGCGAACGACACCCGGCATGGCGACGGCCTCGTCCACATGAATCTTCAGGATGCGCGCGCGCGGATGTTCCGTCATCACCATCGCGCCGTGCAGCATCCCGGGCACGCGCAGGTCGTCGACGAATTGTTTCTCGCCAAGCGTCTGTTCAGCGCCGTTCAGACGCGAGACCGAATGACCGACGCCGTGCGACTTGCCGTTCCCGTTTCCACTTCCGTTTGCCCCTCGACTCGCGCTCGGGGCACCCTGAGCAACGTCGAAGGGTGAGAACGCCGGGTTGCGCGTGAGTCCGAACTGTTCACCGAAGTAGAGATTCCGTCGTGGCTCGGTGTGCGCCACCTGGCTGCCGCACGCCGCGGCCTCGCCGGCGGTCTGAATGGAGTCGAGGATCCGCCCGTAGCCGGTGCAGCGGCATAGATGCCCGTCCAGCGCTTTGGCGACGGCGGCACGATCGCCGGTCTTGCCCTGCTCGATGAGCGATGCCGCCCTGACGACGATCCCCGGGATGCAGAAGCCGCACTGCACCCCACCTTCGAGGACGAACGCGTCGCCCATCCTCTTCCGGACGTCCTCAGGCAGGCCTTCGAGCGTGACGACCTCGCGGCCCTCCATCTGTTCCGGCTTCCGAAGGCAGGAGAGTGCTGGCGTACCGTCGATCGTCACCAGGCAGCAGCCGCACGCCCCTTCGGGTGCGCAGCCGTTCTTGGCCGACACGATCCCGCACTCCTCGCGCAGCACCTCGAGCAGGTGCATGCCCGGCTCGTACGAGGCGACAGTCTCTTTTCCGTTGAGGGTGAAGCGGACCCGAGCCGGCTTAATAGCCTGAGTTGATGACATATGCGTCAAGTCTTCCCCGGCTAAGCCGGCTCGCCCCGCGCGGAGCGCGGGAAGAAGACGCTGTGCTGCGAGGCGCAGCCTCGTGGCATGGGAGACTTTGTACCAAGGCCGATCGTAACATCCTCGGCCCTGCCAGGCCGATATACCCTGGAAAAGACCCCGACGTCGCCGCGGGAAGGGAACAGGCCGTCAGAGTGCGTCGATCGCTGGTATCGGCTCGCTGACGATTTTCCCAGCTGCGACTTCCAACTGCGCGGTGACGGTGACTTTCGCAGAGGCTACGACGCGAGGTATGCACCCTCGACTGAGCTGCACGGCACGAAGACCCGCCAGGACTGCAAACTCGAATTGATTGAATTCTATTGGCCGCTGTACCACGTAAGCCACCCTCACAGAAAGGCTTTGGTGAGGGCTTGGCCAGAAAGGCCAGGGGCTCAAAAAAGCAGGAGCACTGATGATACGCCCAATGGGCCCGAAGCAGTTAGGGACTGAGCGCCCGCGTGGACTTTGTACCGAAGCCGATCGTAACATCAGCGGTTGCGTCGGATTGCCTTGCGCCTGTTGTAGGCAGTATGCGGTAGGCGGTATGCAGTAGGGGGAGTGAAGAGATGCAAGAGCCTTGGAAGACAGACAAATGGTTCAGCAGTCCGTGGTCGTACTTGCCGGAAGTCCGGCAGAAACAGGCCTTCGGCAGCAACCTCAAGATTCATGACGTCACCTTGCGTGACGGAGAACAGCAGACAGCCGTGGTCTTCCGGCGCGAGGAAAAGGTCGCGATTGCGAAGAAGCTCGACTCGCTGGGGATCCATCGCATCGAAGCCGGTATGCCCGCGGTGTCTCCGCAGGACAAGGCCGCTATCTCCGACATCGCCGCGCTGGGGCTGAAGGCCGAGATCTTCGGCTTCGCCCGCTGTATCCCGGCGGAGATCGAGGTCATCAAGGCGTGCGGCTGTTCGGGCGTGGTGATCGAGATCCCCGCCAGCGACCACATGATCAAGTACGGCTACGGCTGGCCGATCGAGCGCGCGATGAAGGCTTCGATCGAGACGACGCTCGCCGCCAAGGCTGCCGGCCTTTACACCGTCTTCTTCACCATCGACGCGACGCGCACCGAGCTCAATCGTTTCCTCGACATCGTCGAACAGGTCGCCACCGAAGGCCACATGGACGCGCTGACGATCGCGGACACGATGGGAGTCTGCACGCCCGACGCGGTGTCACACGTCGTGAAGAAGGTGATCGATCGCCTCAAGAAGCCGGTCGAGATTCACTGCCACCAGGACTTTGGTCTCGGCGTGGCGAACACGGTCGCGGCGCTGGCTGCGGGCGCATCAGTCGCGCAGACGACGATCACCGGTCTCGGCGAGCGGGCCGGCAACGTCCCGATGGAAGACGTGGTGATGTCGCTGCTGTGCCTGCATGGCGTGGACATGGGCATCAAGACGGAGAACTTCGTCGAGGTCTCGCGTTTTGTGATGGATCTCGCCAAGGTCACGCAGCCGCCGAACCGTCCGATCGTCGGTGACAAGTTGTACGAGATCGAGTCGGGCATCATCGCCGGCTGGTTCCGCCTGGCGCGCAAGGATCATCCACTGGAGTACGTCCCGTTCGCCCCGGAGCTCGTGGGTCAGAAGCCGGTGAACATCGTGCTCGGGAAGAACAGCGGACCGCCGTCGATGGAGGAGTGGTGCGAGAAGCTGGGCATCAAGGCCACCGACGAAGAGCGGATGGCAATGCTGCAGCAGGTGAAGGCGAAGTCGTTCGAGAAGAAAGATCTGCTGACGCCCGACGAGTTCAAGGCGATCGTCGATCGCGTGATGCAGAAGACGACTGCCTGATGAAGTTTGCAGTAGGCAGTATGCGGTAGGCAGTAGGCGGTAGCCGTTCACAGTTCACGGTTCACAGTCTGGGGTTCATAAATCGCTGTGAACTGCCTACTGTGAACTGCCGACTGTGAACTGCCTACTGTGAACTGTGAACCAGTTGACGTCGATCCCTTCCCTGCGTTAGCTTTTCGCAGGCAAAACTCCCATATCAGTCAGACCAGTCGCCAAGCACTCCCGGGGGCCGGGAGGAGGCAGCTCGTACGCGGGGACTCTCACGGAGGACTCCATGACGTTACGACTACTCGGAAGGCTGTTCGCGGTCCCACTTCTCCTCGCATCTCTACCGCAACTTGCATCTGCACAGGAAGCCGTGCTGAGCGGCACTGTGACCGATCTCACCGGTGCTGTGCTTCCTGGCGTCGCAATTACAGCGGTGCACCAGGCCACTGGCAACAAGTTCGGGGCCGTGACCGATGAGCGGGGCGTCTACCGAATTGCTGCACGCGCCGGCGTCTACACGCTGACGGCGGAGCTTCAAGGATTCCGGGCCGTCACGCGGGATGGCCTGGAGCTGCTCGTCGGACAAGTGATGACCGTCAACCTCCCGATGTTGGAGGCCACGGCCGCTGAGACGGTGACCGTCAGTGCCGAATCGCCGCTGCTCAATGTCGCCACTTCGAGTCTGGGCGGCAATGTCGATTCGCGTCAGGTCCAGGAGCTCCCTGTGAACGGCAGGAACTGGATGAACCTCGCAACGCTGGCGCCAGGGAGCCGGACGGTCGCGGTCAACGCGACGACGCCACTTCCCGACAGAAACAACGGAGAAGCTCGGGAGTTTCAGCTCAACATGGACGGCCAGCAAGTGTCAGCCGACATCGGGACCGGAGGTCAGCCGCGGTACAGCCAGGATTCGATCGCGGAGTTTCAGTTCGTCTCGAACCGGTTCGACGCAACCCAGGGTCGGTCGTCAGGAGTGCAGGTCAACGCCATCACGAAGTCAGGCGGCAACCGTCTCACGGGTTCCTTCCGCGGCAACTTCCGCAACAGCAAGTTCAACGCGTACAACCCGGTGCTCGCTCGTGTCGAACCCATCGACAATCAGCAGCTCAGTGCGACGCTTGGTGGTCCGGTCGTGCAGGACAAGCTGCACTACTTCGTGAACTACGAGTACGAGCGGGAGCCGCGGACCAGCATCTGGAACACGCCCTATCCGGAATTCAACGTCGATCTCGACGGGACGAACAGCAAGAAGCTGGGCGGTGTCCGCGCCGACTACCAGCTCTCGCAGCAGACTCGCTTGATGGGAAAGGTGTCTGCGGGACGGCTATGGGAGCCGTTCGGGGTTGGCAACCAGCAGCATCCCGCCGCCACGAACACGACGTCTGAACACAACAACGAGGCGCTCGGCCAGTTGACGCAGGTGCTGAGCAATCGCGCGCTGAACGAGGTGAGGGTCGGTTACGCGTTCTTCAACCTCGAGAACCACAACCTGACGACCTGGGACAACCACTGGCAGAGCGCCAACGGCATCACCACTGGATCTCCGCGTATTACGTTCGTGGGCTTTTCGATCGCGGGCAATCAATTCCACCCGCGGCACCAGGACCAGGACGTCTGGAGCTTCCGTGACGACTTCACGTATTCGTACGATGCTCACGGCCGCCACGATCTGCGAACCGGCGGCGAGTTCCTGCGCCGTCATCAGATCCAGGCGAACTGCCGGCAATGCATGGGGACGGTTGCGGCCAACCAGCGCGGTCCTCGTCCCGGCCTTCCCGGATCGCTGGTCCCGACTCCACTCCCGGCGCTGTTTCCCGACGCCTTCGACGCGGACACCTGGAACCTGGCGGCGATTTCGCCGCTCGTCAGTACCTACAGCATCGGCCTGGGCGACTTCGACGTCCATATGGTCTCGCAGAAGGTGGCGTTGTGGGCCCAGGACGATTGGGTGATCTCGAACAACCTGACGTTGAATCTCGGGCTGCGGTGGGATGCCGCCCTGAATGCGTTTGCGAACGACATTGCGTTGCCGCCGTTCCAGGAGGCTGGACGCCCCAACGAGGTGGATAACATCGAACCTCGGGTGGGATTCGCCTGGAAGGTGGGAGAACGGACGGTCATCCGAGGGGGCACGGGGCTGTACTACGGCGATGCGCTAGGTGCCGATCAGTCGTTCGCGACCGGAAATGCTCAGATTGTCGTGATTCAGTACGCCAACGACGGTCGTCCGGATTTCGCCGCCAACCCGACGAACGGGCAACCGTTGCCGACCTACGATGAGGCACTGCAGCGGTTCTGCTACAACAACGGCAATCGCCCCGGCTGCCTCATTCGCGATCTGCAGGAGTTCGTGGGACCGTTCGATTTCGTCAACCTGCCACGCACCTTCCAGACATCGATCGGCTTCCAGCGCCAGTTGGGCAACACGATGTCGTTCGAAGTCGATTACGTGTACAGCAAGGGACGGGACGAGAAGGATGTCGTCGAGAACATCAATCTGGCGTTCAATCCCGCGACTGGTGCGAACTTCCCGTCCTCGAACCGTGCCCTGCGTCCCTATCCCGATTGGGGCGTCGTCTCGATGAACACGCACCTCGCGCGGTCGGCCTATCACGGGTTGCTGACCGGCTTCACGAAGCGGTTCGCCAACAGCTGGCAGGCCTCGGCCACGTATACGCTCTCGGGCCTGTGGAACGCCGACACGAAGCCGTTCAGCGGTCTCGAGCCCGTCCCGTTCGAGACCGCTCCCGATCTGGGCGGTGAATGGGGCCTCTCCTCGGACGACCAGCGGCACCGCGCCGTCTTCAACGGCATCTGGGAGGTCGGCAAAGGCTTCCAGGTGAGCGCTCTCCACTTCTTCGTCGCAGGCCTTCGGTTAGCGGGCAGTTGGGGCGGCGACCTTCGTCAGACCGGGGCCGCCAACAGCGCACGCCTGCGACCGGATGGCAGCATCGTCCCGCGCAACGCGTTGATCGCGCCAAAGCAGAATCGAACCGATGTGCGCGTGCAGCAGCGGATTCGGTTGGGCGGACGCTTTTCGATCGACGGGATCGCGGAGGTCTTCAACATTTTCAACAATTACAACTACGGAATCGGTACGGTCGAGAGCGTTCCAACGCAGTACTTGCAACCGATTTCCGCGCAGACGCGCACGGCGCAGTTCGGGTTTCGGTTGACGTTCTAGATCACTCCGGGGCGCGGAGGGAGCCGAGGGCGCGGGGTAAAGCCAAGCGCAGAGAGCGCAGAGGGGCAGAGACGCGCGGAGAGGGAGCTGCCACACGTGGCCGCGCTCCGCGCGGCAGGGACAGAGCAAAGGCCGATCGCAAACGCCCACATCTCTCATCGGGTGCTTGCGATCGGCCTTCGCTCTATCCCTGTAGCCGGCCGTAGGCCGGCACCACGCGTGGCAGCCTCTGCGCCCCTCGGCCCCTCAGCGTTCCCTGCGTTTGGCTTAGCTCTGCGAGCTCCGCCTCCTCTGCGCTCTCTACCTCACCTCGAAGGGCACCATTCGCTCCGTCGCGTATCCCCCGAGGCTCGATTGTGCGGCGACGTGCAGGATGTAACTCCCCGCTGGCAGATTCTTCAGCGGGACCTGCGTGCTGAACCCGTGCGTGATCGAACGCGGCGACGCCTCGAGCGCGTGGCGATCCTCGACCTGAAAAGCCGTTCTCCCGTCTCGCGTATCCTGCACCGACGTTGTCATCGTCACCGCGCGGGCAGCGCCGGCGGCGACGTACACCTCGGCGTACGTGGTGAGCGTCTCGTCGGGACTGAAACTCCGCGTCGCGATCGGCGAAGCCGGAAGGGCATCCTTCAACAACGGGTCCGGATTGGATGTCACGAAGGCGTCGGCGCGAGAAGAGGTGAGCAGGACTCCGCTCAATTCGAACGCGGACTTCGCGTAGTCCGGCATCTCGACGTCGTATGGCGCGGTGCCGACGGTGCTGCCGCTGGCTTCATGCGCCCCTACGTGGATCTGGTACCTCCCTGGCGGCAGTTCCAATCGCGACAGCAGGCGAACACCGGTGCGACTGATCCGATCGCGCGTTGCCGGCTGGAGTCTCAAACTAAACTCCTGTCGATCGCCGGCCTGCACGCGGGCGCGCTGGTCCGCGGCGACAATTGACACTTCGATCGTTTCGTTGAAGCGACCGTCGCGCTCTTCGAACTTCAGCGAGGCGCCGTCGATCTCGAGAGCCAGGAACAGCGATCCATTCGAGCCTGTGCCCTTGAAGGCGGCGGCGAACAGGCGCAGCGGGAGATCGCCGATCGGTACGGGCTTGCTCAGCGCTGCTCTGAGGGCCGGAGACGTACCGGCTTTGACTTCGGCCTCGCGAGCTTTGGCTGTCGCGCGCGGATCGGGAGGCATGAAGCCCCGCCGCGCGCGTACGCTCAGCCCGGGCCGCCTGACTCGAACTTCGATCTTCAAGAACTTGCGTGACCACTTCGTCGAATCACTGTAATACCCGAGGAGGTAGTAGCGGCTGTTGTCGAGCACGACCCGGCCAAGGCCGCCGACGACATCGCCGGCATTGACGATCGCCAGTCCGCCAGTCTCGTCTGACAGTGACATCAGGCTCTCTTGCGAGAGCCGCAACTCGTGAAGCGCTCCGCGGAACGTTCCATATTCGAGCTGCGGGTAGTCAGATCGCGCGCCGATGTCGATGAGCTCACCGAACTGGCTCAACCCGCGAGGATCGACTCCGTAGACATTCACGTTCGCGCGCTGCGCGGCCGCCGCCGCCTGTTGTGCCTCGGCGACGATGGCGGACGCGGATTGGGTCAGGTTGAAGGGCTGGTAGATGTCGTAGTCGAGGCCTTCGCTGAAGAGCAGCAGCGCCTTGCGGCGGCCCTGGACGTCACGCAACCAGTTCGCGACACTCTCGACTGCCTGCAGCGTTCGGCGCGCGTTCAGCCCCCGCTCTGCGTCGTACGGATCCTTGATGGACTCCGCCTTCTCGAGTGCCTCACGATTGTGAGTCTGGTCGGGTTGATCGGAGAGCGTTGCGTCCGCATCGATCTGTCGAATGTGAAGCGCGAGTTTCTCCGCACCCGCAGAGGGAAGCTTCTGCCCTTGAAACCTGTCGATCGCGGCCTTGAGAAGGCGAGGGCTGTTCGTGAGCTCTTGCCCTGATTCCTGGCGCCCGCTCGTGTAGACCACAGCGGCGAGGTCGTTGGTGCCGAGATACCGCTCTATGAACCGTTTAGCGGCGTCCCGCACGGCCTGCGTGCGCGTGAACGCGGTGTGCAGATCGTCGAGCAGGAACACGTAGAGGCGGCCGTCGAAAGTACGAGCGGTCGAGCGCACATCCGATTCGACCGGTGCCGTGGCCCCCGCTGGCGTGAGCGGCCGCTCGATTGGGAGATCGATCAAAGAGAACGCCGCGGGTGTCTGCGGCTTGCCGTCTTCGAGAACCTCAAAGTCGTCTCTCGTCAGATTGCGTACGAACGCCCCAGACTCGTCGGTGACGATGGCGTGGACCTCGACGAAGTTGGTTTCGGTTCTGAACGTGACGGTAGGTCGGGGCTCGGTGTCGCGTTGTTGCGCCGCACCGAGAGGTGCACTGATGAAGAGCGCGAGCGTCAGGATCCCGGTACGGCGCATGAGTCTCCTCCGCGTCCCGTGGAATTGCCCCGGCGCAATCCTAACATCCCGATGGCGCCGGCAGCGATGCCGCTCAGTAGCCAGATGGGCAGCGATGTCTCCGCTGGCGCCCGCATGACGTAGTCGATGGTCAGTTCGCTCTGATCGCCAACGCGGCGTTGCCCAGTGACGGCGACGCGATCGCTCGTCGGCACGAGCGCGTTCGCCAGATACACACTGCTATCGCGGTGGTGAT
>Ga0070674_100001991_pt1 | contig 11187 bp, 8 predicted proteins | sample KBSM33metaG_FD_65344 | JGI IMG/M metagenome (GOLD analysis project Ga0070674, IMG submission 65344) | Miscanthus rhizosphere microbial communities from Kellogg Biological Station, Michigan, USA - KBS M3-3 metaG | ecosystem: Host-associated > Plants > Roots > Rhizosphere > Soil ...
CGTTCTTCGCTGTGTCTTCGTGTTACCATCCTTCGCCATGCCTGGGTCGATGCCGTTCGACGATGACGTGGACGCCTTGGGACCGGTGGGCACGGCCGTCATCCGGCGCTCGACGGGTCCCGCGCGCGAACAGGCACTCTCGGCCGCCCTGGATCGGTTCACGGGAGGGCGGCTCACTGACCGTCCTGACACGCCCGATGGTTGGGTGACAGCGGTCCGGCGTCTGCCCGCCCAGGCCGCTCAATTCGCGCCGTGGCCCGACGTCCTCGACGCACGCCTGCGCGCAGCGCTCGCCGCTCGCGGCATCGATCAGCTCTACACGCATCAGGCGGCAGCCATCGATCATGCGCTTTCGGGACGGCACGTGGTCGTCACCACGCCGACTGCGTCAGGAAAGACGCTCTGCTACAACGTTCCCGTTCTGAGCCAGGTGTTGACCGATCCAGGCTCGCGTGCGCTGTATCTGTTTCCTACCAAGGCCCTCGCGCAGGACCAGCTCGCCGAGCTCCACGAGCTGACCCAGCATGTCAATCAGCAGACCGGCACCGAGATAGGTGTTTTTACGTACGACGGTGATACGCCGTCAGATGCGCGGCGATCGATTCGTACGCGGGCGCACGTCGTGCTCAGTAATCCCGACATGCTGCACGCCGGCATCCTGCCGCACCATCCACGCTGGGCCAAGCTGTTCGAGAATCTGCGCTTTGTGGTCATCGACGAGCTGCACGCCTACCGGGGCGTGTTCGGCAGTCATCTCTCGAACGTGCTTCGCCGGCTCCGGCGGATATGCCGACACTACGGATCGGATCCGGTGTTCATCTGCTCGTCCGCCACGATCGCGAATCCGCGCGAGCTGGCCGAACGCCTGGTCGAGCAGCCGTTCACGCTCGTCAGCGAGAGCGGAGCACCTCGCGGCGACAAGTACTTTCTCTTCGTCAATCCACCCGTCGTCAATCAGGAGCTCGGCATCCGTCGCTCGTACCTCTCCGAAGCACGGCGCGTGTCATCGGAATTTCTGAAGCGTCACCTGCAGCTGATCGTGTTCTGCCAGAGCCGGCTGTCGACCGAGATCCTGACGACGTACCTGAAGGAGGACTTCGATCGAGCGCCGGGTGGCGGCGATCAGATCCGCGGTTACCGCGGCGGCTACCTACCCAAGCGGCGGCGCGAGATCGAGCGTGGTCTTCGCGAGGGGACGGTGCGCGCGGTCGTGTCCACGAATGCGCTCGAGCTCGGGATCGACATCGGCGCACTGGATACCGCCGTCATGGCGGGGTATCCGGGCACCATTGCTGCGACCTGGCAGCGTGCCGGGCGCGCGGGCCGTCGATCCGGCCGGTCGGCGGCGATCATGGTCGCGAGCAGCGCGCCCATCGATCAGTTCGTCGTGCGCCATCCGTCGTATTTCTTCGACGCGTCGCCGGAGCACGCGCTCGTCAATCCCGACAACCTGCACATCCTGCTGGATCACATCAAGTGCGCAGCCTTCGAGCTGCCGTTCAATGTGAACGAGCGGTTCGGACGCGAGGACGTACAGGAAGTGCTGAGCGTGCTGGCGGAGGAAGGGTTCGTTCATCGTGCCGCGACGCCGGCGGGCGACGAGGAGTGGGGCTGGACGAGTGAGTCGTATCCCGCCGACGCCGTCAGCCTTCGATCCGTGTCGTCCGACAACTTCGTGGTCGTCGATATCACGCACGGCTCGAACGTCATAGGCGAGACCGATTTCGGTAGCGGACCCTCTACGCTCCATGAAAAGGCGATCTACATCATCGAGGGCACGCTGTATCAGGTGGAACGGCTGGACTTCGAGGGGCGCAAGGCATACGTCCGGCACATCGACTGCGACTACTACACGGACGCAATCACCTACACCAGGGTGTCCATCCTGGACGCGTTCGCCAGCGAGCCCGGCAGCGACGGCATCGCACGACGGTCGCATGGCGAGGTGCATGTCGTGTCGCGTGTCGTGGGGTTCAAGAAGATTAAGTTCTACACGAATGAGAACGTCGGATCGGGTGATCTCGATCTGCCCGAGCAGCAGATGCACACGACCGCGTACTGGCTGACGCTGCCGCGGGAGCTGATGACGTCGCTGCCGTTCGGCGCAGACGATCGCCGGGACGGCGTCGTGGGTCTGTCGTTCGCGATGCGTCAGGTTGCCCAGTTGCTGCTCATGTGCGACGGGCGCGACATCGGAATCTCGATAGGTGCCGGAGACGACACGCCCGCGACGCCCCGTGCGTCAGCGGCCGTCGTCGGTGCCGATCTCGATGAGCCCCGCGTATTCGTCTACGACAACTATCCCGGCGGTATCGGCTTCAGCGAGCCGTTGTTCGGGATGCACGATCAGCTGCTCGCGGATACGCGCGAAGTGATTGCGTCCTGCAGCTGCGATCGCGGCTGTCCTTCATGTGTCGGCCCTGTTGGCGAGACCGGGCTCCTGGCGAAGCAGGTCGCGTTGGCAATCCTCGAACGTCTGTTGAGGCCTGCGCTGGCATGACCATGTCGAAGTTCGGCAGCCGGCTTCGCGATGTGGTCCGTGGTCAGCGTGAGCAGGGCGTGCACCATGAAGGTCCGCCAGTTGACGAGCCTTCAACGCTGGCACCGGCTCACACAGCGGACGCACCTCGAGACGGGGCCACCGATCGGCTCGCCGCGAACGCAGCAGCCGCCCTTGGTGGTGAGGTGCTCGAATCGCCGGACGGTCCCTGCGTTGTCGTGGAGCGCCGGTACGCAGCTGGCCATCGCCATGGAACACTCAGGCTCGGAGACTGCACTGTGGATGGTCTGCAGTCCGGCCAGGCGTTCCCCTTGCTGGCAGGAGCGGGAATAGACGCCGACGTGACTGGCCTCGGCGACATTCTCTTCGTGGATCTCGAGACGACCGGCCTCGCGGGAGGCGCAGGGACTTTCGCGTTTCTCGTCGGCTGTGCGTGGTTCGACGGCGACACGTTTCACGTGCGGCAGTACATGATGCCGGGCCACGCGCTCGAGCGAGCACAGCTGGCCGCGGTTCGCGACCGCGTCGAGACGTGTGCCGCACTCGTGACATACAACGGGCGAAGCTTCGACGTGCCGGTCCTCGAGACGCGGTATCTCTATCACCGGCAGCCGCCGCCCACGGCCGCGCGTCCACACCTCGACATGCTGCACGTCGCTCGGCGCCTGTGGCGATCCGCGCGTCCGGTCGTGCGCGTGCCGGGTTCGCAGAGCGAGAGCTGCACGCTCGGCACGCTGGAGCGCGTTCTGTTCGGCGTCCGCCGGCACGGCGATGTGCCGGGCTTTGAAATTCCAGGGCGGTACTTCGCGTTCTTGCGGACGGGGTATGCGCAGCCGCTGCAGCCTGTCTTCGAGCACAACCGCCTCGATCTCGTTTCACTCGCCGCGCTCACGGCGCGCGCGCTCCGCCTCGTTGAGGCCGCGCCTGATGCGGCAGAGCAGCCGCGCGAATGCTACGGTCTTGGCCGCCTGTTCGAGCGCGTCGGAGCGCTCGAACGCGCCGAAGCCTGCTATCGGCGGACGCTCACGCTGACCGAGCGCTCATGGCACCTGGACGATGACCTGGTGCGCGGGGAGGCGCTGCGTGCGATGGCGCTCCGGTGCCGCCGGACAGGCCGTTACGAGGAAGCGGCGTCGCATTGGGAGGCGATTACGGGGTTGCGCCGATGCCAGGACGCGTTGCGGCGCGAGGCCATCGAGGCGCTCGCCATCCACCACGAGCATCGCTCGCGCGATCTGGATGTCGCGCGCGCGTTTGCCGAACGGCTGGCGGGTCCCGACCGAGCGTCGGACGACACGTCCCGCCGGCTCGCGCGACTTGCGCGCAAGATCGAGCGCCGGCACATGCCGGTCGAGCGGCCGCTGTTGATGTAGGGAAGGTCAGTTGGGCGGAAGCAGTCGTGCTGCATTCCGCCCGGAGATCAACGCTCGAGCTACTTTGCGGCTGCGGCTGCGGCCTTCTTGCTCTTGGCCGTCTTGGCGGCGGCCTTCTTGGCCTCGACCGTCTGTGCACCGAACTTCTTGGTGAAGCGCTCGACGCGGCCTTCCGTGTCGATGAGCTTCTGACGTCCGGTGAAGAACGGGTGGCACTGCGAGCAGATTTCCAAGTGCAGCTCGTTCTTGGTCGAGCGGGTCTTCCACGTCGCGCCGCAGGCGCAGCGTGCGTCGACCTCGTGATACTTCGGGTGAATCTCCGGCTTCACGGCGAGCTCCTTCGGGGTACTGGCAAAAGGACATTATAGCAGTCCTAGACCCTCGAACCTTTGATGCCACTGGGTTTCGGCCCGTTGGCGTGGGGCCCTCGAAATCGTTGCGTTTGGGCCCTTAATCCCTCGTGCCCTCCGGCCCTCGAGCGCTCGTGGGCCTTCGCCCCCAAGCCCTCGAGCCCTCGGGCCCTCATCAGGCCCTGGGGACCCTTTGCCTCCGGCCGCCCGTCAGGGCACCTGCCACTCCCGCTCCCAGCGATGAGCGCGCAGAGCCGCGATGAGCGCGTCAGGCAGCGGGACGCCGTCGCTGGCCGCGAGGTTGGCCCGCACGTGGCCGGGCTTCCGCATGCCCGGAATGGTCGTGGTCACCGCCGGATGCTGCAGGATGTAGCGGAGGGCGAGCTCCGGCAGCGTCTGACCGGCAGGCACCAGCGGGCGCAGGCGATCTACCCGCTCCAGCGTTGCCGCGAGCTGTGCTGGAGTGAAGTAGAGGTTGCGCCAGTCGCCGTCGGGCCAGCGGCTGTCCGCCGTCAGCGTGCCGGTGAGGCTGCCTTCGTCGAAGGGGACGCGCGAGATGATGGCAATCCCGTGCGCCTGGCAGTACGGGAAGAGCTCGTCCTCCGGTGCCTGATCGAAGATGTTGTGTACGACCTGGACCGCGTCGACGAGGCCGGTCGCGAGCGCGCGCATGACGTTGGTCGGCTCCCACCGGTTCACGCTGATCCCGAAGCTCGTGATCAACTTCTCGCGTTTGAGGTCGTCCACCTCGCGCTTCCAGCCGTCATCATCCGCCCACGTGTCGCTCCAGACGTGCAGCTGCTGGAGGTCGATGGTCGAGACGCCGAGGTTGGCGAGGCTCTTCTCGGTGTACTCGCGGATGTGATCGGCAGGGAAGACCTGGTTGACGGGCGTCTCTGCGCGTCCTGGCCACTTGAAGTTCTTGGGCGGCACTTTCGTGGCGATGTAGAGGCGCGTACCGGCGTGGCGGCGGACCGCTTCGCCCAGGAGACGCTCGCTGTGGCCGCTGCCGTAGGCCCACGCCGTATCGAAGAAGTTGCAGCCGCCCGCAATGGCTGCATCGAGTGACTCGTGCGATTGGCGGTCGTCTGATCCGGTCCAGCCGCCCATTCCCCACATGCCGTAGCCGATCTCGGCCACGGACCATCCTGTGCGTGGATATGTCCGGTAGCGCATTCCTCGACTATACCATCCGCCTCTCACGCGTCCGTGGTGACGAGCGTGTAGCATGAACGCGTATGTCTGCGGCATCGTCGGGCGTCGTCTTGATTGGTGTGCCCTGGGATGGATCGTCGTCGTTTCTCCGCGGCGCGGCGCGCGGTCCATCGGCCATTCGCGACGCGTTGTGGTCGCCCTCGTCGAACAGCTGGACAGAGGGAGGGATCGATCTTGCGCAGGCGAAATCAGACGGGCGCTTCGTGGATGGCGGCGACGTGGATGTCGGCGCGACGGCTGACGAGTCGGTGCGCTTGATCCGCGATGGTGTGGAGCGCGTGCTTGCCGGAGGTCGCCACGTCGTGTCGCTTGGTGGCGATCACTCGGTGACGTATCCGATTCTGGACGCACACGCGCGGAGCGGCGTGCGTCCTGCGGTGTTGCACATTGACGCGCATGCGGATCTGTACGACGTGTTCGACGAGAACCGGCTGTCGCACGCGTGTCCGTTCGCGCGCGTGATGGAGGCGGGTCTGGCGTCGCGGCTCGTGCAGGTGGGGATCCGGACGCTGAATCGGCATCAACGGGAGCAGGCGGAGCGCTTTGGTGTCGAGATCATCGAGATGCGCGACTGGTCGCCGTCCGTGGTGCTGTCGTTCGAGGGGCCGGTGTATGTGTCGCTGGATCTCGACGCGCTGGATCCGGCGTTTGCGCCTGGGGTGTCGCATCACGAGCCTGGCGGGCTCTCGACGCGCGAGGTGATTGGGCTGCTGCATCGGATGCGCGGGCGCGTGATTGGCGCGGATGTAGTGGAGCTGAATCCTGCGCGGGACATCCATGGGGTGACGGCGATGGTTGCTGCGCGGCTCGTGAAGGAGCTGGTGGGCCGGATGCTGACGCCTGCCGAGCGCGTCGGCTCGGACTGATCGGATGGGGACGGATCGGGAGGTCATTCTCAATTTCATGAGACTGAGATCCCGCGCGCCCCGCAAAAAGACCAGGAAAGCAGCGCCGTGAAATCCAGGTCGGGAGGACTGTCTCAACTTCGTGAGACTTCAATCCCTACCGTTTGGCGCGAGTCTTGTCTTCGTCGGTCGACGCGGAGCTCCGACCGATGCCAAGACGATCGCTGCAGGATGCGGGTCCTCTCGTGTGGCACGTGATGAATCGCGCCATTCAAGGCCTCACACTGTTCCACCAGCCCACCGACTACGACGCGTTCCTGGGGATTCTCGCGTCCTCGGTGCGGGATCACACGATCGAACTATTTGCGTACTGTGTGATGCCGAACCATTTCCATCTCGTCGTACGCGCCGCCGTCGGCTTCGAGTTGTCGGCGTTCATGCACACGCTGACCATGAGTCACGCGCAACAGTGGAGAGTCGACACGAAAACCTCGGGGCGCGGCGCGGTGTATCAGGGGCGCTTCCGGGCGGTACCCGTCCAAGAGGACGGACACTTCCTGCGAGCCTGCCTATACGTCGAGCGCAATCCGGTGCGGGCCGCGCTCGTGCCACAAGCCCGACTCTGGCTGTGGTCAAGCGCGTGGGATTTTGTGCACGACGGGCACTCCGCTCGGCCGGCGCTCGCGCCGTGGCCGGTTACGCGGCCGGTGGACTGGAGCGCGCTCCTGGATCGGGCGGCGTTGCCGAGCGTCGATGCGCGGATTCGCAAATCGCTGCGCGAGGGACTTCCATACGGCTCGATTGATTGGCAGGAGGGCAGGTTGGGCGGCACCGCCGAGGATCCACTCGGGCTCGAGTGACCATCTGCGCTCGCTGGGGAACGCTGTCTCACAAAAATGAGACGACCCTCCCGATCCGCTGTTTGAGCGGAGAAAACGCGCCGAAATTTTCGAGCTGTGGGGATCGGATTCTCACGAACGTGAGAATGGCCTCCCGATCCTGAATTAGGGCAGGAAGTACACCGGGTTGGGAAGCTTGAACGTGCGCTCCGCGTAACCACCGTCCAAATCGCTCTGCTGATCCCCCATCGACAGCACGATCGTATACCCCGCCTCACGCAGCTTCCGCCGCTCCGGCGCCTTGAAGTCCACCGCACTCGTGAACGCCGCGCCCTCCGGCAGCACGATCACACCGGTCGGCTCATACCCCTGCGCCCGCAGGTTCCGCTCCGTGACATCCTTCAGCGCCGCCGGCCGCCCGCTGATGAAAAACACCGCCACGCCCATCGCGCGGGCGCGCTTCGCCAGCGCCAGCGTCGGCGGCAACGCCTTCGACGTCCCAAGCATCTGCCACGCGCGGATGCTGCACGGACCCTTCTCGAGATCGCATCCCCCCACGAGGACGCGCCCCCAGCCATTCAACCGATACGCCGGCCAGTTCGAGAGCGACGTCTCATCGATGTCGAGCACGATCGCCGGCTTCGTCACATGCGGCGCGCGCTGGACCATCCACTGCTCCGCACGACCGGCTACGGCCGCGACATCGGCCTCATACCGGCCCGACGAAATGTAGTCCTCTACCTGCCGCTGGACGTCGAACAGCCGCGGAACCGGCTCGTTCGACGCCGCATGCGTGCGCGGGGGTGGATGGGTACAGGCAGCGCTCAGGACGAGCGCCGCCGTGAGGAGACCGAGCTTCCGAAAAAAACGCGCCACGTGCCGGAGCGATCAGCTCTTCCCGTTCGCCATCGAGTTCAGGAAGTCGCTGTTCGACTTCGTCTTCGCCAGCTTCGACAAAAGGAGTTCCATCGCTTCAACCGGCGACAGCGGATTCAAGACCTTCCGCAGCACGTAGACGCGATTCAGATCCTCTTTCACGAGCAGCAGCTCCTCTTTCCGCGTGCCGCTCTTGATGATGTCGATCGAGGGGAACACCCGGCGATCGGTCAGCTTCCGATCGAGGTGGATTTCCATGTTGCCGGTCCCCTTGAACTCTTCGAAGATGACTTCGTCCATCCGGGATCCGGTGTCGATGAGCGCCGTGGCCACAATCGTGAGCGACCCGCCCTCTTCGATGTTGCGCGCGGATCCGAAGAACCGCTTGGGGCGCTGCAGGGCGTTGCTGTCCACGCCGCCCGACAGCACCTTGCCCGACGGCGGCACGATCGTGTTGTAGGCGCGTGCCAGGCGCGTGATCGAGTCGAGCAGGATCACGACGTCCTTCTTGTGCTCGACGAGCCGCTTGGCCTTTTCGATGACCATCTCGGCCACCTGCACGTGCCGCTGCGCAGGCTCGTCGAACGTGGACGACACGACCTCGCCCTTCACGGAGCGCTGCATGTCGGTCACTTCTTCAGGCCGCTCATCGATCAGCAGGACGATGAGGTACACCTCGGGATGATTCGTCGTGATGCTGTTGGCGAGGCTCTGCAGCAGCATCGTCTTGCCCGTGCGCGGCGGCGCGACGATCAATCCGCGCTGTCCCTTGCCGAGCGGTGTCAGCAGGTCCATCACGCGGCCCGAGAGGTTCTCGGCGTCGGTCTCGAGCTTCACGCGCTGCTGCGGATAGAGCGGCGTGAGGTTCTCGAAGAACACCTTCTCGCGCGCACGATCCGGCGGCTCGAAGTTCACCGCTTCGACCTTGATCAGCGCGAAGTAGCGTTCGCCTTCCTTCGGCGGCCGGATCTGACCGGACACGGTGTCGCCGGTGTGCAGATCGAACTTCCTGATCTGCGACGGCGAGACGTAGACGTCGTCCGGGCCCGGCAGGTAGTTGTAGTCCGGGGCCCGGAGGAAGCCGAAGCCGTCGGGCAGGGTTTCGAGCACGCCCTCAGAGAAAATCAGACCGCTTTTCTCGGCGCGCGCACGCAGGATCTCGAAGATGAGCTCCTGTTTGCGCATGCCGGTCGCGCCCTGCACCTCGAGTTGTTTGGCGAGATGCGTGAGCGCGCTGACGCTCATGTCTTTGAGCGTCGTCAGGTCTATTACCTGGGGGGTGTCAGTCTTGGCGGGTGGTTGCTGAGCAACCGAGCGATCAGTGTCCACAGTTCCTTCAGTCCTTCGCCGGATGTCGCCGAAACGGCGAGCACCGGTCCGTTGAACGCGTCGTCCAGCGCTTGCTGTGCGCGTGTGCGTTCCGCACGCGACAGCTTGTCAATCTTGGTCGCGACCACCGCTGCGGGGCCGCCTCTGGCGGCCAGCCACTCGGCGGCCGCGCGGTCGTTGTCGAGTCCCGGGTGCCGTCCGTCCACGAGCAGCAGCGCGGCTGCGGCGGCGGGCCGCGTCGCCTCCTGCGCGCCCGGTGCGCGCAGGTCGAAATACGTCGTCGTCAGCTCTTCGAACGCGCTGGCGGAGCGACTGCCGCCGCGCGCGTACCCATAACCGGGCAGGTCCACCAGATAGAACGGCGCGGGGAGTGCACCGCTCACCCGATACAGATTCACCAGCCGTGTCTTGCCCGGAGCCGCACTCGTGCGGGCCAGCGTGCGCCGCACCAGGGCGTTGATGAGCGATGACTTGCCCACGTTCGACCGCCCGACCATGGCCAGCTCGGGCAGGCCATCGCGCGGGAAGTCCCGTGCGCTCGCAGCGCTCCGGACGAAAGTGACCTCAATGGGCGGCACGAGAGGAGAAAAAACCTACTGGCAGTTCGTGATGCGAAGTTCGCAGCTGGAACGGCGCCGGAATCTGCATTCCGCATTCCGAAGTCCGCACTCCGAATTCCGAGCAGCCTTCCTCCTCCTCAGTGCGTGATGGTGTCGTCGGGCGCCTCGATTTCCACGGCATCGGGCACGGCCGCGACACGGCCTGGCAACGGTTCGGCCAGCGCGATCTTCAACACTTCGTCCATCCCCGTGACGAGATAGACGCTCAGCGAGTCGAGCATGTTCTTCGGAATGTCGGCCAGGTCCTTCTCGTTATCCTTGGGAAGGATGATGGTCTTCAGTCCGGCGCGGTGCGCCGCGAGCACCTTTTCCTTCACGCCCCCGATCGGCAGCACCTTGCCGCGCAGCGTGATCTCGCCGGTCATGGCGACGTCCCGGCGCGTGGGGACCCGTGCGAGCGTCGAAACGAGCGCCGTCGCGATCGTGATGCCGGCCGAGGGCCCATCCTTGGGGATGGCGCCTTCCGGCACGTGAATGTGCACGTCGTTCCGCCGATTGAAGTCCTTCGGGATGCCGAAGTCTTCAGCGCGCGAGCGCACGTAGCTCATGGCCGCCTGCGCCGATTCCTGCATGACGTCACCGAGCTTGCCGGTGAGCATCAGCGTTCCCTTACCGGGCATCAGCGTGGCTTCGGTCACGAGGATTTCGCCGCCGACTTCCGTCCAGGCCAGGCCCGTGGCGATGCCAATCTCGTTCTGCTCCTCGGCTTCGGTCGATCGGAAGCGTGGAACGCCCAGATATTGCGTGACCTTCTCGGCCGAAATCTCTTCCGAGAACGACGTGCCCTCCACGACGACCTTGCGCGCAACCTTCCGGCAGATAGACGAAATCTCCCGCTCGAGGTTCCGGACGCCCGCCTCACGCGTGTAACGGTTGATTACCGTCCGGATCGCCTCGTCTTCGAAGGTGATGTTGGCGGACGTGAGCCCGGCGCCCTCGACCGACTTCACCACGAGGAAGCGCTTGGCAATCTCGACCTTCTCCTGCTCGGTGTAGCCCGCGAGCTGCAGCACTTCCATGCGGTCGCGCAGCGCCTGCGGGATCGTGTGGAGCACGTTCGCCGTGCAGATGAACATCACGTGCGACAGGTCGTACTCGACGTCGAGGTAGTGATCCAGGAACGTGTTGTTCTGTTCGGGATCGAGCACTTCCAGCAGCGCCGCCGACGGGTCGCCGCGGAAGTCCATCGACATCTTGTCGACTTCATCCAGCAGGAACACCGGGTTCATCGTCCCGGCCT
>Ga0070674_100001992_pt1 | contig 11184 bp, 9 predicted proteins | sample KBSM33metaG_FD_65344 | JGI IMG/M metagenome (GOLD analysis project Ga0070674, IMG submission 65344) | Miscanthus rhizosphere microbial communities from Kellogg Biological Station, Michigan, USA - KBS M3-3 metaG | ecosystem: Host-associated > Plants > Roots > Rhizosphere > Soil ...
GCGCGAGTTCGCCGGATGTCGTGGTCGCGACGCGCGTGGGGCTGTCGGCGCTTCTCAGCGGACAGTATCGATCGCGCGCGATCATGCTCGGGGTCTTTCACGTCTTCCAGACAATCGGCTACTACGGCTTCGGGACGCTGGTGCCACTGGTGCTCGCATCGAAGGGGTATCCGATCGTGACGTCACTGACTTTCACGACGCTGACGTTCATCGGCTATCCCGTCGGCTCTGCACTGTCCCTTCCGATCATCGAACGTGTCGACCGCAAGTGGCTCATCGTCGGAGCTGCCCTGCTCATGAGCCTGCTCGGCATCGGCATGGGTTATTCGACATCGTCTCGAGCGATCGTCGTGCTCGGCTTCCTGTATACGGCGGTGAGCAACGTGTTCTCGAACGGCCTGCACATCTTTCAGGTGGAGATCTTCCCGACGAGCGTGAGAGCAACCGCGGCTGGCGCGTGTTACGGGCTGAGCCGGCTCTCGAGCGCGGCGATGCCGTTCGTCCTGCTGCCGGTGCTCGAGCGATGGGGCGCCGGTCCGATGTTCGTCGTCGTGGCGGCCGCGCTCTGGATCGTCATGATTGACATCGCATTCTTCGCTCCCAGCACGACCGGAAGGTCGCTCGAAGAGGTGAATGGCTAAGCTTGAGATTGCGATAGCGGCCGGGACCTGAACAGTGCTTGAATCCCAAGAGTTGCTTGGAGAGGAGTTCCGATGAAGGCATTTTCGAGATTCATGTGGGTTGCCGCAGCGTTCGCATTCGTGACCGTCGGGCTCTCGGCGCAGGGAGCGGGCGAAGCCACCAAGGATGCGGCGAAGAAGACCGGCAGCGCCGTCAGTGGTGCGGCCAAGACCACGGCGAAGGCCACCGAGAGCGCTGCGAAGAAGACTGGTGAGGCCACTTCGGACGCGGCCAAGACTACGGCGAAGGCCACTGAGAGCGCGGCGAAGAAGACTGGTGAGGCCACTGCGGACGCAGCGAAGACCACTGCCAAAGCCACAGAGAAGGGCGCAAAGGTGGCGGGCAAGGAAACGGCTGATGCGGCCAAGACCACTGGCAAGGCGGCCGAAAAGGGCGCCGAGGCTACTGCCACCGGCGCGAAGAAAGTCGGTAGCGGAATCGCGGGTGCAGTGACCGGCGAGAAGAAGTAGTCGCGGGCAAGAAGTAACCGAGCACGTCGAAGCTGCGGGCGGGCTTCGCTCAAACGGCCGTGGCCGTCGCCGGCTTGTAGCCGAGCGTGCGCGCAAACTGTAGCACTCGCTCGAGGCGTTCTGGATCCCTGCCATCTCCGAGGCATGCAATGAGCGGATCGACTGCGTCGAGCAGGCCTTCGTTCATTGCTTGCTCATAGGAAGCAATTGCGCGCGGGGAATCGTCGAGTGCCTCCCAGATCCGCGCAGCCGCCAGACTTTCCTCGGGCGTTCCGGCGTCCGTCTTCTCCAGAACGCGCCGCGTGAGCTCTGGCGCGCCCTCTGAGAGAAGAAACCGCGCGAGCGTCATTTTCGCCGAGGTGGATTTCAGGCTCCAGACGTCGTTGGCGAGATCGCGGGCGCGAGCCACATCGCTGCGCTCCACGATCAGATCAACGAGGCGCATTCCTCCTTCTGGCGACTCCTGGTCAGTCGCCAGCTGAAACATCTCTGTCGCAAGGATCAAATCGCCGGATGCTCGCAGTTGGTCGCCGATGGCGACCATCACCGATGGCCGCTGACCTCGCGGCACCGCCGAATCGCCGCTCAGAAACTCTTTGGCGTGGGTTGCGGCCTCGACACTATCGTGCCTGCGGCCTTCCCCGTGGAGCCACTGGGCATACGCGAGGGCCGCTTCGGTCGATCGAAGCTCGATGGCCCTGCGCCACATCGGCTCGCCCCTATGCGCACGCCCTTTTGCGGTCTCGAGTCGTGCGAGGCGAATCGCAGCAGCTGCCGATCCCTGAGCGGCTCCTGGAGACCCGGCGGCGAACGTGTAGAGCCGCTGCGCGGCGTCGACGCCACCGCGTTCCTCGAGGAGCTGTCCGAGTTCCCAAGCAGCCTCGAAGGCGGCAGTGGTGTCGTGTGGATGACCCTGCGTTGCAGCTAGCTGCGTGAGCTCGATGGCACGGCGAAATGTCGCCTCTGCCTCCGCTCGGCGACCTTCCCGCAACAGGAGCCGCCCCAGCGAGAGCGCACACTGATTGTGCCGAAGTCTCACGCCAGCTCCGAAGGCATCGATTGCTCCGGCGACGTCGTTGCTCTCGACCAGCAGGCCTCCCAAGCGAGCTGCTGCCTCTGCCTCACCATGGCGCATGGCGTGGGAGTAGTGTCTGACAGCTTCTTGCAGGAAAGACGCACTCCATCGCGTGCCGCGTGCCGCGCGTCGTCGCGCGGCCGAGGCGCAGATACCTCCGAGCTGCATAACTGACAATGGGTCTTCGAGATCGGCACCGAGCTTGAACGCAACCCGACTCTCGCGACGGCGCTCCAGGCGATCCAATAGGAGTCCAAGCGAAAAGCATGCGGGGGGATATTTCATCACCTCAGCGGCGTGCTTATATGCGGCAACGGCTGCGTCCGGATCGTTGAGTTTCTCGGCCAGCAGAATTCCAAGGTAGTAGGCCGCCATCGGATCCTCGAGCTTGCGGCCGGCCTCATATGCGCCTTTCGCCCCTTGTAGATCGCCTTTCTCCTCGAGGTGCCGACCGAGCCACCATCCTGCGTTTCGAACCTCTAGTTGGATGGCGCGCCGCAACGCTTTGACTCCCATTACTTGATCGACTCGCGATTGCGACTCGACCAGCTTGAGCCCGAGTTCGAAGATGGCGACACGGCGTCCCTTACTCGACTGGCGATTGAGCCATTGCTGTTGCCGCGATTGCCAGCCGGTTCGGACGTCATTCAGTGTTCCGACGACGGAGCGAGTACGAACACCCTCCCAAACCGTTATCCATCCAGCGCGATCTGCTGCGACAGTGATCGCGAGGATGAGGGCAAGCGCCGCGGCGAGATAGAAAGGTGCGAGGCCGTACAAGGCTGACGTACCGAGAAACAGCGTCCCCGTCAGCCAGCCCAGGTAAATGCGCATCGCGGTGGGCATGAGCCGATACGCGTTCTTCTCAAAGAAGTCCTCTTCCTCGTGTTGATTCCACGCTTGCCAACGCCTGAGCAGGATCCAGGAAAGGGCCGCAAAGAAAACCAGGAAGAGCAGCACGCCTGCGGGGCTGTGAAAAGCCACCGTTCCCGGCGGAGCGAGCCAAGTGCCGAGGATCGGCAGCTCGCGCACAGCCCTACCGAGCCATTCGTGCCCACGCTCGGCGACCAGCGGCGGCTCGGACCATAACCGTCTCGCGACCGACAGTGTCGCTACCATCGCGACCCAGCCGCCGGCTCGTCTCCACGCCACGCGCCAGCGTCGTCGATCTGTCGCGACCAGTTGTCGATCGTGGTCGTCCACATCGAGGTGCTCAACGTCGATGAACGCCCTGAACAGGAGCATTCTGGCGATCCGCGAGACGAAGTCGTCGTGGTTCTGCCAGTAACTCGTGTGATCGAACAGCATCGAGCCGAGATTGCAGGTGACGTGAGTCCGTAGGCGACTGTAGGGTGGTGAGTACTCGTCGAGCAGCGGGCCGTTGGGAACCGGGTCGTCGCTGGAATACACATCGAACCATCCGACACGCTCGTTGTGCAATTCGAATTTGCGTTCGAAAAGCACGCGATCCAGATCGCTCTGCTTTTCGCGTGAGAACTCACGTCCGCCGGTGTGGAACCACAAAACCAGCGACGCACAACCCGCGACAAAGAATCCGAGGCTCGCCAGCAGCCAGATTCCGAGCCATGTCCAGGACACCAGAAGTGTGATGACGATCGACGATGCGATGAAGAGTGAGAAGACGGCGAGCCACAGCAGTGAGGTCCGCCCACTCGACAGCTGTTCGACGAGCGTCAGTTTGTGCAGCCCCGACCCGTAGGTGATGAGTACTTCGCAATCGATGAGCGGATCTTTACGGACGGCTGCGTGGGCGATCGCGCCGCCCTGTGAATGCGCGATCACGACGACGCGCTGACATCGATCGCCGAGCCGTCGAATGTGCTGCCGCACGGTATCGACGATGGCCGATCCGAGGAGCGGGTTTCCGAGGAGCGCGTAGCTATCTCCGACGATGGTCGCGAGGATGCGTTGAATGGCCCGCGCGATGGTTTCGGCAAACGGAATCGGCAGGAAGCCGACGAGCAACGCCGCGGTCAGGCCGCACAAGAGTGGAGGCACGACGATCGCCGCCAGCGCCAGTAACACCAGGTCGCGTACGAGCCGCAGGTACTTGATGCCTGGAGCCTGCAGATTGTCGGGATTGTTGATCTCGAAAAACGTACGGCGTAGTCGGCGATCGAAGTGAGTGACGATGGTTCCGGGAAGGATCTTGACGACCCATCCAAACACACTGGAATAGCTCGGCGGCGGGAAGCACTCTGCCCACCATGACTCGGCGATCAGCCAGCGGCTCGTCGACTGCGGCGAGAAGGGGTAGCCGATCGGGCGCAGGTGCCCGATGTTGTCGAGCCGAATCTCCGCCTGTGCCGGTTCGCTGGCGTTATCACGATGCAGCTGGATCGATTCGAGCTCGACCTGCGGCGCAAGCTGAGTAGCGCGCTTGCCGGACGGTGGGAGCCACTTCAGCCGCTTGCGGAGCACTTCGACGAGAGCGTGGCCGGCCTCGAGTAGCGTTTCACCTTTCTGTTGTTCGCCGATCCCGTGGACGAGAAGGACCCCAACGTCATACGCGCGGCTGCGCTCGCTGAGTGGCACCATGAACAGTGTGGCTGACGGAGTGGCGACCGTTTACCGTTTGTACGGAATGCCCTCTTTCAGAATCTTCTCGTAGTGTGCCGTCTCCACGTTGTTCTCGGCGCACACGTACTCCTGTAGACGTGTCCCTTCCCTCAGCATCAATGTTGTCTTGACTGTCCACGGCTTCGTCAGCACGTTGGGATCCTCCATCGTGATGACGTAGTCGATCTGGTCCTTGTCAACGCGGGTATAACGCTCGGTGACGTGCAGCGCGTCGCTGTGAAACGTTCCCGTACCGCTGAGCCAACCTTTGTCGTTGAAGTTCACGACGTCCACAACAAGCGTGTCGCCCTCCCAGTGACCGACGGAATCGCCCATGTAGGTGGGGCCGACATCTGTCCGGTGCTCGGCGTTCAACGGAATCACCCGGAACACACTCATGTATTCGTGAAGGATCACGATCTGCGTCGGCGTCTGCACGATCTGCAGCGGGAAGAGTCCAACCAGGGCGAGTCGCGGCACGCCGAGTGGCAGGCAGAGACCTGCGGGATCGTCGATACCGCGTTTGTTGAACGATTCGAGCACGCGCGCCGCCGCTTCAGGCTTGTACGGAGCTGGCTCGGTGATCACCTGCTGCGAGGCCGGATTCGCCGGCGCCGACGGATCGAGTCCGGTGCCTCCGACGCCGAGCCCGGAGTTGGCCTCTTCCCACGTTCCCTTCCGTCCGTTTCCGCCCTGCCACACACCGTTGAGATCGGGCTTGCCATCGTTCGTGCGCGGCACGCCGTTCGTGGCGGCCGGCTTCGCGGCCTCGGAGGAAGTCGTTGATGCAGGCGCGCACGCCGCGCACCACATCACCACGCCGAGCGTCGAGGCGAGGAGCTGCCGCGTCATGGCTGTTTCACCGCGGGTGTGGCCCCGCCTTCGCCGGTGCCGGCCGGTGGACCGTAAAACAACTTCTTGCCGTCGGCGAAGGTGACCTCGCGCGCGTGCGCGGAATTGCTGCCATCCCGCGCGCGCCACCCGAAGATCGTCACCGTGTCGCCGATCTTCATCGTGACGTCCTTCTTCCAACCGGTGCGATAGAGCGCGTTCACCGTGTAGCCGGTGAGCACCCACGTCGCAGTGCGCCCCTTGTCGTCTGTGACCGCGAGAGAGAAATGGCTATGCGGATTCGTCCACTCGACCTTGGTGACGACACCCTTCAGGGTGATTGGCTTGTTGGCATCGAATTCCGCGCCGAAGGAGTGGTGCGCCTGTACCTGTCCGGAGGAGAGCCACACGAGCGCGAGCAGGGAGACGCCGAACGTCAGTCGCGACATCGTTCACCTCGCGCACAGCTTGGCTGTGCTCGAGGTCAAAAGTCAAAGGGCAGGTGGCCTGACGGTCTGAGGAGCTCGCGTTGCCGGTCGTCGAAGTACTTCGACAGCGTAGACGCGCAGGGGTCGTCGGGCTTGAGCACAATCCCGACATTGCACATCCGGAAGCTGGCGTGCAGGCAGGTTCTCACCGGAGGATCGATTACGCGGAACCCTGCCCTCATCAGCGCACGAGCAGAGATCGGCGTCTGTGCCGTTGCGACGAGCGCACGAAGTCCGCTCTCTGCGCTGGCGCGAAGGCTCGTTCGCAACAACACGCACGCGATTGTCCCGCTGTCGCCATTCGTGCTGGCGTAGCGCCGCCCGCGCCATGCGCGATCGACCATCAGCGAATTGAGACTACCCATCCATGGCCGGAGCGCCGTCACTTCTCGCCGTGTGAGATGGTGACTGAAGAGCTCTTCGTGCGGGAAAGCATCGCAGACCGGTCGTATGCGGACGGCGCCGATGAGAGTGCCGCAGGTCGATCGGGCCAGCCAGAATCGCGCCCGGACGTCGGATGGATCGGGAATGGTCGCTTCTTCAGCCGGACCCGACAGCCCGGCCCATCCCTGCTCGACGACAAAGACGCGGTGGCGCAGTCGCCGGTACTCGTCGTACCAGGAGCCTGCGCTGTTGCCCGACACATCCTCGATGCTGATCGTCTCCATATATCACCGGAAGCCAAAGCGAGGACAGAGCTCCGCGTCGCCGATCCGCGTTTTCGTCTTTGGATGGACGATGACGCCCTTGGCACTCCCGTCCTCGGCTGAAAGCTCGATCGGCAGCGTGTACTTGTAACCAGGGATGAGGACCGTGATGGTTCGACCACCGCGCTCGACTGGAAACGGTCGTGACTCCTGCTTGAACGTGATGCTGGCGACGCCATCGCCATAGCACGAGACGTCCTTGACGTTGATCAGGATCGGCTCTGGTGCAGTGCTGAACTTGAAAATTGCGTACCCGAGGTCGAGCTGATTCGTCATGTTGTTCGTGACCATGAAGATCGTGCCTTCGCCGTTCAGAGACGCGGCGCCCTTCAGTGCGAGGTATTCGGCAAAGAGCGTCAGCGATTCCTCGGCGACCGCATCGGTGCCGCCACCGTTCTCGTAGGCCCCAATCTGTTTCCTGACGTTGTCGGGCTGCGTGGCGAGCCAGTCGATGGCGATGCTCGGCGAATAGAACACGTCCCAGCTGTACACCTTGGCTGAGAAGGGATCCTTCGATCGCGGAGGCGGTCCCGTTGGAACACTCTTCAGCTGTGAGCGGAGGCTGTCTTGCGCGCGCAGCAATTCCTCGTCGCGGATCGTGTAGTAGCACTGGGATTGATCCGCTACCTCGACGTAGTCGGCCTGGACCGCAATGACATCAAAGTCCTGGAGGTCGAATGGCAGCTTCGGATTGTCGGCGCGAACGAGATGAATGAACGGCCGCTCCAGCGCGTGACGATAGCCCAGCTCGTAGTACACGTTCGGATTGTCGGCCGTGAGATCGGCGATGACGAGACCCGCGCTATTCAGGTCGCGCTTGATGCGCGACGAGATCTGCCCGGATTCGGGGCTGTCGATCGTCCGCTGCACCTGGTATTTGTCCGTGAGCACGGGCGAGATGATCTTGTTGAACAGGAAGTCCGACCACTTGCGCGTCTTCGATCCCCGTTCTCCGTAGGGGCCGATGACGAAGCACAGCGGCTGCTCCTGAGAGTTAATCGCGCCGTTGGGGGCCATTGCTTTCTCCTTACTTCTCTACCTGTGTGACCTGACGTGAGTCGCTCATGTTCTTTCGTCCGCGTGCGACGATGACCGCGGCGCTGGCGAAGAACTCGCCACGGCGATCGGCGTCGAGGAGCGTCTCATCGAGTCTGGTCACGTCGTCCGCCGACAAAGCACCTGCGCCGACCGCACGTCGTTCCATCTGCATCAGCGACAGGCTCGTCGAGCGAAACAGCGTGTAGTCGGTCCACACGAGCGGCCACGCCTCGACTTCGATGAATCTGAGATCTGCGGTCTTCATCAGGCGTCGCAGTTGTCGACCGGCGAGGCCGTTGCGGAGCGCATCGCCGACGAAGCGCACGAGCGCCCTCTCGACCGCGGGCTCCGGAGCGTCGATCGACAAGGTGGCCCAGTCCGTGTCGGCGACCACGATCACGCCGCCGGGCTTCGTCACACGGGCCATCTCGCTGACGACGGCTGCAGCGTTGGACGTGTGCTGCAGGACCCGTTCGCTGTAGCAACCATTGAAGGTGTTCGTCCGGTATGGGATGCCTGCGGCGTCGGCCAGCTGATACCAGACGCGTGGTATTCCGGTGGCTCGAGCTTCGTCCGTGTCGTGAGCCGCGCGAATCATCGCGGGGTCGTAGTCGATGGCTGCGACCCGCCCGGCGGGACCAACCGACTCAGCCACAGCACGCGCGTCGAGCCCGGGTCCGCAGCCGACGTCGAGCACGCGCTGCCCGGGTGCGAGATCAAGCAGAGCTCGAATTCGCTGCTTCAGGCCCACCGTCAAGAGTGCGAGACGACGCATGTCGTCGGCGCTGACGGTACCTGGATTTCCGGCGGGCCCACGCCGCGTCGTAGGGCACGATGGCTCGGTTGCAGGTGCTGCGTGCATGGAACGATTCCGCTCCCTTGTTCTTAATTAACGGGGGAACTCAGTCGGGCGAACTGGGAGAGAAACAGTGCGAAGTGCTCAGGAAATTTCCCGGAAGCGTGCCCGAGGGTTCGCGTCGAGAATCCATTCAAGTGATTGGTGTCGGGACGCGAACGGGCGTTTCATCCGGGTGGCGCTGACGTGAGAGCATGGCTCCGTGGAGCTGACTCAGGTCGTCGCTCTCATCGTGACCCTCCTGTTTTTCGCCGCGATGGTGCAGGCGCGCCGAAAGCGGCGTCAGGGTCACGGGCGCGGCCCGGGTGCAGGCGCCACTGGTGCCATCTACGACATGCTCATGGAGGACAAGCGCAAGGCGATTGAGATCATCCTCGAGGAGAGGGCCGAGGAACGCGATCCTGAAACGGCCGATGGCGATTTGCCTTCGCTCGAATCGCCTACGCGAAAATGATCTCGCCGGACCGTGCTCGATCCTTTGCCTCGAAGATCTCTTCGAGCGCGTGGTGTCTGAACTCGAAGATACGCTTCGTTTCCGGCGCGACGAGAACCTTGTTGACGGTCCCGGTCAGGAAGCCGGGCCCCCACAGGCGATAGCGCACTGAATCCCGGACGAGCGTTCCGCCATCCTCCTCTTCGAACGTGTGAGTGTGAACCCACTCCGCATACGGTCCGCGGAGCTGGATATCGGCGAAGCGCTGAGGCGGTTCCCACACCGTGATCTCCGACCTCCATCGAAGTGGGATGCCACGCAGTGTGAGTCGGTAGTCAATCAACGCGCCCGCCCGCATCTCGATCGGCCCGGGCGTCAGGACTTCGAAGTGCAGGAACGCGGGGGTGATTCGCTGGAGGTTGCGGGCGTCCGAGAAGAAGCGGAACACCTCTTCCCGCGGACGCGGCAGCCACTGCCAGGTTGTCAGCATGTGTGACGGCATGGCTCAAATTTCGCTCAAAACCTTGGGAATTGGGAGTTGGGCGTTGGGAGTTGACCCTAGTCACAGCCATAACCCCGGCTCTATACTTGTTCGGCTGAATCGGTGGGTGGATGGTGGTTGGTGGCCGATGAGGCTGGACGAACCATGAACGCACCACTAGCCACGATCCACTAACCACAAACCAGATTTGGGAGACGTGCTGTGAAGATTCGACGTGCACTCTTCGGGGGCGCGGTTGCATTGCTGGCCGCCGCCGTCATCTCGGTCACGATTCATGGACAGACGCCACCGGCGCCGACCGGTTTCATCACCGGCGTGGTGCAGGGGGCCCAGGGGCCCGAGGCCGGCGTATGGGTGATCGCTGAGACGAAGGACCTGCCCACCAATTTCATCAAGATCGTCGTGACCGACGACCAGGGGCGCTTCATGCTCCCCGAGTTGCCGGCCGCGAGCTACAGCGTCTTCGTACGCGGCTACGGCATCGCCGACTCCGAGCGGCAGACGATGAAGCCGGCGACGGCGCCTGTGACGTTGAAGGTGAATCCGGCAAAGACACCGCAGGAAGCTGCGAAGGTGTATCCCGGCAATTACTGGCTCTCGCTGCTCGAGCCGCCGTCGGCCAATGAGTTCCCCGGCACCGGACCTCAGGGCAACGGCCTTGGTCCGAACATGCAGTCGCAGAACCATTGGATCAACTCGCTCAAGTCCGACTGCAACTTCTGTCATCAGCTTGGCAATCAGCTCACGCGCAGCGTCGATCACATCTTCAAGGCGAAGCCTGAGCTGAAGACGCACGCCGAAGCGTGGGAGTGGCGTCTCGGCACGGGCGTGCGCGGCACGTCGATGTACGGCGTGCTGAACAACCAGGGACAGACACGCTCGCTGAAGGCCTACGCCGACTGGACCGAGCGCATCGCGAAGGGCGAGGTGCCGCCGGCGCCTTCACGTCCGACCGGCGTCGAGCGCAACCTCGTGCTGACGCTGTGGGACGTGGGCGACGATCACTCGTTCATGCACGATCTCGTGTCGACCGACAAGAACCGCCCGACAGTGAATCCGTACGGGCCGGTCTACGCCGTGTCGGCCGGACACGGTTCACTCGTGGTTCTCAATCAGAGAACGAATTCGACCGAGGAGCTCGAGATTCCGACGCGGTCTCCGCGTGCGCAGGTCCCGTCGCGCTTCCCGGCGCCGAATCGTCCGTCGCTGTGGTGGGGCAACGAGCATCTCTGGGCGAACCCGCCGTACAACCCGGCTGACCCGCACAACCCGATGCTCGATAGCAAAGGCCGCGTGTGGATGACATCGAAGATCCGGCCGAACGCCGATCCGGCGTGGTGCAGCGATCCCGCGAACAAGTTCGCGGCCTGGTTCCCGCTTCGCAACAGCGGACGGCAGGCGTCCTTCTACGATCCGAAGACGCGGCAGTTCGTCCTGATCGACACCTGCTACGCGACGCATCACCTGCAGTTCGACAACGACGCGAACGAGACGGTGTACTTCAACGAGCTGTCGGGCCCGAT
>Ga0070674_100001993_pt1 | contig 11182 bp, 13 predicted proteins | sample KBSM33metaG_FD_65344 | JGI IMG/M metagenome (GOLD analysis project Ga0070674, IMG submission 65344) | Miscanthus rhizosphere microbial communities from Kellogg Biological Station, Michigan, USA - KBS M3-3 metaG | ecosystem: Host-associated > Plants > Roots > Rhizosphere > Soil ...
GTCTCCAGCAGCCACCACTCGCCGAGGTCGAGAACCTTGACGAGGCCGTAGTCCCCGAACGTGAGCTGGCTCTCGTGGATGACCAGCCCGGCCTCGGCCCGTCCCGACGCGACCTCCTCGGGGATCTCGTCGAACGCGAGCTCGCGATGCTCGAAGCTGTCGAGGACGAGACGGAGCACGAGGAACGAGGTCGTCATCGTCCCCGGGACGACGATCTCGACGTCGCGGAGCTGATCGAGAGTTTTCGGCTCACGCGCGACGACGATCGGCCCGTACCCGGACCCGATGCTCGCGCCATGCGGGAGGAGCGCGTAGTCGTCCTGCACGAAGGGATACGCCGCGAGCGAGATCGCCGTGACCTCGAGACGCCCGGCACGCGCCCACTGGTTCAGTGTCTCGATGTCTCCCAGGACCTGCTCGAACTCGTGCCCGCGGGGGTCGACGAGATCCGTCGTGAGCGCCCAGTACATGAACGCGTCGTCGGGATCGGGACTGTGGCCGACGCGGATCTGCAAGCGCCGGACGCTAGCACCGCTTTCGCGACTAGCGGTTGAAGAACCACCGCTCCAGCAGCGGTAGAACCTCTTTCCGCGTGAACGGGCGAGCGTCCGACGGGCGGCCGTCCGCCTCGAGCACGTTGACGTCGTCCTCGAGCGTCTCATTCGCCCGATCGAGCGCGTCCCCGAGCTCGTAGCCCTCGAAAACGACATCTTCGGGGCGCGCCTCGTCCGACTCCCGTAGCTGCGGGTTCACCGCGCGACCCACCGCCCAGACGGCACCGACCCGGCGCTCGATCCAGATGACGATCTGCTCCTCCGCACCGACGTCGTCGACACCGACGAGCACGCGCTCCGCATACCGACCCTCGCGTGAGCTCCTACGCATCACCCGGGATACAATCGCGTCCGGTGGCGGGGTTCAAGAACATCTTCTCGTTCCTGTTCTCACGAGGCTCCGCCGAAGAGCACGTGGCGCGCTACGTCGTCCGGGAGCACGACCGGGGCAGGTCTCTCAGCGAGATCCTCGACGACAAGTACGTCCAGAACCGGCTGAGCGCGGAGCAGCAGCGCCGTCTGCTCGACAGGCCGGAGATCATCGAGGCGTTCGGCCACGACACGCTCGAGTCCGCGAAGGCGTCGCTCTAGGCCGCCTAGAGCGTCCTTCCGACCCCGCGCTCGCGGGCGAGCCGCACGGCCTCCGCGCCGAGTGCGACGTCCCAGGCTGCGAGACCGTTCGACTTGAAGACGACGATGTCGGCGTCGGACTGACGGCCGAGCGTCTCACCGGCCACGACCTCGTGCAGCTCGTGCACCTCGAGCCAGTCGAGAATGCCGGCCTGCACCGGCTCGACGAGATCACCCGACTCGAGCTTCGCCTGTGTGACCCAGTCGCAGCACACGAAGCTCGCCCGCTCGAGGACGGCGTTGTCGAGCTCACGACGGGTCACGACGTTCGCTCCGACCGCGACCACCAGCGTCCCCGGGGCGAGCCACTCTCCGCGGAGAACCGGATCGCGCGAGCTCGTGATCGTCGCGACGACCTCACCCCCCGCTGCGTCGCGATGGCTCTCACCCGGCTCGGCACCGGTGTGCTCGCAGAATGCAGCGAGGCTCTCGGGCGTCCGGCAGAACGCGACGACGCGCTCGATGCTCGGAACGGCGGCCCTGATGCACGCCACCTGCGTCTCGGCCTGGTGGCCGCAGCCGATGACACCGAGCGTCCTGGCGCCGCTCTTCGCGAGGAAGCGCGCCGCGACGCCGCTCGCGGCGCCTGTGCGTAGCTGCCCGAGGCGGTCGGCTTCGACCACGGCGACGAGCTCCGACGTCGCCGAGTCGAAGAGGCAGACGACGAAGGTGGTTGCGGTCCCGGTCGAGGCGTACAGCTTCCCGCCGGCGAGACCGAGGCCTGTATCCGCGGCAGCCATGTCCGCCAGAGCGCCCTCCGGCAGCCTCAGCCGCCGGCGCGGGGCGATCTCGACCTCGCCGTGCGCCATACGCCGGAAGCACTCCTCGATCGCGTCGACGGCGACGCCCGGTGAAACGAGCTCCGAGACGTCCGACTCCGAGAGGTAGATCGGCATGAACGCCAAGTCTAGGAAGGTCCTGGCGACCACCGTAGACTCGTCCCACCTGACCACGAACGACTACCTCGACCTGCGGTTCGAGGAGCTCCTCGACCGGATCTCCGCGGACGGTCTCGCGCCCGGCGGCGGGTCTGCGGCTGCCTTCACGGTCGCGTTCGCCGCGCGCCTCGTGGCCATGGTCGCCCGTTGCTCGGCGATTTGGAAGGAAGCACCCGGCGTCGCGGCGCAGGCGACCGCGATCAGCGATCGCGCGATCGCGCTCGCGCAATCCGACGGCCGCGCCTGGGATGCGGCGCTCCTCGCCCTGCGCGACGCCGAAGCAGCGGATACACAAGACGACGCGAAGCGCGACTTCGCGCTCGAGCGGAAGCTCGAGGCTGCGGCGGCTGCACCGCTCGAGATCGCGTCTCTGGCCGCCGACATCGCGGCACTCGCCGCCGCAGCGGGAGAAAGGTGCGAAGCGACGTATCGGGCCGACGCGGCGGCGGCGGCGGCACTCGCCGCCGGCGGGGCGGCCGCGGCAGCTCATCTCGTACGCGTGAACCTCGGCATCCGACCCGGCGATCCGAGGCTTGCGGACGCGCTCTCGAGCGAGCAGGCAGCACGGGACGTCGCCGACCGTCTCGGCGGAGCGGCTCGATGACCCGACACTCGTCGCTCACCGATGCCGAGCTCGTCCGCGCCTGCCGCGCCGGCGACTCCGAGGCGTGGAACGAGCTCGTCGAGCGGTACTCGCGGTACGTCTATGCGATAGCGGTGCGCGGCTTCCGACTCTCCGACGACGACGCGGAGGACGTCTTCCAGGACGTCTTCACCCGGATCTACCTGCGCCTGGACTCGCTGCGCGACGACTCGGCGCTCCGGCCCTGGATCGCCCAGCTCACACGCAGACGGTGTCTCGACGCACTCGCGAGCAAGAGCCGGGAGACACCGGCGGAAGACGAGCTGATGTACGAGGAGACCTCGGACCTCACGGACGTGGAGGAGGCGTTTGCGGTGCGTGAGGCGCTCGCGGGTCTTTCCGAGACGTGCCAGGAGATGCTCGACCGCTTCTTCGCACGTGACCAGAGCTATCGCACGATCGGAGAAGAGCTCGACATCCCGTCGGGGACGATCGCGAGTCGCATCGCGAGATGCCTCGGTCGACTGAGAGAGCAACTCGAGGGAAGAAACCCGCCGGCAGAGGGGTCTAGGGGGTAGATGACGCGCTTCTCGAACGAAGAGCGACTCGGTGTGCTCCTCCGCCTCCTGCCTCCCGCCCCAGCTGGCTGGGTGCGGGCTGCGCAGGAGATGCCGATCGCGCGCCGGACGTTCGACGAGATCGTGAGCCGGGCCGAGGCAGACCTCGCGTTCCGCGCCGCTCTCGTCGCCGACCTCGAACAGGCGCTCGCGGCGGAGGGCTTCGAGCCCGACCGCCGTGTCCTCGACGAGATCCGCGACCGTCTGACGAATAACTGACCGGGAAGGGACTCGACGGCTCTGGCGTCGTAGAGTCCCGTCCCGTGCAGGACGTCGACGCACACAGCTGGGATGCGAGCAAGGCGGCGTTGCCGGCTTGGAGTCTTCCCAAGGACGCGCTCGAGACGATCGCGCTGGCGACGCAGTGGCCCGAGCGCGTCACCCGTGAGTGGGCGTTCGAGGGCGCGACGGGCAAGGGCGTCCGCGTCTGCATCCTCGACTCGGGGGTCGACCCGAGCCATCCGTCCGTCGGTGAGCTCGAGAGTGCGGTGGCGATCTCCATCGGCGACGACGAGGAGGTCGTGGCGACCGATGACACGGAAGGCGACGTCTCGGGCCACGGAACGGCGTGTGCCGGGATCGTGCGTCAGCTTGCACCCGAGGCGTCGATCTCGAGCGTCCGCGTGCTCGGGGCGAACTTCACCGGGAGCGGCAACGTCCTCCTGGGCGGGCTCCGTTATGCGATCGAGCAGGGCTTCGACGTCATCAACATGAGCCTCTCGACGACGAAGAAGCCGTTCGCCTCCATCCTCCACGAGCTGGCCGACAGCGCCTACTTCAGACGGACGGTGCTCGTCGCCTCGGCCCACAACATGCCCGTCGAGAGCTACCCATGGCGCTTCTCGTCGGTCATCTCCGTCGGCAGCCACGAGGAGCCCGACCCGCTCGCGTTCTTCTACAACCCGAGCCCGCCCGTGGAGTTCTTCGGCCGTGGTGTCAACGTCGAAGTGCCCTGGGTCGGCGGACGCACGCTCACCGTGTCGGGGAACAGCTTCGCGACACCGCACATCTCGTCGATCTGCGCGCTCCTGCTCTCGAAGCACCCGGAGTTGACGCCGTTCCAGCTGAAGAGCGTCCTCTATCTCACCGCGAACAACGTCGGAGGTGGCACATGACGGATCAGCCCGACCTGCGCGCAGCAGTCGCCGCCGGCGTCGTCGGCTCGGAGGAATCGCACCGCGCGCTCTTGAACGCGATCGTCGAGGTCGCGCGCTCGATATTCGGCGCCAAGGCGTCGTCGATCCTGCTCCTCGACGAGGCAACCGAGGAGCTCGTCTTCGAAGCCGTCGTCGGCGAGGGCGAGGACACGCTGCTCGGCACGCGCTTTCCGGCCGGAACGGGCATCGCCGGCTGGGTGCTCGCAACCCGGACGCCGCTCGTGATCGAGGACGTCCACAACGACCCGCGCTGGTCGCGTGACGTCGCCGAGGAAACCGGCTACGTCCCGAAGGGGCTCATGGCGGCGCCGCTCCTCCACGAGGACGGCGCACTCGGAGTCCTCTCCGTGCTCGACCGGCCCGAGCAGAGCCTGTTCAGCCTGCAGGAGATGGAGTTGCTCGGCCTCTTCGCATACCAGGCGGCAATTGCGGTCGACCTGCTGCTCAAGGCCCGCGAGGCGGAACGATTGCTCGACGAGGGCGGCGGCGAGGTCGAGGTCGTCGCACGTCTTGCCACGGCCGTGAACGCCCTCGAGGACGAGCAGCGCGAGGCTGGATTCGAGCTCCTCGACCACCTCGCGCGGACGCTCGGCAAGTAAGCACAAGCACGCAAGAGAAGAGGCCCGGTCTCCCGGGCCTCTTCTGAAACTTCCTGCCGGCGCCGCTAGTTGCCGGTGGGACCCATGCCACTCGGGCCGTTACCGGTGGGACCCATGCCACTCGGGCCGTGACCGAGCGGGCCGTGTGCCTCGACGTCTGGCTCGTCGTCGGTCGCCTCCGCCTCGGGAGCGTTGCCCCAAGGGCTGTTACCGGTGGGGCTGTTACCGCTGGGGCCGTGACCGAGTGGGCCGTGTGCCTCGACGTCGTCAGCGTCAGTGGTGATCTCGTCCGACATTCCGTGCTCCTCCTTGTTGGGCGCTCACGCGCGGTTCCATCGAACTAGACGTCGACCGCGCGGGAAATCTTCCCTCCTCCGCTTTCATTCCGCAACTCTCGATGAGATGCTGCTGCCGTGAGCGACGTCGGCACGCGCTTCCGGGATTCGCTGTCGGCGTTCGCGTCGGTATGGCGAAACGCAAACCTCCGTTGGCTCGAGCTCGCCTGGGGTGCGTCGGTCGTTGCTCAATACGCCTATCTGGTCGCCGTTTCCGTCTATGCCTACGGCGTCGGTGGCGAGAAGGCCGTCGGACTCCTGTTCCTCGCACGGCTCCTACCGGCAGCGCTGATCTCGCCGTTTGCGGGGATGCTGGGCGACCGCTATCCGCGCGAGCGCGTCCTCTTCCTCACGAACGTGACACGCGTCGTGCTCGTCATGGCGTCTGCCGTCGGTGTGTTCGCAGATGCGAACGCGTGGATCGTCTACGGCCTGTCGATCGCCGCGACGATCGCGACCACTCCGTTCCGCTCCTCGCAAGCCGCGCTCACTCCGGGACTGGCGAGCACTCCCGAGGAGCTCACCGCCGCGAATGCGGTCGCGAGCGGCGTCGAGAGCGTGGCCGTCTTCGCCGGACCGGCGCTCGCCGGCCTCTTGCTCGCACTTGCTAGTACAGGCGCCGTCTTCACGGCTACGGCGGTGCTTGTCGCCATCTCCGCCTTCTTCGTCGTACTGATTCGGGTCGAGCACGAAGAGCGCCCTCGCCGGGAGCTGGCCGCTTCGACGATCGCCGCCGAGCGTCTCGCCGGGTTCACTGTGCTTGGCCAACACCCGTCGCTCCGAGTGATGCTGCTCCTGCTCACGGCGCAGACGACGTTGTTCGGCGCGCTCCAGGTCTTCATCGTCGTCATGGCACTCGACCTTCTCGCTCTCGGAGACGGAGGGGTCGGATATCTCAACGCGGCGATCGGGATCGGCGCGTTCATCGGAGCGGTCGGAGCCTTGTCACTTACGGGTGTGCGACGCCTGAGTCCGGCGTTTCTCATCGGACTCGTCGTCACAGGCCTTCCGCTCGTGGCGGTCGGCTGGTGGAACGAACTCGCGGTTGCCACCGCCGCCCTGCTGATCATCGGGATCGGGAATTCGTTCGTCGACGTCGCGGGGCTGACACTCGTTCAGCGGACGGTGCCCGACGACGTGCTCGCCCGGGTCTTCGGGGTCATCCAGATGCTCTGGATGGCGTCGATGGGAATCGGCGCGGCTCTCGCGCCCGCTCTCATCAACTGGATAGGCATCGAGAATGCCTTGATCGCGGCGGGCGTCTTCCTCCCTGCGCTCGTCGCGGTGTCCGCCTCGACGGTTGCGCGGATCGACGCGCAGGCAGCACCACCGGAAGCCGACGAGTTGCGCCTGCTCGTGTCCGTCCCGATCTTCACGCCCCTGCCGGGAGGCTCTCTCGAGCATCTCGCAGGGAGACTCGTTCCGCTCCGCGTGGAGGCGGGGACCGTAGTCGTTCGAGAGGGCGACGTGGGCGACCGCTTCTACATCGTCACGGAGGGCGAGCTCGACGTCACCCAGGACGGCGTGAAGATCGCGGAGCTCGAGCCGGGCGGCTACTTCGGCGAAATCGCCCTCCTTCGCGACACAAACCGCACCGCAACCGTGACAGCGCGCAGCGATGCGGTTCTGTACGCGCTGGATCGCGAGGAGTTCCTTGCCGCCGTCACCGGACATCCGCAGAGCAGCGAGGCGGCCGAGAGCGTGATGAGCGCGCGGCTCGCGGGACCCGCGGCGACGGGCTACCGCTCAGCCGTCAACTGAGTCGCGACATGCGCCCGGCATGATTCGAACATGCGACCTCTGCCTCCGCAGGGCAGCGCTCTATCCCCTGAGCTACGGGCGCGGGGACGGCAAGTCTAGCTGCCTCACCGAGCGCTCTCCGAGCCGGAGCTCGGCGTCGCGCGGCACCTCCACGCGGACGTAGCCGAGAGCGGTGACCGCGTCCCCGTCGCGCGCTGCGCTCGTGACGCGGCCGACGACCTTGTCCTCGAACGTGAGCTCCGCGTCGTATGCGGGAAGGTCGTCGCCGTCGAGCTCGAGGACACGCAGCGTCCTGTTCACCCGGCCGCGGTAGTGCTGCCGGGCAATCGGCTCCTGACCCGGGTAGCAGCCCTTCTCGAAGTCGATCGCCCGGGCCTCGAGGCCCGCCTCCGCGGGAAGGATACGGTCGTCGATCTCGCGCCCGAAGCGGGGCGTACCGGCGCGGATCCTCAACACCTCGAGCTCCTCGTCCTCGATCTCGTTCCAGTCCGGCGTCTCCTCGTCGAAGACCTCGTACGCCGCGATGCCGAAGTCGGCCGTCGGGACGCCACCGGGCGGAGGCTCGCGTCCCACGACGACGACCGACGAGTGCTGCTCGGGCTCGATTTCGCACCGTGCCGCGAACCGGGAGTGCACGAGCGTTGCGCGGACGCGCTCGCCGAGACCCTCGTCGGTGAGGAGCAGGAAATCGTCGACCGCTCGTCTGAGGACGACGAGCGGAGCGATCACACGAGCCTTCGGCGTGAGGAGCAGCGCCTCGCACGAGTCGCCGATGCCCAGCGCCTCGACGTCGTTCGAGACCATGGCCTGGAGGTACGAGCACGCATCGGGGCCGCGGACGGAGACGTAGTCGCGGGGGCGTCGTGCGACGCGGAGAGCAGTGCCGGGCATCCCGACTAGTGTTGCAGCCGTGTTCCGGGGCAGAGCGGAGCGGAAGGTCGCCGAGGCGGGCTACGACCCGGCGCGGCTGCCGCCCGGGCAGTACTACACGGACAAGTGGCCGGTCCTGCACGCTGGGTCGATCCCGAAGACCGACCTCCCGAGGTGGGACTTCTTCGTCGAAGGGGAGGTCGAGACCCCGATCCGGCTCTCGTGGGACGAGTTCAACGCCCTTCCACGCACGAGCCATACGCAGGACATCCACTGCGTCACGCGTTGGAGCCGGTTCGACGTCACGTTCGAGGGAGTCCACTGGAGCGCGATCGAGCCTCTCGTGAAGCCGCTGCCGTCAGCGCACTTCGTGGTCGCCCACGCAGAAGAGGGGTACACCGCGAACGTCCCGATCGCATTCCTGCGCGACCCACTGTCGCTGCTCGCGACGCACGCGGACGGTGAGCCGCTCCCACCGGAACACGGTGGGCCGCTCCGACTCGTCATTCCACGTAAGTACTTCTGGAAGAGCGCCAAGTGGCTTCGGGGCATCGAGCTCACCGCGAACGACCGCCCAGGATTCTGGGAGCGCTACGGCTACCACAACGATGCCGACCCGTTCGAAGAGGAGAGATACGGGTTCTAGGCGGATTTCCCCCGGAAGGGGGAGGAGCGGCAGCACCGCTTCGACTTAAACCTGGGTAACCCAATCCTCCCCAGTTCTTCCCCCTCTGAGTGGCCGTCCCAGCGGCCACTCTTCTTTTGTGGAGAGCTAGGCCGCGGAGGATGCGAGTCGCTGCTCGATCGTGCGGCGGGCGAGGTCGATCGGGCCGGCGTCCCGGAGGACGACGAACTGGGCGTTCGCGAGGAACAGGAAGGCCTCGAGCTCGAAGGCGAGCTGCGCCACGTCCACCTCCCGGCGAATCGCGCCCTCTGCCTGCGCTCCCTCGATCTCCCGCACGAGGAGGGAGAGCCACTCGTCCATGAACGCGATCGCGCGGTCGCGGACCGCGCCGGGACGCGTGTCCATCTCCGCAAGCACCGCTGCGAAGAAGCAGCCGCCCGGGAATGCGTCCTGTACGTACTGCAGGTAGTTGTCGCAGAGGCGGTGGATCCGCTCGTTTGCCGTGGGGCGCTCCAGCGCCGGCGCGACAACGAGTTCATCGAAGAGAGCTCGCGCCGCCTCGAACGTGGCGAGCTGCAGCTCCTCCTTCGAGCCGAAGTGCGCGAAGAGACCGCTCTTGCTCATCCCGACGACGTCCGCGAGCCGCCCGATCGAGAGCCCGTCGAGTCCCTCTACGGTCGCGAGCTGGGTCGCCTCGCGCAGGATCGCGCTCCTGCTGCGCTCACCGTCGCTGCGAAGTCGTCTCTCCGTGCCTGCCGAACCCACAGCGACAAGTTAGCACGACCGTTCGTATATTCTCTAAACACGAACGATCGTGCTAACTACCGAGGAGGCCGACATGAGGCTGTACGTCATCCGCCGACCGGACGGGTGGGGCACCGCGCAGGAGCTTGCCGCCGCCGCCGCTCGCTCGAAGCGGGTCGGCGACGAGGAGATGTCCGCGGACGTCCGCTGGATCCGCTCGTACCTCGTCCGCGAGGCATCCGGCGCACTCGGGACCTTCTGCATCTACGAGGCGTCGAGCATCGAGAAGACCCGCGAGCACGCGCAGCGAGCGGGCATCCCCGGCGACCGACATCTTCGAGGTCGCCGACACGGTGGTCATCCGGCCCGACCCGGTCGCACTCGCCGTCTGAGGAGCCGACCGAGAAACGCGAAGGGCCGGCGGTGCCGGCCCTTCGACGCTTGGATCAGGGAAGGGACCCTGAGCCTACTGCCTAGAAGTCCATCCCGCCGCCGGGCATGCCCGCGGGCATCGCCGGTGACTTCTCCGGCATCTCCGCGACGACCGCCTCGGTCGTGAGGATGTTCTTCGCGATCGACGCCGCGTTCTGCAGCGCCGAGCGCGTGACCATCGTCGGGTCGATGATCCCGTTCGCCACGAGATTCTCGATCTCGTTCGTGTCGACGTTCAGGCCCTCGCCCTTCTTGGCCGAGCGGACCTTGTCGACGACGACCGATCCCTCGAGACCCGCGTTGTACGCGAGCTGGCGGAGAGGCTCCTCCAGCGCGCGCACGATGATCGCAGCGCCCGTCTTCTCGTCGCCCTCGAAGCCGTCGATCGTCTTCCTGATCGAGTCGGCCGCGTTCAGCAGCGCGACGCCACCGCCCGGCACGATGCCCTCCTCGAGGGCTGCGCGGGTTGCCTGCAGGGCGTCCTCGACGCGATGCTTCTTCTCCTTCATCTCCGTCTCGGTGGCCGCGCCTACCTTGACGACCGCCACGCCGCCCGACAGCTTCGCGAGGCGCTCCTGGAGCTTCTCGCGGTCGAAGTCGGAGTCGGTGTTCTCGATCTCCTGCTTCAGCTGCTTGATGCGGCTCTTGATGTCCTCGGACGCACCGGCCCCGTCGATGATCGTCGTCGTATCCTTGTCGATCACGATCTTGCGGGCCTTGCCGAGCTGCGAGAGCTTCGTGTTCTCGAGCTTGAGGCCCATCTCTTCGGTGATGACCTCGCCGCCCGTGAGGATGGCGATGTCCTCGAGCATCCGCTTGCGGCGGTCGCCGAAGCCCGGTGCTTTCACCGCGACGGCCGAGAAGGTGCCGCGGAGCTTGTTGACCACGATCGTCGCGAGCGACTCGCCCTCGACGTCCTCGGCCACGATGAGCAGCGGCCGACCGGCCTGGATGACCTGCTCGAGCACCGGCAGGATGTCCTTGACCGCGCCGATCTTCTGGTTCGCGATCAGGACGTACGGCTCGTCGAGGACGGCCTCCATGCGCTCGGCGTCCGTGATCATGTACGGGCTCAGGTAGCCCTTGTCGAACTGCATTCCCTCCGTGAACTCGAGGTCGAGACCGAAGGTCTGACCCTCCTCGACGTTCACGACGCCGTCCTTGCCGACCTTCTCGATGGCGTCGGCGATGACGTCGCCGATCTCGCGCTCGCGCGACGAGATGGTGGCGACGCGGGCGATGTCCTCTTTGCCGTTGACGTCGACGGACTGCTTCTTGAGGTCCTCGACGACCGCGTCGACGGTCTTCTCGATGCCGCGCTTGAGCGCCATCGGGTT
>Ga0070674_100001994_pt1 | contig 11182 bp, 7 predicted proteins | sample KBSM33metaG_FD_65344 | JGI IMG/M metagenome (GOLD analysis project Ga0070674, IMG submission 65344) | Miscanthus rhizosphere microbial communities from Kellogg Biological Station, Michigan, USA - KBS M3-3 metaG | ecosystem: Host-associated > Plants > Roots > Rhizosphere > Soil ...
CAACCCCAGGTGTACGAGCCGTTCGCGCGGATCCACAACGACCGGCGCACCCTGCAATTCGTCATGCGTTCAAGGCTGATGCCCGCGCAGCAGTTGAATGCCGTGACTCGGGCGATGCGTGCGGTCGAACCCAATGCAGGCCTTCAGGTCGCGACGATGTACGACAGCATCGGCCTCGCATTTCTGCCGAGCCAGATTGGCGCAGCGCTCATGGGCTCGGTGGGACTGCTCGCGCTCGTCCTGTCGGCGGTCGGTCTCTATGGCGTGATGTCGTACTCGGTCGTCCGGCGTCTGCCCGAAATTGGCGTGCGCATGGCCCTCGGCGCGACTGGCCGCGATATCTCACGTCTCGTCGTCGGCGATGCCATGCGATTGCTGGCGACAGGAACGACGCTTGGTCTGATCGGAGCGCTGCTCGCGACGCGGCCACTCTCGATGTTCCTCGTGAAGGGGTTGTCTTCAACGGATCCGCTGACCTTCGTGCTCGTGTTCATGATTCTGCTGACGACAGCACTCGTGGCGTCGTGGGGGCCGATGCATCGAGCCACCAGTGTCGAGCCCATGCGGGTGCTCAGGGAGGAGTGACCGGGGGCTTCGCCTGACGGGTTACGCCGTAATTCGTGGTTCGTAGTTCCCAGTCGGCTGCCAGCTTTCTGAAGACGGTAGACTGAAGACCGTTTATGTCTACCTTCGCGCCCCATCCACGTTTCAACGACGCGCTGGATGCCTTCGATCGAGACGACGTGAACGGTCTGCGGCAATTGGTTCAGGCCGATCCGTCGCTCCTCTCTGCGCGCACGAATCTCGATCCGCCGTATCACTACTTCAGCGGCGCCACGCTGCTGCATCACGTCGCGGGCAATCCAAACCGCGATGGTCACCCGCTGCCTGCGCACGTCGTCGACATCGCGCGGCTCCTGCTCGACGCTGGCTCCGACGTGAATGCGGAGACGCTCGGTCCCAATGGCGGCTCGACGATGGGCCTTGTCCTCACGAGCAAGCAGGCAAGCGATCGAGATGTGTCTGGACCGCTTATCGATCTGCTTCTGGCGCATGGGGCGTCGCTGGATTTGTCGCGAGAAGACGCGCTCGATGGATCGCTGGCCAACCACGCACCGCGAGCGGCCGAGAAGCTGATCGAGCTCGGAGCCACGCCCGATCTCATCGCCGCCGCCGCGCTCGGCCGGATGCAGCAGCTGCGTGACGCCTTCGACGAGCACGGACGGCTTCGTTCACCTCTGAGCCGTCGAGGCACCGTGCTCTCGAACCGCGACGCAATTGGACTGGCGGCCTTGTACGCATATGTGCGCGGGCAGTCGGACGCCGTCGCCTTCCTGCTCGAGAAGGACGGCAACTGGGACATGACCGGCGTGAACAACGGCGCGATGCTGCATCGCGCGGCTGTGGCGGGCGACCTGCCGATGGTCGAACGGCTCGTGGCCAAGGGCGCCGATACAAGCAATCGCGACAATCCCTTCGGGGCGACGCCACTGTCGTGGGCTGATCACGCAGATCAGCGCGAGACCCTCGACTGGCTCCGCAGCAATTCCCGCGTTGATGTGCACGACGCCGCCGGGTTCGGCCTGACCGAGCAGCTCCAGGCCAGGCTTCGCGAAAATCCGGCGTCGGTCAACGAGCAGCGCGACCAATGGCGGCTCGCGCGGGCAACGCCCTTGCACATCGCGGCCTTGATGAACCGAGCCGACATCGTCGAGCTTCTGCTCAACGCTGGCGCTGACCCGACACTACGGGCGGCCAACGGCCAGACACCGCTCGAGGTTGCCGAGCAGAGCAACGCCACGGCGACGTCCGCGCTGCTGCGCGCCAGACTTTAGGCTTTGCGCAACTTGCCGCGCCGAAGCGCCGGTCGCGAAGGCGGGGCCTGTCGAATCCACAGGCCGCTGTTCGACCACTGTATGAGGCGGGCAATTGAGCCTGCCGCCAAACAAGGAGATAGCCCGTGCGCTGCATGGTGATCGTCAAGGCATCGAAAGAGAGCGAAGCGGGAGTGCTGCCAAGCGAGCAGCTCCTCGCCGAGATGGGCAAATACAACGAAGAACTGGTGAAGGCGGGCATCATGCAGGCCGGCGAGGGGTTGCATCCCAGCGTCAAAGGCAAGCGCGTGCGGTTCTCGGGCGACCGGCGTACCGTGGTCGACGGGCCGTTTTCCGAGACGAAGGAGCTCATCGCCGGGTACTGGCTGTGGAAGGTGAAGTCCATCGACGAGGCGGTCGAGTGGGTGAAGAAGTGTCCGAACCCGACCGGTGAGGAGTCAGAGATCGAGATCCGGCCGATCTTCGAAGCGGAAGACTTCGGACCCGCGTTGACGCCAGAGCTCAGGGAACAGGACGAGCGGCTGCGCGCTCAGATGAGCAAGTCGTAGCGCTCTGGCCGGGGTGCATCGGAGGACGAAGCGAATGACCCCGGCCCCACATCACCTGAGTTGATGTAGAGGCGGGGTCATTCTTCCCGTCGACCAATGCACCCCGCCTTTAGCTCACCGGCGACGCCACGCGTCCAGACTCCACGGCCCCGGTCCGGCAGCGGAGATATACAACCAGATGAAGCAATAGAGGACCGGAGGGACGCCGCCGTTCACGGTCGGCCAGAAGCCTCGAGGGAAGTGCGCCTGGAAGTATGCGACTGCCATTTCTCCGGAAAGCAGAAAAGCGACCGGCCGCGTGAAGAGACCCAGGAAGAGGAGTGCGCCGCCGAAAACCTCGAGCGCACCAGCGAACCAGATCTGCGTCGGGAACACGGCCGTCGCGCCGTTGGGTAACAGCGACACGGGGAACGCAAACAGCTTCGACGTGCCATGGAGAATGAACATGAACGCGGTCATGATCCGCAGCACGCTCAGGAGCTGCGGCGCGAACGACGACCACGTCGCAAGCACGCCTCGCGGAGACGAGTTCGCCATCATGTTCCTCTCCGTCCGGCCGGTGGTTACGCGAGCAGCGCGCGCACGACCGTCCCGTGTACGTCCGTCAGTCGAAACCTGCGGCCCTGGTAGAGATAAGTGAGCCGCTCGTGGTCCACACCGAGCGTATGCAAGAGAGTCGCCTGAAAGTCGTGGACATGCACGCCGCCGTCTGTGACGTTGTAGCTGAAGTCGTCCGTTGACCCGTGCACGAGTCCGGGCTTCACCCCACCTCCGGCCATCCAGGTTGTGAAACAGCGCGGATGATGATCGCGGCCGTAATTGGTGGCGGTCAGCTTGCCTTGTGAGTAGCTGGTCCGTCCGAATTCGCCGCCCCACACGACCAGCGTGTCGTCGAGCAATCCTCGCTGCTTGAGATCCGTGACGAGTGCGGCGCTTGCCTGATCCGTCTCACGGCACTGCCTCTCGATGTCACGCGGCAGATTGTCGTGCTGGTCCCAGCCCTGATGATAGAGCTGGATGAACTTGACGCCTTTCTCCGCGAGCCGGCGCGCGAGCAGGCAATTGGACGCGAACGTACCTGGCGTCCGCGAGTCCTTGCCATACAGCTCGAACGTCGCGTCGCTCTCCTTCGACACGTCCATCACACCGGGAACGCTCGCTTGCATCCGGTACGACATCTCGTACTGCGCGATTCTCGCGTCCACTTCGGTGTCGCCCAGCCGCTCCGCCGCATGGGCCTGCAGCTCCCGCAGCCGATCGAGCATGAGGCGCCTGCCTTCGCGCGTGACACCATCGGGATTCGCGAGATACAGCACGGCGTCTTTGCCGCTGCGGAACTGAACGCCTTGATACTCCGCGGGAAGGAAGCCGCTGCCCCAGAGCCGCGTGTACAACGGCTGATCCACCTTGCCCGGTGTAATCAGCACCACGAAGGCGGGCAGATCCTCGTTGTCGCTCCCGAGGCCGTAGTGCACCCACGCGCCGATGCTCGGGCGTCCTGCAATCTGAGATCCGGTCTGAAAGAACGTGATGGCCGGATCGTGGTTGATCGCTTCCGTATACATCGATCGTACGACGCAGAGATCGTCGACGATGGCAGCAGTGTGAGGCAGGAGGTCGGAGACCCAGGTGCCTGCGCGTCCGTGCTGATGGAAACCAAACTGCGATCCGGCGAGCGGAAGGGACGACTGATTGCCCGACATACCGGTGAGGCGCTGGCCCTGGCGCACCGAATCGGGTAGTTGCTCGCCGTTCCGCTGGTTGAGAACCGGCTTGTAGTCGAACGTCTCCATCTGTGATGGCCCGCCGGCCATGAACAGATAGATCACGCGCTTCGCGGTGGCCGGGTGGTGCAGTTGTCCGTTGAGGACACCGCGATCCGCGCCTTGCGCCGCGTCTGCAATCGCCGCGTCAGGGCGGACGAGTCCAGCGAGCGCCATCCCACCAAGGCCGAGACCGACCCGGTTGAGCAGCTCACGGCGCGAGAGACCTGCAACCGGCAGGGCACCGGCGCAGTGACGGCAGTTCATGGCCTTCTCCACACGGCTCATCGCTCCATGACGAATTCGTCGAAGTTCATGATGGCGCTCACGACCGTCGTCATTGCGGCATAGTCGGCCGGCGGCAGCAGCGGGTCGGGCACAGACTCCCCGATCCTCACGACGCTGCGTGCCGCATGCGGACTGGCCGCGAACAGATCGCGCTGTTCGATGAACAGCCGCGCGAGGATGGCCGCTTCTTCCGCGTCTGGAACACGGCCGATCAGCGTCCGGAACGCGTCGCGGTTTCGCGCCGACGGATTGTTCGGAAACGTGCGCAGCAGCCGGCCAGCCAGGGCGCGCGATGCTTCGACGAACTGTGGATCGTTCAGCAGGACCAGCGCCTGAAGAGGCGTGTTCGTCACCTCGCGCTTGGCCGTGCAGACCTCGCGCGACATCGCGTCGAATGTCAGCATCGACGGCGGCGGAGACGTGCGGCGCCAGAACGTGTACAGACTGCGGCGATACAGCTTGTCGCCATGGTCCTGAACGTAGGTCTTGCCGGTGCCGGACTGTTCCCACAATCCGGCCGGTTGGTACGGTTTGACGCTCGGGCCGCCAACCGTGCTCGTGAGCAGCCCGCTTGCGGCGAGCGCGCTGTCGCGGATTTCTTCAGCGGACATCCTCGTCGTGGGTCCACGACTCAGCAGACGATTCTCCGGATCCTTCGCGAGCTGTTCCGGAGTCGAGCGCGACGATTGTTTGAACGTCGCCGAGGTCACGATCAACCGCTGGAGGGCTTTGACATCCCACCCGCTGTCCATGAAGCGCGCCGCGAGCCAATCGAGCAGTTCAGGATGCGAGGGCAGCCGTCCCTGACTGCCGAAGTCCTCTTGTGAGGCAACCAGGCCGCGGCCGAAATGCATCCGCCAGATCCGATTGACCGCCACACGGGCGGCAAGGGGATTCTGCCGGCCCGTCAGCCATCGAGCCAGCCCCAAACGGTTTCGTGGCAGCTCAGGATCGAACGGGGGCAGCGCCGACGGCGTATCACGCGGGACCTCGTCGCGCGGCGCATCGTACGCACCACGCGCCAGCAGGTGCGCGGGCCGCGGCGTGGCCATCTCTTCCATCACCATGATTTCCCGCACGCGGTTGACGAGTCGGCTGTCCTCCCGGCGAAGCCGCTGAAGCTCCGCCGCCTCCGCCTTCGCGGGTGCATACACGCGCGCGACGTAGTACTCGAACAAGTCGCCGGCTGCCGCGCCGGCACCTCCATCGGCAATTTCGATCGGCGTCAACGCGACGTCAAAGACCCCCAGGTCGTCGATGAGTCCGTTCTTGAATCCGCTGTCGCGGAATCTGGCCCCGAGCGTCAGCGGCGCTTTCTCGGCGAAGCCATCACCCGCCGCCTTGCTGTAGGTGATGTCCTTGTAGAGGTGATCGCGCACGACGTCGGTCGCGAGCGGCGCGCCGTTCAGATACAGACGGATTCCGGCCGCCCGGCTGGATCCGTCATACGTCACCGCGATCCGAGACCACTCGTGGAGCGGCAGGTCGCGCGTGGCGCGAACCGCGATCGCATTACCCGGCCAGAAATGGGTCAATGCGAAGAGAGGCCGTCCGTGATCGAGCGTCAATTCGAAGCCGCGGCTGCCGGCGTCTGACCACGCGCGCGACTGGTGAACGATGACGGCGCGATCCTGGGCCTCCGTCGGCTGCAGCCTGAGGACTATGGAGAAGGGATCGGATCGAGTGAACGTTCGCACGCCGGCGTCGATGACCGCGTTGTCGCCGCTGAACCGCATCGCGCCATTCAATGCTGAGTCCGGGCCCGCCAACCGCCCGACGGCGCCATCGGATGGACCCTTTGACTCGTCGACCGTTCGACCTTGAGACTCTCTCTCGATGACCGGCCCGTCCTGTAACGTTGCCTTCGCGCCGGTTGCACTATCGGGCGTCGTGTCTGCCGCGGCTTCGTCGAACGCCAGATGCGCGATCGGCGCCGGGGCGTGCACGCGTGCCGTCTTCTTCCAGACGGCAAACGGGCGGCGCGCCGATCGTTCGAGCGCGGCGAGCCGTGCTTCAGACGCGGCGATCTGCCCCTGCAGTTGGCGGTGCCGCGCGGACTGCGCGGGCGTCCAGAGCATCAGCGTCGGTGTAGGCGTGGCGTTCGTGAAGTGTGAATAGAGCCCGGACTCGTCGATGTTGTTGAAGAAGGCGAAGAGCGAGTAGTAGTCGCGCTGCGTGATCGGATCGAACTTGTGATCGTGGCAGCGCGCGCATTCGATCGTGAGGCCCAGCATCGCGGTGCCGAACGTGTTCACACGATCCACGATGTATTCGGTGCGGAACTCCTCTTCGACGCTGCCGCCTTCGTTGGTCTGCCGGTGCATCCGGTTGAACGCCGTGGCAATCCGCTGTTCCCGCGTCGCCGCTGGCAGCAGATCGCCGGCGAGCTGCCACGTCAGGAACGCGTCGTACGGCAGGTTCTGATTGAACGCACGAATGACCCAGTCGCGGTATGGCGACACGTCGCGATCGAAGTCGTTCTGGTAGCCGTACGTGTCCGCGTACCGCGCCAGATCGAGCCAGTCAACGGCCATCCGCTCCCCGTACGCGGGTGATGCGAGATAGCGATCGACCGCCTTCTCGTACGCGGCGGGTGAGGCGTTTGCGAGAAACGCGTCCAGTTCGGCAATCGTGGGCGGCAGCCCCGTGAGGTTCAGCGACAGACGCCGCAGCAGCGCCTCGGGCGATGCCTCGGGCGCGGGCGCGATCCCTTCGGCGTCCAACCGCTCGCGAACGAAGGCGTCGATCGGATTTGTGGAGAGCGATCCATGGCTGGTCGCAGGCAGCGGAATTTCGCCGACGGGAATGAACGACCAGTGCGGACGGTACTCAGCGCCCTCGGTCACCCAGCGCCGAAGGAGCTCTCGCTCCGCCGGAGACAAGGACAGGTGAGACTCCGGCGGCGGCATCCGTTCATCGTCCGATTCGTTGAAGATGCGTCTGATGAGCTCACTCTTGCCGGGGTCGAACGGTTTGACGATCGCCCAGCCATCCTTGAGCGCCGCCATCGCGCCGTCCTTCGTGTCGAGGCGCAGCTTGGCTTTACGCTTTGCGGAGTCGGGACCGTGACATCGGAAGCAGCGGTCGGACAGAAGAGGGCGGATCTGTCGATCGAAATTGACGGTAGCGTTTGGAACTGTTGGGGTATCGGCAGCGACGACCAGCGCGGTCGTGAACGCAACGGCGGCCAGGGCTGCGCCAAGTGTGGTCCGCGACCCGGCCATCGGGGCATTGTCCGGCGCGAGTGGGTCGGTGTCAATGTGGAGCCGGAGTCAATCTGGAGCCGGATCAATGTGGAGCCGGGGTCATTCGTCTCGTTCTTGAATGCACCCCGGCGTCCCTCGACGTAATTGTGGCGACGATGGCAGCGGTCTTCTTGGACATAGCTAGTTACGAAGCTTGGAGCCGATACAGGAAAGAGATGGCTAGTCCTGCAAGGCAAGGTGCTGCTTGAGTCTGGAGTGGGCGGCATCATGCCGTACATAGGAGCCGCACTCGCCGGGTCGATCCTTGGCTGGTGGATCGACGACATGCTGCAGCCTCACCTGGGAACAGGTATCACGGTGGCCGTCTCGTTCGTGTGTTCGACGGTCGTGTTCTTCCTCGTGCGGAACTGGCTGCTCGACCTCCGGGGACGCTAAGGCGACGCTGCTTCCGAGCGGCGCTTCTGTTGCCGGCGCCGGCCTCCGGCGAGCTGACGCTCGAAACCGCACCTGTCGTCCGCTCGGATTGCGAACTGACGCGGCGCGCCGCCGGCCACAAAGAGTGGCCGACGTCGGCACTCCTCGCTCCCTTCGGCGCGGTTTCAGACTGGCGCTCGTCGCGTCACTCGCAGTCGGCCTGCGCCGGCAACAGAAGCGCCGCTCGGAAGGACATCTTAAACATTGGCGCTCGGGAGTTGGAAATTGCGCGAGTGAGCGCTGCACCGTTAAGTCAGCTCCACCACCTGCTTCGACGCATTCCACGTCGCCGGCTTCTGTGCGCGGTAGCTCACGTTGACCATATGGCCAACGGTCGCGTAGCGGTGGCCCGCAGCGGCGTTCTCGGTCGGTTCGGTCCGCGTGCGCACGCACTCGAGGAACTTTTCGAGGTGCCGTTGCGTCGATTCGGTGCCGGGCGTCTGGATCTCCTGCGGCTCTGGCCGCTTCATCGACGAGGTCGCGCGCGGCCGCATGTTCTCTGGATCCAGATCGTGCAGCTCGGCAAACTTCGCCTTGGCCGCCTTCGAGAAATGGTTCGTCGAGTACGTGTAGTTCTCGAGGATCGGCTCGGAGTGGTAGACGAGCCGGGTGCCGTAGTACTCGAGTGAGCCCTCGGTGCCCATGATCAACAGCGGCGGAAAGTTGTGGCCGTTGTTCGCGGTTGACGTGAGCGTCAGCGTGAACTGGTTCGGATACTCGACGATCGCCGTCATCTGATCGGGGACTTCCCGCTTAGGATAGTTGAAGATCCCGCCGGAGCCGATGACGCGGGCCGGCATGTCGTTCACGCCCATCACCGTGTGAGTGCCGGTGATGAGGTGCACGAACAGGTCGGTTGGCAGCCCGCCCGAATAGTCCCAGTAGAGGCGCCACTGGAAGAATCGCGCCGCGTCGAACGGAACCTTCGTCGCTTTGCCGATGAAGCGGTCCCAGTCGATCGTCTCTGGCGATGCGTCGGGAGGCACCGGGTAGTACCACGCGCCCGTCGGTGTGTTGCGGTGGATGCGCCCGTCGATGAGCGTGATTTTTCCCAGCTTGCCGGACTTGATGATCTCGATCGCCTGGGCGTTGGCCGGCATGCTGTCCCACTGGCTGCCGACCTGGAGGATGCGTTTCTTCGTGCTCGCGGCCGCGATGAGCGACGCGCCCTCCTCCCAGCGGTGTGTCATCGGCTTCTCGATGTAGACGTCTTTGCCGGCAGCCATGGCGTCGAGCGCCATCGGAACGTGCCAGTGATCCGGGACGGCAATCACGACCGCCTGCACGTCAGGATTGTCGAGCACGCGCCGGTAGTCTCGCCCGGTAGACACTGACGGACCAGCCAGCTCCTTGATCCGATCGAAATGACCGTCGTAGGCGTCGGCGGCCGCAACAATCCGCGCGCCCTGAATGGCCATGGTTGTGCGCATCAGGATCTCACCGCGGATGCCAACCCCGATGAAGCCCACACCGACGGCGTCCGCGGCCGACGCTGCGCCTGATCCTGCCGGCGCCTGGGCGTTGAGTGTGGATGCGGAGCCGGCAGCGGCAGTGGCAGCCACGGCGCCAGCGCCAGAGACGCGAAAGAAATCGCGCCGAGTCAGAGAAGAGCGGCGGGAAGGAGGAGTAGGCATGCGGACATTCTCCGCCAGGTTGAGTCCGACGGAAAGTGTCTCTCTTGTTGCTGCGGGTGCGTCGTGCGGAGTGCGGCGTGCGGGTGCGCGTGCAGGCTATTCGTCAATCCTCAATCGGCAATCGTCATTGCACCCGTCAGTAAACGATGAGGAATCCGCCGTCGGGACGGGAAACCGTCGATGCAAAGCTCCAGACGGGAATGCCCGGCTGCGAGCCTTTCTGACTGGTAGGACGGCCCGAACTGTCGAACACCTGCCAGGCCATCGATCCTCCGCGCGCCCACGCAGTCCCTTCGGTCCAGACCATCATCGTCTCGCCGCGCGGATTCACGGCGAGCCGCGGGTGCTTGCGTGTGCCGCCCGGTCCTAGCGCAGCGACGGGTTCCGGGATTGTGGCTCCGGCCATATCGATCGCGCCGAACGACACCTGGCCCGCAGTCTCCCACGCGCCGTACACGCGATTGCCGGCGCTCGCGAGCGACATGCTCGTCATCGGACAGCTGCCGATATGCCACGGCTGCACGCGCGATCCGCGGAACGACTGTCCGCCATCGCTGGACGCGAGGACGAACACGTCACGATCGGCCGGCGTCGAGGCCGAACGAAACAGCATCACCAGTGCGCTCGCGGGCCCGGCGAGCATACGCATTCCGCAACACCCACACGTTCCTGTGGGTTCCTTCCACGCGATCGCGTCGTCGTTGAATGTCTTGCCGTCGTCGTCGGACCGCGTGAGCCAGACGCGCCGGTGCTCCTCGCCTGCGACTGAGTCGAGCGGCGAGCCATGCCACGCGGCGTAGACACGGCCGTCTGCGGTGGCAGTAATGGATCCGCCGCCATCGAGATCGTAGCTGTGGTGGATGAGTCCGCGCTGCGCCTCGAACACCGTGCCTTCAGGATTCGATCGGGTGTAGAGCAGAGGGAATCCGGGGCGGCCGCTCGAGGGAGCCGCTGGTGCCTTCGGCAGCGCAGCGTCGGAACCGTTCCACACGACGTGGACGCGGCCGTTGCGGCCTAGTGCGAGCTGCCCGCCGCGGATCGTGCCGGTCGCCACGGCGCTGCCGTCCTGGCTGTTGACGCGAACAGGCGTCGAGAACGTCGCTCCGCCGTCAGAAGACCGCACGTAGAAGAGGTTGCCGGACGCGGGCGGCCCACTGAAGTACAGCAAATGGAGCACGCCGTCCGCGGCAGCGATGGCTTCGGGTTGGATACCGTCGTGCGGGACGCGCAGTAAGCGGACGACGTCGGCGGAGGGGGAGGACGATGTCAGCGGCATGACAGCGCTGGCCGCAACGGCGGCCAGCACGGCAGAAAGCGCGAGAGGCCAACGCACGATCGCAATTTTAGCCTCGGGGTCGGGCCTTGAGGGTCGGGCCATTGGGGTCGGGCGCTGAGGGTCGGGCCTTGAAGGCCCGACCCTGAAGGCCCGACCCC
>Ga0070674_100001996_pt1 | contig 11165 bp, 13 predicted proteins | sample KBSM33metaG_FD_65344 | JGI IMG/M metagenome (GOLD analysis project Ga0070674, IMG submission 65344) | Miscanthus rhizosphere microbial communities from Kellogg Biological Station, Michigan, USA - KBS M3-3 metaG | ecosystem: Host-associated > Plants > Roots > Rhizosphere > Soil ...
CAATCGCTTCCTGCTCCCGGAGGACGTTGACGACGTCGTCCAGCGCGCAACGAAGCATTGGGCGTACGCAACGGCGACGACGCAGACGAACTAGGTTGCTGGGTAGCTCGGTTGCTGGGTAGCTCGGTTGCTGGGTGGCTAGGCAGCTTGGTGGCTGGGTAGCTTGGTGGCTAGGTAGCTGGGGTTCAGACTTCCCTAGCAACCCAGCTACCGAGCAACCCAGCTACTCAGGACGCAGCTGTCCCCGCTCCAGCCTGAATACTCGATTGCATGCGGCCGCGAGCCGCGGATTGTGCGTCGCGATGATCGACGTCAGTTGCTGCTCGGCGTGCATCGTTTTCAGGAGCTCGTGAAGTGAGTCGGCCGTGGTCTCGTCGAGATCACCGGTCGGCTCGTCTGCGAGCAGCAATGCGGGCTTCATCGCGAGCGCACGCGCAACGGCCACCCGCTGCTGTTCGCCGCCTGACATCTCGCTCGGCCGATGCTTGAGCCGTTCGCCGAGCCCCACACGCGACAGCAAGTCGACAGCCCGACGACGAGCCGAGCTGCCTGACTCGCGCGCGATCCGCATCGGCATTTCGACGTTCTCGGTCGCGTCGAACTCCGGCATCAGGTGATGAAACTGAAAGACGAAGCCGACGTTGCGGTTTCGAAACCGCACGAGCGAGGAATCGTCGAGCGCGCGAAGATCCGTGTCAGCGACGGTGATCTGTCCCGAGTCGGCGCGATCCAGTCCGCCGAGCAGATGCAGGAGGGTACTCTTCCCCACCCCCGAGGCCCCGACGATGGCGACCATCTCGCCGAAGGCGACGTGCAGCTCGAGGTCACGAAGCACGTGAATGCGCTGCGCGCCCAGCTGATACACCTTGTTGAGGCCCTGCACGTCGACGAATGCCACGCTATTCGAACCTGAGCGCCTGCACCGGATCGAGCCGGGAGGCCTGGCGTGAAGGATAGAGCGTCGCGAGAAAACAGATTGCGATCGTCGACACGACCACGGCGAGAAAGTCGAGCGGCAGCACGACGAACGGGACGTGCGACACCTGATAGACGTCCATCGGAATCTGAATCAGTTCATACGTGTCGAGCACCCAGCACAGAGCGAAGCCGGCCAGGCCGCCGACCGTGGTGCCGATCACTCCGATGACCAGCCCCTGCATCATGAAAATCGCCATCACCCGTGCCGACGATGTGCCCATCGTTTTCAAGATGGCAATGTCGCGGCTTTTTTGCATGACGAGCAGAATCAGCGACGAGATGATGTTGAGGCCACCGACCATGACAATGAGACCAATGGTGATCGAGATCGCCATCTTCTCGAGCCAGAGCGCCGAGAAGAGCGAGCGATTGAGCTCGGACCAGTCTTCGCTCACGTATTCGGGGCCGAGACGTTCCGGGATCGACTTGGCAATCCCTGCCGCAGCCCAGATGTCGTTGACGCGTAGCTGAATGAGATCGGGCGCCTCCTTCGTGAACAACCGCCTGGCGAAGTCGAGATTGACGAATCCGTAGGCCGAGTCGTACTCGTAGAGTCCGAGCTGAAAGACACCGGCAACTCGCACGCGACGGTTGCGCGGCATCAGGCCCATCGGCGACAACGATCCCCCCGGCGTGATGAGCGTAATCTCGTCACCAACCTCGGCGCCGAGTTGTTGCGCGAGATCGTGACCAAGCAGAATGCCCGGGCGATCATCTTCGCCCTGCGTGGTGAGAGCCGACAGGCTGCCCTTCGTCATCGTCCGCTCGATGTCCGTGACCTGACCTTCGAGAACGGGGTCTACGCCCTTCAGGCTGATGAACGCATCGGCGCGAGCAGACGAGGCGATTGCCTTGCCGACGATGGCTGGACCAGCACCCGCCACCCCAGGGATCTCACGGAGGCGCGCCACCTCCGACTCGTAGTCGCCGAGACTGCCGGTCTTCCAGACGTAAATGTGTGCCTGCGAACCGAGGATTCGGTTACGGAGTTCTCCCTGCAAACCGGTCATGAGCGCAAGCGCCACAACCAGGGCCATTACGCCGACGGCGACGCCGATGGTCGAGAAGAGGGAAACCCGGGAAATCGAGGATTGCTGGCGACGCGCCAGCAGATACCGGAGGGCGATATACAACTCAAAGGTCACGTGGCGTCCATTTATATGAGGTCACGCTGGCGTCCCTTTATATAATGAACGGGGAGCCAGCTTCGCAGAGTCCGTTATTAAGCATGAAAAGAGTCTGCCGATCGGCGGACTTGTAAAGCGAAGGCAAAAGGGATTTCCCTAATAACGACGGCCCGAATTTGGCATGCATCGCGCTAGGGCCCGCAAACGTGACGACTGAGACTGTGAACGTGAAAACCGTCGCCCCGTTTCGTTCCAAGCAGGGATCGGTGCCGGCCGCAGCGGCGCATGAGGACGCGACCCTCGAATTCGCCAGCGAGACCAAGGCGGCGGACGCCGCGGCTCGTCCGGTCGCCATCAGGTTTGGCAAGCCGGCGATGCTCATCCTCGGGGTGGTAATTGGGATCGTCGTGCTCGCGGGAATCGCGGCGTTTCTCGCGCTTCGAGCACCGGCTTCTACAACTGGATCGCTGACGGTAGAGTCTGATCCCCCCGGCGCCGAGGTGCGGATAGACAACACGGTCCGCGGAACGACGCCCTTGACGTTGACTCTGGCTGAGGGGCGTTACGACATCCTGGTCCAGCGGGGCTCGAACACAAAACAGTTGAATGTAGAGATGGCTGCGAACGCGGCTCGGTCGTACCACATCGCGTGGACTGAGGCTGCGCCGATCGCAGCGTCGATCCAGACAGGTAGTCTGTCTGTCACGAGCGATCCAGCGGGCAGCGCGGTGACAGTGGACGGAACGTCCCGAGGTCGGACGCCGCTTACGGTTCGCGACCTGGCACCAGGCCGGCACGAGGTCCTCGTCAAGGGCGCCGACGCCTCATACCAGCGGTCGGTGCAGGTCGAATCCGGCGCGATGGCCTCGCTCGTCGTCGGTGGCGCACCCAGTGCGGCTCCGTCGTGGGGCTGGATCGCGCTGAAGACGCCCTTCCCAGTTCAGGTCCAGGAGGACGGACGAGTGGTTGGCACCAGCGAAATCGAGCGCATCATGCTGGCGCCTGGCAGCCACGAGCTTGATTTCGTGGCGACTGAACTCGGCTTCCGCCAGAGTTCGGCGGTCAGAATATTGGCGGGACGGGAGGCCCCTGTCTCGCTTACAATTCCCCGCGTAGCCATGAACATCAACGCCCTGCCCTGGGCGGAGGTTTTCGTAGACGGCGCGCGTATAGGGGATACTCCTCTGGCCAACGTGATGCAACCGATTGGTGAGCATGAGATCGTGTTCAGACACCCTCAATTTGGTGAAAAGCGACAGGTGGCTCGACTGACGCTGGGTGATTCACTTCGCATCTCCGTGGACATGAGAACGAAATGATGGACAAGGCCCGCTGGCCAATTTGTGCCTGCGGCTGCTTGATTCTGGTCCTCTCCTTAGCTAGCTCAGCCACAGCGCAAGCCACTGAAGTCGACTTTAAGGCCCTTTACGCCGCCGCCGAGTACGACAAGGCGCTTGAAGTCATCGCCTCCCTCGACAATCTGGAAGCCCAACAGTACAAGGCACTCTGCCTGCTCGCGCTCGGGCGGAGTGGCGATGCAAGCACAGCAATCGAGACGCTGGTGAACGCCTCACCGACGTTCATTCCCTCGTCTGAAGATGCACCGCCGCGATTCGTGGAGTTGGTCACCAAGACCCGCCAGAAGCTGCTGCCGACGATCGCACGTCGTCTCTTCACAGAGGGACGCGATCTGTACAACCAGAAGCAGAACGACGAAGCAGTGAAGCGGTTCTCACTCGTGCTCACGCTGCTCAAGGATCCGGCGTTCACCGACGCAAGCGCGAAACAAGATCTCGAGACGCTCGCAGGCGGGTTCAGTGATCTCGCCAAAGCCGCCACGACACCCGTGAATGTTGTTTCAGCAGCCCCTCAACCCGTGGCGTCACCGGCAGCAGCGACGAGCGCCGCCACCGCGGTGCCGCCCAAGGTCGTGCCACCCGTGGCGCTCGTGCAGACGGTTCCGCCGATGCCGACAGACATCGCGAGCCGCATCGGCTCGAAGCTGGTGATGGTCGTGCAGATTGATGCCGCCGGCAGAGTGACCGCGGCAACGGTGAAGGAATCAGCGCACCCGCGCTACGACCGGCTCGTTGCGCTTGCAACGCGCGACTGGCGGTACACGCCGGCCACACTGAATGGCCTGGCGATCGCCTCAGAGCAGACCGTGACGATTCAGCCTCAGGGCAGGCGCTGACCGCCTTCGCCAGGGCTACGGCGATCGAGACGCATCAGCGGAAACAGAATCACATCACGAATCGACGGACTGTTGGTGAGCACCATGACCAGCCTGTCGATGCCGATCCCTTCCCCACCCGTCGGAGGCAGACCGTATTCGAGCGCGCGGATGTAGTCTTCGTCCATTCCGTGCGCTTCCTCGTCGCCGCCCTTGCGCTCCACAAGCTGCTGCTCGAATCGTCGCCGCTGTTCCACCGGATCGTTGAGCTCGCTGAACGCGTTCGCGACTTCGAATCCCCCGATGTATAGCTCGAACCGTTCCACCGTGTCGGGATCATCGTTCCTCTGCTTCGACAGAGGAGACACCTCGGTCGGGAAGTCGTAGACGAACACCGGCTGAATCAAGGCGGCCTCGCAGAGCGCCTCGAAGATCGATGCCGTAATCTTGCCTGCCCCATTCGAAGGTGCGACCTCGACGCCGAGCCGCGCCGCCAACGCGGCAGCCGAGTCACGCGAGCGCAACTCGGATGCGGAGACGTCAACACCAAGGCGGCGCGATGCGGCCTCGCGCGCCGCTTCCCTCAGCGACAGACGACGGAAGGGCGGCTTGAGCGAGATCGCGTGCTCGCCGAATGTCACCTGGTCGGTGCCCGTCGCGGTCACGGCGACCTGATGCAGCATCTCCTCGGTCAGCGTCATCAGATCGTCGTAGTCGGCGTAGCTCCAGTAGAACTCCAGCATCGTGAACTCGGGGTTGTGTTGCGTGGAAATCCCCTCGTTGCGGAAGTTACGGTTGATCTCGAACACCTTGTCGATGCCGCCCACGACGAGCCGCTTCAGATAGAGCTCCGGGGCGACGCGCATGTACAGCGGCATATCGAGCGCGTTGTGATGGGTAACAAACGGGCGCGCCAGCGCGCCACCCGCCATCGCCTGCATCATCGGCGTCTCGACCTCGAGGAATCCGCGCGTAATCAGGAACTCGCGGATCGAGGCCACGACGCGGCTTCGCACTTCGAAGACACGCCGTGAATCCGGGTTGACGATCAGATCGAGATAGCGCTGGCGATATCGCGTCTCGACGTCCTGGAGGCCATGCCACTTCTCCGGCAGCGGCAACAGGCTCTTCGAGAGGAACTGCAACGACGACACGTGGACGCTGAACTCATTCGTCTTCGTCCGAAAGAGGTAGCCTTCGACACCGACCCAGTCACCAAGATCGAGGAGCCTGAAGACGCTGAAGTCGAGCGCGGGGACCGAATCCTGCCGCACGTAGACCTGGACTCGTTCACGCCCGTCCGAGAGCTGCAGGAATCCGGCCTTCCCGAATGTACGGATGGCAAGGATACGGCCGGCGATGCGTGTTGTGACCTTCGCCGTCCCAAGCTCCTCGCTCGTCTTCGCGCCATGCTCGGAGACGAGCTGACTGATTGGCGTCGTACCCTCAAAGCGTCTGGGATAGGGGTCGACACCGAGCTGCTTCAGCGCCTCGAGGTTCGCGCGGCGCTGGACGACCTGATCGGATTCCTCTGTGCTCATTCGCGACTGAGTGTTCGGCGGACCGCGTCGAGTATGCCGTTGATGAAACGCACCGACTCGTCGGCGCTGAACGTGCGCCCGAGTTCCAGTGCCTCGTTGATGACAACCTTCCCCGGCGTCTCGGGTTCGTAAAGAAACTCGTAGACGCCAAGCCGCAAGATCAGCCTGTCCATCACGTTCATTCGTTCCACGCGCCAGTGCTCGGCCGCTTCGGCGATCAGTGGATCGAGCCGCGCGGCGTGCGCGGCCACACCAGTCGCGAGCAGCGTCGCAAACGAGCGGACGCTCTCGCGTGGCGGTGCACCAGCGGGTCCGCCAGTCCAGAAGGTCTGGCAGACCTCGTCAATCGGGACGCGGCCGACCTCCCATTGGTAGAGCATCTGCAACGCGACCTCGCGAGCGCGATGTCGCGAGTCCGTGCCCATCTGCGCGACCGGTGGTCGTTCGGTATCCGCCATCATGCCTGACCGAGCCCTCCGATCGCCTCGACGATCGTGGCCATCTCCACGGCGGCAAGCGCCGCCTCGCGTCCCTTGTTGTCCGGTCCATCTGCCGCTCGCGCCGCGGCCTGTTCTTCGGTCAGCGTGGTGAGCACGCCGAATGTCACTGGCACTCCTGTCTCCGCGCTCACCGCCATGATGCCGTGCGACACCGACTCCGAGATGTACTCGAAGTGCATCGTGTCTCCTTTGATGAGACACCCGAGGCAGACGACGGCGTCGAAGCGCTCGGTCATGATCAGGTGGCGCGCCGCGAGCGGAATCTCGAACGCGCCCGGCACTCGAACGATCGTCACGTCGGCGTCGCCCACGCCGCACTCCGAGAGCGCCGCACGTGCGCCGCGCAGCAGACCCTCGGCGAACTCTTTATTGAAACTCGACACGACAATGGCGAAACGGCGACCGCTGGCCTGGCGCGAGCCGTGAAGCTCCATGGCGACGACAGTTCACCGTGCCGGCGTCCGGCTGACGTCCGGATCCGAAGAAGGAAGGTCGAGGCGTTCAAACATCAGAGCGAGCAGCAATGATACCCCACAGCCAGCAGACGCCGATGCCGATAAGTGCGCCGCTGACGTCCGCGAACCAGTCTCGGACATCCGCCGTTCGTTCGGGCACGAACCATTGATGAAGCTCATCGAAGGCTCCGTATGCGGCAGCTATTGCGACCGCGAGCAACGCAACCCGCAACGCGACTCGACGCGGGAAGCCTCCACTCACCGCCCGCACACAGAGGAACGCCAGTCCCGCGTACGCCATGGAGTGGCCCGTCGTGTCGGAAACCTGCTCGGGGAGCGGCGGGGACGACAATCCCGACACAAAGAAAATCGCCGCCATGTATGCGACGACGGGCGCCCACAGTGAGACGACGGGCGCCCACACTGGAAGGGGATGTGCTCGACTCGTTTGATTTTCTGGCACCGGTGACTACAGGGGAAGCGGGTACAACAACCAGCCGATCAGGATGCCGGCACCCATGAACCCGCCGAACAGGCGAGCGCCAAACGTGATTTGCTCTTTGGGGTCGTCTCGCGTGAGCACTGCAAACACCACCGAGACGAACAGCGAAAAGACGATCATGAGACCGAGGTGACTGGTCACTTGCGCCCCTTGGCGATGTCGAACACGTCGAGCACGACCAGCATGTTGAGCAGACCGGCGGCGATAATGAATGTGTTGCCGTACTCGTACGTGATCACGACCACGTCGCCTCTGCCGATGCCCATCAGGCGGGCAATGAAGTACGGACAGCCGATGCCGAGATCCGCAATGGCGGCGAGCACGACCAGCGGCTGCGTCATGTCGAACGGAAACAGGCGCCCTTCGAGCCACAGCCCGAACGCAAACATCAGCGTGAGCGCGACGAGGAACACGATTCCCTTCTGACGCCTGCCAAGCCACAGGTGCCCCGCTCCCGGAACGAACCAGGCAACGGCACAGAGCAAATAGGTCATGGAGGAGGCTTGGGTACGGTCGGCCGCCGCGGCACGCATTCGTCGTAGTGTACCGTAGCCAGCGCGCTCATCACCACGAGCGCAGTCATGGCGCCGAGCGGCAGACCCGCCAGGGCGCGCGTGACGTTCGACGGATACCAGATTCCGGCAATTTCCGGCACTACTGTGAAGAGTGTGGGACTCGCCGCCGCGACGGCGAGTCGTCTCGCTGTCACTGATGCGAGTGAAACGGGGCGCCCTGAGTTCGCGCGTATCCACACGCCGCCCGCACCCACTGATGCGCCGAGATAGATTCCCAGGCAACGGGCGCACACCGGCAGCTGAAAGCCGGCGAGGTAAAACGAGCGCTCGGGAACTTGATGGCAGACAAACGATGCGATGCCGTAGACCATCGCGCCCGCCCATCCAGGCAGGAGAGGAGCTGCAATCAGAGCTGCAACCCAACCCGTGGCGAGCACCACTGCAGCGACAGCGATCACGAGGGAATGATAGAGCGATTTCGACTACACTCGTTCGCGACGGAGGGGAAATGAACCGGCGAGTCTTGTTGGCGACCGCACTGGGCGCCTTGATCGGATCGACGCGAAAGCTGTTCGCGCATCACTCCACCGCCATGTACGACATGGCAAACCCGGTCACGGTCACAGGCTCCGTGAAACGCTTCGAGTGGACCAACCCTCATGCGTTCATTTTCCTGGAGGTCAAGGACGAGAAGCGCGGTTCAGTCGAGTGGGAGATCGAGCTCATGAGCCTCAACCACCTGCGCTCGTACGGGTGGATGCGCACGACGGTCAAACAGGGCGACATGATCAGCGCCACTGGTGGCGCCGCCAAGAGTGGCGCCCCGTCGATGATCAGCGCCGTGATCGAACTGCCAGACGGTCGGAAGATTCGCTCGTAGTCCGGAGGACGCATGCTTCCGCATCGGGATCTCACAGATCGCATCCTCGCGATAGCCGCCGCACTGTCGATTGCCGTGGCTACTGTCGCTGCGCAGCAGCAGCCGCAGCAACCAGGAGCGAGACCGCCGCAGGCACCACCGCGCTCGCCCTACCAGGAAGCCGGTCAACTGCCAGCCCGCATCATGTCGTTCACGGCCGAACCGCCGTCGATCAAGCCGGGCGAGTCGGTCACGCTGAAGTGGGCGGTCGAAAACCCTCGAACGACGACGATCGAGCCAGCGATTGGGCGCGCGGTTCCGTCGGGGGAACTGAAGCTGACACCTGCAGCCACGACGACCTACACATTGACGGTCACCGGCGTGAACGGCACGTTGACAAAGACCGTAACCGTGATCGTTGCCGGCACGCAGCCGGTTGCGGCGAGCAACGAGGCGGCTCCCCTCACGTCCCGGCCAGTGCCGCGAACAGCCGAAGGCAAACCAGATCTCACGGGCGTCTACGGTTATGGTGTCGGTCCAGGACGCGGAGCGCCGCCGCCAGCCGCAGCGCCGGGCGAGCTCCCGCGGACACCCACTCTCAAGCCTGGAGCTGAGAAGTACCGGGTGCAGCGCGGACCTGAAGACACGGGCCTCTACTCCACCTGCGCGCCTCCCGGGGTACCGCAGACGTTCTTCGTGCCCTATTACGTGCAGTTCATTCAGTCGCCGAAGTACTTCGTGATCCTGCACGAGTACCTGCACCTTTACCGGGTCATTCCGCTCGACGGATCGCCGCACCCGCCCGACCCGGACCCGTTCTGGATGGGGCACTCCACGGGCAAATGGGAGGGCGACACGCTCGTCGTCGATTCGATCGGGTTCAAGGAGAGCGAGATCAACGGCTATCGCACGACGGAGTCGCTGCACGTGGTCGAACGCTTCAAGCGCCCGAACCTCGGAACGCTCGAATACGAAGCCGTCATCGAGGATCCCAACGTGTTCGCAGGACCGTGGCTGATCACGCGATCGTTCCCACTCCTCCCGGAGCACAATCGCGTTGACGAGTTCTTCTGCGAAAACAACCGGGATTACAAACCACTGTTCGGCGGGAAGTAGGCGGCTCTGGGCTCTAGACTTTGAGCTTCGGGACGTGTCTTCCATTCCTCCGAGAGCCTAAAGCCAGGAGCCTAGAGCCAGGTAATGTCTGATCTGCTTCAACTCGTTCGCGGCTGCACGTTCGACGACTTTCTTTTCAACCCGCAGTACAGCGTCATCGAGCGACGCGACCCGGCAGCCATCGACCTGTCGTGTCAGTTCTCGACGCACCTCCGCCTGCGGCGGCCGCTCGTCTCGGCAAACATGGACACGATCACGCGGTCCGAGATGGCGATCGCGATCGCCGAAGAGGGCGGCATCGGCATCATCGATCGAGGGTTTCGTTCGGGCGACATCGAGCCGCAGGTTCGTGAGGTCGAACGCGTCAAGCGCCGGCAGCACGGTATCATCGCTGACCCATACACGATCCGGCCCAATGCACCGCTGACCGAAGCGGCGGCTGTGATGCAGCGCACCGGCGTCGGCACGCTCGTCGTGGTCGACGAGAGCCGCCGCATCGCCGGGCTCCTGACCACTCGCGACCTGCGGTTCGCCGATCGCTCGAAGACCGTGTCGGATCGCATGACGCCGCGCGACCGGCTGGTCGTGCGAGAAGGCCCTGTCGAAGTCGCTGCCGCTGAAGAAGTCATGAGGGAGCACAAGATCAAGAAGCTCCCGCTCGTCGACACGCAAGGTCGGTTGACGGGACTCGTGACGGCCAAAGATCTCATCAAGCAGGAGCGGCTCCCCTTCGCGACGCGAGACGACCATGGACGGCTTCGAGTCGGTGCGGCCATCGGCGCCAAAGGTGACTACCTCGAACGAGCGGCGGAGCTCCTGAAGGCGAGCGCCGACGTCATCGTGATCGACATCGCGCACGGCCATTCCGGCGTGATGGGACGAGCTATCGATGCCTTCCGGGCACGGTTCGGCGACGTCGAACTGATCGCAGGCAACGTCGCGACGGCTGAGGGCGTGCAGTTCCTGGTCGACCGGGGAGTGGACGGCATCAAGGTCGGCATCGGTCCCGGCGGCGGCTGCACGACGCGGCTCAACACGAACTTCGGCGTCCCGCAGGTCGAGGCGCTCGTCACCTGCCGCGAGGCCTCGGGCGGGCGTGTCCCGCTCATCGCCGACGGCGGAATCAAGCGCGATGGCGCCATCGCCCAGGCACTGCTCTTCGGCGGCGACACGGTGATGCTTGGCAGCGTGCTCGCGGGAACGATCGAGACGCCGGGCGACACGGTTCAGAAACCAGTCGTCATCCCCGAGTCCCACAAGACCGTAAAGGTGCCGTTCAAAGTGTTTCGCGGCATGGCGTCGCTGCAGGCGATCGTCGATCGCCTGGATGTCGAGGACGCTGAATCGGCTGATGTCGAGGCGCTGGGGGCGGAGGGAACGGAGATCAGTGTGCCCGCAC
>Ga0070674_100002000_pt1 | contig 11161 bp, 10 predicted proteins | sample KBSM33metaG_FD_65344 | JGI IMG/M metagenome (GOLD analysis project Ga0070674, IMG submission 65344) | Miscanthus rhizosphere microbial communities from Kellogg Biological Station, Michigan, USA - KBS M3-3 metaG | ecosystem: Host-associated > Plants > Roots > Rhizosphere > Soil ...
GCCAGGGAACCGGGAACGTCCTCGTACCTCGTCATCCGCGCAGGCCGGCCGGTGCGCATCACCGTGGCCGAGACGCTCTCTCCCTCGAGTGTCACGCGCGCTCCGAGGTCCAGAACTTCGGTTGAACCGTGCACCGCGACGACTGTCGCCGCCTCCTCTCCTTCGAAGCGGAGCAGCCGTGTGGAAGATGCGTTGAACAGCCGGCCGACCTCTTTGACGACGGCGGTGAGCACGTCCGATGGAGAGGCGTCCTCGGCGACTTGTGTCGCAACGCGGCGCAGCGCTACCTGGTCGGCCGCGTAGACGGCCAGTTCGGCGCGGCTGGTCTCGACGGTCTCTCGGGCCTCGCGCAGCTCGTCTTCCGAGCGCTTGCGCTCGGTGACGTCGCGACCGGCCGCGTAGATCAGGCGCTCCTCGGGCAAGGAGCGAGCGGTCCACTCAAGCCACACGACGCTGCCGTCCGCTCGAAGGCCACGGGCTTCGAACCGCACGTCTGCGCCGTGAGTGAGGCTGACCAAAGCGTCGCGAGTGATATCGGCGTCCTCGGCGTATGAGAAATCCGGCAGCGGGCGCGACATCAACTCCTCGGCTGGGTATCCGAACGTCTTCTCACACGCAGGGTTCGCTCGCTTGATGTAGCCGTCGAAGCCGGCGATGAAGATCAGGTCCGGGGAGAGATTGAAGATCTCCTCGAACTCGCGCTCGGCCCGGCGGCTCTCGGTGACATCTCGCCCGACGCCGTACATGGTCCGCTCCTCGACCGCGGGACGGATGTTCCACTGAATCCACCTGACCGAGCGGTCTGCGCAGAGGTAGCGGTTCTCGAATCCGATCAGCTCCTCCCCGGCGACGACCGGTGCGAGGGCCGCTTGGGTCCGTTCGAGGTCTTCCGGGTGAACGAAGTCGGTGAATGGCCGCGCCATCAGTTCGTCGGCGGAATATCCGAGCGTCCGCGAGAGCGCGGGGTTGACGCGCTTGAAGTAGCCGTCGAAACCGCCTGACGCGATCATGTCCGTCGAGCGCTCGAACATCTCTTGCGTCTCGCGCTCTGCCCGCCGGCGCAGCATCACCGCGCGCACGACGAGGAACGCGATAGCTGCGATGGCAAAAGGCCAGGCCAAGGCGAGCCAGGGAAGCGTGGACTGGAGGCTCGAGGGCGGCTCGCGTGCCACGTCGATGTGCCAGCGGCGCCCGAGCGTGTCGAAGTCCGCTGTCGCATTCGCAGATTCGAGGCCGCCTTCCAGGCGCCGGCCGTCGACGCTGATAGCCATGCTTCTGGGGTCCTCTCCGACCGTGGTGATGAACCAACCGCGGGGCACGAACGCGGCGAGGTAGCCGCGGCTGCGGCCGAAGCTCGCGCTCTGCAGCAGATAGAACCCCGGCTCGTCACCCAGGGAGCCGGCCTTGCTCGCACTGACGGAAAAGACCGTTGCGCGGTCCCGCACGGCGTCAGCCAGACCCGGGAAGCCCGACACGTCCGCGCCTCGGCGCAGCTCGGAGCGCGTCTTGCTCGTGAAGGTGGCGGGCAGATAAGCCCGCGCCGGGGGCGCGCGCTCGAAGCGGCCGGACGGGGTCAGGCTCGAGATCGGCGCGCCCACACGTCGCTCATAGCGCCGCCGGGCGGAGCCGGGCACGTCCTCGATCCACAGCAGGTCATCGAGCCCCACGCTGGCCGCAGTGCCGGTGGCGAGCGTCGCGAAGCGCGCCTGCCCCGGGCGGCGCTCACTCGCGAGCACATTGCTCAGGCCCTGGACGTACGCTCGCGCACGCCCGAGGATCTGCTGCGTCTCCACGCTCTCCGCCCGCGCACGGCGCTCGGCGGCTGCGTCACGATCGCTGCTGATCGACTCGCTCGTGAGGAGGTAGCCCCCGAAACTCAGCAGCACGATCAGCGTTGGGAGCGCGATCCACAATGTCCGCGAGGATCGCCACCACGAGCGCCGCGACACCCGTTTCATCGTCAGCTCACCGTACCGCTTTTACCTGCTCGCGGGTAGGATCCGCGCATGACCCGGGCCGCCCGCCTCATGGCGGTAACAGCGGCCGTGGTCGCGGTTCTGTCCGCCGGCTGCGGCGGCGACGAGAAGGGCGAGGCGCGGGACGCTCGCAACGTCCGGCTCGCCGCGGTCATCAAGGCGCTCGACAACCCGTTCTTCGTGACGATGCGCGACGGCCTCGTCGCGACGGCGCGGCGGCAGGGGGCGCGCCTGCGAGTCGCAGCCGCTCCGAGCGGCGCGCAGGACGCAACGGGCCAGGGCACCGATCTCGAGCGGCTCGCGGGGAGCCGCCCGTCCTGTTATGTGGTCAACCCGCTCAGCCGGACGAATCTGATCTCCGCCCTCGGGCACCTGCCCGAGAAAGCGCCCATCATCAACATCGATTCTCCCGTCGACGCCGATGCCGCAAAAGCGGTGGGCGCGGAGATCTCCTCCTACATCGGAACCGACAACGAGGCGGCCGGTGGCCGTGCAGCGGATGCGATGGCTCGGCTGGTCGACCGCGGAGCGAGAGTCGCGCTGGTGAAGGGGATTCCGGGAGACGCCACGAGTGAGGCCCGCGCGCGGGGCTTCAGCAAGGGCATTCACGCTCGATTCGATGTGGTCGACACCGTCGCAGCGGACTTCGAGCGCGGCAAGGCGAAGGTTGCGGCGCAGGAGATTCTGCGCGCGGATCCGCACATCGACGGGTTCTTCGCCGTCAACGACCTGATGGCGCTCGGCGTTGCCGACGCGCTCGGAGACCGTGGCAGGGGAGGCGAAGTGCCCGTAGTCGGCTTCGACGGCATCCGCGAGGCGCTCCTCGCCGTCAAGCATGACGCCCTGTCCGCGACGGTCTCCCAGTACCCGTACGCGATGGGCCAGCTCGCCATCGAGGCATGTCTGCAGGCGGTCCGCGGCGGATCGCTTCCGTCACAGGTCGACGCGCCCGCACAGGTCGTCACGCCGGACAACGTGGACCGCGCACTGGCAAACTTTCCCAAGCCGGTCGAGCGCTTCGACGACCCCTTCGCCCAGCCCGACTGATGACCGGAAGTCCCAGAGACGTCAGGCGCGCACTCGCGAACTTCCCGAAGCCGGTGGAGCGCTTCGACGACCCGTTGGGGCAGCTCGAGGAGTAGCCAGGCGCAACGCCGTGCCTCAAGCAGCCAGTGCGACCGCGGGGCGGGCCGCGGTGCTCGAACCCACGATGCTCAGCCTACCCGTGCGCGAGACGGCGTTGAGAAAGGCGCGGGTGGCGGCGTGCTCCGAGTCCTTACGGCTGACGATCACGGTCTCGACCACGGGCTGTGCTCCCTCGAGCGGAACGAAGCAGACACCGGGCGCCGAATAATGGTCGGCCGCGGTGGCGGGCAGCAGGCCGATGCCGGCGCCTGCCGCGACGCTCAGCAGCGCGTGCTCGACGCGCGGCTCGGCGACCTCGATCAGGGTGGGGGAGAGGCCGGCGCCATGGAGGACCGACACGACCGCATCGTGGAACGCCGGGTCGGCGTCGCGCGAGAGCAGGACGACCCGCTCGGGAGCGAGCCGCTCGAGGTCGATGGCAGGACGGGAGGATTGCGGATGACCGATGGGCAGGACGGCGACAGCCCGCTCTTCGCCGAGTGAAGTTGTCTGCAGCCCATTGGTCGGAGACGGGAGCGAGACGACCGCCGCATCGAGGCGCTCCGCGCGGACGCCCTCAAGGAGGCGCAGCGCCGGGCCGGTCTCGAGTTGTACCTGCGCGCGCGTCTCACCAATCGAAAGACGCTGGAGGGCGAGCGGCACGCCGGGGGGGAGTGAGGCGGCGACGAACCCGAGCCGCAACTGCTCGAGGGCTTCGGAAGATGCATTGCGCGCGGCGAGCTGGGCCAACTCCGCTTGACGCAGCACCCGCCTGGCCTCATCGAGCAGCGCCGTCCCGGCGACCGTGAGCGAAACGCTCCGCTGGGTGCGATCGAACAGCCGCACTCCGAGCTCTTCCTCGAGCTTGCGGATCTGCTCGCTGACCGCGGGCTGGGCGACGTACAGGCGCTCAGCGGCGCGGCGGAAGTGAAGCTCCTCTGCGACTGCTACGAAGTACCTCAGATGCCGGAGTTCCATCTGTGATGCCTTTCGTCTCTAGGCCGCGACCCGAAGCTGTTCGGTCACGGCTGCCTGGATGGAGCGGGACCGGTTGCGGCTCGGAAGGCCGACGCACGGCTTGAAGCGCGGCTCGTAGGGAAGCGACTCGACGATTCTTTCCGTCCCGCAGCGGGGGCAGACGAGCAGGAAGGTGAGCTTCCTGGCGACCGTGTCGTAACGGGACGTCTGCTCGTGCAGGTGCTCGCACATCAGACGTTGGTGGCGGGCGAGAGGTGGGTGAGGGGGAGTGGCATAGGACTTCTGCTTCGAGTGATCGTTCCTGACAGGGGCAGCTTGGCGTTTGCGGCGCTTTCCAGCCATACCGGCGCGCCCGAGACTTCCGTCCGCCAACCCGACGCTTGCGGTAGGGCGGTCCCTACCCCTGTGGCTGACTGACTCGCGTCAGTCCGACGGTCGAGTGCGCGGCGGCCGGACGACCCGGCCGCCCCGCACTGCACGATGCGGCGAACTACTCTCCGCCGCCGAACGCTGCGTTGACCTTCGCTGCCGTAGCGGTCACCTGACGCTGGGCGGCACGCAGAACACGCGTTCCACCGGGTGAGAGCTGGTCGTCGGCGAGGGCCTCGGTGATGTTCGCGACCTCGTCGTCATAGCCTGCGACAGTGTCCGCCATGCCGTCGGCGTAGGCCGCTCCCGCGCCTTCCGGGTCGAGGGCGATGACGGCGTCGAGCAGACGGTCGCGCGCGTTCAGGGTACGGAAGAGCGCGTGCGTCGCCGCGTCGACGACGCCCTTGCTGTTCGTGTCGAAGAGCCCGGAGGCCGTCAACACGACATCGCTGTCGAGGTTCAGGACGGCGATCACCGAGTCAGGACCGGTGGTGGCCGCTTCGCTGTCCTCTGCGTCGGGATCGGGCGCCGGCGCGTTCATCTGACGGCGGGCGGCGCGATCAGCGCGGTTCATGTTGCGCCGCACCGAGCGCAGCGACGTGGCGGCCTGCGCGTACTCGCCCTCGTCGACGTGCTCCTCGGCCTTGCAGAGAGAGCGCTCCGTACGGCGGATCGCGATGTCGACGCGGCTCGGGAGCACGACCTCGTCGTCGGCGGCGGCCGGCGGTGTCCCGTAGCCGCAGTAGGCGGCGGCATGCGAGGTCGCCGGAACGATGAGAACGAGGCTGAGCAAGAGGCCCAGCGGAACGACGGACTTCACCAGGGACATGGGTCGATTCTCCTTTTCAGGTGGTTGGGCGAGACCCGTTTGACGCTAGGGCCGCCGGTCGCTCGCAAGGGAACGCCGGCCGCACCCAGGGGCCCCAGGAGAACCCTGTTTGCGCACGGCCGGCAGGCAGTGTGGTGGGCATGTTCAAGAGGCCCCGCACACTTCTCGCCCCATTGCTCCTAGGCCTCGCCATTGCCTGTTCCTCGCCTTCCCCCGCAGCGGCCTCTTGCGCGGGAGCCGGCTCGGCCCCGAGCCACCCGTTCCTCACACAGACCGAGCGCGCCACCGTGTGCCTGATCAACGCTGCGCGAAGGGCTCACGGGCTCGCAGGCGTCCGGTCCGACGTGCTTCTCCGGCGGGCGGCGCGCCGCCACAGCAGCGACATGGTGAGGCGTCGTTACTTCGAGCACACGAGCCTCGACGGGCGGAGCTTCGTTTCCCGCATTCGCGGCGTCGGGTATCTACAGAACGCGCGCTTCTGGCAAGCCGGCGAGAACATCGGCTGGGGCGTCGGAGCGGGCTCGACCGCGCGCGCGATCGTGCGCGCCTGGATGAACAGCCCGCCACACCGCCACATCATCCTCACTCCCGGCTTCCGCAACATCGGCGTCGGAGTAGTTCCCGGCAGTCCCCGTCACCGGACCCGCGGCGCCACCTATACAGCCGACTTCGGCTACCGCCACACCGGCTGAGGAAGGCGGCGGCTTCGCGCTCCGGGCCTTGCTTCAGGCGACCCGGCCGGATACGAGGGAGAGGTGGGGCTCGTATCCGGCCGGGGGTACCGCCTGGAGCTCGCGGGACTGGTACGGCGCAAGGGCCGCAGCCATCGGACGCGAGCGGGGAGGGGAGGAGAGGTGATGCAGTGTGAGGCGAAGCGGGAAGGTGACCGCCATCGCCGTCTTGCGGCGAAAGCTTGCGGAAGGAGATCCGGCCGGGGACTGAGGAGGAGAGATGGGCCCCCGGCGCGGATCGTGGGGGGTGGGCCTCGCAGGGCGGAGACTGGAGAGTGACGTCACCGCGTTCAAGTGCGAGGTGGTCCCTTCGTGCATGGCCGTACCTTCACGTCTCGGCGGACTGCCCGCCATACGTGCGAGCCCGAGACTTTGCCGCCGAGAACCGGAGCAACCCGGTCGGGCAAGCCCTACTTACCTAGTTGGCCGCCTCGCGGAGATAGGTGAGCACGGCGAGGACGCGCCGGTGCTCGGTCTGTGCCGGGCCCAGCTCCAGCTTGTGGAAGATGCTCGTCACGTGCTTTTCGACCGCGGCCTGGGTGACGACGAGGGCCTCGGCGATTCCCCGATTCGACTTGCCCTCGGCCATGGCCGCGAGCACGTCGTGCTCGCGTGGGCTGAGCCGGTCGATCGGACTGTCCTCGCGGCGGCGGCCGAGCATGCGCCCCACTATCTCGGGATCGAGCACGCTGCCGCCCGTGGCCACTCGGTTGACGGCATCTAGGAACGCGTCCACGTCGCCGACCCGTTCCTTGAGCAGGTACCCGACCCCCTCGGCTTGCGCGCCCACGAGGTCGAGCGCGTACTGCTCCTCGTAGTACTGCGAGAGTACGAGGATGCCGGTCTCCGGTAATTGGCGGCGCAGCTCCAGCGCCGCGCGCAGGCCGTCGTCGTCCCGGCCAGGCGGCATGCGGACGTCCACAAGGGCCACGTCCGGCCGGTGTGCGAGCGCCCTGCGCAGAAAGTCGTCTGCGTCGCCGCACTGGGCGACGACCTCGAACCCGCCGTCCTCCAGCAGCCGGGTGATGCCCTCGCGTAGGAGGACGTCGTCTTCTCCCACCACGATTCGCACCCGATCTGACACGACGCGTCCACCGGTACCCGGCCGTGGCGCAGCGATCGTGTCTGTCGGGGACACTCTGCTCTGCTCAATCCGGTTCGCCGGCCAAGAGCCGGCGCAGCCTGCCATTTGGAAGGCTTGCCTTATGGATGAACGCGACGGCGCCCGAGCGCCGCACGTCCTCGGGGCCCGCGGCTTCGCTGTCGGCGGACGTGAGGACGACACGCGGCTGCCACGGGAGTGCGGTCAGCTCGTGTGTGAGCGAGATCCCGTCTCCGTCCGGCAGGTCTACGTCGACGAGCGCAGCATCCGGCTGAAAGTCGCTCGCGGCCGTCAGCGCGTCCGCGACCGTGCCGGCCTCGGCGACCACCTCCAACCCGAGCGATCCCAGCATTCGGCTCGCGAGAGCCCTGAAGGCGGGATCGTCGTCGACGACGAGAACCGATTGGGCCATTGGCGGATCATCTCACCGGGACTCCGTCCGCCGGGTAGGGAAAACCCGACATGCGGGCCTTGCCCCCGAGGACCGCAAGGGGGGAGAATTGATGGATCATCGACAGGTCGAAGGTGCGTCCTCGGCAGATCGCAATCGTGGCGGTAATCCTCGGGTTGAGCGTTGCGGGCCTCTTTGGAGCCCGTGCGCCGTGGGGCATCGTCGGCGTCGGCGTCGTGCTCGCCGCGCTCGCAGCGGCACTCGGAGTGGTCGCGACCCGCCGAGCCAGGGCGCAGAGCGTTCTCGACCGGATCTTCGAGCTCTCCCCCGACGTCATAGGCGTGGCCACCTTCGAGGGCTACTTCACGCGCCTCAACCCGGCGGCCGAGGAGGTGCTGGGCCATCCGATGCGGGAGCTCCTCGAGAGGCCTTACCTCGACTTCGTCCACCCGGACGACCGCGACAGGACGTTCGCGGAGGCGACCGCGATCGCCGAGGGCAGGTCAACGCGCTCGTTCGAGAACCGTTACGTTCGCAAGGACGGCTCGGTCAGGGTGCTCGAGTGGACCTCGATGCCGGTCGTCGAGGAGGGCGTCACTTATGGGATCGCGCGAGATGTGACCGAGCGCCGCCGCGCCGAGGCCGAAGCGGAGCGGCTCGCCACCGAGCAGGCGGCGCTGCGGCGCGTGGCCACGCTGGTGGCCACCGGAGCGTCGCAGGTCGAGATCTTCACCGCAGTCGCGCAGGAGATCGCGAACCTGGTCGGGGCGGAGGAGATCCGCATGCTGCGCTACGAGGACGACGACTCGGTGATAGTGGTTGCCGGCGCCGGCGAGCGCGAGGATGTCTTCCCGGTCGGACTCCGAGTACCGCTGGGAGGAGACAACGCAACCACGCGCGTTGCGCGAACGCGAGCGCCGGTGCGCATCGACAACTACCTCGAGGCGGCGAGCGGCCCCATCGCGGAGCGGGCCCGTCCCGTCGCTCTGAGCAGCATCGTTGCCACTCCGATCCTGGTGCAGGGCCGGCTCTGGGGAACCATCGTGGCGGGGACCTTGAGGGAAGAGCGGCTGCCGTCCGACACCGAGTCGCGCCTGACGCAGTTCACCGAGCTGATGGCGACCGCGATCGCCAACACCGAGTCGCATGCACGGGCGAAACGCCTCGCCGATGAGCAGGCGGCGCTGTGGCGGGTGGCGACGCTCGTCGCGGAAGGAGCGCCGCCCACCGCGGTCTTCGACGCCGTGGCCGCGGAGACGGAAGGGCTGCTGGGCGCCGACCGCGTTTCCCTGAGTCGCTATGAGCCGGATGCGGAAATCAGCGTGCTCGCCCACCGCGGATCAGGCGCGGAGTTGGTACCGACAGGCTCACGGCTGAGCCACGAGGGCGACAACGTCCAGGAGATGGTACGGCGCACCGAGCGGCCCGCGCGGATGGAGAATTTCGACGAGGCTCAGGGTGAGATCGCTGACGTTCAGCGCACGATGGGTGTCCGCGGTGTTGTCGCGGTGCCTGTCGTCCTCGATGGCAGGGTTTGGGGCGTGATCGGGGCGAGCTGGGTGGGCGAGGAATCGCCACCGGTCGGCACCGAGGAGCGGATGGCTCAGTTCGCCAGACTGCTCGCGACCGCCATCGCCAACGCGGAGAGCCGCGACCAGCTCACCGCCTCGCGTGCGCGTCTTGTCACCGAGGGAGACGCGGCCCGCCGCCGCCTGGCCCGGGACCTGCACGACGGTGCCCAGCAGCGCCTCGTGCAAACGATCGTGAGGCTGAAGCTTGCGCAGCAGGCATTGGGAGAGGAGGACGACCAGACGGAGTCGCTGCTCCGCGAAGCGCTCGAGGAGGCGGAGGAGAGCAACAGGGAGTTGCGCGAGCTCGCGCACGGAATTCTGCCGGCCGCGCTGACCCGCGGCGGCCTGCGTGCCGGGGTGGACCAGGTCGTGGCGCGGCTCGATGTGCCCGTCGAGGTGGACCTGCCGGGCGAGCGGTTTACGGCGGACGTCGAGGCAAGCGCCTACTTCATCGTGGCCGAGGCGCTCACCAACGTCGTCAAGCATGCGCAGGCCGAGCACGCGGAGGTCAGCGCGGCTGTCGAGGACGGAGTGCTCCGCGTCCAGGTTCGCGACGACGGGTCGGGAGGCGCCGACCCCGACGGGCACGGGCTTGTCGGCATGGCCGACCGGGTCACCGCGCTCGGCGGCCGGCTCGAAATCGACAGCCCGCCCGGCGAGGGCACACGGCTGGCCGCCACGCTGCCGCTCAACGCGGGCTAGCGCCTGCGCGTCCTTTGACACCATGCGAACCTAGAGAGCAATGAGCGGCATCGTCGCCGAGGGCTACAACGTCTTCGAGACCAAGCAGGCGCCCACCGGTGTCGTGAAGTACCTACACACCCCGAATGAGGTGCTCGCGCTAATTGAATCGGGGAGGCTCAAGGAGTACATCCTCCTCGTGCGCGGCGGCACGACGACCTTCCTGGCTCCGGTCCTCAGCATGGGCGCGACCGGCATCCTGACAATGTCGGGCGCGCCGGAATCGCACCTGGGCATCCTCTCGCGTGAGTTCCAAACGCCGTGCGTCATGACGATCGGCCTGACCGACAGCGACTCGCGCTACCAGGCGGGAGGCAGCGACGAGGCCCACTTCGACGCGATCGTGGAGCGGCTCGAAGGCAAGCATGTCCGCCTGGACTGCGGCGACGCCCATGTCGGCCGCGTCTACCTCGAGGAGACCGGGGCGTGAGCGCCACCGGCAAGGCCGCAACGTACACCCTGCGCTACGAGCCGGACGACGACGGGCTGCGCTTCCAGCCCCTGACCTACGAAGGCAACTTCGTCGGGCTGGAACCGGTGCCGGACGGCATCCTCGGCGACAAGATGATGCGCCGGCGGGCCAAGAGCGGCGTGCTCGAAAAAACTTCGAAGGACGAGGTCCTGCGCGACCAGTTCACGCTCGACGAGCTCAACGACCTCAACAACTACCTCGCGTGGAACATTTGGGACGTCCTCGTTATGCGCGCGACCGAGGGCGCCTCCGGGATGATCCCCCGGCAGGAGTACGAGATCCTCGCGTTCATGCACGAGTTCTACCGCTGGCCGGAGATCCTGCGCATGACCACGGACGAGGTCGGGGCGCAGGGCGTGATGGACATCGGCGCCACCGCGCGGACCGAGATCGGGACCAAGGTCAACTGCGTGCACGACTGGTGCATCGGCGCGGTGGGGTTCGGGATGGGGCGCTGCGGGCTGCTGGCGCTTGAGGCGATCCAGCCCGATGACTACGTCGAAGAGAGCAACCTGATCCTCAAGTTCATGCAGCGCGTGCTCTGGGGAAAGCGCCAGGACGGCTACATCCTCAACTCGCAGGACCGTTACCGCTGCCGCAGCCACGAGCAGGAGCTCCTCGATCAGCTGGTCGGCGAGCTGGAGGACTTCGAGCCCGACGAGCCCAAGCACGACGCATTCACCCGGTTCAGCGCCGCAGCCATGCTGCTGGCCTTCCTCGACCACTTCGACTGTCGGTTGGGTCTCGGCGACACAGGGCCGTACCCGCTCCCGGACGGTCGAGTGCTGATCGTCCGCGACCTCTTCACCAATGAAGAGCAGTTCCATTGGAGTGACGTCTGCGACCACGAGGACGTGCCCCACTGCTACACGGTCG
>Ga0070674_100002002_pt1 | contig 11153 bp, 6 predicted proteins | sample KBSM33metaG_FD_65344 | JGI IMG/M metagenome (GOLD analysis project Ga0070674, IMG submission 65344) | Miscanthus rhizosphere microbial communities from Kellogg Biological Station, Michigan, USA - KBS M3-3 metaG | ecosystem: Host-associated > Plants > Roots > Rhizosphere > Soil ...
GCGGATGCCGCGAAGTGGGCGGACGTGATCATGATCCTCACGCCCGACACCACGCAGCCCTCGATCTATCGCGAGTCGATTGCGCCGAACCTCACGCCCGGCAAGACGCTGATGTTCGCCCACGGATTCAACATCCGCTTCGGCACCATCAAGCCGCCGGCGGGCGTGGACGTCTCGATGGTGGCGCCGAAGTCGCCCGGCCATCGCGTTCGTGAGCTGTACGTCGAAGGCGGCGGCACACCCGCGCTGATCGCGGTCGAGCAGAACGCATCCGGCAAGGCCCGCGATGTCGCCCTGTCGTACGCGAGCGCGATCGGCACCGCTCGCGCCGGTGTGCTCGAGACCACGTTCAAGGAAGAGACCGAAACGGATCTGTTCGGTGAACAGGCCGTGCTGTGCGGCGGCGTCAGCGCGCTCATCAAGGCCGGATTCCAGACGCTGGTGGACGCGGGGTATCAGCCCGAGATCGCCTACTTCGAGTGTCTCCACGAGCTGAAGTTGATCGTGGATCTGATCTATCGCGGCGGCCTCAACTACATGCGCTACTCGATCAGCGACACGGCCGAACATGGGGACTACACCGGCGGCCCGCGCATCATCAGCGACGCCACGCGCGCCGAGATGAAGAAGATGCTGAGCGAGATCCAGGACGGCACGTACGCCCGCAACTGGATCGCCGAGAACGAGAAGGGCCGGCCCTGGTTCAATGCCACCCGCGCGCGCGAACAGACACAGACGCTGGAGCAGGTCGGCAGTCAGCTCCGCGCGATGATGCCGTTCCTGAATCCGGTCACAATCAGACCGGACGGGCAGGGGGTCTAGGCGAGGGCCTTACGGAGGGCCCGAGGGCTCGAGGGCGGCACGAAGGGCCTGAGGGCCCGCAGCCTGTAGCCTTTAGCCTGTAGTCCGTAGTCCGTAGTCCGTAGTCCGTAGTCCGTAGTCCGTAGTCCGTAGTCCGTAGTCCGTAGTCCGTAGTCCGGTAGCCCGAAGACCGAAAACTGAAGACCGACGACCTACTGCACCGGCACCAGGCGCAGAATCCGATCGTCGTCGCGGTTGGGCGTGGTGCGCTGGTCGCGGTTGCTCGTACTCAGGTAGATAAAGCCGTCGGGGCCGCTCACCACCTCACGCAGCCGTCCGTACTTCCCCTGCATCAGCCGGTCGATCGATGCCACTTTGTGGGGATCGCTCGCGTCCAGCGTGATCCGCAACAACGACACTCCGCCCAGCGCCGCCACGAACAGGTCGTTCCGGAACGTCGGGAAGACCATGCCCCGGTAAAACGACGCGCCGGAGGGCGCCACCGACGGCGTGAAGAACGTGATTGGCGTCACCATGTCGGGCCGCGTCGCCGGTCCTTCAATCACGGGCCAGCCGTAATTGGCGCCGCGCACGATCACGTTGATCTCGTCGTTCCCCGTCTGTCCGTGCTCGCTCTCGTACATTTCGCCGCTCACCGGATGCCAGTCGAAGCCCTGCGGGTTCCGGTGCCCCCACGTCCAGACCGGTGAACTGTACGGATTGTCTCGGGGCGTCGTGCCATCGTCGTTCAGGCGCAGCAGCTTGCCGTTCAACCTGGCAAGGTCCTGCGCGACCGATGGTGACGCCGCGTCGCCGAAACTCAGATAAAGCTTGCCGTCCGGTCCGAAATGCACGCGGGAGCCGTTGTGGATGTTTGCCGCCGGCACACCGTCCAGCAGCACGGCAGGCTCACCGAGCGTATTTCCTACCGCGCGATACCGCACCAGGCGGGCAAAGGGTCCGTTCGGGTCCTCGACGTCGCACACGATGTACACGAATCCGTTCGTGGCAAACGAAGGATGGAGCGCCAGTCCGAGAACGCCGCTCTCGCCGTCGGTGTGCAGCCCCGTCAGCGTCAGCGCCGGCTCGGACAGCAGCTGGCCGTTCTGGAAGATTCGAACGCGGCCGGGCCGCTCGGTGAAGAAGAGGCGCCCGTCGGGCGCGAAGGCCATAGCCCACGGAATCTCGAGTCCAGTCGCCAGCACCTGGACGCCGAACCGTGTGCCGTTCGACGCGGTGAACGTGTCGGATGGGGACGGCGTAGGGCCCGGGGCTGGCGCCGGTGGCTCGGGCGAATTCGAGGATGCACCACACGCCGCGAGCTGCAGGCAGAGAACCGCGAGCGGCAGCAGTCGGGACACAAGACATTCTACCGAGCCGGTCGCGGCTCTAGTCGCGCCATAAAATCCAGCACGGCAGTAGGGGCTGTCCGGTGTAAGCTGAGCCCGTGCAGCACAGCCGCAGGGCGTTCCTGTCGCTGGCCTCCGGCGTGGCCTTCTCGGCCATCGCACGCCCGGCAACCTCGTCTGAAACACTGCCCGGGTGGCTCGGCTCGTACCGCGAGCCCTCGTCCCGCCTGATCGGAGCCGCTCTTTCCGACACGTTTGCATGGCGGCGCCTCGCCGAGCTCACTGATACCTTCGGTCCAAGACTGAGCGGCTCCGCCGCTCTCGAAGACGCGATCCAGTGGGCGCTTCGACAGATGCGGACCGACGGCCTGGACCGCGTGCGCGGCGAGCCGGTCATGGTGACGCACTGGGTGCGTGGACAAGAGAGCCTCGACGTCCTCTCGCCATATCCCAGCAGAGTGGCGATGCTCGGCCTCGGGAACAGCGTCGGCACACCGCCGGAAGGCATCGAGGCGCCGCTCGTCGTCGTGTCCGGATTCGAGGAGCTCGAATCCCGCCGCGCCGAGGCCGCGGGCAGCATCGTGCTCATCAACGTGCCGTACACCGACTACTTCTCGACCGTGGGCTATCGAACCACGAGCGCGTCGCGCGTCGGTCGTGTGGGTGCGGTCGCCGCACTCGTGCGTTCGGTCGGACTCGACGGGCTGCGGACGCCGCACACGGGCGTCATGACCTATCAGAGCGACGGACCTCGCATACCGGCCGCCGCCGTGAGCGTCGAAGACGCATCCCGGCTGGCGCGTCTCGCGGGGCGCGGCCCGGTGCGGATGCGGCTCGTCATGGGCGCCCAGATGCTGCCCGACGCCCAATCGTCGAACATCGTGGCCGAAATCCGCGGGCGCGAGAAGCCGGACGAGATCGTCGTCGTCGGAGGTCACTTCGATTCGTGGGACGTCGGTACGGGCGCGATCGACGATGGCGGCGGATGCATCGTCACATGGGAAGCGCTGCGGCTGATGCGCGCGCTCAATCTGCGGCCGCGGCGCACGGTGCGGCTGGTGCTGTTCGTGAACGAAGAGAACGGGCTGCGTGGGGCGCTCGCCTACCGCGATCAGCACAAGAGCGAGCTGTCGAATCACGTCCTGATGCTGGAGTCGGATAGCGGCGTGTTCCGCCCGCGCGGCTTCGGATTCACGGGCGCGCCCGACGCGCGCGCCACACTGGAAAGCATCGCGCTGCTCTTGCGCTGTATCGGCGCCGATCGCATCGGCCCATCCGGCGGCGGGCCGGACATCGGACCGAGCGTCGCCATGGAGCAGATACCCGCGATGTCGCTCGAGACCGACGAATCGAAGTACTTCCTGTACCACCACACAGCGGCGGATACCGTCGACAAACTCGATGCGCTCGACATGGCCCGCTGCGCGGCCGCCGTCGCGATCGTCGCCTACGTCGTCGCCGACCTGCCGCAACGGCTCGGGCAACCCGCCGGGACGCAATGAGACCGCGGTCGAAGGGTCGAACGGTCTAGGGTCGAAGGGTCCAGTCGCGAGTCGAATCTCTGACCCTTCGACTCTTGGACTTTCGACCCTTTGACTCTTCGACCCTTCGACTCTTCGACCCTTCGACTCTTCGACCCTTCGACCCTTCGACCCTTCGACCCCGGTGGTTATGCCGGCTTGATGTTGTGATTCACCCTGAACACGTTGTCGGGGTCGTATCGCTTCTTGATGGACGCCAGCTTCGCGTAGTGGCCGCGATACGTGCGATCCACCCGCTCCTGCCCCTCGTCGCCCATCAGGAAGTTGACGTAGCCGCTGCCGCACGAATACGGGTGGACGGCCAGCCAGTAATCCCGCGTCCAGCTCGAGATCGACGCATCGTTCGCCGGGTTGGCGTCCGCACCCAGGATGACTTCTGAGTACTTCGCGCCGCGGTATCCCCACGCCGTGTCATCTGCGCCCACCCGGCCCGCTGCTCCATCAATCGGATAGAGGTGCATCGTCGATTGGACGCTTGGCAGCCGGGATCCGTACTTCTGATGGAGCGCAATCGCCTCATCGGGCACCTGATCGAAGAAGTCACCCTTCCAGTACGCTCGCGTGCCCTTCGGATACAACCCGTCGAACAGACTGTTCAACACGGGCATCGGCAGCGGACCCACGAAGTCCACGAGAGGCTTCCGGAACTCGCGGAACGGCGCGAGATGCGCGGCCGTGTCCTCCGCGTTCAGGAGCGAGCACCACACGATCCCGCACGCGCGCGACATGTGGAGCGCCTCGGGGAATGGTGGCCCCGGCGGCACGATCAGCTCGGCGAAGAAGCCGTAGATGTCGTCGGGCAACTGATGGAAGTTGTCCATGAAGAAGCGCATCATCGCGGGCATGTCTTCCCACGCCCACACGATGGGCCCCCCGATCACATTCGCCACCGGCCGGCCCTGGAACGTGAAGTTCGTGACGACGCCGAAGTTGCCGCCCCCGCCGCGGATGGCCCAGTAGAGATCCGGTTCGCTCGTGGCGCTGGCTGTCACGCTGCGGCCATCGGCGAGCACCATGTCTGCAGAGAGCAGGCTGTCGATCGTCAGCCCGTACTTGCGCGTCAGGTAGCCGGTGCCGCCGCCCAGCGTCAGGCCGCCAACACCGGTCGAGGAGATCACGCCGCACGGCACCGCGAGTCCGTGTGCATGCGTGGCCTTGTCGACCTCGCCCCACGTGCAGCCGCCGCCGACCTGGACCCTACCGTTCGATGGATCGACAGTGACGCTCTTGAGTCCGGCGAGATCGATGACGATGCCGCCGTCGCTGGAGCCGAACCCGGGTCCGCTGTGGTTGCCGCCGCGAATCGCGGCCGGCAGCTTGGTGTCGTGTGCCAACAGCACGGCGGCGCGGACGTCGTCGACGTTCGCAGCCTGGACGATCAATGCCGGCCGCTTGTCGATCATGCCGTTGTGCGTCGCGCGCGCGTCGTCGTAACGGGGGTCGCCCGGCTCGATGACCGTTCCGGATACCTTCGAGCGGAGAGACGCCGTCCCTGAAATGCTCATTGCCGATTCCTCCTTGCAGGCTCGCACACGACATTAGCGAACGTGCCGTTAGTCGGCCGTTACGGCTGCCGTTAGACCGTCACTCTGTTGGAATCGTGCGGTTTCTGGCGCTCACGTGCGGCTGACGTTGGCTAGCTCAGCAAGGCTATCCAGGGTCCGGCGCTCGAAGACTGGCGATTGTTGCGTGCGCGCAACCTCGAGGCTCCGGTCGTAGGCGGCACGAGCGGCGTCGGGATCGCCGAGCCGGAGAAGGACGCCGCCACGCATGCGATGCAGCTCGGCATCCCACCAGCCGTCCCCTCCCGCAGCCACCTGGAGCGCCTCGTCGAGGCGTGTCAGCGCCAATGCAGGCTCGCCGGCTCTCGCGTGCGCATCGGCGAGGAGTCCGAGGTAATACGGCAAGCGGGCCTTGGCGCCGGTTGCGAGGAACGCATCGATCGCCGTGCGAAGCGACGCGACGGTCGCTGTCGTGGACTGGCGTCTGACGGCGTCCCAGGCCAAGAGAATATTGGCCCAGGCCTCGTAATACACGACGCGATGACGCTCGGCGACCGCGCGTGCGTCAGCGGCGCGCAGGGCCGCCCGATCGTGATTCCCTTCCATCTGATCGAGCATCGCCGAGTACGCGAGCGCGAGCGCTTCGCTGAAAGGATGCACCAGCGTTCGCGCGAGCGTAAGCGCCTGTTGCACGCGTGCTTCAGCCTCGTCGGCGTGACCGAGCGCCCAGAGGGAATGCGACGACCACGCCAGCTCCAGGACGCCGAAATCCGCACCGGTCAGTCCGACGTGCGACGCGTGTTGCGAGCGATCGTACAGAGACGTCGATCGGTTGAACATCGCCTCTGAAAGAACAAATTCACCGCGCAAGGCGTGGTGACCCAGGCGAGCCACCGCCCCCATGACGCGCAGCGACGGCGAGTCGGTCTGGTCGAGCGTCGTTGCCATTTCGTCGAGGGCCGTCGCGACGTAATGGAAGTTGCCAAGCACTTCGTGGAAGAAGAGCGATGTCGCCAACGCGGCCGCACGCTGCTCGGGCGTACCCACCTCGTTGCTGAGCGCGACGAGCCGCGCATGGACAGGCTCGAGTTCGGGAGACGCCCATCCTCGATGCACGCGAATGGCGGCTGCCAGCCGCAGGTGCGCCTGCAGCTCACGTTCTGCGCGCCGGCGGGGGTCGGGGTCTCGATCCACGATCGCGATGAGCCGTCGCAACAGAACGGCTGCCTCGTCGTAGGCAAACAACCGCAGAGCGACGTTGGCCGCGCGCTCGTAGTGCGGCAGCGCACGGAGCGGCTGGTTCGCCTGTTCGTAGTGCGCAGCGATGCGCGACGCCGCGGCGTCGAGCGACACCTGGTCACCGGTTTCGAGCGCTTCTGCGACGCGGCGGTGCCAGCGCTGGCGCTGCATCGGACTGAGCAGCGTGTAGGCGACTTCGCGCAGCTTGTCGTGCGAAAAGTCGTACGCGTCGCCACGCCCTTCTCCACCGGCTTCCCGGATAATGCGCCGCTGCCAGAGCTCCTCGAGACCGCGGACCGTCCGTGCTTCGGTGAACTCGGTGGCTTGCTGCAGCAGACTGGCCGTGAACGCCCGGCCGACGGTCGCGGCTACGCCCGCGAGCTCCCGCGCGTCTTCCGACAGCTGGCGCAGGCGCCCCATCACAACGGCCATCGCGCGCGGAGGAAGCACGTGACCCGTAGCGGGAACCTCTGAGAGGGCCGCGGCCGACGACTGCCCGCCTCGCATTGTTTCGACGACGAACAGCGGATTGCCCTCCGTATCTCTGAACAACCGCACCACATCGTCTGTTCCGAGATCCGCGCCTCCCAGGCTCGCAGCGAGACGCGACGTTTCTGTGGCATCGAGCGGACCCAGCGCCAGCTCGGTGAGCTGGCCGCTGGCTTTGAGTGCGAGACGCAGTCTGCCGACCGGATCGTCGAAGCCCACGGCTTCATCACGCAGTGTGGCGATCAGAAGCAGCCGGACCGGCGCATCGAATCGCAGGAGGTAGTGGAGCCACTCGATCGTGTCGGCGTCACTCCACTGCAGGTCGTCGATCACGACCACGAGGGATGATGAGGCTTTCGTGAGCGCACGAGCGAGCGCTTCGAAGAAACGCTGGCGCTGCCAGTAGTCCGAGAGCGGCGCTGGTGGCGGCAGCGTCGGATCCTCGACGAGGAGCTCGGTGAGCAATCGAGCCACTTCGGCCCGCCATACGGGTTCGAGACTCGCCAGAGCCGCGCGGACCGCGCTGCTGCGGAGCAGCTCGGTGATTGGTCCGAACGCCAGGCGCCCCTCGGCTTCGTAGGCGCGCGACCGGGCCGTTGCCATGCCGCGCGCATCGGCCCACGTCAGCGCTTCCTCTGCGAGACGCGTCTTACCGATGCCGGCGTCGCCCGCAATCAGGACGAGTGCCGGAGATCCCGGGCGAGTCCGCTCCCAGGCGCTGACAATCTGCGCCCATTCGTCCGCACGTCCCACGAGCGGTGGTGCCGCCAACGCATCGCTTCGCCGCGGCGGCGCCGCGGCGCGACGGTTCAACTTCGTATACGCGTCGCGGATCTCCGGGCCGGGTGCTGTGCCGAGCTCACGTTCAACGACGTCCGTATATGCCTCGTACACCTGCCGTGCCGAGGCGAGATCGCCCGCACCGGCGTACAGCCGCAGAAGGCGAAGACAGCTGGCTTCACGCGCAGGATCGAGCGCGACGAGTTGACGAGCCCGCTCGATCGCTGCCGTCTGATCCCGTGCCTCTTCGAGCAGCCGCGACAGTGTTTCGAGTGACTGCAGCGCGGCGTTCTGCAAGCGTTCGCGCACCGGCGTGAGCCACTCGTCGCTGCAGCTTGGCAGTAGAGGTCCCCGATATCGATCGGCGGCACGTTCCAGTGCGGCGCGTGCAGCCGTTCGATCGCTTTTGCTCCACGACACGCGGGCTGACTCGAACGCTCGTTCGAAATCGCGAGCGTCGACCGACACCTGGTCGGTGTGCCAGCGGAACTCGCGCGCGTCCACGGTCAGCCAGCGCTCAAACCCCGGCCAGGCCTGGCGCAGGTTGTGGAGCAGCTGGCGAAGATTGTTCTGTGCCTGGAGATCCGACGCCTCGGGCCAGAGGGCTTCGGCGACCGCGTGCCGTTGAAGCACAGACTCTTTGGAGAGGGCGATGTAACCAATCAGCGACTGCAGCCGCGCGCTGCCGGCGGTCCGCGGCGGGTCGCCGCCTTCACGGAGAGAGAATCCGCCCAGCAATTGCAGAGCAAACGGAGCCGGCATGAGTGCGTGACCTTGAGGATACTCCGATCTCGACAGATGACGGCGGGGTGCACTCATGAACGACGAGTGACCCCGGCCCTACATTTCGTTCTGAGTACAGTGAGTAGAGATGTGGGGCGGGGGTCGTTCGCACCGTCCTCCGACGCACCCCGCCCGACACTCGTGTCATCCGGCGGACACGATCCGTCCGCGGCACTCGCCCAGCCCAATGCGCACGGCGCCGGCACGCTCGCACCATCCGCGAAACGTCACCTCGTCGCCATCCTCGAGAAACCGACGAATCTCACCACCGGGCAGCGTCAACGGACTGCTGTCGCGCCCAGCCGACTCGAGGAGACATCCGCGCGATTCCCGCGTCGGACCAGACACCGTTCCAGATGCAATGAGGTCACCTGGCCGGAGGTTGCATCCGTTGCTCGCGTGATGCGTCAAGAGCTGCGACAGCGTCCAGTAGAGAAATCTGGTGTTCGAATGGCTGACCGCGACAGGTGCGTGGCCGGCTGCGCGCATCTCGGAGGATGACAGCTCGACGCTGAGGTGGATATCGACGCCTCCGGACGTACGAACCGTGTCGCTCGCGAGATACGGCAACGGAGCGGGGTCCCCTTCGGCCCTCGCGAATGCGGGCACGCGGAACGGAGCCAGCGCATCCAACGTGACGACCCAGGGCGATATCGTCGTCGCAAAACTCTTGGCGAGAAACGGTCCGAGCGGCTGGTATTCCCACGCCTGGATGTCGCGCGCGGACCAGTCGTTCAGCAAGCACACCCCGAACAGGTGCTGCTCCGCATCGTCAACGCTCAGCGTCGCGCCGAGTGAGGTGCCCTGGCCGACGAACGCCCCCAGCTCCAGCTCGTAATCGAGGCGCCGCGATGCCATCACCGCCGGCTCCATGGATGTCTCGACCTTCACCTGGCCGCGCGGCCGCCGGACTGGCGTTCCACTGCTCACGATCGACGAAGCGCGCCCGTGATACCCGATCGGGACATATTTGTAGTTCGGCAGCAGCGGTTCGTCAGGCCTCAGCAGCCTGCCGACGTTCGTCGCGTGGAAGATGGAGGCGTAGAAGTCGGTGTAATCGCCAATCACCGCCGGCAGACTCGTCGCCACGTCCACCTGACGATGGAGGGCATCGCTTACGACCGGCTGAACCGCCGACCCGGCGCGAAGCCATCCAGATACTGTCCGGCGCAGCTGCCGCCGCGCATCCGGACCGAGTGCCATCAGTCCATTGAGCGACGCCGCCCGACAGGCGTGACCGATCGACTCGAGTTCAACAGCGAACAGGCCCGAGTGATCGCAGGCCGCCAGGTCGAGCACCGCGTCGCCAATCGCGATGCCGGGGCGCGGCTCGCCACCGGGCGGAGCGAACACGCCAATCGGAAGATTCTGAATGGGAAAGTCACAGCCAGGCGTATTGGCAGACGCCAGCCAGCTGCGGCGTTCTGGATCGTGCGTCTCGTCGAGCGGCATCACAGCGGTCGCGCGGTCACCGTGCATCCAACCACGAGCGGAAGTACTCGCCATCCTCGATATCGAGCGCGTGGCGGCTGACGTGGAGCGGATGGAACGTGTCGAGCATCACGGCGAGCTCGTCGGTGCGCGTCGCCCCGAGCGACGCTTCCGTCCGCCCCGGATGCGGTCCGTGCGGCACGCCATCTGGATGAAGCGTAATCGAACCGTACTCGATGCCCTTCCGGCTCATGAACTCCGAGCTTGCGTAGTAGATCACCTCGTCTGACATGACGTTGGAGTGATTGTACGGGACGGGAATCGCGTCCGGATCGAAGTCGAACGGTCTCGGGCAGAACGAGCACACAACGAAATTATCGCCCTCGAACGTCTGATGCGTCGGGGGCGGCAGGTGGACACGGCCGACGCGCGGCTCGAAGTCGTTGATGTTGATCGCCCACGGGTAGTAGTACCCGTCCCACCCGGCGAGATCGAACGGGTGAGAGACCACCACGACCTCGAACAGCCGGTTCTCCTTCTTGACGACGAGTTTGAACTCTCCGCTGGCATCGTGGGTCTGGAGCGTCTGCGGGCGCCGGATATCGCGCTCCGAGAACGGAGCCGATTCCATCAGCTGCCCATGCTCGTTTCGATATCGCTTCGGCGTGCGCACGTACCCGGCGCTTTCGATCACGAGGCAGCGGAGCGGCGACGTGGTGAACGAGTACCGATGAAGGATCCCGCGCGGAATGACCAGGTAGTCGCCCTTCGAGAACGGCAGATCGCCGAGCTGTGTCTCGAGCACGCCTGCGCCATCGCTGACGAACACGATTTCGTCGCCCTGCGCGTTCCGGTAGTAGTAATCGTCTTCGCGATTGGGCTGCACGAACAGCATCGCCACATCGTTGTTGAACAGCATCGGCACACGATCCGCGGTGATGCTGCCGCCGGACGCGAGTTGATGCGTCCGAAAGTGCCGATGACGGAACTGCCGGTCGGGATCGCGTTCCCAGCGCAGATCGCGCATCAGTCGCGTGGACTTCACATGCGTCGGCTGATGCAGGTGATAGAGCAAAGACGAAGGACCGACGAAGCCCTTGTTGCCGATCAGCTCCTCGGCATACAGAGCGCCGTCCGGCCGCCGGAACACCACGTGCCGTTTGCGCGGCAGTGATCCGAGTTGATGGTAGATAGGCATATTCGCTGGATCACTTCAATGACGATTGCAGATTGACGAT
>Ga0070674_100002003_pt1 | contig 11149 bp, 7 predicted proteins | sample KBSM33metaG_FD_65344 | JGI IMG/M metagenome (GOLD analysis project Ga0070674, IMG submission 65344) | Miscanthus rhizosphere microbial communities from Kellogg Biological Station, Michigan, USA - KBS M3-3 metaG | ecosystem: Host-associated > Plants > Roots > Rhizosphere > Soil ...
ACCACCACCAGCACGCCTAACGGGATATCGACGTCGACGTTCTTCAGGTTGTGCGTACGGGCGCCGCGCACGACGAGATGCGTGGCCGCGGTGACGGCGTCAGGCATGGGGGCGGGGCTGGGCCAGTTCCAGAGCGCACGGCGAGGGGGCTCCGCCGCGTCTCGAATTCTCGATCGTAGCAGAAACCGGGGCCCGCTTCATGCCGGGCTGGCGGGGCTTCAGGCGGAGGCTTCGAGCGGAGGCTCAGGAATTTCTTCTTCGGTGGGCGCGGCAAAATACGGCAGACCAATTGTGACCGCGAATCCACCTGCCGACGGGGCATCGAAGGTGATGCTGTGAGCGTCGCCGTAGAGATGCTCCAGCCGGGCACGGGTATTCGACAGACCCACGCCCTCGTTCAGGTCACGAAGCTCCACCGAGCCCACGCCTCGCCCGTTGTCTACGATGGTAATGGTGACCCGATCGCCAGCCTTGAACGCTCGCACCTGCACGAGTCCGCCCTCCGCGCGGCGGGAGAAGCCGTGTTTGATGGCGTTTTCGACGAGTGGCTGGAGGAGGAGCACCGGGACCCGAGCATCCCTGACATCGGGAGCAACGTCGACCGACGTTCTGAGGCCCGTACCGAATCGAAGCCGTTGGATGTGTAAGTACTGATCCAGGAGGTCCAGCTCGCGCGCCAGCGAGACCTCCTGCTGGACGTTGCTCCGGAACACGGCACGCAGCAGATCGCCCAGGCGCACGATCATGTTCTCAGCGGCGTCGGGATCCCGATGCACCAGCCCGGCGACGGCGTGCAGCGTATTGAACAGGAAGTGCGGCTGCAACTGCCGCTGCAGCGATTCGAGTTGCGCTTCGATGAGCCGCGCCTCGAGGCGCGATTCGCTGACGGCACGCTCCTGGAGCTCGCGGTGCGACCGGATCGCGTGCTGCATCGCCACCAGCCCTCCGTACAGGAGCACTTCCCACTCGAAGCTGTACAGCGCGACGATCTTCACCGCGCTCAGCCACTGCCCGGATGTCGGCCCAAGCGCCGGCTGGCCGCTCGCGTGGAAGACGGCCCACCGCACCGTGCCCGCAAACACGCAATGCGCCGTGGTCAGCGATAGCGCTGCCAGCACGTGTATAACCGTCGCTGCGACCGCCGTCTCTCGCGTGAATCGGATCGTGCGCGACAGCCAGAGCACGATCGGTACGATCGCCAGCCAGCCGGTCCACGAGCAGATATTGAACGCCACCACCCAGATGTACTGCCCCATCGGGTAGTTCACGACCTCTGGGTTGATCCAGCGCTGAACCAAGTAGGAGAACGTTCCAGATCCAAGGCCGATCGCAATGCCGGCCGGCAGGATGAGCCAGGGGCTGACCCGGAACCGCTCTCGGTCGAGCGTGACGAGATCTGGCAGGCGCAACACTCCCCCTCAGGACTGCGCCTCGAATGATGACACAGGCAGGCGGGACGATCGGCCGCCCAGTGGCCGTGAGTGACCAATGACTGGGACGAACAGCCCTGCTAGCCGCGGAAGTATTCCGCCCGCTTGGTTTTGAGGAACGTGACCGACCGCGCCAGCTCGTCGAGACCGTTCATTCCATCTTCGACCGAGATCCATCCCGAGAAGCCGGCGTCGGCGAGGATGCGGAAGATCGCGTCGTAGTCGTTCAGGCCCTGCCCGGTCTCACCATGCCGCAGCTTGTCGGGATAGCCGACCGTCCCATCGGCCGCACGGATCTCGTCGAGTGTCGTGCCGGGCACGAGATACCGATCCGACGCGTGCATCGTGACGACGCGATGCTTGATCTTTTCGAGAAAGCGAATGGGATCGAATCCGCCAACGACGGCGTTCGACGGATCGTACTGCACGCCGAACGACGGATGATCGATGCGCTCGAGGATCTCGAGGAACACGTCCTCGGGCTGCGCGAACTCGGGGTACAGCCACTCGCCAACTTTGTAGTGATTCTCGAGACACAAGATCACGCCGCGCCTTTCCGCATACTCGAGCGAGCGCGTGATGCAGGCCACCGACCACTCGATTCCCTGACCGCGCGACACCTCCGGCCGCCGCTGCCCGGTAAGCGTGCGGCAATATCGCGTGCCGAGTCTGACCGACAGATCGACAGCGGCGCGTTGACGTGCGATCTGCCGCTCGCGCTCGGCGGGGTCGGGATGGGTGAAATCCGGCGAGAAGCACAACATCGAGCTTCTCTGCCCTGTCTGTGCCATCGCCTCGAGTACCGGATCCACGTCTTTCGGATCCGGACTCCGGAAGAACTCGTCGTAATGCTCGACACCCTCGCCGCCGAGATGGGCCGCGTCGCGAATCCACTGCACGTAGTCGCGCCGGCCGGCGACGAGGTCATCGAAGTAGCACTTGGGGAAAACGGAAATCAGAGGACGCATGGGGCTCGACGGAATCACCAATTCGGCGGTGCGCCGACCGGATACTGCTCGAGGTCCATGACGCTGCCGGTGACGCACGCGCTTTCGTCGGACGCGAAGTACGCGGCCGCGTAGGCGATGTCCTGCGGCTCGAGGAGGCGGCCGAATGGCCGCGTCGCGACGGCATCCGCGAGCCAGCCCTCCCCCTTGCCTTCGGCGAGTTTGATCCGGTGCTCGCCTTCGGTCAGCGTCCAGCCCACGTTCAGTTGATTGACCCGGATGCGGTGTTGATTGAGCGACGACGCCGCATTTCTGGTCAGCGTCATCAATCCGCCCTTCGAGACCGAATACGGGCACAGTTTCGGCTCGCCGATGTAGGCGTTCACCGATCCGATGTTGACGACGCTGCCACCGCCGCGTGTCTTGAAATGCGGGATGGCTGCCTGCATCAGGATGAACGGCGCGCGAAGATTGACGGCGAGGATGCGATCCCACAGCGCGAGCGGCACAGACTCGACCGTCCCGCGCGTGATATCCGCTGCGTTGTTCACGAGAACGTCGAGACCGCCAAACTCGCGCACGGCAAAGCTGACGATCTGGTGACAGTCGTCAGCCTCGACCAGGTTTGCTGCGACGAAGGCCGCCCGTCCACCCGTCGCCCGGATCGCGGCGACGACCGCGGCGCCCTGCACCGTATTCGTGCCATGCACGACGACCGCCGCGCCGAGCCGTGCGAAGTGCTGCGCGATGCCCTTGCCGATACCCGACGTCGAGCCCGTGACGATCGCGATGCGGCCTGTCAGTGACGGCACGTCAGTCGGTCTTTCCTGGAATCAGGACGCTCTTGATCACGCGTCCTTCGTGCATGCCGTCGAACGCATCCTTCCAGTGATCGAGTCCCGTCCGAAGGCCGACCAGCAGGTCGGCGCGCGTCAGGCCGCTCGCCATCAGGTGCAGCACGCGCTCCCACACCGGCCAGTTGTGGCTGAACGATCCCTGCACCTGCACGTTCTTCTGCACGAGCGGATTCAGGTTTACCGCCATCTGCTCCGGCGACCAGCCGACTTTGACGACGGCGCCCGACGGCCGCACGACTGAGAGCGCTGCGTCGAACGTCCGGCTCGATCCCGATGCATCGCAGACGACATCTGCGCCCAGCGGATCCAGACTTCGAACGACCTCGTCGAGCGACTCATGCTGCGCGTTGACGACGTGGGTTGCGCCGAGTGCACGCGCGGTCTCGAGACGGGCGGCGTCCGCGTCGAGACCGACCACGACAAGTGGATGCGCGCCAGAGAGCGCCGCCATCCGGGCGCACAGAAGGCCAATCGGACCCGGCCCCAGCACGACAACCATGTCACCAGGGCGAATCGTGACGTTCATACACATCGCGTTATACGCGACGGCATGCGGCTCAGTCAGACACGCGAGGTCGAACGCCAGCGATGCCGGCACGTGGTGCAGACAGCGCGCCGGCACCCGGACATAGTCGGCCATCGCGCCGTCAACGCCGTAGCCGAATCCCTTGCGGGACGGGCAGAGATTGTACCGGCCGCTCCGGCACATCGTGCACGCTCCACAGATAACGGCTGCCGTTTCGCTGACGACCCGGTCGCCCTCGCGGAAGCCGCGGACGGCGCGGCCCGCACGCGCGATCGTGCCGCCGAACTCGTGGCCGAGCGTCACAGGCACGTTGACCGGCCAGGAATGAGTGCCATGCGCCTGGTGCACGTCGGAGCCACAGACCGACACCGCCCCCACCGCAAGCAGGACGTCGTCGTCCCCAATGTCCGGAACGGGCACCTCGCGAAGGGCGACGGCGTGTGGCTTGATGTCGAACTGAACGACGGCAGGCTGGGAGGGCATGAGACTCTTCGGGCTGCGGACTGCAGACTGCGGTCTACGGTCTACGGTCTACGAACGACGGCCGATGAACTACGGACTACGGACTATGAACTCCGAACTACGATGTACGAACTATATCGCTCCAGTGGGCCGGGCGGGTGAACGGCGTCTCGCGTATCGCACGGCAGATCTCGCGAAGGGTGGCCTCGAGATCGTTGTCGGCGCGCTTGAACTCATCCGCGTCGATCACGAGTGGTGCCCCGAGCACGACCAGCGGCGCACCGTGGCGCGGGCAGTCGACCGCCTGACGCAGCGACAGCCCGCCCACCGCCTGCACCGGAATGGACACGGCGCGGACGATCTCGTCGAGCTCGTCGAGGGGACTGAGTCCCTTGACCAGCCGCCGCTCGTCGAAACCGATGTGATGGATGACGACGTCCACGCCGAGACGCTGGAGCCAGCGGGCGTTGGCCACTCGATCGTCAGCGGCGAGGTTGTCGCCCATCACCCCGATGTTGAAGTCGCGTCCGGCGTCCACGACACGCCGGATCGTGGCTTCGTGCGCGCGCCCCATGACCACCACGAAGCTGGCACCCGCACGCGCCATCATCTCTGCTTCGAGATAGCCGCCGTCCATTGTCTTGAGATCGGCGACGATCGGCACCTCGGGGAAGCGAATTCTGAGAGTTTCAACCGCACGCAATCCGTGCGCGAGAAGGAGCGGCGTTCCCGCTTCGAGCCAGTCGACTCCCGCAGCCACGGCGACATCCGCCATTTCGATCGCCTCGGCGAGTGAGGTCAGATCGAGTGAGATCTGGACGATGGGCTTGTCGAGCGTCAGTCGAGTGGTCATGGGACGCGCCGGAAGCTATACGCCCGCCGACAGCTTCTCCACCTTGTACCCGCCAGTCGCGCGGTCGCTCAAATACATGGCTGCGAATGCCAGCGCGATGCCGATCGGAAGAATGGACCAGATCGGCAGCACGGCGCGCGCGCCGTGCATGTCATTGATCCAGCCCATGACGGGACCGGAAATCGCCGTGGCAAAGCTGCCGCTGCCGCCGACGATCGCGAGTCCGAGCGCTCCGGCTCTCGGGTACCGTTCCGACGTGATGCCGAGCATCGTCGGCCACCAGAAGGCGGTGCCGATAGCGAGCAGCGCGACGGCGGCAAACGCTCCCATGGGCGTTGTCACGTGCCCGAACAGGTAAAGGCCGAGCGCCGCTGGAATCGCCGTGACGGCCATCAGCGCGATCGGCGAGACACGATGCGCGATGCCGCCGCCGAATTGCCGCAGCAGATACATGATGCCGTTCACCCAGACGAGCACGAGAATGCCCGCGCGCGCTTCGCTGTGCATCACGTCGTTGAAGATATTCGCGTACCACTGCCCGGGACCGAGCTCGGTCGCGGCAGTCAACCACATACACAGCCAGATGAAGAGAAATCCCGGACGCAGCACTTCCTTGAACATATCGCCGAACGACACGCCGGCTGCCTGGCGTTCCGTTTCCGGAAACGTCTGCCCGAGGAACATGACCGTGTAGATGACAGATGGGATCAGCATCAGGAGCATCTTGGCCTGCCAGCCGAGGCCGATCTGGCTGAACAGAAAGCAGAGCACGCCGCCGATCACGATCCCGCCAGGGAACCAGGCATGCAGCGCGGTCAGCTTCTTGACCTTCTGATCGGAATACACCGTCGCGATGAGCGGGTTGATGGCCGCTTCGACGAGGCCGTTCGCGATGCCGATGATGACGGTCGCCAGGAACAGCACTTCGAAATTCGGCGCAAACAGTGTGAGCACGGTGCCGCCGATATGCCCGGCCGCGGCGAGCCGCATGATCGTGCCCATCCCCAGGACGTCGCAGAGCGGACCGCCGATGAAGATCGACAGGCCAAAGCCCCAGAACGCCGCTCCGGCAATCCAGCCGACATTCGTCTTGTTCAGCGCGAAAATCGATTCGAAATCGCCCATGATGTCGCCGCGGATGGCGAAGGACATCGCGGTAGCGATGAGTGCGATACAACTTGCCGTGAACAGCCGTTGCTTGTTCATGCGCGAGTCACTCCGGGGAAGGGTGCCGGCAGGCACCGGGCACTGGTCCGACCAGCGATGCGCTGCGGACTATAGGTCAGGACATCGCGCGGTGGGAAGCGAAAGGTTGTCGACCGGCCTCGCCGGGCGGTCACACAGCTTCGTGCGCGCCGCGGGCGCGCGCGAGAATGAGCGTGATGTCGTCGAACTGCGTGCCGCCGGCAAAGACCGTCACATCGTCCAGCACTCGTTCGAGCTGCGCGTGTGCGGACGGCCATGGCTCCTGGAGGAGCTGGACGAGCCGCTCTTCGCCGAATTCCTCGCCCATCGCCCGTTGAGCGTCCGTGACGCCGTCAGACCAGATCGCCAGCCTGTCACCTGGCCAGAGCGTTGTCTCGGCGGCAGTGCCCGCCCATTCCTCGAACAGTCCGATGACCGGTCCGGTCGGCGCGAGACGCTCCAGACGTCCCTTCGCCCGCAGGATGAGCGGCGGCAGATGACCGCAATTCGCGTAGCGCAACCGGCGGGACTGCTCGTGATAGATGGCGATGAACAGCGTCGCGTAGTGATTTGTCGCCGTCGAATCATAGAACGTGCGGCTGACGTTGGTGACGACTTGCGCCAGGTCGCTCGGGCTCTGCGCGAACTGTCCGCGAAGGTTGGCCTGCAGGCTTGCCATGAGCAGAGCGGCCGACATCCCCTTGCCCGAGATGTCAGCCAGGACGATTCCGAGCTCGCTGGACCCGAGCTTCAGGAAATCGTAGAAGTCGCCTCCGACCTGGCGGGCCTGGACGCAGCGCGCCGCATAGTCGAGCGACGCGACAACCGGCGTCCGCTGCGGCAGCAGCTTCGCCTGCACGTCCTTGGCGATCGCAAGCTCACGTTCCTGGCGCCGCTCGGTGTCGAGCCGAACGGCCATGGCTTCGGCGAGGCGGATGCTCTCGAGCGCAAGGCCCGCCTGCGCGGCGACGCCGCCGAGCAGTGCGCGATCTTCCCCTGAGTATGGCTCGTCCGCCAGGCGTGGCCCGAGCACCACCACGCCTTCGAGCGTGCCCGAGCGTCCCGCGATCGGCACGACCACTTCAGGCAGCAGCGGCAGCAGCGCGGGCCAGACGCGGCCCGTACGCATCTCTGTCGGATTCACGACGATGGGCGCGCCGCGGGCGGTCAGATCTGAAATGCCCGGCGCATCGAGCGGCAGCACGTTTGGCAGATTCGGGCTCGACTGCCCGTGCGCGACGAGACGACGTGCGCTTTCGTCGAGGAGGTACACGAGCAGCACGCGGGGATGCAGGGCTTCGCGGATCGTCCGCTCGAGTGTCGCCGCGAGCGCATCACGGTCGGTGGCCATGCGGCTCTCAGTCGCCAGCTGTTCGAGCAGCCGTTTGGCGTCGTACGCCCCACGAAAGAAGGCGCGGTCGATCCGGTCACCCGTGCGGCGCCACGCGCGCTGGCCGGCAAAGGCCAGCATGCCGCCGAACACCGAACCGGCGACCAGCGTCGCGCTCGACGACGCGCCAGCTTCTCCGAACACTTGCGACAACAGCTGCGCAAACACAATCGTCGTCACCGTGCCCAGAAAGATCGCTACGGTGACGGCGCCGCGCCGCACGAGCAGATAGCGCGCGCTGCGCCGTAAGAGCACCGGCAGTTCCATGACGCGATGCTTGACGACCGCGTACGCCACCGACAGCGGAATGAAGCTCAGTGCGAGAACAGAGACGGCCCAGAGGACGAACGGTACGCGCCCTCCCGGATCCCGTCCGCCGTGGAATGCGCCGTAGGTGATCAACGCGGAGAGCGGCGCCAGCCCAAGGAGCGTGCCTGCCAGGATGACGCGCGTCTTCCGCCGCGCTTCGGGTGGACCGAAGGCGTTCGTGACGAGTGAGACGAGCGCCAACAAAATCCCGGCGAGTGTGTAGACAAGAAGGGTGACGCCGACGGCTCGCGACGGCACATGCTCGTTAATCCACGCAATCGGGGTACTCGTTCCAGCGGCGACGCACGCCAACGCCACCACCAGACCGAGAATGCCAGGCACCACGCCGAGCGCGTACTTCAGCCACGGCACCCATCGATCGATGGCCGACTGCTGCGGAAACACCGCAAAGAAGAAGTAGAACGAGGCCGGCATCAATGCAGAGAGCAACACCCACAATCCGACCATGAATGGACGCAGCGCGGGGTGCATCACCGACTCGAGCGGCAACAACGGCGCGCCCGCGATCAGTCCGCCGAACGCGAGCGCCATCGCCCAGGCGTTCCGGTCGTCAGGCCGCTGAAGCAGCACCACAGCGGCGACGACGAAGAACGCCACCGGGTAGAACGTCAGGATGGCATCGAGCGTCAGGAGCGACGCGGAGTTGCCGACGCGAGCCGCAAGCACGGCCCGCCGCGCTTCGAGCACGAGACGCTCGGTGCGTGTGGCCCCGTCGTGCACGACGGTAACAGCGACCGGCGTTCCTGGTGATGATCCGCCAAACGTATCGAGGACCTGCCCCAGTCCGCTGATCGGCTGGCCGTCGAGCGCGACGACATGGTCGCCGCGAACGAGGCCCGCGCGGGCACCAATACTCTGCGGCCGGACGACCGTGACGATCAGCTGGTGCTGGTCCACGTCATAGCGGTAGTCGAACGGCGTGACGGGCGCGTCGTTCTGCGCGCGGATGTAGTACATCCACACACCGCTGTAGACAGCCAACGCAGCAACGAACAGGATGGCTAGCGGCCGGCGCGACCGGCCCAGCGGAGGCACACGCGGAGTCTACCAGCCTCTGCCCATCAGTCATCAGTCTTCGGTCTGCGGTCTCCTGTCTTCGGTCAGCAGAGAACGTAGAATGAGGGCCGCACACTGACAGTCCCTAGTTCGTAGTCCGTAGTTCGTAGTTCGTAGTTCGCAGACTTGTAGACCGACGATCAAAGACCGAAAACCGTAGACTGAAGACCGTTAGACCGTAGACCGATATGTCTGAGCCGACCTCCCCGAAACCGCGCACGCGTGCCCCGCGCGCTCGAAGAACCACCCAGCCCGAAGCCCCTTCCGCCGCGGCCGAGGCGTCGGACCTTCCCGACCGGCTTGCTCGCCGGGTCATCGTCGAACAGGTCCAGCCCGCCATCGATGGTGGACGCTTCCCCATCAAGCGCACGCCGGGTGAACCGGTAGACGTCACGGCGGTGATCCATGTCGACGGGCATGATGTGCTTGCGGCGGTCATCCGGTTCAGGTCGACGCCTGCCGGCGCGAGCCCCGAGGACACCTGGGAAGAGGTCGACCTGAAGCCGCTCGGCAACGACGCGTGGGCAGGCACGTTCCACGCTGGTTCTGAGCTGGGCACCTCCCACTACGTCGTCGAAGCATGGGTCGATACCTTCGCGAGCTGGAGAAAGGGGCTGGCGGCCAAAGTGGACGCCGGTCAGGACGTCTCGAGCGAGTTGCTCGAAGGCGCCCAGCTGCTGCGAGACGCTGCGGGGCGATCCGCGGAGCGCGACTGGCTGCTCGAGTGCGCCGAGCGTATCGGCGGATCGCTGCCGCAGGCGGATCGCGTGCATGACGCTCTCGATCCTCGCCTCGCCTCAGTGGCCTCCGCGGCGGCGGATCGATCACGGGCCACACGGTCGGAGCCCGTGCTGACCGTCACGATCGACCGGGAGCGCGCGCGTGTCGGCGCGTGGTACGAGATGTTCCCGCGATCCGCCGGCACCGAGCCGGGGCGCGGCGCGACGTTTCGCGAAGCCGAAGGACGCCTCGCCGATATCGCGCGGATGGGATTCGATGTGTTGTATCTGCCGCCCATCCATCCGATCGGGCATACGTTCCGGAAGGGCAAGAACAACACGCTGGTCGCTGCCGCCGACGATGTGGGCAGTCCGTGGGCGATCGGATCGGAGGCTGGCGGCCACATGAGCGTGGAACCGGCGCTGGGAACACTCGAAGACTTCGATCACTTCTTCGCGGCCGCACGCGACCACAACCTCGAGGTTGCACTCGACCTCGCGTATCAGTGCTCACCGGATCATCCGTACGTCCGCGAGCATCCGGAGTGGTTCCGGCATCGGCCGGACGGCACGATCAAATACGCGGAGAACCCGCCCAAAAAGTATCAGGACATCTATCCGTTCGACTTCGAGTGCGCCGCATGGCGCAGCCTGTGGCATGAACTGAAGCGGGTCATCGAGTTCTGGTGCGCGCGCGGCGTCCGCATCTATCGCGTGGACAACCCGCACACCAAGGCGTTCCGCTTCTGGGAATGGGCGATCGACGACGTCCGCCGGCAGTATCCGGACGTCATCTTCCTCGCCGAAGCGTTCACGCGTCCGAACATCATGCGGTATCTCGCCAAGATCGGCTTCGACCAGTCGTACTCGTACTTCACGTGGAGGAACGGGCGCGACGAGCTCCGCGAGTACTTCACCGAGCTGAGCCAGACCGAGTCGCGTGAGTACATGCGGCCGAATCTGTTTGCGAATACGCCCGACATCCTGCACGAGTTCCTGCAGCACGGCGGTCCCGGCGCATTCCGGATCCGCGTGACGCTCGCTGCCACGCTCGGCGCCACCTACGGCATCTACAGCGGCTTCGAGCTGTGCGAGAACGTGCCGGTCAGGCCGGGCAGTGAGGAATATCTCGACTCCGAGAAGTATCAGATCCGCGTGCGCAACTGGGACGCGCAAGGCAACATCAAGCCGCTCATCACCCGGCTGAACGAGATTCGACGCGCGCATCCCGCGCTGCACAACGATCGATCGCTCCGCTTCTTTCAGACGGACTCACCCCACCTCATTTGCTACGCAAAGAGCACGCGCGATTGGAAGGATGTCGTGCTCGTCGTGGTCAGCCTCGATCCGCACCACGTGCAGCAAGGCTTCGTACAGGCGCCGTCGTGGGAGCT
>Ga0070674_100002005_pt1 | contig 11145 bp, 10 predicted proteins | sample KBSM33metaG_FD_65344 | JGI IMG/M metagenome (GOLD analysis project Ga0070674, IMG submission 65344) | Miscanthus rhizosphere microbial communities from Kellogg Biological Station, Michigan, USA - KBS M3-3 metaG | ecosystem: Host-associated > Plants > Roots > Rhizosphere > Soil ...
GCCCGACGCGGCGGCTTCAGCGTTTGCGATCCGCGTGATCGCCGCGAGCACGCGCGTCCGCACATCTTCATTGAACGTGCGCACGTTCAGCTTTATGACGGCCTCGTCAGGAATGACGTTTTCTTTGTCTCCGGCTTGCAGCGATCCCACCGTCACGACGGCGGCATCTGCCGGGGCAATCTCGCGTGACACGATGGTCTGCAATCGCAGCACTGTTGCGGCAGCCATGACAACCGGGTCGACACTGGCCTGGGGCATCGATCCGTGAGCCCCTCGCCCGAACATCCGGATCTGCAGGCTGTCGGCGGCGGACGTGATCACGCCCACACGACTGCCGACCGAGCCGGCCGGTCCGACCATCACATGCTGGCCGAGAACGACGTCAGGTTTAGGAAACCGGGTGAGCAGTCCTGCGTCGACCATCGCCTGGGCCCCAGTCCCTGTTTCCTCCGCCGGCTGGAACACCAGCATCAGCGTCCCCTTCCAGGCGTCTCGCGTGTCGGCCAAGAAAGTCGCCGCGCCAATTAGCCATGTCACGTGCATGTCGTGACCGCAGGCATGCATGACCGGAACGGTCTTGCCTGTGCTGTCGGTTGCGGTCTGTGTGCTGGCATACGGCAAGCCGGTCTGTTCGCGAACGGGTAAGGCGTCCATGTCCGCGCGGAGCATTACGGTGGGCCCTTCACCATTGCGCATTAGCCCTACCACGCCAGTCTGGCCGACGCCGTCGGTCACCTCGTATCCTGCGGCTCGCAAGCGATCTGCGGCGATACGCGCGGTGCGCGTCTCCTGCATGGAGAGCTCCGGGTGCGCATGGATGTCGGTGTAAACACGCTCGAGCTCCGGCAGCAGATTCTGGATACGCGATTCGAGTTCAGCCGCCGGCATCGACATGAGATGGTTCCTCCTGAATCACTCGCCCAAGTATCCTCCGGGGAGTGCGTTCGTCCACGGAAACGAATTGCCGCGCGCTCAATGTTCACTGCTGCGCTGTGTATGGCAGATTCGGCTGGCAGAGTGGAGTCTCGCCGTTCGTTCCACGCGTGATACCGTCCTGAGAGTGGCGACGGAACGCGAGACGATGCTGGCAGGCGAGATGTACGACCCTCTCGATCCCGAGCTCGTTGCGGCTCGCGGCCGCGCTCGTGATCTCTGCCAGCACCTCAACACCACAAGCGAGGCGGACGATGCGTGCTCGACGTTTGCCGGATCCGAATTGGCGACTTCACGCTCTTCGGGCCGGCGGTGCAGATCCACACGCCACTGCATCCGTTCAATGGGGAGCCATGCCGCCGAAGAGATCATGACCGGTTACCAATGCGTCCGGAATTCACATGGGCAATTCAGTGGGGCGCCGCCCGACATCAAGGCCGCGGCGCCCGGCGCCGCTGGCCTCGTGGTAAAACTACGGCCATGACGAAACTGCGCATTGCTAGTGTCGCGGGGATGCTCCTGTCGTTGATCGTGCCAGGGTACGCCGCGGCGCAAGCGTCGATTCGTGACGGCGCCTTGCAGGACTGGACGCAGCTGAAAGACACGATGATGAAGATTTCGGAGGCGATGCCGGAGGACAAGTTTGGCTACAAGGCCACGCCTCCCGAGCGAACCTGGGCCGAGCAGATCCTTCACGTCGCAGAAGCGAACGTCAATCAGATCGGGCGGCTCGGGCCGAAGGCAATGCCGCCGGTCGTCAACATGAAGGCTACGTCGCGGACAGAGATCCTCAAGGCGCTCGCCGACTCCTTCGACTACGGCACCGCGGCGCTCAACGAGCAGACCGACCGCACGATGGTCGAGGCGGCGACCAGCACGCGATTCGATCGCTTCATGGGGCCATCGGTCAAGGCCCGCGTCGTCTACTACGTCATCGGCCACACCTGGGACATCTACGGTCAGATGGTCGTGTACCTCCGTCTCAACGGCATCACTCCGCCGGCCAGCCAGCGGTTCTGACATCCTTCCTCCCGCGACGCTTCGGGTTCCGGCTGGCTCTCAGTAGGGCTTCCTGTCTTAGCTCGCGTTCGAGAGAAACGTACGAGAGTTCGAGGCCGCTCAGCGTTCCGATATGTCGTACAGATAGCGGTACCCCCTCAGGTAGATGTGCCCGTCAACGAGTGCTGCCGACGAATCGAAGCCATCGTCGAGCGTGTTCCTCGCCAGCACTTCGAGCGTGGACCCGTGGCGGAGTACCACGGTAGTGCCGTCACGTCCGGTGATGTACACACGGCCCTGCGCAGCCACTGGTGAAGAGTACACCTCGGGAATCCCGTCGATCCGCTGCGCCTGGTAGTGCGGCCGGCCCGAGGTCGCGTCGAAGGCCGACAGGATACCGGCGTTGTTCTTGAGGAAATACAGCACGCCGTCGTAGAGCAGTGGCGAAGGCACGTAGGGGGTGTCGCGGTCGAGAGTCCATGCGACGGCCTTCCCGCCGCTGATATCGCCCCTGGCGTCGGCCAGCCGGATCGCGCTGAGGCGGTTGCCCTTGAACCCACTCATGGCGAACACCATTCCACCCTCGGCGACCGGCGATGGAATGGGATTCATCGTGAGGCCGTCGCTCTCCCAGACGATATCGCCGGTCTCGAGGTCGTAGCTCCGCAGCCGCTTCTCCGCGGCCGTGACAACCTGCGCCCGCCTCTCATGCGTCACGACGAGCGGAGTCGCCCATGAGTCCACCTCGTCGCGGGATCGGCGCCACAGCTCCGCCCCGGTCCGGGCATCGAGCGTCACGATGAACGACTCTCCCCGATGATCCCAGACGACGACCAGGCGATCGCCGTACAGCGCGGGAGTACTCCCCGACTCGCCGACCTCCGCGAACATCTGTTTGTCACCGAAGTGTTTCTGCCAGAGCGGGGAGCCGTTCATGTCGTACGCATACAGCCCGCTCGATTCGAAGAACGCAAAGACGCGAGTGCCGTCGGTGATTGCCGAGCTCGACGCCCACGTCCCATCCTTCATCGATGGTGCCCGCGGACGCTCCTCTCGGGCAGTCCGCTCCCACAGGACGCGGCCGGTCCGTCGATCGATGGCGAGGACGGTGTAGCGATGCACATCGCGCGGCTGGATTGCCGAGCGCGACTGGTGAGACCCAGGTCCCACGACGCCAACCGGCACCGCGGAGAGCAGAAACAGGTGATCGCCCCACACGACGGGCGACGAGGAGCCACGCCCGGGGATTTCCACCTTCCACCGGACGTTCTTCGTTTCGCTCCACTCGACGGGGGGAGTGGCGTGGCGCGAGACGCCTGTGGCGTGGGGTCCTCGCCACTGCGGCCAGAACCTCTCGCCCGCACCATCGGAAGCGACTGTTGCTGCCAACAGCCCCGCTGCGATTATCGGCGCGACGAGCGAGACTTTCGAGCGAGCGTCACTCATGAGGCATCGCAGCATCGCGCACCATATCTCAGGTGTCGTGCGCCAGCAATGTCAACCCGCGCTTCCCGACCGGGCGTGAGCCAAACGGTGACAGGAAGGACGACGCCACTCCACCGCTGCGAATTCCCTTTCGAGAATGCCGTGTCACCGCGGCGGAGTCTGTGGGGGTGTCTTGGCCGCCGGTGGCCGAGGAATGGGCAACGTCGCGAGCTTCGCGCGGTACTCCGGGTAGAGCGTTTCGGCGCCGCCGCGTGCGGCCTCGGCCGGCACGCCGTCGGTCACCGTGAACTCGGTCAGATACTTGTTATCGCCGGGCAGAACGTGCGGAATGACTCCCCGCGGCCGCGCGATTTCTTCGACAGTCTCGCAGACGAAGACGCCCGTGCTGCCCGCCGGGTTGAGCACCATCTCACGGCTCCGCACGTACGGCTCACTCAGGTAGACGGGATCGTAGACGGTCGTGACCACGGACAGGTAGTTGCCGTGCCGCGTAAACCGTTCGACGACCGTCGCTCTGTCGCTGCGCGGCACGCCATTGCGGCGCAGCCACGACGTCTTCAAATGCGTCGTGGTGACGATGAGGGCGCCACCCTCCCAGCGACCGGTGGAGAACCCCTCCCACGTGTGCGGCGCCTCATCGTCGGGATGCGGGCGGCCGTCCATCCAGATAGTCCGTTCGGGCGCCATGTACTGCAGTCGCGTCCGCCAGGCCACGATGTCATGCGTGACTGGATCGACCTCTTTCCACATGTCGAACGACCAGGTGCTGTTCGACTGGTAGTCGGCAGGATAGTCCTGGCACTGATGCTCCGGCACAGACATGATGCCCGCATCCCATGTCTCGCCAGCGCGGCGGCCCGCAGCTGTGATGGGCAGGCCAGTGAAGTCGCCGATGGCCGGACCGTCGATCCGTTCCATGACGTCTTCGAAGTTTGGGTTCGACCAAAAGCCGGCGAGGTCGACCTGTGCGCGCGCCGTCGCCGGGATGCCCGCGAGGATGACGCCCGCCCAGAGCACGCTGAGGATCTTCAGTCTCGCCATGTCCTTCACCTCGCGCTGCACGGCGTCGGCTCCCACTTGGAGCCGTCCGCTTCTTTCTTGAAGTCGGAGCTGCTGATGTAGGTACCCGCTCCACCAAGGTTCTCCATGTCATCGACGATGCTCACGACCGTGAACCAGATGTCGGCGTTCTGCTCCGTGCGAAGATCGAAATACTCAGTCAACACGGCGTTCGTGCCATACGGCACGCCGTTCTTACGCAGGTAACCGGGACGGAGCTGCGTCGTCACGACTTTGAGCGATCGTGACAGCTGCGGCGCGCCGCCGAACGGGTTGCCTGGCCCGCCGCCTGGTCCACCCGGCCCTGCTCCCGGCGGCGGTCCTCCTGGTCCAGCGCCGCCCGGAGGCGGACCTCCCGGAGGCGCGCCACCAGGACCGCCACCACCGGGCCGTGCGCCGCCGGGGCGTCCGAAACCTCCACGCGCGATCGTCGGGGCGACGAGCTCCCACTCAGCCACCGAGTATCCCTGCCACGATGGTTGCGCTCCAGCAGGCAGACGTCCACCGAAGTGCAGCAGCCGCGTCTGCTGGCCGGTGTCGTATTCGATCTTCAGCGTCGCGTCGTCTTCCCAACTGATGCGCGCACGGCCCGGCAGCCGCATCAACGCCGGGGCACCGTACCCCTTGCACTGCAGGCCGGCCGCTTCATCGGCCGCCGGATCCCATGCCATCGCCGCCGTGCGAGCGGCGGCCGTCATCGGCAGGCCATCGAAGTCCATTCCCTTGCGCGGCGTCATCATGCGATACCGCCACTCTTCGGTCACAACCGAGACCCACGTGCCGGTCAGGTCGACTGGCGCCATCTGCCGCGGCGTCACACCGCGGCCGCCGCGCCCACCGCCGCCTGGCGGCGGACCCTGCGGCGCTCCAGGCGGGGGACCACCCTGTCCCCACACCACCGCGGACAGACCCACCGCAAGCGCCACGGCGCCGACAGCCCGAATCAGATCGCGCGACAGAGTCTTCATCGCCTCTGACCTCCCGCGGGACGTGTCGCGGCGCCGGCCGTCTGGCTCAAGCTCCGGTAGACCGCCTCGACGAAGCGGTCCGGTGTCCACGGTCCCTCGGTCCCGCCGTAGCGGCCGTCGTAGTCGAGCGTCGGACGCTCGGCTTGCACCTGTTCGAGCGTCATCTTCCGCGCGATCAGCGCACGAACGCGATCGCGGACGATCGTCACCGTGTCGCGGTACTCGGACACGTCGGCTTCGTCAGCCAGGCGGCCGCGGCCCGGAATGACGTAAGTGCCACCTTCCTGTTTCAAGGCCGGAATCGTGATCTCGAGCAGTTCGTTGAGCGCTGCGACGACGCCGTCCACGGATCCGCCATGCTCGATGTCGATGAAGGGATAGAGACTGGTGTTGAAGATCTCACCAACGCTCACCACGTCGGAGCGTCGGAAGAACACGAGCGAATCACCGTCGCTGTGCGCCGCGGCCACGTGACGGAGCTCGATCCCCTCGTCGTTGAAATAGAGCGAACGAGTCGGATAGATGTCGTAGGTGGTCGTCGGCAGCGCACAGTCCGGCGCCTTCTCCGTAATCATGCGGTCCATCACCGCCTGACGCGCGATGATGGCGGCGCCAACCGTCGCGCCACCGCCAGCGCCCAACGTGGACGTCAGCCGCCGCCCGGCGCGCGCGACGGCCTCGTTGCCACCGGTGTGATCAGCATCACCGGTCGAGTTGATGATCATCTGCAGTGGAGCCGGCGTCAGTTGCCGAAGGGCGACGATCACCGCATTGGCCATGTCGGCGCGGCCGCTGTCGACGATCAGGACGCCGTCGCTGCCAACCTGAACGGCGATGTTCGCACCCGCGCCGCTCAGCATGTAGACACTGCCTTGCACGCGTCGCAGACGCAGTCCGCCGGGCAACGTCGACGGAACTGATGAGGCACCGCTGGCAATCGGTACTTGAGGAGGCCCACCCGCGGGTGCCCCCTGCGGCACGCCGCACGGCACAAGGGTGGCCGGAGGTGGTCCCTGCGCGCCGACCACGCGTGTCATCCCGATCGCCGTCGCGGCACCGACGCCGACGACGCACACAATGAGATGCGCTAACTGGCGCATGGTGATGTCCTAATGGCTCTCAGTTCGTGGCGAAACAGTACAACCGGCCGCTGCCACCCGTCGCGACCAGCGACTCCTGACTGCAGCCTCGGCTCGGGTGGGACGAGTTCCAGGACGGAACGATATTGCCCTTGTCGCAGTGCCCCAGACGAGCCGACGGGACGCCAGGCGGAATCGGATCGGGCACCACACCATCAGGCACACCTCCATCCGCGGCACTCGTCCAATTGCTGCACGTAGAGTCCCGCGTGTTATCGGTATACGCGCGCCCGTCGAGCGTCGACCCGGTGAGGATGTCGTGCTCGTTGCCAGGAAAGCCACTGGGAACCGGCTGTCCTTTTTCGTCAACTGAGTTTGCGGCACCGATGAAATTGCCAATGCGCGCCTGTTCCAAGGAGTCGCCATGCAGTTCAGCGACGCTGCGGGCAATGACCTGTCCGCGGTGGTTGTACCAAGGTCCATTGCCGATGCGATCGCGCGCGTTGATGGCATTGGGACCCTGCGTGCTGAGATAGGCATGCCACGTCGCGTTGCCGCGGCCGACCGCGGCCGCCAGCGACTGACAATGCGCGTCGGCCCCGGCGAGACCTCCTAGGTTGCCGCCCCGTCCGATTCCGACGCTGGTCACGAAGAATGACATCGGAGGCGGTGCGCCACCACGCCCCGGCCCCCGGCCCCCGGCGGGCGGACCACCCGGTCCGCCTTGGCGGGCTGGCGGCACCGGCGGGTTCGCCGGTTGTTGCCCAAGGAGCGGGCCGCCAACAAGAAGCAACGTGCACGCGACTGCCGCACTCCAGTGTTTGTTCATCTGCTACTCATCTCAGACGCCGATGCACGGCGTTGGCGGGGTGATCGGCGGCGGGGCGCCACGGCCGGGCCCTCCAGGCCCTGCGCCAGGAGGCGGGCCGCCACGGCCTCCGGCTCCCGGCATCGGTGGCGCGCCGGGGCCGACCGGAATCAGCGGCGCGTCGAGCCATTCGGTAATCTTCCCGTTCTTGACGCGAAACATGATCGCCACGGGAATGGCCATGCCGGTAAGCCCTCCCGCCCCGCGCCCTCGTGGCGGGTTGCCTGGAAAATAGTCGATACGCTTGGCCAGGACGACGGTGCCAGTGTCGCCGCCGACAACGAACACCTCCTCCAGATCCATGCCGCACCAGAAATTCATCACGCCCCTGGCGATCCGCTCGAAGCCGTCGCGGCCATACTGGAGTTCCTCTGACACGTCCGCGCGGAAAACGAGGTTGTCAGCCATGTACGACATCAACTTGTCGATGTCATGCGCCTTCCAGGCCTCGATCCATCCCTGGACAACGGTCACGGCCGCGCGTTCCTGCGGGTTGTAGCTGGCGGGCGGTTTCCCCGTGGCCTGCGCCGCCGACTGATGAGCAGAGCCCGCAACCACGAGCCCGCACAGCACGAGGCGTGACACCACCGTTTTCATTGCGGTGCCTGTGCGGGGGCCGAGACCGGGGTATCCAGCCACTCGGTGATCTTTCTGTTCTTCGCGCGGAAGAAGGCGGCGACCGTCACGGTCCGGCCGGCGAGCGCGGCGCCGGCGGTTGCGCTCATCTTGTCGCTCCGCTTGAGCATGACGGCCGAATCCCATTCGGTCCCCGTCACGTAGATCTCGTCGATCGTCATGCTGTCGACGCGCGGCATGAGCGGAGTAATCAGCGCCACGAACGCTTCGCGGCCGGTCTTCATCGGCGCGGCGGGATCGGCGCGGAACACGCTGTTGTCGGCCATCAGTTCTGCGACGCGCTGCGGGTCCTTCGTCGACCACGCATTCACCCAGGCCTTCACCGCGTCGACTGCCTCGCGCTCCTGTTGATTCCAGATGAACTGGGGCTTGGCGGTCGCCTGTGCCTGCGCCTCGACCGGCAGGCCGGCCACAACGCCGAGCCCTATCACTACTGCGACAATCAGTTTCTGCATCGATGGCTCCCTATCCGAATGTGACGGGATTCGAGGGCAGGTTCGGGCGAGCAGTCGGCGGGCGGAGTCCGAAGGGACCTTCGATGGCATAGCACTCCTGCACGTATGCGCGAGATCGTTGAAGGCGCCTGATTCTGACAGAGAGCAGCGAAACCGGGACTGCCAGAATTGTTAAGAATTGTGGCGATGGATCGCCTGGCACGCTTCCAGCTCGCGCGGCAGTGAAAGCATAGAAGCGCGACTGATCCTGTCCGAGCGTTCCCTCGAACACCACACTCGACGTGGTTGACGCCGTCGTCGCGGTCTCATCTGGTGAGGTCGGCGCATCACTACCCGCTGCGGCGGTGTTCATGCTCGTCGTGGTGACGCAGTCGGTGCCGGACGGCTGTACGAGTCCGATAGCGAGCATCACGGTTGTCGGTACGAAGGCTCCGCCGACCGCTGTCAGCGTAACGTTGAGGCCGGTGAGCAGATTGATCAGGAGCTCGCCGCCGTGTCGATCCAACGGGACGAGGCCAGGAACGAATCATCGTCGAGCTCGTTCCCGCGCGCATCACGAGCCTCCGATCCCGGTGCCGACTATTCCGTCATGCAGTACTGGCTTACGCGTTCCGACAAGGAGGCTGCTGCCAAGTGGGTGCGAGCGCTCATCGTGGAGGTGTTCCAACGCTCATGATTGTGGCGGCACGCGGTCCGGCTACTTCGGTGGTGCCGGACGCGCAAAACGAGCGTTATCGATGGGGACATTGGGCTGCACAGACTCGATCTCGAAAATCGACTTGCCATTCAACCAGCTCACTGTCCATTTGAACGGCATCTTCACACCGGCGACCTCGCGGTAGTCAGCGTAATCGACCCGCGTCACGAGCCGTCCGACCGGCGAGGCCGAAAATCGGACCAGCCGTGTGAGCAACCCGGTCTCCGCATCGAAACAGAGCGTGACGGTGCCACCCTTGGGCGTGGTTGCCTGCACCACGTTGACCTCACGGTTGTCGATTTCAGTCGGAACTCCCACGCGCCAGTTGGTCAGTGCCTGTTTCAGCCCGACCGGAAAGTGCACATGCACCTCGATGGCGAGTCCCTCGAGCTCCTGCCCAGTCACGGGGATAACGGGCAGCGGTCGATCGGTGGGCGGGGCAGCCACCCATCCCGACTGACCGTCGAAGACCCACGCAAGATCACCCGACGCAGTGTGGCTGACAACAGTTCGACGCGCCGGCGCAGCGGCATACAGCTCCATCGGGCTCTTCTCGGCATCGTCGTACCCGAGATATCTGCCCTTGGCGGTAAAGCCTTTCAGCTCCTCGAGGCGTGCAGCGCCACCGAGCGCGGTGATGTACTTGTCGAGGAGCGCGTCGGCCGAGGGCTGGCCGCGCGCCGGTGCGATGGGATCGCCAGGCTCGAACGGGGGCGGGCTGCTGTACAGCAGATCGATGCTTGGCATGACGCTGGGGCGCGATGCGCCGCGATGGCACGTGAAGCACGTGACGACCTGGCGGCCACCAAAGTTGGTCTGATTGATGGTGTCGACCATTTGCATCATGCGGCGAGTCATCTGCTTGCGCGCGTTGTCGTCGGCATACTTCGCCCAGTTTCCGCCGCTTTCGTCGAGATGACAGTCGGTGCAGTTGAGGCCGGTTGACGCGGAAAAAAGTCCCATCGTTCCCATGAACTGGTCGACGGGAATTCCTTTGAGAAGCTGAACGTTCTTGAAGACCTCCTCGGCCATTTGCGGGCGATCGGACGTGCCCTGTGCGACGATGGCTGCACTCGCCAGCCACAGAGCGGCTGTCACCGCCGTCGCCCTCGCGACCGACCTCGCGCCCACGGTCATTGCGTCCTCCCGCGCTTTCCGCCTTACTTCCACGCCGAGTACAGGTGCTTGCCCCGGACTTCCTGTATCAGTTTCGCGCTGTGTTTGTACACGATTACGATACGCACATCGAATGCTGACACAAGTGTGACTCCCCAGAGATTCAAGAGGAATCACGCCCGGTGTCTTTGGAGTGAAAGGGGCGCCAATGCGGAGTCTTGTTTTGTTCGTTGCAGGCGTACTCGTCGGGGCTGCTATTCAGACGGCACGTGCTCAGATACCGCCCGACCAGCCTGCGGTGCGTTTGAACCACGTCGCGATTGCGGTGAAGGACCTTTCCGAGGCGTTGAAGTTCTACCAGGACAAGCTCGGATTCCGTGAGGTGGTTCGCAACCCCAACGGGCAATCGGCTTACGTCCAGATCAGTCGAGACACGTTTCTCGAGGTGCAGCAGGCGAAGGACCCAAGCCTGGTTGGATTGAACCATTGGGGCCTCGAGGCACAGGACATCAAGGGCACAGTCGCCACGTTTCGGCAGCGCGGACTGATGGTGAGCGAACCCGGTGCGCCAAGTGCGTTCACGGGTGGTATTCTCGCCAACATCAACGATCCGGTCTACGGACGTATCGAGCTGACCGAGCAGCCGCCCGATGGCAAGCTGCGCAAGGCGTCGGAAAGCTGGAAGTAATCACGGGTCGGAGGTGTCGCATGAACAAGACAACCTGTGGACGGCTGGCTGCCGCCGTGCTTCTCGTTCTCTCAACCCCGCTTGTCGCGCATCACGGTGCGGCCAGTTTCGATAATGAGAAAACACTCACCATGAAAGGAGCAGTCACGGAATGGCTCTGGGCCAATCCGCACTGCTTCTTGAAGGTCGACGTCAAGGACG
>Ga0070674_100002009_pt1 | contig 11142 bp, 10 predicted proteins | sample KBSM33metaG_FD_65344 | JGI IMG/M metagenome (GOLD analysis project Ga0070674, IMG submission 65344) | Miscanthus rhizosphere microbial communities from Kellogg Biological Station, Michigan, USA - KBS M3-3 metaG | ecosystem: Host-associated > Plants > Roots > Rhizosphere > Soil ...
TCGCACTGGGTGGAGCACATGAACTTCAAGGGCACCACCAACATCCCGCGCGACAAAGTGAAAGGCATCATCGAACAGTTCGGCGGGACGTGGAACGGGTATACCTGGATCGATCAGACCACCTATCTCGAGACGGCCACGAAAGACGCGCTCGATCGGATGCTCTTCATCGAGGCAGAGCGCATGGCCAACGGATTGTTCGCTCCCGAGGATTGCGAGTCCGAACGGACCGTCATCATCTCCGAGTTGCACGGCGGCGACAACGATCCCGAACAACTGCTCGACACGGAAGTCACGGCCGCGGCGTTCAAGGCGCATCCGTACAGACATCCGACGATCGGGTGGCTGGCGGACCTCGAGAGGATGACGCGCGACGACCTGTACGGCCACTATCGCCAGTACTACATCCCGAACAACGCCACGCTCGTGGTCGTGGGTGACGTGGATCCCACGGACGTGATCGCGCGTGTGCGGGCGCAGTTCGGTGCGATCCCCGCCGGACCGGAGCCCGCCCGAATCCGTACCACGGAGCCGGAGCAGCTTGGCGAACGCCGAGTCCGGATCGAGAAGGAAGGCACGACCGCCTATCTGAAGCTCGCGTGGCACGCGCCGGCAGTGTCGGATCCGGACTTCTTCGCCCTGCTGGTCCTCGACGCCGTGCTGACCGGGGCCAAGGGCGTGAACCTCTGGACGTCGTTCCGCAATCCACCACAACGGAGTGCGCGGCTGTATCGATCGCTCGTCGATCGGCGCCTGGCCTCCTCTGTGTTCGGCGCACTGCTGCCGACCGAGCATCCGTTTCTCTACACGGTTTCGGTCACGGCGACTGACGGCGTTCCGCTCGACGTCGTGGAGGAAGCCGCACTGGCCGAGATCGACGCGGTCCGCCGCGGTGGGATTACACCGGCGGAGCTCGAGCGTGCGATCCACCAGCTCCGGGCCAGGCTTGTATTCGAGTCCGATTCGGTTACGAACATCGCACATCAGCTCGGCTACTTTGCGACGATTGCCGACATCGACGTGTACCGGACGCTGTGGCCGTCGATTGCCGCGGTCACACTCGAGGATGTCGGGCGCGTGGCCGCGCGGTGTTTCAAGACATCCAACCGCACGGTCGGCTGGTTCCAGCCGACCGCGGCCGCTGACAATCCCGCGATCGAGCGGGCGACCGTGGAGCACGTGTGACGACGACTGCGACACGTCCCGGCCTCACGCCTCTGCGACAGGCGCTCTCAAATGGGGTCGTCGTTCTTGCCCAGCGGACGATCACGCATCCGGCCGTCACGGTGTCGATCAGTCTTCGGGCCGGCAGTGCGTTCGATCCACCGGGCCAGCTGGGGCTGTCTCATTTCGTTTCGAAGGTCATCGACCGCAGCACACTCCACTATTCCGCCGACGAACTGGCCGAAGCGCTCGACGGCCGCGGCGTCTCGCTGAATACCTCCGTTGGACGGCACCTGTTCACCGTGAGCTTCACGTGCCTCGCCGAAGACGTGGAGGCCGTGCTCGGCCTTGCGGCCGACGTGATCCGCACTCCAACGTTTCCGGACGCCGAGCTCATCACGCGTCGCGGTGAAATCGTGACCGCCATCCGCCAGGACGAGGACAATCCAGCGACGGTCGCGACCGACGCGCTCTACGAGCGGTTGTTCCCGGACGGCCATCCGTACGGACGGCGGACGAAGGGATCTGTAGCCAGCGTCGAAGCACTCACGCGAGACGATCTGGTCCAGTTCCACCGCAGGCACTTCAGACCGACCGGCATGCTCGTGGTGCTCGTCGGTGATCTCGACCCCGGCAGAGGCGTGGACCTGGCGGCTCGGGCCTTTGGTGACTGGCCCGGTGATTCGCGAGCCGAGGCCCCAGTGCCGTCCGCGCCGCGCAGCTCGCGTCGTACGCAGCACGCCATCGTCATTCCCAACAAGTCGCAGGCAGACGTCGCGTACGGCTTCACCGCGATTGCCCGAACCGACCCCCGTTACTACGCGGCGTCGTTGATGAACAACGTGCTCGGGCAATACGGTCTCGGCGGCCGCCTCGGCGACAGCATCCGCGAACGGCAGGGGATGGCGTACTACGCGTTCAGCAGTCTCGAGGCCAATCTGGCGGCTGGCGCGTTGCTCGTGCGCGCGGGAGTTGCGCCGGAGAACGTCGCCCGGACAATCCAGTCGATCGACGACGAGGTTCGCCGCATGGCGCAGGACGGTGTGACTGCAGACGAACTCGCGGACACGAAGCGCTATCTGATCGGCTCGCTGCCCCGCACGCTCGAGACCAACGGCGGGATTGCCTCGTTTCTGCAGAACGCCGAAATCTTCGGCCTCGGGCTCGATTTCGACCGCCGCCTGCCCGACGTGCTTCAGGCCGTGACACGCCCGGAGGTTCAGCACGCGGCGCAGCAACTCCTCGACCCCGCCCGCGCAGCCATCGTCGTCGCAGGCCCGCCATCGGCGCTCCCCGCCGAGACGCCCGACGCGTGACTCGCGCCGTTTTCTTCGACGTCGACTTCACGCTGATCTATCCCGGTCCGACGTTCCGTGGCGAAGGCTATCAAACGTTCTGCGCGCGTCACGGTATGACGGTCGATGCCTCGCGTTTCGAGACCGCGGTGGCGCAGGCATCCGCCATCCTCGACGAAGCGCGAGATCATATTTACGAAGCTGGGCTGTTCCACCGGTACACGGCCGCGATCATCAGAGGCATGGGCGGTGTTGGACCGGCGGTGCAGACGTGCGCCGAAGAGATCTACGACGAGTGGGCAGCCAACCGCCACTTCGAGCTGTACGACGATGTGCCGGCCACGCTGCAGATTATTGCGAAGCGGGGGATCCGGATCGGGCTGATCTCAAACAGCCACCGATGTCTCGCATCGTTCCAGAGCCACTTCGAGCTCGAAGGGCTCATCAGCGCGGCCGTGTCATCTTCGGACCACGGGTACATGAAGCCGCATCCGAGCATCTTCGATGCGGGGCTGCGGTTAATCGGTGTGCCAGCCTCGGAGTCAGTGATGGTGGGGGACAGTCTGACTCACGACATCGCCGGCGCACAGCAGGTCGGCATGCGGGGCATTCTCGTGCGGCGATCTGCCGACATCGGTCCAGGAGCGACGGCCGTCCCCGACTCTGGCGTTCCCGTCGTCCGTTCGCTCACGGAACTTCCGGCGCTGCTCTGAGGATTCTACGCGCTCGCCATGCGGCGCGCTCAGTCCAGCGGTGCTACTCCTGTCGCAGAGCCGCGACCGGATTCAATTGCGTCGCGCGGCGAGCTGGACCGAGTGCCGCGACGAGCGACACGAGTCCGATGGCAACGACCACGCCAACTAGCGTCAACGGATCGTACGTCGAGACGTCATAGAGCAGGCTGCTGACCGCGCGTCCGACCACAAACGACAGACCCAACCCGACGGCCAGTCCGATGGCGACCGGCCGCAAACCCTGGGCGACGACCATGAGCAGAATTGCCTGTGGCGACGCGCCGAGGGCGGTGCGGATGCCGAGCTCGGAGGTCCGCTGCGCCACGGCGTACGCGATGACGCCATAGATCCCCAGGCTGGCGAGCAAGGCTGCGACCGCTGCGAAAAACAGCACCAGGGTCATCTGGAATCTCGGCTGCGCGACCGACTGCGCGACGATGTCATCCATCGTCTTCGCCATCGGCACCGGCAGCAGCGGATCGACGGCATGAACCGCAGCCGCCATCGACGCGCCCGCCGAGCGGGCATCACCAGCGGTGCGGACTACGATCGAGACATCTTCCCTGCTCATCTGCCAGTACGGGCGATACACCGTCATCCGCGGCGCCCGCCCGAGTGCGACTCCACGCACGTCGCCAACGACGCCGGCCACCGTGAGAAGCGGCGTGTCATCACCGCCGAGACGGAAGCGCCGCCCGATCGCATTCTGGCCGGGCCAGACCTTCGCGGCCACGAGTGAGGACACCAGGGCCACCAGGTGCTCCCCGTCGGACTCGTCGAAAATACGTCCGCTGACCAGTGGAATGCCCATCGTCTTGAAGTAGTCGCGGCTGACCGAACGGATGTCGGCCAGCGGCCGTTCGACCAGGCGAAGCGTCGAGCCTTCCGGCGCGATCAGATTGTTTCCGCCTTCTCCCGCGAGTGGCAGCTGGTTCGACGAGCCGGCCGACACCACACCGGGTCCGCTGCCAATCCGCTCGAGCAGCGAGCGCAGGAGCGCCGCGCGCTGAGGCGTGTCCGGGTAGCGAAGCTTCGGCAGTTCGAGATCGAGCGTGACGAGGCGGGCCGGAGCGAAGCCCGCATCGACAGACAGCAGCCGCGCGTAGCTATGGAGCAGCAGCCCGCCGACGGCCAGGCACACGGCGCACAGAGCGACTTCCAGGCCGACGAGCAGATTGCGCGTACGACCTCCGCGAGCGGTGCCAATCGCGCCACGCGCACTCGCCTGCATCGCATCCTGCGGATCGGTGCGGGCCGCACGCCACGCCGGCACCAGACCGGAGACGAGTCCGGCTGCCAATGAGAGGGCGATCGTGAAGAGCAGGACGCGCGCGTCAACATGCACCTCGTCGAGCCGCGGCAAATCCACCGGCGCAACGCTCACGATCAACTGCACACCGGCATACGCGATGGCGATGCCCGAGAGTCCGCCTGCCAGGGCAAGTACGAGACTCTCAACCAGCATCTGTTGTGTCAGACGGCGCCGATCAGCACCGAGCGCCACGCGGACGGCCAGCTCGCGTCTTCGCCCGGTCGCCCGAGCCAGCAGCAGGTTCGCGATGTTCGCGCATCCGATGAGCAGGACAAGGGCGACTGAACCCAGCAGCAGCACGAGTCCGCGGCGCGAACGGCCGGTGATTTGATCCTGAAGCGGCACGAGTGCGGTACGCACCTCCACCGGTTCTGGGAAGGACTTCATGAGCGACGCGAGCACGCCATCGAGCTGTCCGACGCCTTCAGCGAGGCCGATCCCGGGTTTGAGGGCCACGATGCAAGCGAAGTTGAAATCGCCGAGCGGTTCGAGCTCTGTCGGTGCCACGGCGAATGGCTTCCAGAGCAGCGGCCGCTGCTCGGCAACGGTCAATTCGTAGAGCTGCGAGAGCTTCGGAAACCGGAAAGCTTGTGGCAGCACTCCGATGACACGATAGGGGCGGCCATCGAGGGTGACAGACCGGCCGATGACGCCGGGATCGTTCCCGAAACGCCGCGTCCACAGCGCGTGGTCGAGCACGACGACGTCGTCTTTGCCGGGTTGGTCTTCGCTGTCGGTGAAAGTGCGTCCGAGGGCAGCCTCGACCCCGAGCATCCGGAAGAGCGCCGGCGACACACGCGCCGACGGGATGCGCTCGGGATCACCGCGTCCGGTGAGGCTCATGGACATGCCACCGACGAGCGCCATCGCCTCGAACGCCCGCGTGTTCCGGCGCCACTCGCCGAAATGCATGGCGTTCACCGGGATCATGGGTGCGAGGTGCGCGAAGCGCGGCACCACTTCGTGCACGGCGTACAACCTGGTGGCATCGCGATACGCGAGAGGCCGGAGCAGCACGTGGTCCACGACGCTGAAGATCGCGGTGTTGGCGCCGATGCCCAGCGCCAGCGTTGCGACGGCGACGAGTGTGAAGGCGGGGCTCTTCCGCAGCGCGCGGCTGCCGAAGCGCAGGTCGGAACGAAGACCGTCGAGCATGGATCCTCACCTGGCAGGGGCGGAGGCCGCGCTGCGCTGCCCGCATTAGACGACAGACTCGACTGCGTTGTTCGAGCCCGGAGCGTGCTTCCCCTGCTAAGCTGAGTCACCGATGACGGAATTCCGGGACCTCACGAGCCTGGCGGACCTCGAGCAAGTCGTCGAGCTCGAGAAACGCATCTGGGAGTATACGAACGGCGACGACGTGGTCCCTATCCCCGTGCTGGCGGCGACGGTGCACCGCGGCGCGATCCTGGTTGGTGCGTTCGACGGGAAGACCATGGTGGGGTTTGTGTACTCGATTCCAGCCATTTTCCGCGGAACGCTCTCACACTGGTCGCACATGCTGGGCGTGTTGCCTGCGTACCGCAGTACCGGACTCGGCCGCCAGTTGAAGCTGGTGCAGCGAGACCGCGCACTGGCGCTCGGCATCGATCTCATCGAATGGACCTACGATCCGCTCCTTGCCTTGAATGCGTACCTGAACTTCGCGAAGCTCGGCGTGATCGTCGAGGAATACGAGGAGAACATCTACGGGTTCTCGAGCAGCCCACTGCACGGCGAGCTCCCGACGGATCGATTCGTGGCGCAGTGGTGGATTCGAAGGCCGCACGTCGAGCGGAGGATTGCACCTGCCGCGAAAACACTGCCGCTGGTCTCGTCGCGCGCCGTGTCAGCGCACCTGGTTAATCCGACACGTCGGGTCGGACGATGGATGGCGCCTGGTGCGATGGAGCTCGATGTGGAGGGCGACGCGATCCGGGTGCAGATCCCGCCCGGGTTTCTGCAGATGCTCGAGGGCGCGCCCGATCTGGCCGGGGAGTGGCGCACGACGACCCGCCGGATCTTCACGACGTACTTCGCGCGGCGCTATCGCGTCGTAGATTTTCTCTTCGATCGATCGGCCGGAACCGGCAGCTACCTCCTCAGCCGGGAGGCCACTCCAGACCACGGCCAGCCAGCAGATGCAGATGCAGGTGGAACACCGTCTGTCCCGCCTCGCGATTGCAATTGAACACGGTGCGATATCCGCGCTCGCCGAATCCCTCGCCGGCCGCCAGCTGAGCGGCTCGTCTCAACATCCTGCCGACCAGCGCGTCATCGTCCGCACTGAGATCGTTGGTGGTCGGGATGTGCTTCCGCGGAACGACGAGCAGGTGCATCGGCGCCTGTGGATTGATGTCGCGGAACGCAACGAGATCGTCGTCTTTGTAAACAATCGATGCCGGAATCTCGCCGGCGATGATGCGGCAGAACAGGCAGTCCATCCGACGATGATAGATCGCCGCGACCGGGACGGCTACGTGCGCGTGATGATCGCCACGCGCGGGATGCGCTGGATGTCCTCGCGAATCGTCTCCAGCCGCAGGCGTGGCCGCTTCACGACGAGCGCCTCGATGCGATCGTCCTGACCGGCGCCGAATTCCATGACGAGCTGCCCCCCGGTTCGCAGGGCATCGGTTGCCTGATCGAGCAACCGTCCGATCACCTGAAACCCGTCGCTGCCGCCAAAGAGCGCGACCGCCGGTTCGTAGTCTCGGACGTCAGGCGACAAGGCGTCGCGTGCGATGTCGGGCACGTAGGGCGGATTCGACACGATCAGATCCACGCCGCTCGCGACGCCGTCCAGGAGGTCCGCACGGACAAACCGGATTCGACTCGATACGCCGTGGTGGTCGGCGTTGGCAATGGCAACGCGTAGCGCGTCCATGGACACGTCGGTCGCGACGACGAACGCCTGCGGCCACTCGCATGCCAGCGTCACAGCCAGGCAGCCGGATCCGGTACCGGCGTCCACGATGTGCAGTGCACTCGTCACCGGACCTGGATAGAGTGCGAGCACCGCTTCCACGACCAACTCGGTTTCCGGACGCGGTGTCAGCACGTCGCGCGTGACGAGGAAGGAGCGCCCCCAGAACTCGCGCCGCCCCAGAATCTGAGAGACCGGCTCGCGCGTCTCGCGCCGGCTGATGAGCGCGTCGAACTGCGTGGTGAAGCCGAGTGGGGCAGGCTCGTGCCGCCGGGCCAGGAACTGAGCGCGATCCCATGACAGCACTTCGCGGGCCAGAACCTCCGCGTCGATATCCGCCGACTGGGAGGAGAGACCCGCGCGCAACAGCCGCTCACGTGCGGCGGCGACGTGCGTGTAGATGGCAGTGTCCGGCGTGTGTGCAGTCACGGCAGATCACGCGTTGGCGTTGTCGGCGTCTGTCGCGTCTTTCAACTTCTCGGACTGGTAGTGCTGCACGACGGCGTCGATCAGCTCGCCGAGGTCGCCGTTGAGCACGTTGGTGAGCTGGTGGGTCGTGAAGTTGATCCGGTGATCCGTGATGCGGCTTTGCGGCACGTTGTACGTGCGGATCTTCTCGGATCGTTCGCCGGTGCCCACTTGTCCGCGGCGCTCTTTGGCGATCGCCTCTTGCTGCTTGCGCATTTCGATCTCGTACAGCCGTGCGCGCAGCACCTTGAAGGCCTTCTGGCGATTCTTGATCTGCGATTTTTCGTCCTGCTGGGACACGACGAGCCCGGTCGGGATGTGCGTGAGCCGGACGGCCGAGTACGTGGTGTTGACGCTCTGGCCTCCGGGTCCGCTCGAGCAGAAGGTGTCAATGCGGACGTCCTTCGCGTCGATCTGGATGTCGACTTCCTCCGCTTCGGGGAGCACTGCGACCGTCGCGGTGGACGTGTGGATCCGACCGCTCGCTTCGGTGGCGGGCACGCGCTGCACGCGATGGACGCCGCTCTCGTACTTCAACCGGCTGTAGACCTGTTTGCCCTCGATCGACAGAATGACCTCGCGGACACCGCCGATGCCGGTGTCGCTCAGTGACATGAGCTCGAACCGCCATCCCTGGCGCTCCGCGAACCGCGTGTACATCCGATAGAGATCGCCGGCGAACAAGGCGGCCTCGTCGCCGCCGGTGCCCGCGCGGATTTCAAGCAGGACGTTCTTTTCGTCGTTCGGATCTTTCGGGACGAGCAGGATCTTCAGCGCGTCCGACAGGCGATCGCGCTGTGCCGTCAACGCGCTCACTTCTTCCTGTGCGAGGTCGCGCATCTCGGGATCGCCGCCGCGAACGAGGTCTTCAGCCTGTGTGATCTGGTCGAGGACGCCCTTGTACTGGCGATACGTCTCGACGAGCGGCTCGAGCTCGGCGAGCGCTTTGGCATGCTTGCGGTATTCGGACTGATCGGCCTGCACGGTCGGGTTCGCCAGCAGCGACGACAGCTCGGTGTACTTCCGTTCGACGGATTGCAGCTTGTCCAGCACGACTTAGACGGGATCCTCACCCGAAGGTGCGTTCGTACTCCCGCCAGACACTGGCGGAAGGAACGCGATTTCGTCGCCTTCTTCGACCGGCGCGTCCGGACGGGCGTACTCGAGGTTTCGCGCGGCGGAAATCGTACGGCTGTATGGCGCGAGCGCCGGAAACGAGTTCACCAAGTCCGCCCACACGCTGCCAATCGTCGCCGGCCCATCCACCGTGCGTTCGAGCTCGCTCGCACCGGCCAGTTCCCGCAGGCGTGCGAACAGCCGCACCGTCACGCGCACGTTCGCCGCCACGCCTCGGATTTCGCGGCCTCGTCGTCCGGATCGGCCGTGGCGCCCTCGATCCAGACCTCGCCCTCATCGAAGTACTCGTGCTTCCAGATCGGCGCAATCTGCTTCAGCCGCTCGATCGCATACCGACACGCGACGAACGCATCGGCACGATGCGCCGACGCGACCGCGATCGCGACACTCGCTTCGCCGACGGCGAGGCGTCCGGTTCGATGGTGAACGCCAATCACGAGGTGCGGGTAGCGCTCGGCCAGCTCTGTCTCAATCCGAGCGAATGCCCGTACGGCAAGTGGCTCGTACGCTTCGTACTCGAGGTATTGCACGCGGCGGCCCATGTTCTCCGCGCGCACCAGGCCGACGAACGTGGCGACCGCTCCGACGGGCGTGCTGCTCGCCGACGAGACCGACGCGGCGAGCGCCTGCGGGTCGAGCACCGCCTGTGTTACCGCCAGCCGGGGCAGGGCCATCCCCCGAGTATAAATGGAAAGGTCGAAGGGATCGAAGTCATCCCGGCAGCACTTCCTATTGGCGCTGCATCCAGAAATGATCGAGCGGTCCGTGCCCCTGACCGATCGCAGGACCATGCCGCATCGCGCCGGCGACGTACGCGGTCGCGCCCTCGATGGCATCCGGCAGGGATCGGCCACGCGCCAGTTGAGCGGCGATCGCCGACGCGAACGTACAGCCGGTGCCGTGTGTGTTGCGCGTGTCGAGCCGCGGCGTCGCGAACTCGGTGAACGCGTGTCCGTCGAACAGCAGGTTCACGACGGTCGGCCCCTCGAAGTGACCGCCCTTGATGACGACGGCGGCCGCACCGTGTCCGTGCAGCACCCGCGCTGCCTCGCGCGATTCCTCGAGAGTCGTGACCGATCGACCGGAGAGCACCTCTGCTTCGAGACGGTTCGGCGTCACTACAGCAGCGAGCGGAATCAGACGGCGCAGGACGCTCTCGACGGCATCCGCCGACAACAGATGATGGCCGCTCTTCGACACCATCACCGGATCCACGACGATCGGACGCAGTGTCCAGCGCTGGATCGCATCCGCGACCGCCGCGACGATGCCGGCATTCGCGAGCATTCCGGTCTTGACGGCATCCGGACGGATGTCTGACGCCACCGCGTCAATTTGACGGACGACCTCGTCCGGCGTCAGCGTGAAGACGCCTTCGACGGCGCGCGTATTCTGCGCGGTCACGGCGGTAATGGCACTGGTGCCGTACACGCCGAGCGCGGCGAACGTCTTCAGATCCGCCTGGATACCCGCGCCCCCGCCGGAGTCGCTCCCCGCAATTGTCAGCGCTGTGGCCATGAGCTAAGATCGCGCCGTCATGCGTGAACGACCTTCTCTTGCCGTTGATTCCCGTTCATTGCCATTCATCAACGTCGCGCTCGGAAGCTCCGACAGTGGCGTCGTGGGCGTCGCGATTCGCGTGGGCGCTGTGCTCTTCGTCACGGCCCTCACGGCCGCGGCGGCGCAGATCAGCGTGCCGCTCCCGTTCACGCCGGTGCCGTTCACGTTCCAGCCGATGGTCGTATTACTCGGCGGCGCACTGCTGGGTCCGCGCCTCGGCGCGGTAAGCCAGGTGATTTATCTCGCACTCGGTCTTGCCGGCGCCCCGGTCTTTGCCGCTTCGCCGGTGCTTCCACAGGGGCCGGCTCGCCTGCTCGGACCGACCGGCGGCTACCTCATGGCGTATCCATTTGCCGCCTACGTGACAGGCTCGCTGGCCGAGCGTGGATTCGACCGGCGCTATTTCACCGCGGTCGTCGCGATGGCCGCGGGGCTCGCCGTCGTCTTTTTCTGCGGCGTCCTCTGGCTCGCTCGGGGCCTTTCCGCGACTGGCGGCGGTTTGTCTGCGGCGCTGAGCGCAGGCCTCTACCCCTTCGTCATCGCGGATGTGATCAAGCTCTGTCTCGC
>Ga0070674_100002011_pt1 | contig 11140 bp, 6 predicted proteins | sample KBSM33metaG_FD_65344 | JGI IMG/M metagenome (GOLD analysis project Ga0070674, IMG submission 65344) | Miscanthus rhizosphere microbial communities from Kellogg Biological Station, Michigan, USA - KBS M3-3 metaG | ecosystem: Host-associated > Plants > Roots > Rhizosphere > Soil ...
CGCTCCGCGAGCTCGCGGTACCAGCGCTCGGCACCCCCGACGGTGTGGGGGAAAAGGCAGTCGTAGACGATGGCGATCCGCATGGAAGTGGGGGCCCCGGACAGGGTTACGAGGTTGGCGCGCCGCGCGCTTGGGTACGATTCTGCCGCTCCCTACGGCGCATCTTCCCCTGAAGTGCCGTGTTTGTGCTTGCGAAGCCAGGCACCAGTCATGCCGACGATCACGAGCACCGCCCAAGCCCCGCGTTTCGCAACCGAGACGGTCGACGTTTCGGTCGTGATCCCCTGCCTCAACGAGTCGGAGACGATCGCGACGTGCATCATCAAGGCGCGCCGCTCCATGGAGCGGGCCGGCCTGCACGGAGAGGTGGTCGTCGCCGACAACGGCTCGATGGACGGATCCCCCGAGATCGCCGCCACCGCCGGCGCGCGCGTCGTGCACGAGACACGCAAGGGCTACGGCTCCGCCTACCTGGCCGGCTTCGCGGCCGCCCGCGGGCGCTTCATCGTCATGGGCGACGGCGACGACACCTACGACTTCGACGAGGTCGACCGGTTCGTCGAGCCGCTGATGGACGGCGCCGACATGGTGATGGGCTCGCGCCTGCGCGGCACGATCCACAAGGGAGCGATGCCGCCGCTGCACCGTTACGTGGGCAATCCGGTTCTGACCGGCATCCTCAACCTCTTCTATCGCTCGGGAGTCAGCGATGCCCACTGCGGGATGCGCGCGTTCAGGCGCGACGCGCTGCGCTCGCTCGACCTCCGGACATCGGGGATGGAGTTTGCCTCGGAGATGGTCATCCGCGCCTCCAAGGCGGGTCTCAAGATCGACGAGATCCCGATCGAGTACCACCCGCGGCGGGGAGAGTCCAAGCTCAGCACCTGGTCCGACGGCTGGCGGCACCTGCGCTTCCTGCTGATCCACAGCCCGACCCACCTGTTCACGATCCCCGGAGCCGTGATGAGCGTGATCGGGCTGATCGCGATGGTCGGGGTGCTCGCCAACTTCAGCGTGCTCGGCCGCGAATGGGACATCCACGCGATGATCGCCGGCGCGATGCTGGTGATCGCCGGGTCCCAGGCGGTCGCGTTGGGGCTGGTCGCCCGCGCATATGGCGTGCATCACCTCGGCGAGCACGATCCGCTCTTCGAACGAGACGACGGCCGCTTCACGCTAGAGCGCGGCATCCTCGCCGGCGGTGCCCTGATCCTGGTCGGGCTCGTGATCGGAGCGGTGATCGTCGCGCAGTGGATCAACCGGGGATTCGGCGCCCTGGGCGAGGAGCACCTGGCCGTCTTCTCGCTGACGTTGGTGGTGGTTGGGATCCAGACGATCTTCACCTCGTTCCTGCTCAGCATCGTCGCCCTCGACCGGCAATAGAGGCCCGTCAGAAGCCCCCCGGCCGGGCGCGCTCCCTGCGAGCCGTGCTGTTCCCCGGCAGCCGGAGCGTCTGGCTTTCGGCGGCGGCTGTCTTCGCGGTGATCCTCGGGCTGCTCGCGTGGCAGCTGACCGAGCGCAAGTACCCGGCGTACACATCGACGGACTCGGTCGGGGTTCGCAGCCTTGTCGTGGACGTGGCACCTGGGCGGCCGGTCTGCATCCCGGCGCTGCGCGTCACGCGCGACAGCCGGTTCATCCGCCTCCAGGGGTTCTCCGCCGGCCCGCGCCCCGAGCTGCGCTGGTCGCTGCGGCGCGCGGACGGCGTCACGCGCGGGATGATGACCGCCGGCGCGGCGGGCTGGCAGGTGATCGACATGCCGATCGCCGGAGAGCCGACGGCTAGGGACTCGGCGCCCGCGACGTTATGTGTTGCGTCCGATGGGGTCCTCTCGCTGGGCGGCACGGGAGGAGGTATCTACGCCGGCGATCCCGGGACCGCGATCACCGTAGAAGGCAAGCGGCAGGTCGGCACCTACGTGGCGGTGTGGTTCCTGCCGGACAGGTCCAGCCGCACCTCGCTGCTGGACCTGCTGCCCACGCTGACCGAACGGGCGTCGCTATTCCGGCCGGGCTTCGTCGGCCCGTGGCTCTACTACCTCCTGCTCTTCGGCCTGGTCCCCGCCATGGCCTATTCGGGCGTGCGCCTGCTCGCAAAGACCGCCGCCGGCAGCCCGACCCGCGTGCCGCTCGCCCTCGCCATCGCGCTGATCACGTTCGCAAACTGCCTCACGTGGGCGCTCATCACCCCGCCCTTCCTGACTCCCGACGAGCAGGAGCACTTCGGCTACGCGCAGTACCTGGCCGAGACCGGCAACGCGCCGTCACGGTCGGCGAACCACAAGCCCGCGTGGTCGAACGAGGAGACGGTGGCGCTGGACTCCATCCGGCTCCCCTCGCGATCGGCGATCATCGACGCCCGACCGCCCTGGTTCAAGGCGGACGAGGAGCGCTGGCGGGAACGCGTGCGACGGCTCGACCCGGGTCGCAAGGAGGGTGGCGGGGCGACGGCCGCGACCACGCACTCACCGCTCTACTACGGGATGCTCGCGCCCGCGTACTGGGCGGCCTCCGGCGGCTCGATCTGGAGCCGGCTGACGGCGATGCGGGCCGTCTCCGGCCTGCTCGCGGCCCTGACAGCCGTGTTCGCATATCTGCTCGTGCTCGAACTGGTCCCGGGCCGCAGGGTGCTCGCGGCCGCCGCCGGGCTGCTGATCGCGTTCCAGCCGATGTTCACGTTCATGGGCGGGGCGGTCAACAACGACATGGCCGTGAACGCGGCGAGCGCGGCCCTGGCCTTCCTGCTGATCCGGGGCCTGCGCCGCGGCCCCACGGTGGGAGTGGCGGCCGGGATCGGAGCGCTGATCATCCTCGCTCCGCTTGCCAAGGCGACCGCGCTGGCGCTGTTCCCCGCGGTGGCGGTCGGCATCGCCGGAATGCTGTGGCGCTACCACGGTCGCAGCACCTGGCGGGCCTACGCGGCCATGGCCGGCGCGGCCGCCGCCCTGGGTATCGCCTGGGTCCTGCTCGCGCCGGTATTCGACCGCGACGTGTTCACGACACCGGGAGGAACCGCTCCCGGCACTGGGACGGGCGTCGGGTCCGCCGCGCTCGACATGCCCAAGACGTTCCTCTCGTACCTGTGGCAGGAGTTCCTGCCGAAGCTGCCGTTCATGCACGACCTCCACCCCCAGAAGTGGCCGGCGTACGACATCTATGTCCAGCGCGGATGGGCGGCCTTCGGCTGGTACACCGTCCAGTTCTCCAACTGGGTCTACAAGGTGATCGTGGTCGTGATGCTGCTGACGGCCGCCGCCGCGATCGTCAGCGCCATCCGTCGGACGTCCACGACACGCTCCCTGTCCGTGGAGATCGCGGTGCTCTTCCTGATGGTCACGGGCGTCATCGTCGGCGTGGCGGCGGCGTACTTCACCCCGGTGGGCGGCCGGGAGGGCGTCTTCGAGCAGGGCCGCTATGCGTTCACGGCGATCGCCCCGCTCGCCGCGCTGGCCGTCGCCGGCTGCACCGTGCTCGGCGCGCGCCGCATCCCCGTGCTGACCGGGCTGCTGGTGGCCGCGACCGCCGGCTTGTTCGCCGCGTCGGGCTGGCTGGCCCTGTCCCAGTTCTACGCGTGAGCGCGGGGCGGAAATGACGCTGATCGTCGCCTGGATCCTGTTCCCCGCCGTGCTGGCCGTTCTCTGCCTCGGCATCGGGGCCCTCGTCGAGCGGCTCTCGCGCGTGCCGCTTCCGGGCCCGGTGCTGCTGTCGATCGGGCTCGCCGGGATGATCGTGGTGACGCAGGCGTGCACGTACTGGGACGCGACCGCCGAGCTTGCGACACCCCTGGTCGTGGTGCTCGCGGTCGCAGGCATCGTGGTCGCCCGCGAACGGCTGCGGGCGCTGCGCCCGGACGGCTGGGCGCTCGCGGCAGCGGCCGGCGTGTTCGCGGTCTTCGCGGCGCCGGTCTTCCTCTCCGGCGACCCCACCTTCGCGGGATACGGCGTCCTCGGCGACACGTCGATCCACTTCGTGCTGATCGACCGGCTGATGGAGCACGGCCGTAACGTCTCCGACCTCGCGCCGTCGTCCTACAAGTCGGCGCTGCAGGGTTACTTCGACACGGCCTATCCGACCGGGGCGCACACCGCGCTCGGCGCCGCGCGCCCGCTGGTGGGACAGGACGTCGCGTGGGTTTTCCAGCCGTTCCTCGCGTTCGTGATGGCGCTCACCGCCGGGCTGCTGTACGAGCTGGCCGGCAGCGTCGTGCGGCCGAGGTTCGCGCGGGCGGCGATCGCTTTCGTGGCGGCCCAGCCGGCGCTGGTCTTCGCCTACAGCCTCCAGGGATCGATCAAGGAGATCGCGACGGTCTGGGCGCTGGCGCTGCTGGTGGTGCTCGTACCGCTCGTGGTCACCCAGCGTGTTCTGGGACTGTGGAGACTCGTGCCGGTCGCGGTGGCGATCGCCGCGGCGCTCGAGGTGCTCGGGCTCGCGATCGCGCCCTGGCTCGGCCCGCTGCTCGTGGCGACGCTGGCCGCGCTCCTGTGGCTGCGGGGCCGGCCCGGGGTGCGGACCACGGCGATCGAGGCGGCGGTGGCGGGCGCCGCTGCGGTGGTGCTTGCGTTCCCCGTGCTGCTGCGCTCGAAGACGTTCGTGTCCGCGACCAAGGGCGTCGTCACCGCACCATCGGAGTTCGGGAATCTCTTCGGGCCGCTTCACCGCGTGCAGGCGCTCGGCGTCTGGCCGAGCGGCGACTTCCGCCTCAGCCCGAGCCCTGGCCGCGACTACGACGCCACCTACGTGCTGATCGGGATCGTCGTCGCCGCCTGCGTGCTCGGTGTGGCCTGGTGCGTGCGGCGGCGCGCGTGGCTCCCGCTCCTTTTCCTCGGCGTTTCGCTGATCGGCTGGGGCTACGCCACGTCGAGGGGCTCGCCATGGGTCGACGCCAAGGCGCTGATGATCGTCTCCATGCCGCTGGTGTTCACGGCGATGCTCGGTGCTGCCGGGCTGCTGACGGGAGGCCGGCGGCCGGAGGGCGCGCTGCTCGCCGCCGTGATCGCGGCCGGCGTGCTGTGGTCGAACGCGCTCGCCTACCACGACGTCAGCCTCGCGCCGCGTGATCGCCTGAAGGAGCTTGCGTCGGTGGGCGAACGGGTCGACGGCCGCGGGCCGGTCCTGTACCCGGAGTTCGAGGAGTACGGCAAGCATTTCCTGCGCGACGGCGACCCGACCGGGTGGACGGAGGCGTGGCAGCCCGGACCCGAGAAGGGCCCGTTTGCCGCCTACCAGGACATCGACCAGGTTCCGCTGAACGTGGTGCTGCGCTATCCGACCCTCGTCCTGCGCCGCTCGCCCTCCGGCAGCCGGCCGCCGTCCCCGTACGAGCTGCGCTCGGCAGGGCGCTACTACGAGGTCTGGGAGCGCCCGCCGAATGCGCCCGGTCAGGTGATCGCGCACCTGCCGCTCGGTAGTCCGATCGATGCGGGCGCGCGGCCGAGGTGCAGCGACGTACGCCGGATCGCGCGGCAGGCGCGCGGCGGGGCGCTTGCCTACGTCGAGCGGCCGCGTACGTTCGCGGTGATCCCGGCGAGCGGCCAGATGCCTCCAGGCTGGGGGGTTGACGGCACTGATCCGAACGCCGTGCGGCCGGTCGGCGCCGGCCGGATCGGCCTGCCGCTCGACGCGCGGCGGGGTAACGGCGAGGCATGGCTCGGAGGCAGCATCGGCCGACGAGTCGCGCTGGCGCTCGACGGCCGCGGGATCGGGGGCGTGAGCTACGAGCTGAGCGGCCCGGGGCAGTACTTCGATGTCGGCAGGGTTGTGACCCGGGAGGGGAGGGAGACCGTCGAGGTCTCGCGCGGCGGCGGAGGGCTGCATCCCGGCGACGGCGGTCAGTACAGTCTGATCGGCCCGGTCGTGATCGAGCCTGCGGGCGCGCAGCGGCGTGAGCTGCGTCGTCTGGATCCCGCGCGGTGGCGGTCGCTGTGTGACCGTCACTTGGACTGGATCGAGGCCGTGAGGAACGACTGACTTGGACGAGACGACGCATTTTCCGAGCGCAGCCGCCGCCCCGGATTCGCAGGGCCCGGTCGAGCGGTTCGATCCCGACGCCCTGCGCGGCGAGATGGTCGAGGCCGAGCACCTCGGCCGCTACCACTGGGCCGCCGCGGCGGCAGCCGGCCGGACGGTTCTCGACGTCGGCTGCGGGACCGGTTACGGGACCGCCGCAATGGCGGCGGCCGGCGCGGCGCACTGCACCGGCGTCGACGTGGATGCGGACGCGGTCGCGCAGGCCGGGAAGCGCTTCGGCGCCGCCAACGTCGCATTCGCCCGAGGCGACGCGACCTCGCTGCCGTTCGAGGATGCGTCGTTCGACCTCGTGACGTGCTTCGAGGTGATCGAGCACGTCGGAGAGCAGCGGGCCGTGATCGCAGAGCTCGCGCGCGTGCTGCGCCCCGGCGGCATGATGTTGATCTCCTCGCCGAACCGCGACCGCTATCCCCCCGGCAACCCGTTCCACGTCCGGGAGCTGACCCCGGGCGAGCTGAAGGCCCTGCTGACCGAGAGCTTCTCGCACGTGCGCCTGCTGCGCCAGCACAACTGGATCGCGAGCGCGATCCTCGACGATGACGGGTTCGAGGCGGATGGTGCCGCCGCTCCGCTGGCCGCCGACGTGCGCAAGCTCGCTGCGCGGGAGCCCGGCACCGAGCTGTACACGCTTGCAGTCTGCGGCCCCGCGCCGGTCGAGCCGCCGCCCCAGCAGCTGCTCTTGACGCACGGGCTCGAGGTGCGGCGGTGGATCGAGGAGCTGGCGGAGCCGGAGGACACCCGCCGGGCGCTGGCCGCCGCCGAGCAGGAGGTGCTCGAGCTGCGCGACGGCCGCTCGACTCGCATGGGGGAGCTGGAGCGCCAGGCCTACTGGCTCGAGCGAGCCCGGATCGATCCGGAGGAGTGGATGCGACGCCGCCCGGTCCGGCTCCTGTTCGAGCTGATGCAGCGTCTGCGCCGCCTGCGCCGGCGGTTGCGCGGCAAGGACGGCTGAGTGGCCTCGGGCATCTCGGTGGTGATCCCCGTCAAGGACGGGGCCCGGTACCTGCCGGAGCTGCTCGACGCCGTCCGGGGCCAGCGGGTCGACGAGCCGGTGGAGATCCTGGTCGTCGACTCGGGCTCGCGCGACGGCTCCGTAGAGATCGCGCGCGCCGCGGGCGCGGAGGTGATCGAGATCGATCCCGGCGAGTTCGGCCACGGGCGCACCCGCAACCTCGCCGCCGAGCGTGCGTCCGGGCGTTGCATCGCGTTCCTGACCCAGGACGCGACGCCGGCTTCCGACTCGTGGCTGGCTGAGCTGGTGGCGCCCCTGGACGCGGCCGAGCGCGTCGGCATGTCGTTCGGGCCGCATCTGCCACGGCCCGGCACCACGCCGTCCGTGGCGCGCGAGCTGGAGGAGTTCTTCGGCTCATTCGTGCAGGATGGCTCAGAGGGGGTGCGGATCGACCGCGGGATCGAGCCCGCGGACCCCGCGAGCGCCTTCTTCTCGAACGTCAACTCCTGCCTGCTGCGCGGATGCTGGGAGGAGATCCGCTTCCGCGACGTCGGCTATGCGGAGGACCAGGCCTTCGCCCGCGACGCGATCGTCGCCGGGTGGGCCAAGGCGTACGTGCCGCGCGCCGCCGTGCTCCACTCGCACGACTACCCCTTCGGCCAGTTCATGCGGCGCTACTTCGACGAGTACCGCGGCCTGCGCGACAGCACTGGTCACGTGGAGCCGGTGCGCGGCCGCACGCTGCTTCCGACCGTCGCCAAGGAAGTGCGCGGCGATCTCGACTACATGCGCCGGCACGGGCGCTCGGGGGCGGGGCTGGCGGCGGGAGGGCTGCGCTCGGCCAGGCACCACCTCGGGCGCGCGGTCGCCGCGCCGCTCGGATCGCGTGCCGCGGCACTGCCGGAGCCGGTCGTGCGGCGCTTCTCGCTCGAGGGACGCGGAGCCGCCGGCCGGTCCGGGACCTCCGTGCTCGGCGGGCGGCCGATGGATCCCCATCCGGGCTCCCTCGACACCTCGATCCTCGCCCACTACCGCGGCGAGGCCGCTCCGCTGGAGCTGCCCTCGCCGCACGACGGTCAGAAGCCGCTGATGCACATCGCCTGGGTGATCCCGCCGTTCCGGCGTGGCAGCGGCGGGCACATGACGATCTTCACGATCGTGCGCGAGCTCGAGGCGATGGGCCACTCCTGCTCGATCTGGGTGCACGACCCCGCGGGCAAGATGGACCCACGCTCCGCGCTCGCCCACCGTGAGATCAACGACCACTTCATGCCACTGCGCGCCGGCGTCTTCATGGGCTTCGATGACTGGCACGGCGCCGATGTCGCGATGGCGACCGGCTGGCAGACCGCCTTCCCCGTCGAGTCGCTCCCGGGCTGCAAGCTGAAGTCCTACTTCGTCCAGGACTACGAGCCCGACTTCTACCCTGGCTCGGCCCAGCGGTTGTGGGCGGAGGAGACCTACCGGCTCGGCTTTCCCTGCATCGCTGCCAGCCCGTGGCTGCGCGACGAGATGCGCGGCCGCTACGGCGCCCGGGCCGAGGCGTTCGAGCTCGGAGTCGACCTGGACGTCTACCGGCCGGAGGACTGCGACCGCGATCCCGCGACCGTCGTCTACTACTGCCGCCCGTCGACCCCGAGGAGGGCGACGGAGCTGGCGCTGCTCGCGCTGCACGAGGTGGTGCGCCGGCGCCCCGACACGCACGTGATCATGTTCGGCGACCGGCGGCCGCCTGCGGCACCGTTCCCGTTCGAGTGGGGCGGAATCGTGGAGCCCGAGCGCCTCGCGGCCCTCTACAACAGCGCGACGGTCGGCCTCGTGATCTCGCTGACGAACTACTCGCGGATGCCGAAGGAGATGATGGCCTGCGGCCTGCCGGTCGTGGACGTGAACCATCCGAGCGTCCTGTCGGTGTTCGGGTCGGATGGCGATCTGATCACCGCGACCGAGCCGGACCCGCTGTCGCTCGCGGACGGGATCATCCGGCTGCTCGAGGATCCCGAGCGCCGCGCGCGGCAGACAGCGGCGGCGCGCGAGTTCGTTTCCGGCATGACCTGGACCGCCGCGGCCCAGCAGGTCGACCGGGCGTTGCGCGGCTGGCTTGCGGAGCGCTGGGCGACGCGCGAGCGAGCCGGCACGGGGGAGAGGGTCGAGGCGCTGGAGGCGCTCGAGGGCAGGCTGACCTGATGGCTGCAGGCACCGCCGCCGCCGGCGCACCCGCGGGTCAGTCGCCGCTGCGCCACTTCATGTACGTCACCAGCGCGCTGACGGCCACCGAGTTCAAGCTGCGCTACTTCGGCTCGGTGCTCGGCTACCTGTGGACCGTTCTGCGCCCGCTGATGCTGTTCGGGGTGCTGTACCTCGTGTTCACGCACGTCGTGCGCTTCGGCGACGCCGTGCCGCACTACCCGGTGGTGCTGCTCGCCGGAATCGTGGTCTTCAACTTCTTCTCCGAGGCGACCAGCGGCGGGCTCGGCAGCCTGGTCGCCCGCGAGAACCTGCTGCGCAAGGTCTCGTTCCCGCGCGCGGCCGTCCCGATCTCCGTGTCACTCACCGCCGCGGCGAACCTCGCGCTCGGGATCCTGGTTGTCTTCGCCTTCGCCCTGATCGACGGGGTCGAGGTGACCGCCGGCTGGCTCGGCTTCCTGCTCTGCGTGACGCTCATGATCGGTCTCGCGACCGCTTCATCCGTGCTGCTGTCGGTGCTGTTCGTGCGGTACCGCGACGTGCAGCCGATCTGGGAGGTTGCGCTCCAGCTGCTCTTCTGGGGCACTCCGATCATCTACACGATCGAGTCGGTCCACAACGCGACGGCCCGTCACCTTCTGATGCTGAACCCTCTCGCGGTACTGATCCAGCAGGGCCGCCACTGGCTGGTTCCGGGCTCGACCGAAAGCGCGGCCGCCGCGATCGGCGGCACGTGGCGCCTGCTCGCGCCGCTCGCGATCGCCGCCTTCGTCGTGTGGTGGAGCGCCTGGCTCTTCCGCCGGCGCGAAGGACGCCTGGCCGAAGAATTGTGAGGCGCCTCACTTGGCCACTGGTGCTCGCGTTGGTACTAGTCAGCGCCCCGGGCGCCGAAGCCTCGTGTGATCTGGGCCGGCCAGTTCACGAAGGCCTCCTCATTAAGCCAGCTCCGGGATCTTTCTATTCCAGCGACGCTCTAAATCCCGACGTCGTGCCATGGAGGGGGAAGTACTTCATGTTCTTCAGCGGCAACACGGAGCGTTCCCCCAATGGAGTCTGGCGGACAGGCATGGCGATCTCGGAGCATCCCGCGGGGCCGTTTCGAGTTGCCCGGGCGCGTGCATCAGAGTTCCTCAACGGAAGCACGATCCGATTCCACGGAGCTTTTCTTCAGGCAGCGAACGCGTGGACCGGCCTCGCTCCTGTCTTCTATCGCAGCCGCAACGGGCGAACCTGGGAGCGACGATTCGACATGCCGGTTCCCCAGGCACCAAGCTGGCGCTACTGGCAGTCGGACATGTTTCTTGAGGCGCGGTCGGGCGGCTTTGACGCCTTCTTCGCCGGCAGAGTGGGACCAACGGGGGCTGACATCGGTCTCGGCGTGTACCGGGACGGTAGATGGAGGCGGTTTCGCCGGATCCTCCAGCGTGAGCCGGGATGGGACGCGCTCGACCTAGGGGAGCCGGCCAGTTTTACCTGGCGCGGGACTCGGTTCTTGCTCTACGCCGGTCTGCCATTGCAAGGAGGAGCCAGAAGTATCGGTCTGGCTCGCCTGACATCTAGGGGATGGCGCAGGTGCGGAGACGCGCCCCTAATCACGGCAGGCACGTCCTGGTTTCGCGGAAACGCGATCGATCCAGAGCCCCTGGTCATTGGGCATCGCCTCTATGTCTACTTCGGCGGGGGAATCAGGCCCAGCCTCGGTGGGGGTATGGATGGAAAGATCGGGCTGCGTGTCTATGACCTGGTGGGTGGACGTCAGCGACCGTAACAACGCTCAGATCCGCAGGCGAAGCGACAGGACCCGCTCGCCCTCCTCGATCCGCCCGGTGTCATCGAAGCCGAGCCGCTCGTAGAAGCCGCTCGGCGCCTGCGGGCCGGGGACGTAGCTCGTCAGCAGCTCCGTGGCTCCGGGCTGCTCGCGGACGTGGGCGGCGACCAGCTCGACCGCGCGGCTGCCGATGCCGCTGCGCTGGC
>Ga0070674_100002015_pt1 | contig 11129 bp, 8 predicted proteins | sample KBSM33metaG_FD_65344 | JGI IMG/M metagenome (GOLD analysis project Ga0070674, IMG submission 65344) | Miscanthus rhizosphere microbial communities from Kellogg Biological Station, Michigan, USA - KBS M3-3 metaG | ecosystem: Host-associated > Plants > Roots > Rhizosphere > Soil ...
CTCCGAGGCGATGCCGAAGCCGGGCAGCATCATGATGTAGACGGCCGGGTGCGAGTAGAACCAGAAGATGTGCTGGTACCCGAGCGGGTAACCACCCCCCGCAACATCGAAGAAGTGCGTGTGCATCACCTTGTCGAACATCACGAAGAACTGTGAGCCTGCGATGAACGGCGTCGCGATCACGACGAGCAGTGAGGTCGTGAAGTTCGCCCAGACGAGGAGCGGCATGCGCCAGAAGGTCATTCCCGGCGCGCGCATGGTGATGATCGTGACCAGGAAGTTGAGTGCGGTCATGATCGAGCTCGCGCCCGCCCACTGGACGCCCATGTTGAAGAAGATCGTCCCCATGGGCTGGTGGATCGAGAGGGGCGCGTAGCCCGTCCAGCCTGCTGCGAAAGCTCCGCCGGGCGCGGCGAAGCTCGACAGCATCATGATCCCCGCGATCGGCAGCAGCCAGTACGAGAGCGCGTTCAGCCGGGGGAACGCCATGTCGGGTGCGCCGAGCATCAGCGGAACGACGAAGTTCGCCAGCCCCGCGAACGCGGGGATGACGAAGAGGAAGATCATCAGCGAGGCGTGCACCGAGAAGAGGCCGTTGTACGTCTGGTTGTCGAAGAACTGCATCCCCGGCTTCGCGAGCTCCGCGCGCACGAGCATCGCGAGGAGGCCGCCGGCGAGGAAGAAGAAGATCGTCGTCGCCAGGTACTGCATCCCGATCACCTTGTGGTCGGTGTTCACGCGGAAGTAGTCCTTCCAGCTGTACGCGCCGTGTCCGGAGTGGTCCTCGGGCTCCGTCGGGGACCCGATCGCGTAACGCACCCAGTAGTCGAAGGCGCCGATTCCCGCGAGGAAGCCGACCGGGGCGGCGGTGAGCGCGCCGACGAGCACGATGATCTCGCCGAGCCAGATCGGGTGCCAGCCGCCCCACCAGCGGGCGAGCACGACGATGCCGCAACCGATCCCGAAGAAGAGCGGTGTCATCCACGCGGCGCGAAGGAAGCCCGGGTAGAGCAGGCGCCGCAATCCGCCCGGCGGACGCGGCGGCCCGTGCTGGACGGGGTCTCGCTCGTGCTCGGCGATGCTCGTCATGGCCCCTTCCTCGCTGCCCAGCGCTCGAATGCGTCCGGTTGCATCACGATCACGCGCGAGCGCATCAGAGCATGTCCGAGGCCGCAGAGCTCGGTGCAGATGAGCGGATAGGTCCCGACCCTGTCCGGCGTGATGTGGAGTGTCGGGGTGAGGCCGGGCACGAGGTCCTGCTTCTGACGGAACTCCGGCACCCAGAACGAATGGAGGACGTCCTTCGCGTGCATCGTCAGCACCACAGAGCGGTTGACGGGAAGACGCAGGATCACCGAGGGCTTGTTCCCGAAGCCGGGGTAGGTGTAGCTCCAGAAGAACTGCTGCGCGTAGACGTTCACCCTGAGTGGATTCGCGCCGGCGGCGTCGTCCTTCGCGAGGACGATCGCGCTGACGATCGCTATTGCCGTGACCAGCATGGTCGGGATCGCCGTCCAGACGATCTCGAGCCCGGTGTTTCCGTGGATCGGTGGCCCGTCGGAGTCGTCATCGGGCTTGGCTCTGAATTTCCAGACGGCATAGATGATCACGGCGGCGACGATCGAGAAGACGAAGATGCAGATCCCGGTCACGAACCAGAAGACGAAATCGATGCGACCTGCCTCGCGCGACGCCGAAGTGGGTAGCCAGTTCGGTATGAGCGCGACGGCAGACGCGACGGCGCCGGCCAGGACGCCGATCACTATTAGCTGGACGATCGAGCCCCTACGCACTGACGCCCGCGAATCTACTTGACGGAACGGGGAGGTGCAGCGGTTTCCGACGCAGGCCGCGTGGGCACTTGGTGCGTGAAATCACCAAGGAGGCTAAATGGGACTCGGAGTAGGAATCTTCCTGATCGCGGTGGGCGCCATCCTGGCGTTCGCGGTCAACGCGACCTCGGGCGCTGTCGACGTTCACGCCGTCGGCTGGATCCTGATGGGTGTCGGACTCGTGAGCGTCTTGCTGGCCCTGATGTTCTGGCAGTCCTGGGCAGGTCCGGGTTACTGGACGACGCGCCGCCGGACTTACGTGGACGAAGGCCCCCCGGTCGGTCCGCCGGTCTAGGGAGACGAATCGTGACGAGGCGGCCGGCGGGCCGTCTCGTTGCGTTTGCCGCTAGTCGTCGGTCTCGCGAGCGGGCGGCTCTTCGGGTGCAGGGTCTCCGCCGAACATTCCCTTGAGCCACCGTCGGAGCCTGCGTGACGCGAAGGTCTCGTCGACAGCACCGTGTGCCTCGGTTTCCTCGCCGTCTCCCGCGTCATCCTCGGGAACCTTGGTCCAGACGACTGCCATCGCCCCAACTCTCGCACGGGCGCATGGCGATTACTAGGCGCTCGCGAGTGGCAGCTCGGCCACGAAGGTCGAGCCGCCGCTTCCGCTCGACTCGACCCAGATGCGGCCGCCCATCCGCGCGAGCAGCTCGCGGCTGATGTAGAGGCCGAGGCCGGTGCCGCCGACTCCCCGGGTCAGGTCGGGGTCGAGGCGGTAGAACTTCTCGAAGATCCGGCGGTGTTCCGCCGGCGGCACTCCGAGGCCGTTGTCGTGCACGGCGAAGCGCATGCGCGAGCCTTCCAACGTGACCTCGATGCGGACCTTGCCGCCGTCCGGTGAGTACTTGACGGCGTTGTCGACGAGATTCGTCAAGACCTGGCGCGCCTTGTCCGGATCCGCGGCGACCAGCGGGGTCTTCCTCGGCGCTTTGAGCTCGAGCTTGATCCCCGGCGGAATGTAGTGCTGTGCGGTGGCGATCACGCTGCGCGCAAGCTCGACCCCGTCGCACGTCTCGATCGTCGTCTGCATGGTCCCCGATTCGAGCCTGCTCGCCCAGAGGATGTCGTTCACGATCCGCGCCAGCCGGTCGGACTCGCTCGCGATCACCTCGAGCAGCCCGCTCCGCTGTGGCTCGCTGAGCGGAACGTCCTTGCGCCTGAGTGTCAGGGCGGCGCCGTAGATCGCAGCCAGCGGCGTGCGCAGCTCGTGCGAGACGGTCGAGACGAAGTCCGACTTCAACGTCTCGACCGCCCGTTCGGAGGTGAGGTCGCGGAAGGCGAAGACCGTTCCGCTTTCGAACCCGACGCGCGTGATCGAGAGCCAGAGCTCGCGCCCGTTGATCTCGACCGGTTGGGTCTGCGGCCGCAGCTCCGCGCTGTCGAGCAGCCGTGTGATGTTGTCCCAGTCGGAGAACACCTCGGTCGCGCTCTTGCCGACGGTCTCGACAGCCGTGAGCCCGGTGATCTGTTCGGCGGCGGGATTCCACAGGCGGATGATTCCGGCGAGATCGACCAGCAGCACTCCGTCGGCCACGTGCTCTACGACGATCGCCGCCTGTGCCCGCTCCTCGGCGGCCCGGTAGAGCCGCGCGTTGTCGACGGCCACCGCCGCGCGGCGGCCGAGGTGCTTGGCGAACTCGAGGTCGTCTTCGGTGTAGAGACGTTCCGGGTCGGCAGAGACGAGCATCAGCCCGCCGAACGTGCGACCCGCGGCGGTTAGCGGCACGACCATCGCCGACGCCATCCCGAGCTCGTGCAGGATCTCGTAGTGCGAGGGATCCTTGGTCGACGTGGCGAGCAGCTCGTCGGAGATCGTTCGGTAGAGCACCGCGTCGCCGGTCCGGGCTGCGCGGCCTGTTCCCTCGGCTTCCTCGAGGTCCGGTGGATAGAGGTCGCGCGACTTGTCCGCCCAGACGGCCTTCGCGGGATCCTTGTGGACGACTGCAAGACGGCGGAAGCGCCCGTCGTCGTCGAGGATGTCGACCGCGTACCAATCCGCGAACCGCGGTACGAGGAGCGAGGCGAGGCTCGCGAGCGTCGATTCGTAGTCGAGCGACGAGGCAAGTGTCTGGCTCGCCTCCGCGAGCACCGAAAGTCGCGCCCCAGTCCGCTCGGCAGCGGCGCGCGCTTGCTCGCGTTCGGAGACGTCCGTGATGACCACGCCGACCCCCATCTTGTGGTCGTCGGCGTCGAAGACCGGGTAGTAGCTGACGAGCCAGCTACGAATCTCGGTCGGGTTACCCGGCAGTGCGCGCTGGACGTGAAGATCGAGAATCGGCTCGCTGGTCTCGAGGACCTGGGTATGGAGCGGCTCGATCTCGTCGGCCAGCGTGTCTCCGACCACGTCTCGGAGCGTCCGGCCAAAGTGTTCGTCGACCGGTAGGCCGTTCAGGGCCGCGAGGGCCTGGTTCACACGGACGTAACGGAAGTTCGTGTCCATGAAAGCGAGCCCGACCGGTGCGGCCGCGAAGACGGCGTCGACGACGGCCAGCGATTCCTGTGCGTGCTGTCGTGAGGCCTGGGCGTCGCGGAAGAGCCGCGCATTGTCAATCGAGATCGCAGCGCGACGGGCAAGGTCCTGAGCCGTCGCCAGATCGCCCTCGCTGTAACGCCGCCCGCTTTCCGCCGAGATGAAGGTGATCGCGCCGAGCGTGCGCTGCCGGGCGACGAGCGGGACACACATCGAGGACTTGAGACCCAGCTCCTCGAGCGTCTCCTGGAGCTCGGGAGTGTCCGCGGTCGCCTCACGCAGGAGCTCCGCCGGTATCTCCGCGAACAGCTCGGGTTGCCCCGTTCGGATCACGTTCGGGACGCCGTACGGGGCCTGGGGGTCCGGCGGGTACTTCTCGGCGAGCTCGTGGGCCCACTGGACTTTTCCGGGGTCGACATGCGCGACCGTGAGGCGTTCGATCGACCCTTCGTCTCCGACCACGTCGATCGTGCACCAGTCGGCGAAGTGGGGGACGGCCAGCTTGGCGAGATTGCCGAGCGTCATTTCGTAGTCGAGCGACGACGCGAGCAGCTCGCTTGCCTCCGCGACGAATTTCTGGTCCTCGGCCCGCTGCCTCTGGTCCTGGTAGAGCCCGGCGGTCCCGATCGCCGCCGCGGCGAGGTTCGCGAGCAGCGACGCCGAGCTCTTCTCCGCTTCGGTGAACGTGCGTGGGCTCCGGTAATAGAAGGTGAGCGTTCCGAGAACCTGCTCCCCGTAGTGGAGCGGGAGCGCCATCATCGAATGGGTTCCCTCGGCGGCATGGGCCTTGCGGTGCTCCGGCGTGAGCCAGTCGGTGGTCGAGATGTTCTCGGCGACGATCGGCGCATCGAGCGACACGGCGGCCGTGTTCCCGCGAATCGCCGCCATCGCAGTGTCGACGTAGCCGTCCGAGAGCCCCGCATGGGCGCCGACGCGCCACGTCTCCGTCGCCGGGTCGTACTGCCACAAGGCGTAGGCGTCAGCCGCGAGCGTGCGGGAGGCGAGGTCGAGCACCTGCGGCAGCATGGCGTCGACGTCGAGGGAGCCGAGCAGCGTCGAGGACGCTTCGAGCAGCAGCCGCAGCCGCTCGAGATCCTCGGCGAACTGCCGCTCGGCTTCGTCCAGAAATTCGCGTTCGACGTGAGTCGCCAAGAAACCCCCCAAGGTTTGCGCGAACTGTCTGACTCTACTCGGGTCTGTTCGCGGGGAAACCCCCAAATCCCTTACGGCGCCGATACCGGCTTTGCCGGCGTCGGCCCCCACCGCCTCGAATCGAAACGAGAACCCGATCGAAGTCATCGTGGCTCGGCGTCAGCCGAACCGGACTTCGATCGCCAAATGGGCCGTGCAGGGATCGAACCTGCGACCTTGGGATTAAGAGTCCCCTGCTCTACCAGCTGAGCTAACGGCCCTGGAAGCGGGGCAAGTGTAGCGCCGGCGAAGAGAGTCCCCATCGCCGTCGCAGGGGGCTTTGCCCGGTGCGACTCCTCAACGCTCGCCGGTAGGAATTAGCCTCGAAGTCACTCATTGCGAGGCCGAAGGCCGAGCCGGACTTCGAGGCTCTCAGTAGCCTTGGGCGCGCATGGGAGCAGACGTGGCCATCATCGGTGCGGGGTACGTAGGGATGCCGCTTGCCCGTGTCTTTGCGGATGCCGGCAAGGTCGTCCTTCTGGTCGACGTGGATCGCGAGGTCGTCGACGGCATCAATCGGGGAGCCAGCCACATTCCCGACGTCTCGTCGGACGCGCTCAAGCCGCTCGTCGATTCGGGGCGGGTGTCGGCCACGACGGACTACGACGCGCTGAAGGAGGTCGACGCGATCCTGATCGCACTGCCGACGCCGCTCTCGAGCCAGCGCGAGCCGGACCTTTCCATCGTCAAGGGTGCGGTGGCCGAGATCGCGCCGCGTTTACGCAAGGGTCAGCTAGTGGTTCTCGAGTCCACGACTTACCCGGGGACGACTCGTGAATGTCTGCAGCCGATCCTGGAGCGGAGCGGGCTCAAGGCAGGCGAGGACTTCCATCTCGCCTTTTCGCCCGAGCGCGTCGACCCGGGGCGGGCGGACTGGACGACGAAGAACACGCCGAAGGTGGTCGGTGGCCTCACACCCGCATGCACCGCACGCGCGGCGGACTTCTACCGCGCTGCAGTCGACACCGTCGTCCCCCTCTCCTCGCCGGAGACGGCGGAGATGACGAAGTTGCTCGAAAACATCTTCCGCGCCGTCAACATCGCGCTCGTGAACGAGCTCGCTCAGCTCTGCGAGCGAATGGATCTCGACGTGTGGGAGGTAATCGAGGCCGCGGAGACGAAGCCGTTCGGCTTCATGAGCTTCAAGCCGGGACCCGGGCTCGGGGGACACTGCATCCCGATCGACCCCTTCTATCTCACGTGGAAGGCACGCGAGTTCGACTTCTACACCGAGTTCATCGACCTGGCCGGCAAGGTCAATGCGAACATGCCGTACTTCTGCCGCTCGCTCATCTCGCAGGCGCTGAACCACGGCGCGCAGAAGTCGCTCAAAGGCTCGCGCATTCTCGTCCTCGGCGTCGCGTACAAGGCGGACATCGACGACGTGCGGGAGTCTCCGGCGGAAAAGATCGTCGGGCTTCTCCAGAAGGCCGGCGCAGACGTCGCCTATCACGACCCGTACGTCGCCGAGTTCGACGGCATGCGCTCGGTCGATTACGCGCCGGAGAGCTACGACTGCGTGGTAATCGTGACGGCGCACAGCTCGATCGACTACGAGGATCTGGTCGAACGCGCAAAGGTCGTGGTCGATCTCCGCAACGCCACCGGCAGGAACGGGTCGAACCACGAGAAAGTCTGGAAGCTGTGACGCGCATAGGTCAGGTCGGCCTGGGCCAGTGGGGAAAGAACCTCGCCCGCAACTTCGACCAGCTCGCCGACCTCGTTTGGCTTTGCGATGTCGACGAACAGCGCCGGACGCAGGCGACCCAGTCGTATCCGGCGGCGCAGGTGACCTCGAGCTTCGGCGATGTGCTCGCGGATGACTCGGTGGAGGCAGTTGTCGTCGCTACGCCTGTGCCGACGCACTACGAGCTCGCGCGGCGCGCACTCGAGGCCGGCAAGCACGTGTTCGTAGAGAAGCCGCCGGCAATGCGCGGAGCGGAGATCGAAGAGCTGTGTGAGTTGGCCGAGGAACGCGACTTGGTCTTGATGCCGGGACACCTGCTGCTGTATCACCCGGGCGTTCTGAAGCTGAAGGAGATCGTCGACTCAGGAGAGCTCGGCGAGGTGCTCTATGTCTATGGCAATCGGCAGAACCTCGGAACCTTCAGGACGAACGAGAACGCGCTCTGGTCGCTCGGCGTGCACGACCTCTCTGTCTTGCTCTACCTGATCGAAGAGGAGCCGGTCGAAGTGCGAGCGCACGGCAACGCTTTCCTAAGCAAAGGGGTCGAGGATGTCGTGTTCTGCTATCTGCGCTTTCCATCCGGGAAGATGGCGCACATGCACCTGTCGTGGCTGGATCCACACAAGATTCGGCGAATCACCGTCGTCGGCAACGAGAGGATGGCAGTGTTCGACGACATGGAGCGCGAACGGAAGATCACGGTTTACGACAATTGGCGCACCCGCACGGGTGACATCTACAGCCCGACTGTCGATGCAACAGAGCCGCTGCGGCGTGAGTGCGAGCACTTCTTGCGCCTGGTGGCCGGGGAAGGCGCTCCGCACAAAGCTGCGCGCGATGCGATTCCCGTCGTCCGCGCTCTCGATCAGCTGCAGGCCTCCCTGGAAACCGTCGTAGCTTGAGCTCGGAGGTCGCCGAGACCGCGATCGTCTATCCGGGGACGGTTCTCGGGGACGGCTGCAAGATCCTCGACTACGCCGTCGTCGGCAAGCAGCCGACGCTCGGCCCACGTTCGACTGCGATGCAGGAAGAGTTGGCGCCGCTCGAACTGGGTCCCGGAACGGTCGTTTCCACGGGAGCGATCGTGTTCGCGGGTACCCGAGTCGGTGCTCGCGCGATCATCGGCGATCAGGCGTGCGTCCGGGAACGCTGCGACGTGGGTGACGACGTCGTGATCGGACGCGGCGCGCTCGTCGAGAACGACAGCTCGGTCGGCGCTCGCACGAAGATCCAGGCGGACGCCTACGTCACGGCGTACTCGACCCTCGAGGAGGACGTCTTCATCGCGCCCAGGGTGATCACGACGAACGACAACTTCATGGGTCGGACCGAGAAGCGACACGCGCTGCGCAACGGCCCCACGATCAGGCGTGGAGCACGTGTCGGCGCCGGCGCCGTGATCTGTCCAGCCGTGGAAATCGGAGTCGAGGCGTTCGTGGGTGCGGGCGCAGTAGTGGTGAAGGACGTCCCGCCACAGGCCGTCGTCGTGGGAAACCCTGCGCGGGTGCTGCGCGACGTTCCTTCCGAAGAGCTCCTCTAGCGCCGCGTGATCGTCAGCTCGTACGGCCCGAAGCCGCGAGCAGTCAATTTCACTTCGGCGTAGTAGAACCCGCTTGCAGGCGCCCTGTAGCCGATCGCGTGGGTCGGGCCCGGCCCGATCGCCTGTGCTGCGCGGAAGTGTTGCGCTCGCAAGTCGTTGACGTGCTTCGTCCCGGGCTTCCAGAGCAGGAGGTTCGAGGTCGATCCGTCGGGGCCATTCAGCACGAGCTTGACCTTCTGGCCCTTGCGAAGAGCAATCCGGTAGACGTCGATCTGGTCGTCCCAGAAGTCGATCGTCGCCTTCACCGAGGTGACGCGGGTGCCGAGCCTGGCCGCGTTGCCGCCGGCGTCGTCGTTCGGCTCGAGCCGGTCCGGCGGCGGCAGAACGCCGTCGAGGGCAGCGATCGCCTTCGCGATGTCTAGCCGGCCCCAACCACTGAATGTGTCCCGCAGCAGTGGGCATTGCTTGCAGCCGTTCGACGCATTCACGTCCGTCGAGCTGCGCTCGAGGATGTTGATCACCTGGTCCGGTTGGAGAGTCGGGCGGAGCGCGAACAGGATGGCGGCCGCGGCGGTGACCTGGGGCGCTGCGAAGGACGTTCCGGCCGCATGGCGGAAGTCGTCCGGGCCGCAATCTGAGTAGCCCTGGTTCTGGCAGAGCGGGTGGATCGCCGTCAGGGCGCGCGGCAGGGTCGAGTAGATCTCCTGCCCCGGCGCGGAGATGTCGTTGTAGATGCGGTCGCGGTCGGAGAATTGCGGCACGTTGCCGGTTGGAGTGAGCGCGCTCACGCCGATGACGTGGGGGAGCGCCGCCGGATAGCTCGCGAAGGGCCAGGGAGACTGCGGCGCCTCGTCCGAGTTGCCGACAGCCGCGACGAGCACCGCGCCGCGGCTGACCGCGTAGTTGATCGCGCTCGCCTCGACCTTCGAGTACGTGTCCCGGCGGGGGTGAAACGGATCGCGCAGGCCGCCGATCGAGAGGTTGATCACCCGTGCGCCGGCGTCGACCGCCCAGCGGATCGCCGCGGCCTCGTCGCGCACGTCGATCGATTGATCGGGGCGAGCGATCTTCGCGATCACCAGTTGCGCCGGAAACGCGATTCCCGCGATGCCTTCGTTGTTGTTCAGGGCGGCGCCGATCATCCCGGCGACGAAGGTGCCGTGTCCCTCCTCGTCGGTGAGCGCGCTCCCACCGACCCAGCTCCTGGCCTGTGGCCAGATTCGCGACCTTGGAAACTCCGGATGGCCGCCGTCGAGCCCCGAGTCGATGATCGCCACGCGCACGGGATTGAGCACCGGCAGATCGGCCTGGAATGCGTCGAACGCGTGGTCCTGTGTGAGGTAGTACTGCTTCGGCGCGAGTGGGTCGCTCGGAAAGAACCCGCTGCTTACGGGCAGGGCTGCGGCCGTCGGCGCCAGGAGGAGCGCCAGCGCCGCGAATACCGCTGTCTTCACGGAGTGGTGACCTGAACGACCGGCGAGAAGCCGACCACGAAGCCGTGTCCCGAGTTGACGCGGGCGCGGTAGATGCCGGTCGTGAGCTGCAGCGCTGCGACAAAGTCACCGTTTGCTGCCACCGTTGTCTGTGCGACTGTAGGCCACGCTGCGCCTTGCTGCTTCTGGATCAGGACCGTCGTGCCCGCGAGCGAGCCCGGCCGCACGTAACCGCGGAGCTGCGTCTGCGTCCTAACCGGATAGAAGCGGGTGAGGGGCGCGACAGGCACGCGCACCGAAGCCGCCAGCACCTTTCCGCTCGCGAGCCGGTACTGCGTCGTGACCGAAGGTTTGACGAGCACGCTGACAGCTCCGTCCTTGTCTGCCTTCACCGAGCTGACATCCGTCCACGTTCCTGCCTGACGCTGCTGCAGCACGGCTTGCGTGAGCCCACGCGCGACGCCAATGAGCTTGGCGCGTCCGCCGAACACGACCGTCTGTGTCGGACCGGCCAGCGACAGGACGCCGACACTGAACCAGGTAGAGCGCAGCCCCATCTTCGTCCGGAGCACGGCGCCGGGCACGGCGAGCGTGCCCTTCGTTCCGATCACGTTCAGTACCTTGATCCGACCGGAGGAGTTCAGCTCCGGTTGGAGGTCGACGACCTGGCCCTTCATCTTCAGCATCTTCGCGAGCTTGGTCCCGGTGAAGACGAACGGGCCCCAGTCGTGATGCGGCGAGATCGAGTCGTAGGGATCGGGGACGGAGACCAGGTACGGAACAGGCTCGCCCCAGACGTCTTCGGCGGACGCGGTTCGCCCGCCCGAGGTCGAGAAGAAGTACGTCTTCGCGACTTCACCGTCGTAGAGGACGACCTGGCCGGCGGTCGCGTTGACCGCGGCGTTCGTCGAAGGCTTCTCGTGCTCGATCCCGAGGTACACCTGGCTGCGCGTGTCGGGATACAGATCGAACGCGC
>Ga0070674_100002016_pt1 | contig 11127 bp, 10 predicted proteins | sample KBSM33metaG_FD_65344 | JGI IMG/M metagenome (GOLD analysis project Ga0070674, IMG submission 65344) | Miscanthus rhizosphere microbial communities from Kellogg Biological Station, Michigan, USA - KBS M3-3 metaG | ecosystem: Host-associated > Plants > Roots > Rhizosphere > Soil ...
CTGAACCCTGAACCCTGAACCCTGAACCTTGAACCTTGAACCTTGAACCTTGAACCCTGAACCCTGAACCCTGAACCTTGAACCCTGAACCTTGAACCCTGAACCCTTCTACCGCCCCCCCACCTCGTCACTGCCCTTGACCGGCAGCGTCACCCGGAACGTCGTTCCCCCCTCGGGCCGGATCGAGACGTCGATCCGGCCGTCGTGCGCGTCGACGATCTTGCGGACGATCGCCAGGCCCAGGCCCGTGCCCTGCGGCTTGGTGGTGAAGAACGGGCTGAAGATCCGGTCCACGGTCTCGGGCGGGACACCGGGTCCGTCATCCGTGACCTCGACCTGCACCGTCGGGCCGTTGACCGGCTCGCCGGTGCCGGGCGCGTCTTCTTCCGGGAGCGCGGTCGCAGTGATCCTGACCAGGCCGCGGCCGTTCATCGCCTCGTAGGCGTTGATCAGCAGGTTGGTGAAGATCTGCCGCAGCTGGTAGGGGTCCCCCTGAATCGGCGGCAGGTCGTCCGGGATCGTGAGGTCCACCTCCACCTTGCCGCGCGCCACCCCCTCGGAGTGCGAGACCGCCTCGACGATCGCGCTGCCGAGCGACACGTACTCGACGTGCAGCCGGATCGGACGCACGAACTCGAGCACTTCGAGCACGATCGCGTTGGCCATCTTCGCTTCCTTGATGATGTCCGCGAGGATCGCCTGGGCATCCGGCGAGTCAGCCAGCTGCCGCTTGAGCAAGCCGGCCATGACCTCGATCCCGGCCAGGGGATTCTTCACCTCATGGGCAATCGCGGCGGCCATCTCGCCCAGCGCCGCCAGCCGATCGCGCAGCCGCTCGCGCTCTTCGATCTGCTCGACGCGGGTCAGATCCTTGAAGAACAGGGTCGCACCGCGGACCCGACCGCTGCCGTCGCGCACTTGCGAGAGCGTGTAGCCGATCATCTTTCCGGTCGACTTGAGCCGCATCTCGGCACGATCCGGGAGGTGCGACAGCTCGAACGCGCTGGCGATCATCCGCGTCAGCTCCGGCTGGTCCTTGAGGACGGTGGTGTACGGCCGGCCAACGTCGGTCGTCCGCGGCTCGAGCCGCAGAATGCGGTAGGCGACGTGGTTCATCACCGCGACGTTGCCGCCATCGGTCACCGCGATGACCCCGTTCCGCAGGTTCCACACCAGGTCGCGGTAGAAATCTTCGGGTGTGATGGGGTCGGAGCTGACAGTCGGCGCCGCCGCGGGGAGAGGAGCGGCGGCTCCGCCCTGCAGGGACTTACGCGAGCGACGCGCGGCCCCGGAGGGCTTCGATGTCGGCACGGCGTGGGCGCCGGGAGCCGGGGGCGGCTCCGGAAACGATATTGTAATCGGCTCGCTCTGCTGAGCCAAGCTGTTTCCCATCTTCGAGTCAGGGCCCGACGACCAATTACGATTTCGTTTGCAGCGACTCCCACTGGTTCATCAGGTCGCCGACTTCCCACATCAGTGCCTGATGTTTGCTGATCGTCGGCTGAGCCGCGTCACGATTGTCGTAGAACCCGGGGGCGGACATCGCCGCCTCGAGCTCCTTGATCGCCCGTTCGCGGTCGGCGATGCGGGCCTCGAGCTCGTCGACCCTCTTGCGGAGCGTGTCTGCCGCCTTCTTGATCCGGCGGGCGTCGGCTTCGTCGCGGCGACGTTCTTCGTACGATTGCTGCGCGGACGCCTTGTCCTGTGGCGCGGGAACCGCGGCCGGACGGGCGTCCTTCGGCGGGGCCAAGGGCTTCGCGCCGCGTCCATTCGAGCCGGCTGGCGTCTGCGCCTGGGGCGAGGGGGATTTCGCCGCGACCGACTTCGCGGCCGCGGGCGCCGCAACGGTGGGGGCCTCGGTCTGACGCCGGCTCCAGAGGAACTCCTCGTAGGAGCCGGGATAGATCAGCGCGTGACCGTTGGCGATCTCGATGACCTTGGTCGCGAGCTTGTCGACGAAGTAGCGGTCGTGGGAGACGAAGATCAGCGTGCCGCCGAAGTCCTCGAGCGCTTCGAGCAGGACGTCCTTCGAGTCGAGGTCGAGGTGGTTCGTCGGCTCGTCGAGGAGCAGGGTGTTCGAGGGCCGGAGCAGCATGCGCGCCACTGCGAGCCGGGTTCGCTCACCGCCTGACAGCACCCGCACCGGCTTGTCCACGTCGTCGCCGGAGAACAGGAACCCGCCGAGAATATTGCGGATCGCCGGGACCATGTGCATCGGCGCGTCGCCGGCCAGCGTCTGATACACGTTGCGGGTCGGATCGAGGCGGGCGGCTTCGTCCTGCGCGAAGTACTGCATTACCACCTGGTGCCCTTCGGTGCGCGTGCCGCCGTCGGGCGCCTCGACCCCGGACAGCATCCGCATCAGCGTCGACTTGCCGACGCCGTTCGGCCCGATCAGCGCGATCCGGTCACCGCGCTCGATCAGCAGGTTGGTGGGCGCGAACACCCGCTGCACCCCGTACGACTTCGTGACGCCGTGCAGATCCAGCACCGAGCGGCCGCTCTTCGCACAGGCCGGGAAGGTGAAGCGCACGCGCTTGCGCTCGGCCGGGATCTCGATCGGCACGATCCTGTCCAGCATCTTGATCCGGCTCTGGACCTGGGCCGCCTTGGTCGCCTGATAGCGGAAGCGGTTGATGAACGCCTCCATCCGCGCGATCTCTTCGTCCTGATCGTGCTTTTGCTGGCGCAGCCGCTCCATGCGCGCTTCACGCTCGCGCAGGTAGTCACTGTAGTTGCCGGTGTAGTCGGTCAGCTTGCGCAGCCCGATCTCGGTGATCCGGGTCACCACTGCGTCCAGAAAGAAGCGATCGTGCGAGACCAGGATGACTGCGTGGGGATACCCGGACAGGTATTCCTCGAGCCAGTTGCGCGCGTCGAGATCGAGGTGGTTGGTCGGCTCGTCCAGCAGGAGCAGGCCCGGACGGCCGAGCAGCAGCTTGGCCAGCGCGATCCGCATCTGCCAGCCGCCCGAGAACGCCTCGCTGGGCTTGTCCATGTCGGCCGGGGAGAAGCCCAGGCCGCGTAGCACCGTGGTGACCTTGAGGTCGATGCTGTAGCCCTCCCCGCGCCGGAACTCGTCCTGCAGGTCGCTGTAGCGGGTCAGCATCGACGCATGCTCCGACTCGGGCACCGCATCGTCGCCGAGGCGATCTTCGAGGAGAGCGATCTCCGCGCGCATGTCGAGCAGCGTTTTGAACGCCAGCCCGGCTTCCTCGCGCAGCGTCCGGCCGGAGTGTTGGAGACCGTCCTGCGGAAGGTAGCCGATGGTCAGCCCGGACGGCTTGACGATCAGGCCGCCGTCCGCCTCGTCGAGGCCGGCGAGCATCTTGAGCAGGGTCGTCTTGCCGGCGCCGTTCGGGCCGCTCAGGCCGACCCGCTCGCGGTCGTCGATCTGCCAGTTGACGGCCTCGAGAAGGACGCGGTCGCCGAACGACTTGCTGAGGGCGGAAAGCTGGATCATTGCGTGGTCAGGCAGGCGTACGCGGCGCGGCACCCCCCGGTCGGGGCCGTCGCCGCTGGGTTAAACCCCTAATTTTATCACGAGCGATCGCGGCCGCCGGGCCGGTTACTCGCCCAGCGCGCGGGCCGCGACCGACAGGACGCGAGGAACCCGGAAGGGCTTGGTCAAATAGCCGGAGACTCCGAGATTGGCCGCCTCGATCGCGCTGGCCTCCGACGAGAAGCCGGTGATGATGATGATCGGGATGTCGGCCTTGAGCCGGCGCGCCTCGCGGATGACGGTCAGGCCGTCCGCGCCGGGCATTTTCAGATCCGTGATCAGCAGATCGTAGGGCAGCACGCGCAGCCGCTCGACCGCCGCGCGGCCGTCGATCGCGACGTCAACGTCGTACTCCGCCAGGGCCAGGGTCTTGGACAACAGGTCGCGCACGCTCGGTTCGTCGTCCGCGACCAGGATCCGTGGCCGGCCCACCGGCGGGGCGTGTGTCCGCACCGGCGTCGCGACGGCCGGAGGGGTCTGCCGCGATCGCTGGCCCTCGAGCCACGTGTCGATGTCGTGCTTGCGGAAGCGCCACTGGCGCCCGACCCGGACCGCGGGAATCTTGCCGGCCTTGATCAGGCGATAGACCGTCCGCAGGTTCACGTGCAGGTAGTCGAGGACCTCTTCCGTCGTCAAAAATCCTTCGTCGCGTCCCTCGACCATTCCACCGGACTCTACCAGACTCGAAACCGTCAGGCATCCTCAGCGGTAGCAGAAGTGGCGCCGTCGGGACCCGCATCGCCGTCCGCGACCGGCAGTTCGATCGTGAACTGCGCCCCTCCCCCCGGCGGGTTGGCCGCATGCAGCGCGCCGCCATGGTCCTTGACGATGCCGTAGGCGATCGTCAGGCCGAGGCCGGTTCCCTTGTTCACCTCCTTGGTGGTGAAGAAGGGATCGAAAATCCGCGACAGGACCGCGGGGTCGATGCCGGGGCCGCTGTCCCGGACCCGGGTCAGGACCGTCCTCCCGTCGGCCACGAGCTCCGTACTGATTTCGATTTTTCCGGACGGGCCGGCATCGACGATGGCGTGCTCGGCGTTGACCAGGATATTCAGGATCGCCTGCTGGAGCATCAGGTCGTCTCCGAGCACCCGCGCCCGCCGGTCGGGATGACGCCGGACGACCTCGATGTGCCGCTCCGCGAGGCTGGCGCGACGGCTGGTAAGCACCCGCGAGATCAGGCCTTCGACGGTGAGCCGGCGTTGAATCGTCCGCCGTACCCCGGAGAACACCAGCAGGTTGCGGACGATCTTGGCGGCTCGATCCGCCTCGTGCAGGACCCTGCGAAGGTCGGCCTTCTGGCCGGCGTCTGTGGACGATCGCAACAGCAGCTCGACGTTCCCGAGCACGCCCTGGAGCGGGTTGTTGATCTCGTGGGCGACGCCGGCGACGAACTGCCCCAGCGCGGCGAGCTTCTCGGACTGGACCAGCCTGGCCTGCAGCGCCTCGCGCTCCGCCTCCAGGCGGCGCGGCTCGGTCACGTCGCGGGCGACGATGACGCTCCCCATCGGCGTGCGGTCGCCGTCAATCAAGGTCGTGACCGTGACGACGACGGTGTCGCCGAGGGGACTGCCGGCGAACGTCTGCGTGCGGGTCCGCCCGGCCGCTTGGATGGCGGCGCTGCCTGTCGGCGTTTCGGCGGGACGGGTCGCCCAGGACGCGATCTCTTCCCCGACCAGCGATGAAAGCGGTGTCCCGAAAGGGTCACCGGTCACCTCGAGGCTCCGGCGCGCGGCCTCATTCAGTTGTACGACGTCGGCACGGGTGCCGGTGACGATCACCAGGTCCACGAGCGAGTCGAGGCTGTCGTGCAGCAGGCGATGCTGGCGGACGACCTGCTCGAGGAGCTGAAGGTTCTCGATCGCCGCCGACAGGTGTCGGGCGACACGGTGGGCGAGCTCGAGGACCTGCTCGCCACTCAACTCGCTTGGCGCCGCGTCCTGGAGGACCAGCGTCCCGAGCGCCCCGCCCCAGCCGCGCAGCGGCGCGACGATGTCGGCGCCCTGAGGCTCCGGCGCACGCATCGGGCGGTCGATCGTGAGGCCCAGCCCCGCGGGCGTGCCCGCATCGTCGGCGGCGAGGCGGGTCTCGACGGGCGTCCCGCCGCCGGACTGGGCGGCCAGACGGAGGTCACGGCTGCGCCGGTCGTGTAGCCAGATGAAGACGCGCGCCGCCCCGGTGAGGTCCGCGGCCTCGTCGGCCATCCCGGCCAGGGCCTGCACCATGGTGGCCGGGGCCTCGCGGCGGGAGAACGCCGCGCCACAGGCCTCGAGCCGCTGCTGGAAACTGCGCGGGGTCGGCACGAGGGGAGGCGGCGGCATCAGGATCGGGAGTCGGCGGTTCGTTGGGTGATATTTCCCGCGCCGCGCCCGGCGGGCACGGCGTCAGCAGCGAGCATAGTCGACATCCGGGCGCGGCCGGCAGGTACGCTGGCGGGGCTTACGCTCCTGGAACTGGCGGCGGCAGACGAGGCATTCTAAAATGGGGAACCGAAAGGTAAACCAAGCGCCGACTGCGTGGCACCGGCCGGCGTCTAAACCACTGAACGGCAGCAGGGGAGCCCCGGAGCGCCCGCTCCACCCCGGAAGGCCGCCCAACGCCCGCTGATCGAGCGATGACGACAGACGAGGAACTGGTCGCTCGCTCCAGAGAGGGCGACCTCGACAGCTTCAACCAGCTGGTCGTGCGCTGGGAGCGGCCGATTTACGCCTTGGCGTACCGAGTCATCGGGCGGGAAGAAGAGGCTCGTGACGTCGCTCAGGAGACCTTCCTGAGGGCATACCGGGCGCTCGGCGGCTTCAAAGGTCAGGCGAAGTTCTCGTCCTGGCTCTACCGCATCACCCTGAATCTCTGCCGGGACTGGATCCGCCGCGAGCGGCGGACCCCGGTGTCGCAGGCCCCCGAGGGGATCGACATCATCGAGTTGGCCGGCGAAACTGAGCCGTCCGAGTCGATCGAGGATCTGGTCTCGCGGCGGGAGCTTGGCCGGGCGGTGGCGAAGGCGATGGCGCTGCTCCCGGAGGAGCAGCGGACGGCGATCATCCTGAAGGAGTACCACGGCCTGACCTTCCAGGAGATCGCCGACATGCTCGAATGCCCGTTGAGCACCGTCAAGACACGGCTCTATCAGGGTCTGACGGTATTGCGCAAGCAGTTGCAGGAGCGCGGCGTGGAACACGTGTTCGGGCACAACACGGAGCGGCGGCTGCGGGCCGGCAGTGGATAGGCGGCCGGTTGGCGCGGGCCACGGGATCGACGACGTGAGTGCGAGCATTGAGGATGCGATGTGCGATAAAGACCTGCTGGTTGGATATCTCTACGACGACATGGCTCCGGGAGAACGCCGGGTCATGGAGGCTCACCTGGTCACTTGCGAGGTTTGCCGGGGCGAGTTGGGCGGGCTGCGCGGGACGCGGACGACGCTGAGCGCGTGGGCGCCGGCGACGCCGGACCTGGCCTTCCCGTTCGTGCGTACGACGCCTGTGCCGCTCCCGCGCGTGCGCGCCTGGACGGTGTCGCCGGCGTGGGGCCTGGCCGCGGCCGCCTTGCTCGTGCTGTCGGTCGGCACCGCGGTCGCGAACGTCGAGATCAAGTATGGGCCGGACGGCTTCAGCGTCCGCACCGGCGCCGCGCGGGTCGCGACGACCACGGTCCCGGCAAGTCCGACGCAGACGGTCAGTGCGGCCGCCGATCCCGATCTCCGAGGCGAGCTCGTCGCGATGAGTCAGCGGCTCCGGGCCCTCGAAGCCGCCGGGGGCAGCCACGCGGTGCTGGCGTCGGTCCACACCGCGAGCCCGGCTCCCGCATCCGGCGATCTCCGGATCGTCCGGCAGTTGATCGCCGACAGCGAGAGCCGGCAGGAACAGGAGCTGGCGCGCCGGATCACCCAGGTCCTGCGTGACGTCGAGGGAGCGCGCCGAATCGATCTCGATCGCACACAGCGGGCCCTGGCCGAAGTGCAGGGAGTCGTCGACACGACGATGATCCGGCAGCGGGAGACGGAGAATCATTTCCTGCGCGTCGTGCAGCAGCCCAGGTAAGTCAGGTCACGAGATGCGCATCCATTCCAGAGGGGTCATCGTGCAGAGAGGTCTTCTGGCCGCGGTCGCGGTCACGCTGGCAGTACCGGCAGTGGTCGGCGCCCAGGTGCGCGCCAGCGACGAGCAGCGGCGCCGTGATCAGATCCAGCTGATGGAAGGGGTGATGTCGCGGGCAGTACGGCTCGGCGCCGAACAGGTCAACCGGCGGATGCAGTCGATCGACCCGACCATCAGCGTGATCACCGGGCAGGCGCGCGCCCGCGGCTTCGTGCTCGAGGGCTATGGCGTGTTCTTCGACGTCGAAGTGCCGCCGATGTCGGCCAGCGCGGTGTGGTCGATGATGACCGTCCAACGGGATGTGCAGGTGGCCGCCTCGCTCGACTCGCTCCGGCGGGCGATCTCCGCGCTGCCGGAGGGGCCGAAGCTGCAGGAGGCGCAGCAGGCGCTCCAGCGCGTCGCGCGCCAGGTCGGCCCCATGCAGTCGCTGCCGCGCGAAGCCCCGGAGGGTGGCGCCGTGCCGGCCAGCGCCGTGGTGGCTGCCAGTACGCCGCCGGTCATGGACGATCCCGATCGGCAGTACACCGAGGCCGTGAAGAGTTCGCTGATCGACGCGATGCTCGATCACAGCCTGTCGATGGATCTCGCGCCCGACGAGTGGCTCACGGTCGCGGCGCGGCAGAGCGAGGGTCCGCTCGCGCAGAACCAGCTGTACGACGTCTCCACGATCGTGCTGCGCGTGAAGGGTAGCGACCTGGCCGCCTACGCCGCCGATCGCAGCAAGCGGGGCGAGGTCCGGCTCAAGGTGGAGGTCAGGGTCTTCTGATCTACAATTCGCCGATGATGGCCCGGGCGACCGCCGCGTCGGTCTTGGCGCTCCTGATTGTGTCGCTCGCGGGCGTGGCCGGCTGCGGTGCGCCGATCGACGTCAAGCAGGTGGTGAAAGTCACCGACGTTTCCGGCGGCTGGTTCGATGCCGGGATCAAGGACGGCAAGAACAAGCTCACCCCGACCGTCACCTTCCGGGTCACGAAATCGACCGACGATGCCATCCGGCCGCTGGCCCTGAACCTGGCGTTCAAGAAGATCACCCCGGGCGGCGGCGAAGAAGACTTCGACGACTTCTACATCCAGAGCGTCAGCTTCGGCGACGGCAACGCCAGCCAGCCGCTCACCGTCCGCACCGAGACCGGCTACACCGCCGACCCGCCGCAGTCGCGCGCCGACATGCTGAAGCACAAGGAGTTTCAGGATCTGCGGGTCGTCTTCTTCGCGAAGCACAGCTCGTCCAACTGGGTCGAGCTGGCGCGCTTCGACCTGCCCCGCACCTTGATCGCCCGCTAGGGTGCCCACCGCGATGCGTTCCTCCTCGTCCGGGCGGATCACCACTTGCGGGCCGACGAACCAGTCCGGCCCGATGTCGAATGGTAGATGGCAGATGGAAAAACAACGGGGTTGTGCCATCCTCCATTTGCGATTTCCCATTCAGGATGCGTTTTCAGCGTCCTTGCTGGAGCCGGCGCGGCCGGTCGCACCTGGTGTGGCGTGCGCCATTCCGGCGGATGGCTGCTGCTGATGATGGCGAAGGCGTAGCCGGCGGTGTCATCGCTGCCGCAGCCGGCCAGTCCCCGGGCCGCCCCGTCCGCCGCGACGCTCGAGCGCCGCCTCGGGCCGCTCGATGCGGCGGCCATCATCGTTTCCAACGTCATCGGCGGCGGCATCCTGTTCACGCCGCCGCAGGTGGCGGCAGCCGTGCCGAGCCCGTACTGGTTTCTGCTCGCGTGGGTGGCGGGTGGCGCGCTCGCGTTCGCCGGCGCGATGGCCTATGCGGAGCTGGCGGCACTTCGCCCGCGAGCCGGGGGCGAGTACGTCTACCTGCGGTCGGCCTTCGGGCGCCTGGCGGCGTTCCTGACCGGATGGACCTCGTTCATCGCCGGCTTCTCCGGCGCGATCGCGGCGAGCGCGGTCGTTCTGGCCGCGTATGTCGGGCGATTCATTCCCGCCGCGAACGACGAAACGGCCCTGTTCGTCATTCCGCTGCCGCTGGTGCCGCTGACGTTTTCGCGGCGGGCCGGGGTTGCCCTGTGCGCGATTGCGCTCATGACGTTCATCCACGTGCGCGGCGTCGGCCCGGGGCGGTTGATTACCAACGTCCTCGCCGGGCTGAAGGTGTCCGCGCTGCTCATCTTCATCGCCCTGGGCTTCTCGATCGGGACGGGCTCCGCCGAGCACCTGGTGCGCGCGGCCGGACCGGTCGCCGGCACCGGCTGGCTGCTCGCCCTGATTCCGGTGATGTTCACCTATTCGGGGTGGAACGCGGCCGCCTATGTCGCCGAGGAGATTCGCGACCCGGGCCGCAACGTGCCGAAGGCGCTGGCGATCGGGACGCTCGCGGTCATCGCGATATACGTCCTTCTCAACGTGCTGTTCCTCTACGTGCTGCCGGTCGGCGATCTCGCGAACGTGAAAGGCAGCGTGCTGGACGTGGTGGCCGACGGGCTGCTCGGGACGCGCGCCGGGGACATCATGGCGGCGGTCTCGATCGTCAGCATTGCAGCCAGCATCAGCGCGATGACGTTCGCCGGGCCGCGGGTCTACTACGCGATGGCTCGCGACGGCGTGTTCTTCCAGAGCGCCGCCCGGATTCATCCCCGCTTCCACACTCCGGCGATCTCCATCGTCGGCCAGTCGATTTGGAGCGGCCTCCTGGTGCTGTCCGGCGGCGCGAATGCGCTGACCAGCTACACGGGCTTCTCGGTCGTGCTCTTTGCCGGCGTCGCGGTGCTGGCGCTCTTCGTCCTGCGGTTACGCGAGCCCGATGCCCCGCGCCCGTTCAAGGCGATCGGCTATCCGGTCGCCCCGGCGTTCTTTGCCATCGCCAGCGCACTCATCGTCGCCAACGCGCTCTACAGCGACCTGGTCGTCCCAGTCCGGCACGGCACCGCCTGGGGCCCCGCCGCCGCCGGCCTCATCGTGATCGGCCTGGGCGTGCCCTTGTACTACGTGTTCAAGCACCGCCGGGCGCAAAACCCGTAGCACCGTCGCACCCGCAGAACCAGCACCCGTAGAACCACCGCACCGGTTCGAACCGCGAGAACTTTTCCAGGTTTTTCAAGTTCTGGGCGCTGATCTGTCGCCGAGCAACGCCGCGAGCGTCAGCGCCGCGACGATCCCGTCACTGGCGGCGAACAGCAGGAACGAACGCGGCGATCCCCGGAAGGCGTAGTCGAGCAGGAACGCGGCGGCCCCGGCGCCCTTGAGTAGGGGCCCCATGATCCACATGTACGCGCGGTAGCGCAGGGGCTCGCGCCAGGGCAACGCGTAGCCGCAGCCCACGGCGAGCAGGAACAGGCCGTTCAGGTCCGAAAATATGCGGGGGGACGCGGGCGGCACCCCGAACCACGCGGCCAACCGGTCGGCCGCGAGCAGCAAAAAGGCCCCTACGACGATGTCGTAGAGGCCTGAGATGAGGGCGATGAACGAGACCATGAGGCCGCATTGTAGATGCGGCCTCGGGCCCTGCGCCGGGACTTACTTGATCGGCTTCAACTCACCCTTGTAGGTGACCGTTTCTCCGACCGTGATGAG
>Ga0070674_100002024_pt1 | contig 11112 bp, 9 predicted proteins | sample KBSM33metaG_FD_65344 | JGI IMG/M metagenome (GOLD analysis project Ga0070674, IMG submission 65344) | Miscanthus rhizosphere microbial communities from Kellogg Biological Station, Michigan, USA - KBS M3-3 metaG | ecosystem: Host-associated > Plants > Roots > Rhizosphere > Soil ...
GGCGCCAGCACCAGAAGCGGCAGCAGGATCGGCACCGCGACCAGGAATACCGCACCCCAGTGGAAGTGCTCCAACAGCACGCCGCCCACGATCGGGCCCAGCGCCGATCCGGCCGTGAAGCACGATGCCCAGATCGCGATGGCAAGCCGTCGCGCCGAGGCGTCGGCGAAGATGTTGCGCAACAACGACAACGTCGAGGGCATCAGCATGGCGCCGAACACGCCGAGCAAAGCACGTGCCCCGACGAGCCACCCGGCGCTGGGCGCGAACGCGGCGGCGGCCGAGACGACGGCGAAGCCGCCCGCGCCGATCAACAGCACTCGGCGTCTGCCGATCCGGTCACCGAGGCTGCCCATCATGACGAGAAGCGCTGCGAGGATGAGGGAGTAGACGTCGACGATCCACAACTGGGTCGACGCCGCCGGACGGAAGTCCTGCGCGATGCTGGGCAGCGCGAACGCCAGGATGGTGTTGTCGACGGCGATCAGCAGCACCGGAAGTATCAGCACGGCCAGCGCCACCCAGGCTCGCCGCGGGGTAGCGCTGGACTCATGGCCGGATGCAGCCTCGGCATCCAAGCGGATGGACATGATGTACTCCTGTGCGAGTGATACTGGGGGAGAATCTATTTGGGGGTGATGGTGCCCTGGGTCAGGCTGGCCATGATGGCGTCGACGACCTGGACGCGGGGAGTGCCCTGCCTCGCGGCCGCGTAGCCGGCGTTCAGCAGCGCCCAGAAGACCAGCCGCGGCCAACACGGCGGTCCGGTGGTGCCCTGGGTGGCCACCCGATCGAGCACCTCGACGATCACCTCGTCGCCCGTGTCCAGGATGGCGGCCAGTTCCTTATCTGCGGTGATCGCGGAATCGTTATAGACGAACTGGACGATCGGGCCGAGATCTAACTGGCATTCGACGACGCGCCGCAGGGCCTCGACCGGCGGGCCGCAGTCGGGTTCGGCACGTTCGATGGCCGCGTTGCTGAGCTCGTGCACGTGCAGCGCTAACGCATGCAGCAGGTCGGAGCGCTCGGCGAAGTACCGGTGCAGTGTGCTGCGTCCCACGTCGGCGGCCGAAGCGATGTCGCCCAACGATGCGGCGGGGTTGTCGCCGATGACGGTCATGGCGGCGTCGAGGATCGCCTTCCGGGTCCGCAAACGCGCGCCACCCTCGATCGATTGCGGAGTGCTCATACACCTCAATCTACCACAACAGTGTCAAAATGGGACACTGATGTCCCACTCTGGCATGAGCAGATACGACTTCGGACTGCTTTTCGGCATAGATCACGGCGACAAGCCCAAGGTCGCCCTCGCCGAGAGTTTGGCGAGGGCTTGCCTGCGATGCGTGCAAGGCACCGACCAGCTGCCTGGCTGACGGATAGTGGCGGACGCCTGGAAACCCTCGCTGAGCTGCGAAAACGTGAGTGCCCCCGGCAGGATTCGAACCTGCGACACCGGCCTTTGCACAGGAAGCTTTCCATCCGTGCCCGTTCCCCACCGAAAGCGCCCTCCTGCCAGGCACTTTCACACACCGAGCTATCTGGTAGCTTCCCGCTATTTCCCAACGATTTTCGTCATTAACGATGAATAAACGATGGTTTGGTGCCCACGGGGACGTGGAAATGCGCGCTGCTCGACGTGCCATACGGCGGAGCCAAGGGTGGCGTGGCACCGAACGGGGTTGTCCGGGCGTGCATTCGATGAGCGGGGCGTGCACGGGTTTGATTTTACGTTTTTGCGCGCCCACGAGTGCATCGTTGATTCGCGCAATGGGCGGCAACGATGTGGTGCAAAACGGCGGTCATCGAGGCGTACGCGACGGCGATCAGTAAAGTGATGCAATTGATGGAAAGCGTTGTAGTTGATCGAGTCTTGCCGATCAGCCTGAATAGATATGCGGTGCCAGCCCTGCCTAGTGCATGTCCTTTTGCAAGTCAAGGCGTTGCGGCAGTTGTTGATCGGTCGTCGCTATCTGGGCACTTCGGATAACACGGCGATGGTGTTGGCGAGCTTGCCGATTCCGTCGATCTCTGTGACAACGGTATGTCCGTCGCCTAGGTGTTGCGCATGTCCCACTCCGCCGGGCGTGCCGGTGGCAATGACGTCTCTGGGGTTGAGTGTAATGACCACGGAGATGTATTCGCGACCAGCTGCGCTGGATTGAATACGAGGTCGGATGTGCTGGCGTGTTGTTTGAGTTCACCGTTGACTGTGGTGCGCAGGTCACCGAAGCCGAATTCGTCGGTTGTCACCAGTACCGGTCCGAACGGAGTGCTGGCTTCGAAAGTCTTGCCTTGCAACCACTCTTCAGTGCGATTCGGGTAGTCGCGCATGGTCAGGTCGTTGAGTACTGAGTATCCGGCGATTGCTTGTGCTGCCGTGGAGTAGTCCGCCCGGCGGACTGTTTGCCGACAATGACCGCGAGTTCGCCTTCCCAATCGAGAGCGTGCGCAGCGTAGTCGGGCACCTCGATCGAATCATAGGGGCCGGTAATTGCTTCGGGATACTTTGCGAAAAGAGTGGGAAATTCGGGTAGGTCGCCTCCCATCTCCGTGATGTGCTCTCGATAGTTCAAACCGACGCAGATGATCTTCCCGGGATGGGGCACGACGGGTGCCCAGTCGGCGCTATGGAGATCGTGCGCCTCAATGCCGGCATTGCTCAGCCTCGCGTAGTCAGGGTGGCTGAGCAACGCTCCCACGTCTGGTACTCCACGGAGTTCGATGCCGACTCCGTCTTCGGTGACGCGCACGGCGATCGTGCCGGTGGGCGTCCGTAGTGTCGCCAGTCTCATCGGGGCCGTTCCTCGGCGAATGTGCGGGAATCCGTTTCAAATCTGCAACGCATCCTGTTGCCGCAAGTATCCGCCTCATGTGCGACTTGGATGTTGTCATCTTGCACAGCGATCTGGTTTTGACGTAGTCACGGATGACATCGACAGCAGGGGGAGGTCGCGCCGATCGTGGTGACAGCGCAGGCTCGCCACCCCGACGACGGTGTTCGGCAATCCTGGGTCTACTGAGCGAACGTTTCTGAAGAACTTTTCCGACGACTTCACCTATGTCCTGGGACTGCAGGAGGCGTCGGTACTGGCGATGGCCGACGGGTTTGTGTAGTCCACCGGCGGGGCCGCCTCGGTCAACGTGCACTCCATTGTGGGGATGGGGTAACGCGATGGGCAGCCTTGCGGCGGCGTACAAGCGCAACATCCCCTGATCGTCACAGCCGGTCAGCAGACCCGCGAAATAGTGTTGTGCTAACCGTATTTGGCCAACGGCGATGAAAACCTGGTGCCGTTGCCGTGGGTGAAGTGGGCAACTTCCCACATCATCGCACCGCCGTGAGGGTTGATGAAGCTGGTTTCGTGTGCATCGGCGTATCCCTATGACCGCACTGTCTTCGTTGGTCTTTAAGCTTCCCGGTGTCGCGGAGCGGCGTCATCAACGTTCACCTCCAAAACACCACCCAGCTGGTAATCCTTGGTACCGGCGAGCGCCCAGCGGCAGTGGGCGCGATAGCGATGCCGTCAAAATATCGGTGGGCAAAGCTGTGTACGGCAGGACCCCGTGCATCACGGCGGCCCGCCGAGCCGCCGCCGTTGAGGCAACGGTCGTTTAGCATGAAACATGTTGTACCGATTGCGGTTAGAGCGATCGAGACGGACCGCGGCGCAACGGAGCCGGGTATGGCTTCCCGCTACCAAGTAGGGTGCGGCCCCTGCGGGCCCCCATATCAGATGGCGGCTGGCGCTGAAGACACCGACACCCCCAACCCGCCATGCTCAAAGCGGTACGGGTCACACAACGAGGGGTGGGACATGCCCGAATCACAGCCGACGAAACGGCAACAGGAGGAACCGGCCTGTGGTTCGTGCAGGCGCGTGGGCCTGACTACGCCGCTGCGCGTCCTTGGCGGTGCCCGCGCGGCGGTTCAGACGGTGGCGCATGCCGCGATGGTGCAGGTGAACGAGGTGGCGATGTTGATGTCGGTAGCCGCAATGACACCGCTACGCCTGGTCGGCGGCGGCTTCGAGCCCGCAAGCCGTCTGTCGCCGCACATCAAGGCCCGCCCAGCACCCACGACAAATCCCGTGCTGCTCGTCCACGGGCTCGGCGGCACCAAGTCAAGCTGGTCCGTGGTCGCCCAAACCCTAAGCGCCCGAGGCCTGACCGTCGACGCCATAACCTATGCGCCACTCGGAACCTCGGTGGAACAGCTCGCTGACCAACTTGTCGCGGAGGTGCAGAGGATCTTGTCCCGAACCGGAGCAGACAAGGTGCATCTGGTCGGACATAGCCTCGGCGGGGTCGTCATCGCGCAGGCCATTGCGGACGGTGGCCTAGACGGGCTGGTCGACACGGTCGTCACCCTCGGCTCGCCGTTCGGCGGCTCGCCCTGGGCGGGCCTGCTCCCGTTTGTGGAGATCGTCCGGGCGCTGCGGCCAGGTTCGCCACTGTTGCGGCGCCTCGCCTCCGCGCCGGTGCCTGACGGCGTGCGGTGGCTGGCTGTGACGGCAGCACTCGACATCATCGTGCCGGGAATGCGGTCGGTGCCGACCCACGCTCAGGTGGAGACCATCACGGTCAACGGCGTCGGCCATCTCGGGATGCTGCTAAGTCGCCAGGTTATCGGCTGCATAACCGCCGCGTTGTCCGCATCAGAGTCAGCCGCCGCGGCAGACTCGTCGATGCGTCTGTTGCAAAGGGCCTCTTGACAATCCGCGGCGGCGTCCGCTGCAGCTGCCGCTCGACGATGCGGGCGCCCGCCATCAGGGCGCCGGGCGCGGGGCCAGCGTGTGCCAGATGAACTGCTTGCAGACCTCCTGCGCGGTGTCGAGGTCGACCGCGCCGGGATTGACTAGGAACTGACTGCCGGTTCCGCGCATCATGCCGACCAGCGCGGTGGCCACCCCTTCGGCGTCGACGTCGGCCCTGATTGTCTGGCTGCGCTGGCCTGCCCGCACGATGGTCTGGAGGCCTGTGCGAAACGTGGCATCGATGCTTATGAATACCGGGCGCAATTCCGCATCCTCGGTCAATCCCGCGCTGCACAGCACGAAATACGCGCGCGCCTCCTCGTTTCGGGACATCCACGCGAAGTAGGCCTCGACCACAGCAACCAAGGCTTCCAGTTCGTGCCCACCGTCATTGGCCTCGGCGACGAAAAGGAATTCATGCAGATTGCGCCGGATCAAACGGTCAGCCAGCGCAGCCTTGGAGCCGAAGTGGTGGGTGATCAGGCGGGGGCTGTATCCGGCCTCCTGCGAGATGTCGGCGAGGGAGGTTCGGTCGACGCCGCGGCGAGCGAACAGCCGGGCGGCGGCGTCCAGCAACGCGTCTTCCGCCTGGTTTCGCCGTTGCCGTTGACTGCGCCGCGCCGCGCGTGCCGACGGCGCCGACCTGGTTGAGCCCTCTGGGCGTGCTACAGGGGTCATGGTCATAGCCTAAGTCTTTGCGGGCATGGCTGCACCGGCTGCAGCCGGCCTCAGCTGCACTTTTGCAGCTGGCCGGGCACACAGATTCCGGCTGGCAAGCAAACGTACTTCAGCGATATGCAGCGGTGTTGGGCGTTAGCGATGACGACGTCGCCTGGGTTGGACCGCGAATGTGGGAACCACGCGCAATCAACCATCTCGAAAGGAATCAATCGATGGCGGAGATAACCCGCCCGGGACCGTTGGCCGGGGTGCGGCCGATCGATTTCGCGACCGTAGTGATGGGCCCGTCTGCCGCGCTGATCTTCGCTGATTTGGGCGCGGATGTGATGCCCCTCAGCAAGCTGTCAGAGGACCCGCCAGTGCAGGAACAACTCATCGAAGCCGTCGAAAAGACCTACGGCTCTTACTCATACGCCCAACCCAGCGAGGAACGCGACGCAAGCAACTCGCCGTGCTAACCGCACTACCCGGTGTCAACCGCCACAACAACAACGAGAACAAAGGAATTACTTATGACTAACGACAACATCTTCTCAGGTTTAAAGGTGGTCGATTTCGCGAGCTTCATCGCGGGTCCCGCCGCCGCCGTGATCTTGTCCGACTTTGGCGCCGACGTTATCAAAGTGGAGCCGCCGTCCGGCGACATGTGGAGAATTGGGCACAAGCTCCCGCCGCAGCCGCAATCGGAAGACGCCTATCCCTTCCACATGGCCAATCGCAACAAGCGCGGCATCGCGCTGGATCTGAAATCTCCCGGCGCTCAGCCGGTTCTCGAGCGGCTGGTCAAGTGGGCCGACGTCTTCATCGTCAACACACCGCATCCCGCACGGAAGCGCCTGAAGCTCGAATATGACGATGTCGCGCAGTGGAATCCGCGTCTGATCTATGCTGATCTCACCGGCTTTGGCGAAAAAGGTCCCGACGCCGATCTTCCGGGATTCGACATCACGGCCTACTGGGCGCGAAGCGGGTTGTTGTCCATGACGCGCGACTCCGGCGCGCCGCCGACCTGGCCGGCGAGCGGTAGCGGTGACAATGCGACCGCGACGGGCCTGTACGCCGCGATTGTGACGGCGCTATATCGTCGTGAGCGCACCGGCGAAGGCTCCTATGTCACGACGTCGCTCCTCGCCGAAGGTGTCTGGTCGGCAAGCGTTTTCATCCAGGCCGCGCTGAGCGAGGCGAAATTCTTTGGGCTGCACGACCGAACGCATCCCGCCAATGCGGCTCTTAATGTGTATCGAGCTTCGGACGGCACCTGGTTCCTTCTTGTCATCACGCCCGACAAGTTGGCCGCCGTGGCGAAAGCAATCGGCCGTGAGGATCTCCTGACTGATCCGCGGTTCTCCGAGCCGGCAAAGCTGACGCAAAACATGCCGCAGCTGACCGCCATTCTCGATGATGTCTTCGGCTCGCAACCGATGCCGCATTGGCACGAAGTCTTCAAGGGCGTCCACGTCACGTTCGGCGCCGTGCGGGATCCGCAGGAAGTAGTCGCCGATCCGCAGCTGCGGTTGAATGACATCGTCGTTCCGCTCGAAGGCGCCGGAGAGAATCTGAAATTGACTGTCAGCAGTCCGATACAGGTGCATGGTGTCACCAAGGTCCCGGCCCGGCGTGCCAATGAAATCGGCGAACACAACGAAGAGGTGTTAGCAGACCTGGGGTTCGACGCAAAGGAGATTGACGGCTTGCGCGCGAGCGGCGTCGTCCCGGGGCATTTCGAAGAGGCAGCCAAGAAAAGCCGCCCTGCGTGATCGAGGCGCTGCGGTCACACGACGATGGGCTTGGGTGTGGTCCATTCAGAATCGATCGAGCGACTAGCCGCGGTGTCCGATACTGCGGCGCCGGTGACCGGAGCTGAGTTTCGTTGCCGGCGATCGAACACTAAAGGAGGCGGTGGCGAGCCATGAGCGACGGCGTTGATGAACTCCCCATCACCGACGAGCGTGGTCGCGTGCGACCCGACGAATTCGTCGTCAGCGGACAGCTCTATGCCGAGTATCGGCGGCTCATCGCCGAGCAGGCCGCTTTGCGCCGGCTGGCCGCATTGGTCGCGCGGGGCGTTGACCCCATGGAGGTCTTTGGCGCAGTGGCCGAGGAGATGCGTCGATGCGTGCCCGCCGACACCGCCGGATTGTGGCGCTTCGAGTCGGACGGCGCGATTACGCTCGTGGCGGCCGCTGCCCATCCCGCCGCGCTGGCAGTGTGGCCGGTGGGCACCCGATTCCCGGTGGCTGGCAACACCCTGGCAACGCGGGTGCAGCGCACCGGCCGGCCCGCGCGGATCGACAACTACGACAATGTCACCGGGCCGATCGCCGCTCGCGTGCGTGCGGTCGGTGTGAGCGCGGCGGTGGGGGTGCCGATCTTCGTTGATGGGCACGTGCGTGGCCTGGCTGCTGTCGGCTCGATGCAGCGCGCTGCGATGCCCGCCGACACCGAGGTCCGCATTACCCGCTTCGCCGAGCTGAGCGCCTCGGCTGTCGTCGCGGGGTATCGCGACGAACAGAAACGGCAGCTACTCGCCGAGGCGTCACGACGGTTGCATCGGGCCGCCGATCATGAGCGCCGGCGCATTGAACGCGATCTGCACGACGGCGTGCAGCAACACCTGGTCACCCTGGCGCTGTACGCTCGGGCCGCGGAAGAGTCGGCGCCCGCCGAACTCGGTGATCTCAAAGGCCAATTGTCGCGCATCGCTTCGGGTTTGGCCGACGTCTCCCTGGAGCTGCAGGAAATCTCGCGCGGCATCCCCCCGGCCATTCTTGCAGACGGCGGACTGCCCACGGCGATTCAGCAGTTGGCCCGCCGCTCACCGGTCCCGGTGCAGCTTGACGTTGCCATCAGCCAACGGCTGCCTGAGCCCGTCGAGATCGCCACCTACTACTTGGTGGCTGAAGCGCTGACCAACACCGCCAAACACGCCCACGCGTCCATCGTCGACGTCCAACTCGACGCCGACGACATCGACGCCGGGGATCCGGTGCTGCGGGTGTGGGTGCGCGATGACGGGCGCGGTGGCGCCGACCCCCACGGCGGATCCGGGCTGGCCGGGCTCAACGACCGGGTGGAAGCCCTCGGCGGGCGCCTCAGGCTACACAGCCCACCCGGCGCCGGCACCACCCTGCGCGCCGAACTCCCACTACACCAGGCCCCTCCGCCACGGTGGTGGTTTGGGTGCACATGCGATTCCTAGGCCCGACCATCGCTGACTGATTAAAACGGCCCCAGCCATGATGGCGGAATTGACGAGTGGTCGGAACCTGCCTGATTCGTTAGCCGTCAGATGTTGTGCATGCCGGTAACCACGAGTAAGACACCGAATGCGCCGACGACAACGGCGAGGATGGTCTGGCGGCGCGCGCTTATCCAATCGTGCAGCCGCAGCACGGCGGCCAGCGTCTTCGCCGGCATTGCGAGATAGCTGATGAGTGGGATCTCAGCGACCGTAAACGCCACGAGGGTGAACATGAGGGCCGCGCTGACTTGCGCAGTGGCAGCTGCTTGCGACGCCAGAATCGCGATGATCGCGGCCAGGTACTCAACGGGCGGCGTCGCCCATCCGACGCCCGCGACAAACGCCACCGCGAGTGATCCGCCTTCAAGCTGCCGGCGGATTGACAGTCGGCTGGATCCCGTCCGTGTGTTCGGCTCGAGCACCAGGACCGAGGGTTCACCGCCGGTCACCGGCACGGGCGCGCGCTGGTGCACCCAGAAGCGCGCCGCGATCAGGCCGGCGATCAGCGCCGCGAGCACACCGATCGCAATCTGTATGTGCGCAACAGTCGGGCTGCTGACGGCCGAAAGCAGGACTCGCATAACGGAAAGCATGAGACCGCGTAGACAAACCACCAGAACCAACGCCGCGGCGATGCCGGCTGCCATGCCGCCGAGCCAGAAGGCAAGCAGATTGACCATGGGTCGTGGCCGCGAAACCAACAGCGCCACGATGCCGATCCGAACCGGGTCGATCGCCGCTATGAGTGACAGCACGAGAACTGCGCTCCACATAGCCGACACCTAGCCCGCAACGAATGCTGCAATGCTGACGCAAAATTGATGCAGCAGTGGATGACTCGCCAATCTATTTCCTCCGTCCAGAAGTCGTGATGTTCGGCGGGGAGTAGGACCGCTGCTGGGCCGGCGGTGCTGATGGGCGGCGGGGTTCGTTCATCGGGAGCTTCTTGTGCAGCCACGCAAGCAATCTGGTTGACCACCAATTGAACCGGCCCATGACATGCATGAACGCTGGAACGAGCAGCATGCGCACAAGCGTTGCGTCTCCCAGCACTGCCAGCGTCAACCCGAGACCGAACATGCGCATAAACGACACCTTGGCGGTGATCATTGCGGCGAACGAGATTGACATGATCAGTGCGGCGGCGGTGATCACCCGACCGGTGTGGGCCACGCCGAGCGCCACACTTTCGTCGTTGGCGGCCGCCGTGCGGTTGGATAGCAGCCAATATTCGTGGATCCGCGACATCAGGATTACCTCGTAGTCCATCGACAACCCGAACGCTATGCAGAACAGCAGCGCGGGCATGGTGACCACGAGCGTGCCGGTGGCGGTGGTACCCAATGCGCCGAGGTGCCCGTCCTGGAATATCCACACGAGTGCGCCGAAAGCGGCGGTCAACGATAAGATGCTGAGCGTCAACGACTTCACCGGCAACACCACGCTGCCGGTCAACACGAACAAGAGCACGAACGTGATCGCGGCAATGATCGCGAGGACGATGGGCAGCCGCGAGGTGACGGCGTGGGCGGTGTCGCTGTTGCTCGGCGCGCTCCCCGTCAATAGCGGGTGCCGCCCTCCGGGACCGGGCACGGCCTGCAGACCGTCGAGCTGCGTCTGGGAGGCCTGCGAGTACAGCGGTGCGCTGCTGGTTACGGTCAGAAACGCACTGCCGTCCCTGAGCGCGGTTGCGGCCGACGGCGGTCCGACACGCGCACCGGCGACGAATGTGCCAGCCGGTGAGGAGACTGACTCCACATCGGCCACCCGTGAAAGCTGGGCTGCGTAGTCATCCAGATCGGCTGGAGTGATTCCGGATACATCCGGGATGACGACGGTCACGTTCGTCGCCGGGTCGCCGGCGAAATCGGTGCGCAGCTGATCGCCGACCTGTCGCGACGAGGCCGATACTGGCAATACACGATCGTCGGGCAGGCCCCACTTAGCGCTCAAGAACGGTATCCCGAGTGCGCCCAGCAGCGCGACAATCACGAGCAGGATCGGAATGGCGTGGCTCATAACGAATTTGGCTAAGCGGTAGAAAAATGTCCGCTCGACCGGGCGATGGACGGGCTCCGGCCGCCGCCGCAGGCGTCGTACCAGCCGGCGCACGTCCAAAGAGTCCAATCGTTTGTCGAGCAGCGCGATGACTGCTGGCGTCACCACGATCGCGGCGACGGCAACGAACGCCACCGTCGCAATACCGGCGTAGGCGAAGGACTTCAGGAAGTACATCGGAAACAGCACCATCGCCGACATCGACATCGCGACCGTCGCGGCCGAAAACAGCACGGTGCGCCCCGCGGTGCCCATCGCGTGGATTAGGGCCTCGTCGCGTCCGGCGCCGTTGGCAAGCTCGTCACGGAACCGGCTGACGATCAGCAGCGTGTAGTCGATCGCCAACGCCATGCCCATCGCGACGCACAGATTCAG
>Ga0070674_100002028_pt1 | contig 11106 bp, 10 predicted proteins | sample KBSM33metaG_FD_65344 | JGI IMG/M metagenome (GOLD analysis project Ga0070674, IMG submission 65344) | Miscanthus rhizosphere microbial communities from Kellogg Biological Station, Michigan, USA - KBS M3-3 metaG | ecosystem: Host-associated > Plants > Roots > Rhizosphere > Soil ...
TGTTCGCAGCCGATCGGGTTCCGTTTGTGCGGCATCGCCGACGAGCCCTTTTGCCCTTTCGCAAACGGCTCTTCCACTTCACCGATCTCCGTTTTCTGCAGCCCACGGATTTCGAGTGCGAACGTCTCCAGCGACGCCGCGCAAATCGCCAGCGTCGTCATCAACTCCGCATGCCGATCGCGCTGAATGACCTGCGAAGAAACCGGCGCGGCCTCGAGGCCCAGCAGACGGCACGTCGCCGCTTCGATCGATGGTGGCAGGTGGGCGAACGTACCCACGGCACCGGAAATCTTGCCGACGGCGACGACGGACCGAGCGCGCCGCACGCGTTCCAGATCACGCTGCAGCTCGGCATACCAGAGCGCCAGCTTCAAGCCGAACGTCATCGGCTCCGCGTGGACGCCGTGAGTTCGACCGATCATGGCGGTCTGCCGATGCTCCTCTGCGCGCTGCCTGACCGCGGCGCTGAGCTCCTCGAGCCCACGGATGATCAGATCGCACGCCTCCCGCATCTGCAGGGCAAGCGCCGTATCGACGACATCCGAGGACGTCAGCCCGAAGTGCAGCCAGCGGGCGGACGGCCCGACCTTCTCGGCGACGGCCGTCGTGAATGCGATGACGTCGTGATGGGTGGTGGCTTCGATTTCTTCGATGCGCGCGATGTCGAACGCGCCGCGGTCGCGGATGTCTCGAGCAGCGTCGGCGGGGATGAGGCCGGCCTCCGCCATGGCCTGGGCGGCCGCCGTTTCGACAGCCAGCCAGGCGTCGTATCGCCGCTGGTCGCTCCAGAGGCGACCCATTTCAGGGTGTGTATAGCGAGGAATCATCGGTTCTCAGTCAATCTCCGACGTCAATCCCCGAGTCCCAGTCGTTCGTGGTCGACGCGCAGGCTCCCGACCTGGCCCAACACGGTCGCTCCAAGGGCTCCATTGTGGAACAAGTCGCGCGCCACGCGGCTCACGTGCGCCGCCGTGACATGCTCGATGCCCTCGAGCGTCTCATCGAGACTGAACTGCCGATCGAAGTAGATCTCCTGCCTCGCGAGGTTCGACATCCGGCTCGATGTGCTCTCGAGGCTGAGCATGAGGCTGCCCTTCAGATGGTCCTTGGCTCGCCGCAGCTCGGAGTCAGGCAACTCAATCTTCATCCCGCGAACTTCGCTGACGACAACGTCGATCAATTCGTCCACGGCGTCGTTGGCGCAGCCGGCGTAGATCGTCATCGCACCGGCGTCGCGATAGGCCGCCAGTCCGCTGAAGACGGCGTACGCCAGCCCCCGCCGCTCGCGCACGTTCTGAAAGAGCCGCGAGCTCATCGATCCGCCCAGCACGGTATTCAGCACATAGCTCGCGTAGCGGTCGTCGTGATGCTGCGGATAGCTGCTGCTGCCGATGCACACGTGGCTCTGTTCGAGATCCTTTGTGCGAACAAGGACCTGCGGGACGACCGCAGGAGCGACGTCTGGCGGCGCCGGCGCCACGGCTGGCAGGTGCCCGAATCGCTCGGCGACCAGCTTGCGCACGTTCTCGTGTTCGAGATTGCCAACGGCCGCGATGACGAGATTCGGCGCGCAGTACGTGTCGATGAAGAAGCGGCGCAGCTCGTCCGCGTCGAGCGCGTTGACAGACTCGGGCGTGCCGAGAATGGGCCGTCCAAGCGGATGCCCTTCCCAGAGACTCTGCGTGAAGAGCTCGTGCACGAGATCATCGGGCGTGTCCTCGACCATCTTGATCTCTTCGAGGATCACTTTCTTCTCGCGCTCGATGTCGTCGGGGCGGAACGCCGGATTGAGCACGATGTCGGCGAGGATGTCCCACGCATACGCGAGGTGCTCGTCGAGCACCTTGATGTAGTAGCTCGCGTATTCCTTTGCCGTGAAAGCATCGAGATGGCCGCCGAGCGAGTCGATCGACTGGGCGATGTCCTCGGCGGACCTCGTGGACGTGCCCTTGAAGAGCATGTGCTCGATGAAGTGCGCGATGCCGCTCTGCCGATCCGATTCATGGCGCGATCCGCGGGTCAGCCAGACCCCGATCGTGACTGATCGGACCGAGTCGATACGCTCGGTGACGAGACGGAGACCGTTGTCGAAGACCTCTCGGACAATCATCGGCACGGCTAAAGCAATGGGCTCGGGAACGCGTCTCGGTCGGGTTGCAAGGATCCGCACAAGTCCTTGCTTTTCTGAGACTTAGAAAGAGTGCTCATCATATCACGAGGCTGCCCGAAAAGCCAGACCCCGCATGGTACAATCGAGTAGTTTCCTATCTCATAGATAGGACTGGAGATATGTCCCGCTCTCGACCCTCTGAGCCCGACGCCGTTTCGCCCGCCCGGCCTGACCTGGCTGCTCTGAATCGCACGGCCCTCGAAGCGCTGTTCACGAACGCCGGCATACAGGCCTTCCACGCGCGACAGGTCTACCGTTGGATTCACAAGCGCGGTGTCACCGATCCGGCGGCGATGACCGACCTCGCCCAGCCGCTTCGCGAACGCCTCGCGCGCGAGTTCACCATCGGCACGCCCGCCGTCGTCACGCGCGACATCTCGTCTGATGGCACGCAGAAGTTCCTGTTCGAGCTGAGCGATCGGCGCCGGGTCGAGTCTGTCTTCATTCCGGATACGCCCGCCCTGACGTTCTGTATCTCGAGTCAGGTGGGCTGCGCGATGGACTGCGCCTTCTGCCTGACCGGCAAAATGGGCTTCGTACGAAATCTGAGTGCCGGCGAAATTGTCGGACAGGTGCGCGTACTCGCCGGTACGCTCGAACTGCTCGACACGCCAATCAACATCGTGCTGATGGGGATGGGCGAGCCGCTGCACAACTACGACGCCGTGATGGAGGCGTTGCGGATGTTGACGGACGAACAGGGACTCGGCATCCCACCGCGGCGAATCACGCTGTCGACCGTCGGTCTCGTGCCGGGCATCGAACGGCTCATGCAGGAACCGCTCGTCCCGAATCTGGCGATCTCCTTGCACGGAACTACCGACGCACAGCGGACCGCCATCGTCCCGATCAACAAGAAGTATCCGCTCGAGGAGCTGCTGACCGCGTGCAGGCGCATTCCCCTCAAACGGCGCGACCGCATCACGTTCGAGTACGTCCTGCTCGACGGTGTCAACGACACGCCTGAAGACGCCCGCCGCCTCGTCCGGCTGCTCTCGCAGTTGAAAGCCAAGGTCAATCTCATTCCGCTGAATGCGGCGCCTGGCATTCCGTTCGAGCGTCCGTCCGACGCGCGCGTCGATCGCTTCGCCGCAATCCTGGCGGAACACGGTATGACCGTGTCGGTTCGCAAGAGCCGGGGACGCGACATTCGCGCGGCGTGTGGGCAGTTGATCGTTGAGGGACAGAAGCGCGCGCCCGCTCAGCGGATCGCTGCGCTCATGGTTGGGGACTGAGCGCTGTCGTATTCGTATTCGGGTTCGTTTTCGCTTAAACCTTGCGCATCGGCTCTTCGCCCGAAAACGAAGTCCGAACGCGAAGACGACGGTCAAATATCGAGCGGCGCGCCAATCACTCGTCCAGTATCAAGAGCCAACCGCGCCACGATCCACGTGTTCCGTTCCCGCCGCTCCGCGAGTGCACACTTGATCCCGTTCAACGTCACCGCCGCCGTGCCGTCGTGGATTGTCAGCGCCCGATGCGGCCCAGGCATCTGCGACTCGAGAAATGCCGACGCAAGTCGCGCCCCGACGTCGCGTACGCGGCGGCCGCGCTCGCGGATGATCGTACCGTGTACTTTCGACTCCATACGAGACGCTTCCGTGCCGGGACGATCCGAATACGGAAAGACATGCAGCTGCGTCAGCGGAGAGCGCTCGAGGTAGTCGACCAACACGTCGGCGTCCTCCTCACCTTCACCTGGAAACCCGACGATGATGTCGCTCGTGATGGAGGCGTTGGGCAGCCGCACACGCAGTTCGGTGACGAGGGCTTCGTATTGGGCGAGCGTGTACGGGCGGCGCATCGCCCGCAGCACCGTGTCGCTCGCATGCTGTAACGGCAGGTGGAACGCTGGAGCGAGTCGATCGGTTGCGCAGGCGAGGTCGAGCAGCTCCGCCGTGCAATCCATTGGTTCGAGGGATCCGAGACGCAGGACGATTTCGCGGGTCGCGTCGAGCGCGCGATGCAGCAGCGCGGTCAGCGACGTGGGTGGCTCCAGGTCTCGCCCGTACGCGCCGAGATGCACACCGGTCAGAGTGACCTCCCGGTACCCGGCATCCTCGATTCTTTGGAGATCGCGTACCAAATCGCCAAGGGCCGCGCTGCGCGATCGCCCGCGCGTTGTCGGGATGATGCAATACGCACACGGCTCATCGCAGCCGGTCTGCACGCGCAGCGTGAAGGCGGTCCGGCCCATTGCGCCTGGCGTCAGCCGAGCGGCGTCTGCGCCGCAAGGTCCATCCCCGCCGGCATAACGATGCGCCGTCGTCTCCAGGTCGGGATCCCGGGCCAACTCGCGGTGAAGAAGCCGTACGAGATCAGACTTGCCATCGTTTGGTACGACGTGCACGACGCCCGGCAGCGCCTCGAGCTCGCGCGGACTCCGTGTGGCATAGCATCCCGTGACGACAATGCGTGCATCGGGATTGTCGCGCGCGACGCGACGGACCGCTTGTCTCGTGCCCTGGTCGGCCGTGGCGGTCACCGAGCAGCTGTTGACGACGACCACATCGGCCTGGTCGGGTGTCACGGCGTGTCCGCCAAGCGCACGCAGGTCCGCCTCGATGGCGAGTGAGTCCGCTTGATTGACGCGGCAGCCGAACGTCATCACCGAGTACTTCATCGGTTCACGGGGTTCAACGGGTTCAATGGGTTCAGGAGGTTCAGGGGTTCTAGAAGCCCGCGAAATCAGTAATCGAGCGCCTTGCGTCCGATGTCGCGCCGAACGTGCTTGCGATCGAACGTGATGCGATCGACGGCATCGTACGCGCGGGTCATGGCCTCATGAAAATTGTCGCCGCGGCCGACGACGGTGAGGACCCGGCCGCCCGACGTGACGACGCCGCCGCCGCGTCTCGCGGTGCCCGCGTGGAAGACCAGGACCCCGGGAACCGCAGCCGCCTGATCCAACCCGTTAATAGATTTACCGGTCTCGAACACGTCCGGATATCCGCCTGAGGCGACGACCACAGCGACGGAGCGATCACCATCGATGCCCAACGTAGACCGGCTCAAGTCGCCGCGAGCGGAGGCCAGTAATGTGTCTGCAAACGGGCCGCTGACGAGCGGCAGGATGGCCTGGGCCTCGGGGTCGCCAAACCGCACGTTGAACTCGATCACACGTGGGCCGTCGGGCGTCAGCATCAGTCCGCAATAGAGGAAGCCACGATACGGATGGCCCTCGGCCCGCATTCCAGCAATGACGGGGTCGACCACCTCGCGAACGATGCGCGCCTCGAGTGCGGCGTCGAGCAACGGACTGGGCGCAAAGGCACCCATGCCGCCAGTGTTGGGCCCCTCATCGTTATCGAAGGCGCGTTTGTGGTCCTGGGCGGAACCGAGCGGCAACGCGCGCTGACCGTCGCTCAACACGAAGTACGACAGTTCAGGGCCAGTCAGACACTCTTCGATGACGACTCGCGTGCCCGCGTCCCCAAACCGACGCTCGCGCATCATGGCGGTAATGGCTTCGCGCGCGGATGCGGCATCGGGAGCGACGACAACGCCCTTGCCGGCGGCCAACCCGTCCGCCTTCAGCACGACGGGGTAGCCGAACCGTCCAGATTCGAGGATCTCGATGGCCTGCGCCTCACTCTCCGCGAGCGCATACTGCGCGGTCGGCACGCCATGGCGCGCCATGAACGCCTTCGCGAACGCCTTGCTGCACTCGAGCTGAGCCGCGCCGCGCGTGGGGCCGACGACCGGACGTCCCGCAGCTTCGAAGACGTCCACGACGCCACGGCTGAGGGGCATTTCGGGACCGATGACGGTGAGGTCGACGCTCTCCCGATCTGCGAGCGCGAGCACCCGGTCCGGATCCCCGGGATCCACGGCTTCCAGACGAGCGACGGCGGCCATACCCGGATTACCGGGGGCGCAGACAATCGTGTGGGCTTGCTGGTCCTGGGCAAGCCGCCAGGCGATGGCGTGTTCGCGGCCGCCGCTGCCGACTACGAGAATCTTCACGGGTTCTCTATTCTATGAAAACGATCCGAGGTGCCAAGGTGTGATCAGTCCGGAGTGAACGCGCTGCGCTGATGGCTGGCAGGCTGGTGGAGTGTGTGGCGGAGAAGATGTCTAATCGGTGACTATTCTGTTGACTCTACTTGAGTTTTGTGTCTAGAATCCGCGCTCATCTGTGATAGCCTCATATATTCGGCCTAAATACGGGTCTGTCATAGAGACCCTTTCAGCCAGCGGAGGGGGGTGCGAACGCGTGGCTGAGGTGAAAGTTCAGGAGGGAGAGTCGATCGAAAGCGCTCTCCGCCGGTTCAAGCGGAAGGTCCAGCAGGAAGATATCATCAAGGATATCAAGAAGCATTCCTTCTACCTGAAGCCGGGCGACAAACGCCGGGCGAAGCAGGCACTCGCGCGAAAGCGGAATCGAAAGAAGATGCGGCGCGAGCTGGAGTAGCCCAACGCGGTAACAAAGGCGGCGACCCATGGAGTTTCAGGACAGGCGCCTGACGTGCGTGGATTGCGGGACCGAGTTCACTTGGACGGCCGGCGAACAGCTGTTTTTTGCGGACAAGAACTTCAAGAACGAGCCGAAGCGCTGCAAGGCGTGCAAGGCCAAGCGGGCCAGCCGTCCGGCAGGCGCGCCCATGGCTCGTGAACGAGTCGAGACGCAGACCAACTGTTCGGCTTGCGGCAAGGAGACGACGGTGCCTTTCCGGCCCACGCAGGGACGGCCGGTGTTCTGTAAAGAATGCTTCCAGCAACGCAAGTTCGCTGGAGCCGGGAGCATGTAACGGCTCCCGTCCACGCCGCGATACACCTGACGCCGCAGTTTCTCGACGGAACTGCGGCGTTTTTTCTTTCGACGGGGTCTAACAACTCACGGTTCAAGAGGTTCAAGGGGCTCAAAGGGTTCAAAGGGTTCAACAGACTCCGAACACCTGAACCTATTGAACCTATTGCTTTTTGAGCGATTGAACCCGTCACTGACGGTACGATACGATTACGGGCCTTTGTCAGCGAGTCGGCATCATTTTGTCGGCGAGGCGTGGCGGACGCGGGCCGGAGGAGAGCAGCAATGCAGATCGAGGAACGGGTCATCGGTGGCGTGACGATTCTCGACCTGAAGGGGAAGATGACCCTGGGCGAGGGTGACGAGCTCCTGAAGGACAAGATCAACAGCCTCATTCATCAAGGGCAGAAGAAGCTGCTGCTCAACCTCGAGGGCGTGCCGTACATCGATTCGGCCGGCCTGGGCGAGATCGTCCGCACCTACACCACGGTCAGCCGGCAGGGCGGCAGCCTGAAGCTCGTCAACCTGACGAAGCGCATCACAGACCTGCTCGCGATCACCAAGCTGTTGACGGTGTTCGAGACGTTTGACTCTGAGAAGGACGCGGTCGCCAGCTACCAGTCGCCGGCCAGCGCCTGAGGCCCGGCTTCGCGCTGCCGTGGCCCGCAGTCTTCGTCGGGAACCAGCGGTGTCGGACGTGGCCGTCAGCCGCGCGGAACCTGGTCGGTCGGTCGCGCTCAACCTGCTGATTTCGCTGCGCCCGGGCCAGTGGACGAAGAATCTCTTCGTCTTCGCTGGCCTGTTGTTCGGCCGGCGGCTACTCGATCCAGCGGCCGCCGGACTCGCAATCACGGCATGCGTCGTGTTCTGCGGACTGTCAGGCGCGGTATACCTCGTCAACGATGTGGCCGACCGCGAGCGGGACGCCTATCACCCGGTGAAGGCGCAGCGCCCGATCGCGTCTGGTGCGCTGGCGCCCAGCACCGCGCTCATCGTCGCAGGCATCCTGGCCGCCGTGTGCCTGGTGGTGGCCTTTCAGTTGAAGCTGCAGTTCGGTCTGGTGGCCGCGGGCTATCTGGCGTTGCAGCTGCTCTACTCGGGGCCGCTCAAACACATCGTCATCATCGACGTGCTCGCGATTGCGATCGGCTTCGTCCTGCGGGTCGTCGCAGGCGCCGTGGTGATCGACGTACCAGCCAGTCACTGGCTGCTGATATGTACGATCCTGCTCGCGCTCTTCCTGGCCCTGAGCAAGCGCCGGCACGAACTGGTGCTGCTGGCGGATGGTGCAGGGGGACATCGACGCATCCTGCAGGAGTACAGTCCCTACCTGCTGGATCAGATGATTGGCGTGGTCACCGCATCGACGCTCATGGCGTACATCTTCTACGCCACGAGCCCGGAGACCGCCGAAAAGTTCGGGACATCGCTCCTGGGTTTGACGATTCCGTTTCCCCTTTATGGGATCTTCCGCTACCTGTACCTCGTGCACCAGAAGGAGGGCGGCGGAAGTCCATCGGAGATGCTGCTGAACGATCGACCGTTGCTGTTGTGCGTGGCCCTGTGGGGGCTGACGGTCGCGGCGATCGTCTACAGACCTTAACCACATTCGGAATTCGGGATGCGGATTGCGGAGTCACATCCACAGTCAGCTTCAGTCACTCCGCATTCCGCACTCCGCCCTCCGAATAGCTGATTGCCATGTCCGATTCCTCTGTCCGTGCTGACTCGGTCGACGTCGAACAGATCATGCGCCAGATCAGGTCGCGCATCCGCGACAAGCGCGGTGTCGACTACACCGAGGACCAGATCCGCGAGCTCGCGAACGCCAAACTCGAGCGGTTCCTCGACCCGAACGGCGTGCGATCCGGCCTGTTCGAAGAATTCCGCCGACAGCCGCCGCCCGCGACGTACGCGTTCGAAGACACGACGCTCTTCGATTCCGACAAGCCGCTGATCCGGTTCTTCAGAAAGCTGCTGCGGCCGTTGCTGAAGTTGATGTTCAATCCGAACGTCCTCAGTTCGACGCTGCACAACCAGGCCGAATTCAACGACTACGTCAAAGGCCTGCATCCGCTCTATTTCGAGTTGATGCACAACCTGGTTCTCGAAACGACGCGGCTCGCAATCGAGGTGAAAAACCTCAAGATGCGCGTGGAATCGGTACAGAGCCGGCTCGAGTTCAACGAGAGACGATCGCGCGCGCTCGAAGGCGTCGTGCAATACAAACCGGAGGCGCTGCAGCGCCAGCCGCCCGCAGCGCGCGACAATGACCCGCGCACCGAGCCGCAGGGCGGCACCGATCCGGTCACCGGCGGCGAAAGCCTCCGCACCAGACGCCGGCGGCGGCGGCGCGGACGACGCGGCCAGCCTGGTCAGGCGCCCGGTGCCGCGCCGGACGCTTCAGCCTCCACGGCCGCAGGTGATGAAGGCCCCGACGACGACGGTCCGGACAACGGCGAAGCGGCCGCCGACTGGCAGCCTGGCCCGGCGGTCGAGGCGGGCCCGGCCCGTGACACCGCCAGTGGGTCGCCCGCACCGGATCGCGGCGACGACTCCGGCGGCGGATCGGCGCCACCCGATTCGCAGTGAAAGTCGCGATCGTCGTCCAGCGTTACGGCGCCGAGATGAACGGCGGTGCGGAGCTGCATGCCCGCTACATTGCCGAGCGGCTGGCGCGGCACCACGACATCCGCGTCTTCACGACCTGCGCCCGTGACTACGTCACGTGGGCCAACGAGCTCCCCGCTGGTCCAGACGACGTCAACGGCGTCGCCGTCGAGCGATTCCCGGTCGTCCACGAGCGCGACACGAGAACATTCGGCCGCCTGTCGGACCGCGTGTTTGAACACGTCCACTCGATCGCCGACGAGTTGAAGTGGCTCGACGCTGAAGGCCCCACGAGTCCCTCTCTGCGTCGCCACCTCGAATCAGTACGCGATCGCTTCGACGTCTTCATCTTCTTCAGCTACCGCTATTGGCACGCGTATCACGGCATGCGCGCGACCGATCGCAAGGCCATGCTGGTGCCGACGGCCGAACGGGATCCCGCGATCGGGTTAAGTCTGTTTCCACCGGTGTTTCGCGCCGCCCGGGCGATCATGTTCAATTCGTTCGAAGAGCGCGCCATGATCCGCCACGCCGCGGGCACTGATGATCTCCGCGGTGCGGTCGTCGGCGTCGGCTCGGACGTGCCAGAGACGACCGATGCGAACCGGTTCCGGCAGGAGTTCGGCATCAACGGACCGTTTGCGATCTACGTGGGCCGCATCGACGAGAACAAGGGCTGCCCCGAGCTCTTTCAGAACTTCCAGGCGTACGCTGCACGCATGCGCGGTCAGCTGCAGCTCGTGCTGATCGGCAAGACGTTGCTGCCAATCCCGAAGCATCCTCGCATCCACCATCTCGGCTTCCTGACAGACCGCCAGAAGTTCGACGCAATGGCCGCCGCTGCCGTCTTGATCATGCCGTCGTACTTCGAGAGTCTCTCGATGGTGGCGCTCGAAGCGTGGGCGCTGGGGAAACCGGTACTCGCCAACGGCCGGTGCGATGTCCTCAAGGGCCAGGCGATCCGAAGCAACGCGGGGCTGTACTACGAGTCGTACGGGGAGTTCGCCGAAGCGCTCGACGCCATCGTGTCGACTCCATCGCTGGCGCAGACGCTCGGCCGGAATGGTGCGGCGTATTTCACGCGCCACTACGCGTGGCCGGTCATCGAACGCAAATACCTGGAGACACTCGATCGGATCGCACGCGAGGGACCCGCCAGCCGGCCGATGGATCCGCTGCCTGGCTTCTTTGCGCGCCGCCGCTCCGAACTGCCCGCCGCCAGGAATGTGCTCAGCCGCATTCCGTCTGGGCCCAGTCTGTCATGACGAGGCCAGCGATCCACCAGGTGCTCGCGACACTTGGGTACGGCGACGCGATCGGTCACGAGGTACTTGGGATCCAGCGCGTCCTCAGGTCGGCTGGCTACGACTCGGACATCTTCGTCGAGACCGCGGATCCGCGGCTCGAGGATCAGACCTCGGACTATCACGGTCTGATGGCCGCCAGCCATCCAGACAACCTGCTGCTCCATCATTTTTCGATTGGATCGAAGGCGTCCCGCGTGGCGTTTGCGCTGCCCGATCGGATGGCGCTCATCTATCACAACATCACGCCGCCCGAATACTTCGTCGGCGTC
>Ga0070674_100002030_pt1 | contig 11096 bp, 7 predicted proteins | sample KBSM33metaG_FD_65344 | JGI IMG/M metagenome (GOLD analysis project Ga0070674, IMG submission 65344) | Miscanthus rhizosphere microbial communities from Kellogg Biological Station, Michigan, USA - KBS M3-3 metaG | ecosystem: Host-associated > Plants > Roots > Rhizosphere > Soil ...
CAGGCGACGCAGTCCTCGATCTGGGGCCGCTTGCCGACGATGATCGTGCTAATCTGGTTGACGAGTTCGGACAGCTGGGCGGCAAGAGGTCGGCTCATCGACCCGACATTACTAGAAAAAACCGGCGCTCAAAGACCGATGACCACGGCGTTTTACACACATCCCGACTGCCGCAGCCACGACATGGGGCTCGGCCATCCCGAGTGCCCGGCGCGGCTCGACGCGATCGATGACCTGCTGATCGCCTCCGGGCTGCAAAGCGCGCTCGCTTGTCGCGAGGCACCGCTGGTCGACAGCACCGACCTCGGCAACGCCCACAGCAGCGGCTACGTCGCCGAGATACGCGACGTTCTCGAGCGGGTCGCCGCCGACGGCAGGATGCGCGCGCTCGACCCTGACACGGTCGCTTCGCCCGGCACGTTGAACGCGGTGCTGCGCGCCGCCGGCGCCGCCGTCGCCGCCACCGACGCGGTCATCGACGGCGAGGTCGCCAACGCGTTCTGCGCAGTGCGCCCGCCCGGCCATCACGCCACGCGCGGCCAGGCGATGGGCTTCTGCTTCTTCAACAACGTCGCCGTCGCCGCGCGCCATGCGCTCGACGTGCGCGGCCTCGAGCGGGTCGCGATCATCGACTTCGACGTCCACCACGGCAACGGCACCGAGGACATCTGCGCCGGCGACGAGCGCATCCTGATGGTGAGCATCTTCCAGCACCCGCTCTATCCCTACAGCGGCGCGGTGCCGCTGGGCGACAACATGATCAACGTGCCGGTGCCGCCGTACACGCGCGGCCCGGCGATTCGTGCGCTGATCGAGGAGAACTGGATGAGCCCCCTCGACGCCTTCCGGCCGCAGATGATCTTCATCTCGGCGGGCTTCGACGCCCACCGCGACGACGAGCTGGGACAGCTCGGCCTGGTCGAGGCCGACTACACCTGGATCACCGAGAAGGTCAAGGCGGTCGCCGACAAGCATGCCGGCGGCCGCATCGTGTCGTGCCTCGAAGGCGGCTACAACCTCGGCGCGCTCGCGCGCAGCGTCGCCGCGCACCTGCGCGTCCTGATGGCGTGACGGCGCCCGCACGCTCTCTTCGTTCGTTGCCTCCGGCGCGCGTGCGGCCAGGCTCGCGGCGCCCGGGCGCCCCGCTGTGATCCGGTCCTTCGACGCCCGCGAGCTCAACGAGCTCGTTGCCGAGCTGGTTCGTCCGGGCGCGGTCGCCGAGTTGGCGATCCTCGCCGGCTGCCTGGTCACCGCCTGGATCGTCGTCCGGCTGATCCGCGGCCGCGACCGGCCGGTCGCCTCGGTCTGGTTCGGCAACAGCATCTTCGACGGCGTCCTCTTCCCGGTCCTCGCGCTCGCGCTGGCGTACGCGGCGCGCGTCGTGCTGGCGGGGACCGTCAAGCCGGCGGTGTTCAAGGTCGCGATCCCGATCCTGATCTCGCTCGTCGTCATCCGCCTCAGCGTTCGCGTCCTGAGCCGGACCTTCCCCGGCGTGCGCTGGGTCCGCACCATCGAGCGCAGCATCTCGTGGCTGGCGTGGATCGCGGTCGTTCTCTGGGTCACAGGCGTCTCGCCGATGGTCCTCGACGCGATGGAAGAAGTGCACTGGAAGGTCGGCGCGACGGACGTGACCTTGCGCAGCCTGCTCGCGGGCGTCGTCACCGCGGGAATCGTCCTCGTCCTCGTGCTCTGGGTCTCGGCGGCGATCGAGAGGAAGCTGCTGTCGAGCGGCAGCGGCCACAACCTGTCGCTGCGCAAGATTGCCGCGAACATCATTCGCGTCGCGCTGATCTTCATCGGCCTCATCGTCGCGCTGTCGGCGGTCGGCATCGACCTCACGGCGCTGTCGGTGCTCGGCGGCGCGATCGGCGTCGGCCTCGGCTTCGGCCTGCAGAAGATCGCCGCCAACTACGTCAGCGGCTTCGTCATCCTCGCCGAGCGCAGCCTGCGCATCGGCGACATGGTCAAGGTCGACACCTTCGAGGGCCGGATCACCGACATCCGCACCCGCTACACCGTGATCCGCTCGCTCAACGGGCGCGAGGCGATCGTTCCGAACGAGACGCTGATCACGACGCGGGTCGAGAACGCCTCGCTCGCCGATCCGCGCGTGCTCGTGTCGACGGCAGTGCAGGTCGCATACGGCACCGACGTGCGAGCATTGCAGCCCAAGCTCGAGGCGGCCATCGCCTCAGTGCGGCGCGTCATCGCCGACCCGGCGCCGTCGGTGCAGCTCGGCGCGTTCTCCGCCGACGGCATGGACCTGACGATCAACTTCTGGATCCGGGACCAGGAGAATGGCCAGGGCAACGTCAAGTCCGACGTCAACCTCGTGGTGCTCGACGTGCTCAATCGCGAGGGCATCGAGATCCCGTTCCCGCAGCGTGTCGTCCACGCCGTCGCCTCGCGCGAGCCAGGCCCGGCACCCGACGGCCAGGTCGCGTCGGCCGGCGCGGCAAGCTCCAGCTGAGCGCGATCGCAGAGAGCCGCTCAGGAGCCGGCGGGCAGCGAGCGCAGGTGAAGGTAGAGCGCGCGCACGTCGACTTCGTTCATCTCCTTCAACGAGGCGAACGGCATCACCGTGCTGACGCTGCTGCCGTCGGGACGCTTGCCGCTCTTCAGCATCGCCATGAATTGCTCGGCGCTGGGGTAGCGATCGAGCGCGCTGCCCGCGCCCGGCGTGAGCTTCGCCGCCGGCGGCCACTCGGGCGGCGCGCCGGGGATCTTGCCGCCGGCGAGCTTGGCGCCGTGACAGCCGATGCATCCGTTCGCGACGTAGGCACCGTGCGCCGCCGTGACGCCCTCGGGCACCGGCTGCGCGGGCGCCAGGGTGTGATCGATCTTCTCGCTCGCGTCCTTGACGACGCCGGCGGCGTAGAGCGCCTTGACCGGCATCGGCAGGCGAATCTCCGCCTTCGCGCCGGCCGCGGCCGGTAACCGGCGAACGTAGGCGACGACCGCGGCGAGGTCGGCGTCGACGAAGCGGTTGTACTCCTCGCTCGGCATGATCATCACCGGCCTGCCGTCGGGCTTGACGCCGTGGCGGATGGTTCGGACCCAGTCCACCGGCGTGTACGCGGCGACGACGCCGGTCGGCGCCGTCGTGATGTCAGGCGACCGAACCAGCATGCCCTTGCCGTCGTCGATGACGACGTGGCCGGCGCCGTCGGCGCCGTGACAGTCGGCGCAGCCGCGCGACTTGAACAGGTACTCGCCGCGCTCGACGCTCGCCGCGTCGGTGCGGAACGCGACCGGCGTGACGGCGACGTCGATCCGACGCGCCAGCTTGCGCTCGCCCATGTCGGCCAGCACCATGAAGGCGGCGCCGGCGCCGCTCACCAGCACGGTCAGCCCGACGGCGCCGCGCGCGATCCACTTTCTCATCACGGTTCTCCCTGCGTTTGCATGCCTGGTTCGAAGGTCGGCCTCAGCGGCGGCCGAGGCTCGGATCGATGCCGATCGCGGCGGCGAGCTTGGCCCAGCCGGCATCGTCGAGGTGCGGGCGGACGACGCTCATCACGCCGAGCAGCGCCTCCGGCGGCATCTGCGCCTTCGCTGCGCCCGCCACCAGTGCCCGCTCGGCCGGCGTCGATGCGGGCAGCATCCATCGCGCCACCACGAGGTGCTCCTGCGGCGCGATGCTCGCCATCATCCGGCCATGCAAGGCGGCGAGCTCGGCGTCGCTGTAGTGCTGCCAGAGGAGGGCGTTGTGAACCGTCTCCTCGAAGTGCATGTGCTGGAAGTTCTCGGCGACGAAGAGCGCGAGGTGGCGGTACAGGCGCAGCGCGAGACGCTCGGCGTCGGCGCCGCTCGCAGCACGCAGCGCCACCGCTTCTCCCTGAAGCGCGGCGATCGACTCGGCATGCTCGACATGCTCGCCGGCGATGCGCTGGCTGCCGGCGGGCTGGCGCGCCTCGATCGCGGCATGGACGTGCTCGTTCTCGTGGCGCAGGTGATCGAGGCAGAGCCCGAGCAGCGCTTCGAGCTGGCCGAGCGCCTCGTCGCGGTCGGCGCGGTCGGCGACGTCGATGCGGCCGACCCGCGTCAGCGTGTCGGTCATGAAGTGGCGCAATGCCTTGTGGATCGACACGTAGAGGTCCATCCGGCCGGCCTGGCTGCCGCTCGGCACGGCGGCGGCCGGCCGAACGATGGCGGTCGGGACGGGGTCGGCGAAAGTCGTGGTCATCAGGCGCTCCGGTGCGGGTCGGCGGCGGGATGCCGCGGTGTCGACAGTGTTCCGGCGCGGGCCGCTCGGGGCATCGCCCGAAGGAGCCATCGACCCCGGCGGCGCGGGCCATGGCCCGCGCGCCGACCGCACGGCGTTCGCCTAGGTCGGGCGGCGCTCGTTGTACCAGGCCGCCGCCTGGCCGCGCGACTGCACGCCGAGCTTGTCGAGGATGTTGGCGACGTGGCGCTTGACCGTGTGCGGGCTGAGGTCGTAGGCGCGGGCGATCAGCTTGTTGCTGTCGCCGGCAGCGATGAGCCTGAGGACGTCGAGCTCGCGCGGGCTGAGCGCCTCCGCAGCGACGAGGACCGGCGCGCTCGCGCGCGTGCCGACGGGCTCGCTGTCGTGGTCGGGCGGAGGTCGGGTCTCGGCGGGCGGCGTCGGCGCTTCGAGGAGGCCGGCCCAGTGGCGCAAGGCGGCGATGCGCGCCGGCGCGAGGCGGCCCTGCCAGGGCGCCGCGGCGAGCTCGTCGAGGACGTTTCTGCCGGCGGTGAGCGCGCCGCCGGCGACGCCTTCGCGCTCGGCGGTGTCGAACACCGGCGCGATCGCCGCCGCGGCAGCGTCGCCGTCGCCCAGGCGCAGACACGCCAGCGCCAGGCGCAATCGGACCTCGGCGTCCTCGCCGAAGATGCGCAACGCGGTCTCGTGCGCCAGCGCGTTGTCGTATGCGTCGCGGGCTTCGCGCCACAGTCCGCGTTGCCAGGCGAGCCGGCCCGGCAGGACGAGCCGCTGCGCCTGGAGCAACGGGCGCAGCATCGGCGCGTCGACCGGGACGAGGCTGTCGAGCTCGCGCGCCAGCCGCTCGACCCGCGTGCTGTCGCCATGCCAGTCGGCGACGCGGATCGCGAACAGGCGATAGAAGGCGTACAGCGGCGAGTCGCGCCGGTAGCCGCCGCCCGGGTCGTCGAAGAGAACGAGGATCTCGTCGGCGGCGCCATAGCTCTCCTGGCGCCGGCCGAGCATCGCGAACAGCACCGCGAGCAGGCTGTAGAGCGCGAGGCGAACGTTGGGCGGCGGCCCGAGCCAGCGGGCATCGGCTTCGGCCAGCCCGGCCGTCTCGAGAGCCGCCTCGAGGCGGCCCGACCAGACGTCGTTCCACGCCGACGTCGCCAGGGCGATCGCGCGCAGCGGCGTCGGCGTGTCGGGCGCGACCGCGAGCGCGCCGACCGCGAAGCGGCGCGACGGCTCGCGCATCGCCGGCAAACCACACTGCAGGCTGCGCGGAACGCACTGGTACCAGAGCACCGGATCGCGGCTCCGCGCGAGCAGGTCGAGCATCTCGCGGTAGCGCGGCGCGACGTCGTCGAGACGGCCGCTGTCGAGTGCGAGGTAGCTGTTCACCACCCCGGCCAGGGTCAGGTCGTCCCGTGTCACGTCGACTTCCGGATCGACCTCGAGCCGCTGCTTCGCCTCTTCGTGGCGGCCGGTCGTGACCAGGCCGATCGCTTCGTAGACGCCCGAGCGCCAGGCCAGGCGCCGCTCGCCGCGAGCGGCGAAAGCGGCCGCCGCTGCCGCGGCGCTCTCGCGCATCGTCGACCAGTCCCAGCGCCCCCAGGCGGCCAGGCAGCGGATGTGCAGCAGGTTCGGCGAGCTGTTCCTGGCTTCGGCGGGAAACTTGTCGAGCAGGCGCAGCACCGGCGCGACGCCGACCGTGGCCATGATCATGGCGCCGGCATCGCGCAGCGTCTCTTCCGCCTCGCTCCAGTCGCCGGCGCCGACCAGGAAACCGATCCGGCGCAGCATGTCGGCCTCGCCGGCGGCGGCGCGCCGGTAGAGCGTCGGCACCTCGTCCGCCATCTCCCGGCGCAGGCGGTCGCGCAGGAAGTCTCGGAACAGGTCGTGCAGGCGCAGCGTCGTCTCGCTGCCTTGCAGGACCGAGACGAACAGGCCGCGCCGCTCGATCTCCTCGAGCCACTCGGCGGCGCGCGGATCGGCGCTGACGGCGGCGCAGCGAACGGCGGTGAGCTCGTCGAGCACCGAGCAGCGCAACAGGAAGCAGCGCAGCGCCGCCGGCAGCTCGCCGAGGACTTCGCTCAGCAGGTAGTCGAAGACATGGCGATCGCTGACCGTATCGGCGATCACCGCCTGCGCCTCGTGGCCCGAGAGGATGCCGTTGACTGCCAGCCTCAGGCCAACCGCCCAGCCGTGCGTTCGCTCGTAGATCCGCTGGCTGGTCGCCTCGTGGTCGAGCGCGGCGCCGTCGTCGCCGGCCGGCAGCAGCGCGCGCACCTCGTCGAGCGTGAAGCGGAGCTCGCGCTGGCGAAACTCGGCGAGCTCGCCGTGGGCGCGCAGCCGTGCCAGCGACGTCAGCGGCGGATCGGTGCGGCTCGCGACGACGACGCCCCACTGCGGCGGCAGGCGCTCGAGCAAAAGGTCGAGGAACTCGAACACCGTGCCATCGCTGACCCGGTGCGCGTCGTCGAGGACGATCAGCCCGCGCTCGACGTCGCACGCGGCGAGGGCGTTGAGGACCTGCGTCACGACGTCGTGGCGGTCGCTGCGGCTGCCACCGGCGGCGGCGATCAACGCTTCCGGGTCGGTGCGCCAGGGCGGATCGAGCGGCTCGAGGGCGGCGATCAGGCAGGCGAGCAGGCGGAGCGGATCGTCGTCGAGGTCGGCCGAGATCCACGCCACCGAAGCCTTGCCGCGCAGGCGCTCGATCAGGCGGGCCAGCGCCGCCGTCTTGCCGAAGCCGGCCGGCGCGGCGACCAGAACGAGGCGGCGCGCGAGCGCCGCCTTCGTCATGCGCTCCTCGAGCCGCTCGCGTGCGACCAGGCTGGCGCGGGCTCTCGGTGGCTGGATCTTGGTGAGTGCGAAGCTGTGCGTGGCCGATGCCAAGGGGTGTCCTCCAACGCCTATTTTGGGGTGACCGTGCGGCGATCGAATGCCCGCCGCCGGCCACACAATCGCCCGCCATGACGATCGCCCGCGCCGACCCACCCCTCGAGGGCGGATGCACGTGCCGCGCCGTGCGCTTTCGCCTTGCCAGCCGGCCGCTCTTCGTGCACTGCTGCCATTGCACCTGGTGCCAGCGCGAGAGCGGCGCGTCGTTCGCGCTCAACGCCCTGATCGAGTCGGAGCGCGTCGAGCTGTTGGGCGCTGCGCCCGAGCTGGTCGACACGCCGTCGGCAAGCGGCGCCGGCCAGCTCATCGCGCGTTGCCCGCGCTGCCGGGTCGCGGTCTGGAGCCACTATGCGGGGGCCGGCAAGGCGATCAGCTTCGTTCGCGTCGGCACGCTCGACGAACCCGGCCGCCTGCCGCCCGACATCCACATCTACATCGCCTCGAAGCAGCCGTGGGTGGTGCTGCCTCCAGGGACGCCGGCGGTCATGGCTTACTACGACCGCAAGCACTACTGGCCTGTCGAGAGCCTGGCGCGGCGCGACGCGCTGCGCGCGAAAGGCGCACGCAAGCAGCCGCCGAAGAGCTAGGCGGCGACGCGGAACTCGACGCTGCCGAGGGTTGCGAACTCGGCGCGGTAGTCGCCCGGGCCGGGCAGCAGCGGCGCGCCCGTGCACGATCCGGTGGTGACGATGGCGCCGGCGGCCAGCCCGCGTTTCGCGTCCGCCGGCGCGTTGGCGAGCATCACGACCGTGCCGAAGGGATCGCCTTCGAGAATCGCGGCGCCACTCCCGCGCGCCACCTCGGCGCGCGAGCCGTCGTGGCTGCGCGTGAGGACGATCTCGATGCGCCCCAGGTCGAGCGCGCGCCAGTCGACGATCGCCGGGCCGGCGACGAAGGCGCCGTTGTTGAACGCGTCGGTGAGCTCGGCGAGGGCGCCGAGGCCGCGCGGCAGACGCGAATCGACGATCTCGACGGCGATGCGCAACGCCGCGATCGCCGCGCCGACTTCCTCGCGCGAATACGGGCGCGCCGGCCGCGGCGGCAGGTCGCGCGCGAGCTCGAAGGCGAATTCGCACTCGAGCTTGGGCGCGATGAAGCGGGCCGCGTGCAAGGTCGGCCGCTCGGCGCGCGCGTCGTGCATCCAGGGTGCGAGGAGCGGGCCGGCGATCGGCACCGGAACGCCGAGCGACTCGCGCTGTGCCGGCGTCACCGCCGCGACCTTCCAGCCGCCGATCGCGCCGAGGTCGCTGGCGACCGCGGCCTGGAGCCGGTACGCCTCGGCCAGGTCGCCCGGGATGCGCGCCGCGGGCCACGCCGGGATCGCGCGTGCGTCGCGGCGCGCACCTGCGAGCTGGGCGCGCGCGAGGTCGAAGTCGATGTCGTTCATCGCGCCATTGTCGTCGTCGCTGACCCGCGCCGGCCACGCGTCCGGCCCGAACGCGATCGACTGGAGCGCGCTGGGCCGCTACTTCAGCCGGTAGCCGCAGATGCCGCAGAAGACATCCTCGGGCGACACCGGCGAGAGGCATTGCGCGCACGTCGTCGGCGCCGGCAGCGGCGCTGCCGCAGGCAGGGGCGCGACGCTCGGCGCAGGCGCGGCCGGCGGCGGCATCCACGCCGGCGGGGCGGCGTACGACGGCACCGCCGGCGCTGCCGGCGCTGCCGGCGCCGGCCCGTCGAAAGGCAGCTCGATGTCGGGATCGCCGCTCGGCGCGTCGCGCTGGGTCGGCCCGATCGTCGTCGGTTCGTCGCCGGGGCGGAACTCGGCGGCGGTCGTCGTTCTGAACTCCGGTGGCGGGCTGTACGCCGGTGGCGGGTTGTAGACCGGCGCAGGTGCTGCCCCCGCGGCGTTCCCCATCGCACCGCCGGCCGCCGCGCCCGTCGCCGCGCCGGCGTCGCCGCCGCCGCGGTGCGTCGCCTGGCGCGCCTTCTCGCCGAGCTCCGCGGTGCGCCGCCTGGCATCGTCGAACGTCGCGCGAAGCGCCGCTTCCGACGCGGTGAGGTCGAGCCCCTCGGTGACGCGCAGGTAGACGAGCGACAGGCCGAGCAGATAGACCTGGCCGACCAGCGAGGCGGCCACCGCCCAGAGCAGCGCGCCGCCGATCGCGCCGGCGATCGCGTGCCCGGCGCCGCCACCGCCGCCTTGCGACATCGCCATCATCGATTCCATGCCGAAGCCGCCGAACCCGACGATCGACATCGACATGGCGAGCGTCGGCACCAGCCCGAAGCCCAGCACGCCGAAGATGATCGTCGCGACCGCGAAGCAGAGGAAGCCGACGAAGATGAGCAGCAGCACCGCCTCGAGGAGACGGCTCCTGACGATCGCGAACGTCTGGGCCAGGGCGCGCGTGATGCTCGCGCCCTGCCAGATCGCCGGCAACGACAGCACCATGCACAGGAACAGGCCGACGATCGTGACGCCGGCGACGACGACCGATAGCGGGAAGACGACGACGAACAGCAGCGGTCCCAGGAACGGGATCTTGCAGATGAAGAGCAGCACCGCGATGACGATGAACACCGCGATCTCGACGGCGAGGAAGATGAGGCCGAGGGCGATCAGCTTCGGGATGCACATCAGACCGTAGACGAGCGCATCGGCGATGCTGCGCGGCGAGATGCCGCGCGCGTGGTCCATCTGCAGCAGGCCCGCCGCATTGACGCCGGTGCCGATCGCGACGATCCACACCACGGTCGCCAGCAAACCCGCGAACACGCCGAGCGATCCCGTCATCGCGACGAGGAGACCGCCGACGATGACGCCGACGAACATGCAGCCGAGCATGGCGACGAGGGCGCGCCGGTTGCGCAGGCCCGTGATCGCCTGGAACAGGCTGGAGAACGCGTGGCCCGACAGGCCCGCGGGCGCCGCTTCGGATGCGATGTCGCTCGACATGGAAACTCCTCGCTGGATCAGGCCGCGCCCGGTGCAGCCGTGCGTCGGCGGGGGTGCGCCGGGCCGGGCTAGTTCTGCATGTTGCGACGCCGCTCGTCGGCATCGCGCAGCTGGCGACAGATCTGCTCGTTTGCGTGCTCGGCCAGGCCGCACTGGCGCGACTGGCAGACCGCCTCCGCAATCGTGCCACGGCCGGCGCAGATCTCGCGCACGCCGCGTGCTTGCGTGACCGGCGCGGGCGACGGGCTCGGCGCGACCGCGCCGCTCGGCCGTGTGCGCTGCGCTTCGTCGGTGCGACGTTTCGCCTGCGCTTCCTGTTCGGCGCGCTGGGCGGCGCTCGTCTGATTCTGCTGCTCGGCCGTGGCCTTGGCCTTGGCCTCGCGCTCGGCCTTGTCCTTCGCCGCCTTCTCGCGTCGCTTCTCGGCGGCCAGACGCTTGGCTTCGGCTTCGGCACTCTCGACCGCCGGATCGCCCAGCTGCGGCAGCGGCGCCGCGGCGGCCGGCGGCGTGCCGAGCGGGACGGCAGCGGTCGGGGGCGGCGCCGCCATCGCGGGGGGTGGCGGGACGGCGCTCGCGGCCATCATCGGTTCGTTTGCGGCCGGCGCTTGCTCGACGATGATCGGCGGCGCGGTCGTCGGCGCCGGCGTCGGTGTCGTCGCGACCGGCGGCGTCACGGTTGTCGGCGTCGGCGCAGCGACCGGCGGTGCCGGGTTCGAGCTGCCCATGAACAGCCAGGCGGCGATGCCGGCAACGACGAGGACCGCGAGGACGATGCCGAGGATCAGCGGCGCGCGATTCGGCGCCGGCGGATTCTGGAACGCCGCCGTGGTGTCGCCGTGCGATTCGTAGCCCTCCTGCTGGCGCAGCGCGATCGCCGCGTCGGGATCGGGGATGTCGGGGGTCGGCTGCTGGTCGAACAGCGACGAGTGGTCGGTATCGTGCGCTGTCGGGTAGGGCGAGACCGTCGCGAACGAGGGGTACGAGATCGGCGGCGGTCCGCTCGCATAGGCCTCGTCGGCTGATGTCGCCGCATCGCCGCTGGTTCCTGCAGCGCCGGGTGCGAGGCTCATCCCGCAGTTGGCGCAGTAACGGATGCCGGGCTTGTTCTGGAAGCCGCACTCGGCGCAA
>Ga0070674_100002032_pt1 | contig 11092 bp, 11 predicted proteins | sample KBSM33metaG_FD_65344 | JGI IMG/M metagenome (GOLD analysis project Ga0070674, IMG submission 65344) | Miscanthus rhizosphere microbial communities from Kellogg Biological Station, Michigan, USA - KBS M3-3 metaG | ecosystem: Host-associated > Plants > Roots > Rhizosphere > Soil ...
TTCGGGATCTTCGGGCGGAGCCCCGAGATCGGGATCGCGATCCGCTGCCCGGAAGGCGCCGACGTCGACCTCTCGACACACAGCTCGGACCTGGAAGGACGCGGCCCACTGGGCGACGTGACGGTCAAGTCGGCGTCGGGCGACGTCTCCGTCGGCGACGTCAAGCAGCTCGGATTCAACACCGCGAGCGGCGACGTCTCCGCCGGCGCCATCGCGGGCACGCTCACGCTGAAGAGCGCGTCCGGCGACGTCGACGTCCGCTCGGTCGGCGGGCCGGCGACGGTCAACACCGTCTCCGGGGACATCCGCATCGGCAGCACGGACGAGACCGCCCATCTCAACGCCGTGTCCGGCGACATCGACCTCCAGTCTGCGGGCGCCGCCGTGCGCATCAGCGCGGTCTCGGGGGACGTCAACGTCGCCGCCCGGGCGGGGCTCGCGCTCTGGATCGACGCGCAGTCCGTCAGCGGCACGATGCAGTCCGACCTCGACGTGAGCGACCTGCCTCCCTCGGAGGCGGACGAGTCGTCGCCGGTCGAGCTCCGCATCCGCACGGTGAGCGGCGACGTCCGCATCACGCGCTCCGGCGCGCCCGTCCGCTAGCGCGCGAGCGAGGCCCGCCGACGCGGGTCCTAGACTCGCAACGTGGCAACTCCGGAGCCGCAGCCGAAGCGCGTCGAGATCTCGATCGCGCCGCGCACCGTCGCGGGCATCCTCGGAACGGTCGCTTTCGTCTGGGCGTTCGTGGCCGCGCGGCAGGCCGTCCTCTGGATCTTCATCGCGCTCTTCATGGCGATCGTCCTCTCGACGCCCGTCAGCTGGCTCGAGGAGCGGCGCGGCATGAAGCGGGGCAATGCGGCGATCCTGGTCGTGCTGGGCCTGAACGTCCTGCTGGCCCTGCTCGCGTACCTCCTCGTCAGCCCGTTCGTCGGGGCGGTCCGGGACCTGATCGAGGACCTGCCGAACCTCGTCGAGCGGATCCGCGCCTCCGAGCTGTTCCAGGATCTCGACCGGCGGACGAATCTCGGCGAGGAGCTGCAGAGCAGGGCCGAGTCCCTTGCCGCGGACCTCCCGTCGAAGCTCGGCGACGCCTTCGAGGTGGGCGGCAGGATCTTCGGCTTCGGGCTCGGCGCGCTCTCGATCGCGTTCATGACGCTCTTCCTCGTGATCGAGCTGCCGAACCTCTCTCGCGCGCTGCACAGCGTCCTCTTCCCGCGCGAGTCGACGCGGATCGCGATGCTCGAGGAGCGGATCACGCGGACGATCGGCCGGTACGCGATCGGGGCGGTCGTGATCGCCTTCATCGCCGGCACCGTGCAGGGCACGGCGGCGTGGCTGCTCGGCGTCCCCTTCGCGCTCGCCCTCGGGATCGTCGCGGGGCTGCTCGGGCTGATCCCCCAGGTCGGCGCCACGATCGCAGCCGTCGTCCTCTCGCTCGTCGCGCTCACGCAGGGCATCCCGCAGGCGCTGATCATGCTCGCCGTCTGCATCGCGTACCAGCAGCTGGAGAACTACGTGCTGCAGCCGACGATCCAGGGCCGCGCAGCGGACATCTCCGGCTTCTTCGTGATCGCGAGCGTCATCGTCGGCGCGGCCCTCCTCGGCGTCGTGGGCGCCCTGATCGCGGTCCCGCTCGTCGCCTCGGCGCAGATCGTGATCCGCGAGCTGACCGCCGAGCGTCGCGCGGCCGTCGCGCTGGCGCACGCTGCCACTCCCGCGCCGGGCGGATCGGCACCCGACTAGCGGCAGTTCGCGCAGGCGCCGCGGAGCACGACCTCGTGCTGCTCCATGGCGTAGCCGAGCCGCCCGGCCGCGCCCGCGAGCGCGCGCTCGAGGCGGTCGTCCGTGAAGGGCTCGACGCGGCCGCAGTCGTCGCAGACGAGGTGGTGATGGTGGTGATGCGCGTCACCACCTGCGGGCTCGAAGCGCGCGACGCCGTCGCCCACGTCGACCCGCTGCACGAGCCGGAGGGCAGCGAGGGTCTCGAGCGCTCGGTACACGCTGGCGACGCCGACGGCGCCGCCAGCGTCGCGGATACCGTCGTGGATCTCCTGGGCGGAGCGGCAGCAGCGTTGCGCATCGAGGTACTCGACGACCGTCCGGCGCGCGCCGCCCCGGCGGAGCCCGGCGGCGCTGAGGCCGGCGAGCGCGTGGTCGGCCCAGCTCGACATCGCCTAGATGATAGCGATTCTCAAGTCTGCTACGCTCGGCCACGAGCATGGTTTCGAGAATCGTTCTCGTCTGCGTCGCATTCGCGTCGGTGCTCGCGGCGACCGGCTGCGGTGGATCGCAGGGCGCGGACGACGCGCTCGTCGGCGCCTTCTATCCGCTCGCGTTCGCCCTGCGGCAGGCAGCCCCCGCGGGCACGGAGGTCGTCGACCTGACGCCGCCGGGCGCCGAGCCCCACGACCTCGAGCTCGGCGCCCGCGACGTGGAGCGCATCCGGGACGCGGAGCTCGTCGTCTATGCGGACAGCGGCTTCCAGCCAGCCGTCGAGGACGCTCTCGCGGGCCGGGACGGGACATCGCTGGACGTGCTCGAGCAGGTCGACCTGCTCCAGGGTGAAGACACCGACGAGGTCGACCCACACGTCTGGCTCGACCCGCTGCGCTACGCGCGGATTGCCCGGGCGATCGAGGCGTCCGTCGGCCGGCGGGGAGCAGCCGACGCGTTCGTCGCGCGCCTCGAAACGCTCGACGGTGAGCTCGCACGCGGCCTCGGGCACTGCGAGCGCCGTGAGATCGTCACGAGCCACGCCGCGTTCGCCTACCTCGCCGACCGCTACGACCTCGAGCAGGTTCCCCTCGTCGGCATCACCCCCGAGGCGGAGCCGGACGCTCGCGACATCGAGGCGCTCGTCGACGAGGTGCGGCATACCGGCGCGACCACCGTGTTCTTCGAGCCTCTCGTCTCCCCGCGGCTCGCCGAGACCGTCGCCCGCGAGGCGGGCGTCGAGACGGCCGTGCTCGACCCGATCGAGGGCTTGACGGCCGAGCAGCAGGACGCAGGCGCCGACTACTTCAGCGTCATGCGCCAGAACCTCGCCGCGCTGCGGACGGCCCTCGGGTGCACATGAGCGCCGTCCCGGCCGTCGAGCTCGAGGACGTCTCGTTCGCGTACCGCGGCGGACCGCCCGCGCTCGAGGGCGTCTCGCTCTCCATCGAGCAGGGCGCGTTCCTGGGGATCGCGGGGCCGAACGGCGGCGGCAAGACGACGCTGCTTCGCCTCGCGCTCGGTCTCGAGCGCCCCGCGGCGGGCGAGATTCGCGTCTTCGGCCGGCCGGCGGGAGCCCGCGGCGCAACGCGCATCGGCTACCTGGCGCAGCGCGCGCAGCTCGCGTCGGGCACGCCGGTCACCGTCCGCGAGCTCGTCGAGGCGGGCCGCCTCGCGGTGCGCGGGCCCTTCGGGCCGCTGCGCGCGAACGACCGGGCCGCCGTGGCGCACGCGATCGAGCGCGTTGGCCTCGGCGACCGCGCGGACGCGCCGCTCCGCACGCTCTCCGGCGGCATGCAGCAGCGCGCGTTCATCGCCAAGGCCCTCGCCACCGAGCCGGCGCTCCTCGCGCTCGACGAGCCGACCACCGGCGTCGATGCGGAGTCGCAGGAGTCGCTCGCACAGCTGCTCGCCGAGCTCCGCTCCGAGCTCGGCGTCACGATCCTGTACGTCTCCCACGAGTTCGGCGCGGTGGAGCACGTCGTCTCGCGGCTGGTCCTCGTCCGGCGCCGGATCGTCTTCGACGGGAGCCCGTCGGAGCTCCCGGCCATGTGGCACGACCCGTCGCACAGCCACTGATGCTCGAGCTCGAGTTCATGCGGATCGCATTCGCCGTCGGCGCGGTCGTCGGCATCCTCGCTCCGGCGGTCGGGTTCTTCCTGGTGGAGCGCAGGCAGTCGCTCGTCGGCGACGGGCTCGGCCACGTGGCGTTCGCCGGGGTCGCCGCCGGGTACCTGCTCGACATCTCGCCCGTCCTGACGGCGCTCGCGTTCGCGGTGCTCGGCGCGCTCGCGATCGAATGGCTCCGCTCGCGCGGGGGCACGGCCGGCGACCAGGCGCTCGCCCTCGTCTTCTACACCGGCATCGCGCTCGGCATCGTCCTCGTCTCCGCGGCGGACCGGCTCGACGTCGGGCTCTTCCAGTTCCTCTTCGGCTCGATCCTGACGGTCACGTGGAGCGACCTCTGGGTCGTCCTCGCGCTCGGGCTCGGCTCGCTCGCCGCGATCGCGATCCTCTACCGCGGCCTCGTCGGCGCCGTGCTCGACGAGGAGGGCAGTCGCGTCGCGGGCGTCCGCGTCGGGCTGATGAACACCACAGTCGCGGTGCTCGCCGCGCTCACGGTCGGGATCTCGATGCGCATCGTCGGCATCCTCCTGATCGCCGCACTGATGGTCCTGCCCGTGATGGCGGCACAGCGGATCGCGTGGAGCCTCCGCTCCACCCTGGGCCTCGCGATGGTGTTCGGGCTCGGATCCGTGCTCGCGGGCCTCACCCTCTCGTACTACGGCGACCTGCCTCCGGGCGGCACGATCGTCCTGCTCGCGGCGGGCCTGTCCGTCGGCGCCCTCTTCGTCGGCACCGCCGTGCGTGGGCGATGATGCGACCCGCATGAGCGGCGGAGCCACGGAATGAGCCTCGGCCTCACCGGCAGCGGGCTGACGATCGGCGATGTGGTCCGCGTCGCCCGCCACGGGGAGCAGGTCTCGCTCCACCCCGCGGCGCTGGGGCGCATGGCGTCGGCCCGCGCAGTCGTCGAGCGGACGCTTGCCGACGGCGTCGAGGCGTACGGCGTCACGACCGGGGTCGGCGTGCGCAAGTCGTTCCGGGTCACGGACGACGGGCACGAGGCGCTGCTCCTCCGCCAGCACCTGATCGCCCAAGGCCCGATGCTCCCGCACGACGTCGTGCGCGCCGCCGCGCTCCGGCTCGCGAACGCGCTCGCCCAGGGGCTCTCGGCCGCGCGGCCCGAGCTCGCCGAACGGGTCGTCCGGGCGCTCAACGAGGACGAGCTCCCGCCCGTGCGCTCCCTCGGCTCGATCGGCCAGGCGGACCTCGCCCAGACGGCCGACCTCGCCTTGGGCCTCATGGGGGACGACGCTCCCGCGCCGGGGGAGGGGATCGCGCTCCTGAACCAGAACGCGTTCTCGACTGGTCAGGCCGCCCTCGCGGTGCACGACGCGATCGCGCTGCTCGCGACGCTCGACGTCGCCGCGGCGCTCGACCTCGAGGCGCTCGGCGCGAATCGCGACGCGCTGCTCCACCCGCAGATCGCGTCCGTGCGGCCGTCTCCCGGGCTGGAGACGACGCTCGCGCGGCTGCGCATGCTGCTCGAAGGCAGCGGCGTCACCCCGCGCTCGCTGCAGGATCCCCTCAGCTTCCGCACCGTCCCGCAGCTCCACGGCGCAGCCCGCGACGCCCTCGACTTCGTCCGCACGCAGGTCGAGCGCGAGCTCAACGCGCACCAGTCGAACCCGCTGGTGGTCGTCGACGAGGGGCGGCTCGTGTCCGTCGGCAACTTCGAGGTCGCGGCCCTCGCGACGGCGCTCGACCTCGCGCGCCTCGTGGTCGCCCAGGTCGTGACGAGCGCGGCCGAGCGGTCCGTGAAGCTCCTTCAGGCACCGCTGACCGGGCTCCCCGAAGGCCTCGGAGCACGACCCGGTCTCGCCGAGAGCGCCCTGAGCGAGCTCGGGATCGCGGTGCAGGCATTCGCCGGGGAGGCGCGGCTCCTCGCGCAGCCCGTGTCGCACGAGGTCGTTTCGACGACGCAGGCGGAGGGCATCGAGGACCGCACGACAATGGCGCCGCTCGCGGCGCGGCGGCTCTCCGAGCAGGTCGTGCTCGGACGCCGTGTGCTCTCGATCGAGCTCCTCCTCGCCGCGCAGGCCTGTGACCTGCGCGCGGAGCCGCTGGCTCCGGCGACCGCGCGGGCGCACGCGGCCGTCCGCGAGCGCGCGCCGTTTCTCGATGCCGGCGACCCGCTCCCGGACCTCGAGCCGCTCGTCGCGCTCGTCGCCGAGGAAGGGCTGCTCGTGTGACGGCGGTCGACCTGCATCAGCACCTCTGGCCCGCGTCGTTCATGGACGCGCTGCGCGCCCGCACCGCCGCGCCCATGCTCGACGGCTCCGTGCTGACGACCCCCGAGGGAACCTCCACGGTCGACCTTGGCGTCCACGACCCCGAACGCCGGCTCGAGGCACTCGATCGCGACGGGATCGACGTCGCGGTGCTCTCGCTCCAGACGACCCTCGGGATCGAGGCGCTGCCGGCGGCGGAGCGCGACGAGCTCGAGCTCGCCTGGGTCGAGGGCGTCCGGGACGTTCTCCGCGACGCGGGCGGCCGCCTGCGCGCCCTCGCCCCGTGGCGGGTCGCCGACGGCTTCGACGGGACGTCGTGCGGCACCTCTGCGCTGCTGGAGCCCGAGCCGCATGCGGCCCTCCTCGCCGAGGTCGAAGCCGCCCGCGGGCTCCTGTTCGTCCACCCCGAGTCGGCCGGGCCGCTCCCTCCCGGGCGCCCGGACTGGTGGGGCTGGACGACCGGCTACACGGGGCAGATGCAGCGTGCGTACTTCGCCTGGCTCGCCGACGGCCGCGAGCGACTGCCCACCACGAGGGTCGTCTTCTCGATCCTCGCAGGAGGGGGGCCGTTCCTCCTCGAGCGCCTCTCCCACCGCGGCGTCGAGGTGCGCTCCGCCCTCGACCCGGGCGTCTTCTTCGACACCGCGACGCACGGCCGCCGGGCGATCGAGCTCTGCATCGAGACCTTCGGCGCGGGCCAGCTCGTCTACGGGAGCGACGTGCCGGTCGTCGACCCGCGGTTGACGTTGCAGGCCGTCCGGGGCTTCGGAGATGCTGTCGCCCGACTTCTCCAGATCGACACCCCGGGGGCGCTCCTTCCATGACCGACATCTCGACGTGGGTCCGCGACCGAGTGTCCGCGGATGTCGACCTCGACCGCCCTGCGATGCTGGAGCTCGCGCACGAGATCGTGCGCGAGGAGACGCTCTGGCGGCCGTACGCGCGCCACGACGCCGAGACGCGGTTCTACCGCCAGCTCTACCGCGACCCCAACCTCGACGTCTGGCTCATCTGCTGGGTGGACGGGCAGAACACGGGCTACCACGACCACGACCGCTCGTCGGGCGCCGTGTGCGTCTGCGAGGGGACGCTCCTCGAGGACTGGTTCCGCATCGAGGAGGACGGGTGGGTGCGCGAGAAGACGACCGTCCACGAGGCCGGCGGGAGCTTCGACTTCGACGCCGCGGACATCCACGGCGTCCGGCACCCCGGGGACGATGCGGCGCCGTCGACGTCGATCCACCTCTACTCGCCCGCGCTCTGGCGGATGGGCCACTACGAGCCCGGGCCGCGCGGGATGCGCCGCACCGGCATCACCTACGCGGACGAGCTCCTGGATGTGGTTTGAGGGTCGGGCTCAGTCCGGCTCGAGCGTGGCGGGAAAGCCCGGCGCGCGCAGGTCCACGCCGACCGCGTCCTCGAGCAGCTTGACGACCGTCGGCGACCAGGCCGACCCGCCGTAGCGCCCGCGCGCCTCCTCGAGCGCACGACCGGTCTCCTCGGCCAGCGCGAGCGGCACGCCCGTCTCCGCGCCGAGCTCCAGCGCGAGCCCGAGGTCCTTGAGCGCCAGGTCGAGCGTGAAGCCGATGTCGTAGCTCCCGTTCAGGATCACCTGGCCCTCCGTCTCGTGGACGAAGCTCGTCCCGGAGCTCGCTGCGATCACCTCCCACGCCTGCGCGAGGTCGAGCCCGGCGCGGCGGGCGAGCATCAGCGCCTCGCCGTCCGCCACGAGGTGCACGAACGCAAGCATGTTCGTGATCAGCTTCAGCTCCGTCGCCCGGCCGAGCGGGCCGACGTGGAAGACCCGGCGGCCCATTGCCCGGAGGAGCGGCATGTGCGCCTCGGCGACGGCCTTCTCGCCGCCCACGATCACGGTCAGCTCGCCCGTCGCGGCGAGGTGGACGCCGCCCGTCACCGGCGCCTCGAGCGTCGCGATCCCGCGCTCGGACGCGAGGCGCGCAATCCGGACGAGCTCGTGCCGGTCGGTCGTGCTCATCTCGATCCACGTTGCGCCGGAAGCGAGCGCGCCGAGCACGCCGCCCTCCGACGCGACGACCTCGGTGCTTGCCTCCGGCGAGGGGAGGCAGGTGACGACCGCGTCCGCGCCCCGTGCCGCCTCGGCGGGGGAGGCGGCCCAGCCGGCGCCGCCGGCGAGCAGCGGGGCGGCACGCGCCTCCTCCCGGTCGTGCACAACCACGTCGAATCCGGCGGCGACGAGCCGGCCGGCAAGCCGCGCGCCGAGCCTGCCGATCCCGACGAACCCGACTCTCACGGGAAGCCGAGAGGCGCGTCGGCCGGCGACAGGTGGAGCTCTGGCCCGTCGTACGGATGCGCGGCCGCCACGTCCTCGTCGAGCTCGACCCCGAGTCCCGGCTCCGTCGGCGGGATCACGTACCCGTCCTCCCACGCGATCGGACGCCGGAGGAGGTCGGCGTGGAACCCGCCCCAGTCGAGGATCCCCTCGAGGACGAGGAAGTTCGGGCTACAGGCGGCGAGCTGCACGTTCGCCGCTCCGACGACCGGCCCGCAGTACAGGTGCGGCGCGATCTGCGCGTGGTGCGCCTCGGCCAGCGCCGCGATCTTCTTGCCCTCGAGGATGCCGCCCACGCGGCCGAGGTTCGGCTGCAGGATGCGGGCCGCGCCCGTGGCGAGCACGCGGGCGAACTCGTACTTGGTGGTCAGCCGCTCCCCGGTCGCGACCGGGATCGACGTCGACCTCGCGACGGCCGCCATCTCCTCGGGCAGCTCCGGCGGCACGGGCTCCTCGAGCCACAGCGGGTCGAACCGCTCGAGCCGGCGTGCGAGGCGGATAGCCCCGGGTGCCGTGAACTGCCCGTGAGTGCCGAACAGCAGGTCGCAGCGGGAGCCGACCGCCTCGCGAATCGCGGCCACGTAGGCCTCCGACCGGTCGAGCGCTTCGAGGTCCGGCTGCCGCGGGTCGAACGCGGAGTACGGGCCGGCCGGGTCGAACTTGAGGGCCGTGAAGCCGCGGTCCGCGTAGACGGCGGCGCGCCGGGCCGCGAGCTCTGGGTCGAGGTAGACGTCGGTCGTGTCCGCCGGCTCCGTGTAGAGGTACGTGTACGAGCGGAGCCGGTCGTGCACACGGCCCCCCAGCAGCTCGTGGACCGGCTTTCCGACTGCCTTCCCGATGATGTCCCAGCACGCGATCTCGATCCCACTGAGCACGCCGACGAGCGAGACGTCGGGCCGCGCCGTGTAGCCGCTCGCGTACGTCCTCCGCCACAGCGTCTCGATCCGGAACGGGTCGGTGTCGACCACCGTCCGCTCGAAGACGTCGCGAATCATCTGCTCGACGACCGTCGGGTGGAAGGTGGCGGCGTACACCTCGCCGACGCCGACGATCCCGTCGTCCGTGACGAGCTGGAGGAAGACGAAGTAGCGACCGCCGAACCCGGGCGGCGGGTTGCCGACGACGTACGTCCGGAGCTCGGCGATGCGCACGGGCGGCGCTAGGTCCGGCGCGAGCCGAAGGACGGGAGCCAGGCGATCAGCTCGGACAGCTCGCGGCCGTTCCGCTTCAGGTCCTCGACGATCTCCGCCTGGAGCTCGGGCGTCACCCGCGACACCGGGATGCACGTGGTCAGCGCGGCGATCGTGACCCCGTCGCCGTTGACGACGGGGACCGACGCGGCGTAGAGCCCGTCCGCCGTCTCGCCGTGGTTCTCGGCGTAGCCGCGCTCCCGCACCTCGTCGAGGATCGTCTGGAGCTCGGCGACCCCGTTCAGCCGCCGGCCCGTCGGCGTCACGAGGAGCCGCCCGCCGAACAGTGCCGCGACGGCAGCCGGTGGGTGGGACGCGAGCACAACGCGCCCGCTCGCCGAGGCGAAGGCCGGGGTCTTCGAGCCGACGTGCGTGACCAGCCGGATCGGCTGGGAGGTCTCCTCGAGCGCGAGAAACAGCGACTCGCTCCCGTCGAGCACGGCGAGCGCGATCGTCTCGTCGTGCCGCGTGAGGAACTCGGCGGCGACCGTGCGGAACGCTTTCACGATGGGGAGGTCGGCGGAGGTCGAGCCGAGCCGGAGCGCCCGGATGCCGAGCGAGAACCGGCCCTCCGTGTCCCGGACGGCCCAGCCGCGCTCGACGAGCACCGCCAGGACCCGGTGCAGGGTGCTCTTCGCGAGGCCGAGCTCCCGGGCGATGTCGGAGAGACCGAGCTGGGGGCGCGCGGCAAGGAGGTCGAGCACCGCGAGCGTCGCGTGGACGCCTGCGGACGTCGATTGCCGCCCGGCGGGTCCCGGCGTCGAGGACTCGGTGAGCTGCTCGGTGGCTACATGTCTGAGGCTAACCGTTTCGCGAACGGGATTCCACCTGCAGAACGGCTCGGCGGCAATCGGGGTTGACATGCGCGAGCACGGGCGGGCAGACTCGCAAGAGCGTGGGACGGACGTCCAACTGCAGAACGCTCAGCCGTGGCCTCGTCCGGGACGCAGCCGAAGAGCGCTCGTCGTCGTCTCACCGAGAGACACCATCGCCGGCATGGGCCGCGAGGACAGGAGGGTAGGCATGGACCGAGAGAACCAGCGCCACGTCGACGAGTACCGCCGCTCGGAGGCAGGGCCGCTCGAGAACAACCTTGTCGACGAGCTCGTCGGCGGAGACCTCAGCCGCCAGGAGTTCCTGGCGCGCGCATCGATGTTCGGCCTCTCCCTCGGGACGGCCGGCTTGCTGCTGCGCCACGCCGGGATGGAGGAGCTCGCGTACGCCGCGCCCCAGGCGGCCGGGAAGGTCGGCGGGACGATCCGCGTCGGCATCACCGCCTTCGGCGGCTCGCTCGAGCCGTACCTCCTGAACGAGGGCGGGTCGCTCGCCTTCGCCGGGATGCCCGGCGAGTACCTGACGTTCACGAACCCGCAGGGACGCGTCCTGCCCGCGCTCGCGACGAGCTGGCGGGCGAACGCCGACGCAACGGTCTGGACGTTCCAGATCCGCCGTGGCGTCAAGTTCCACAACGGGAAGACGCTGACCGCGCAGGACGTCGTCGCGAGCATGCGGCAGTACGTCAC
>Ga0070674_100002033_pt1 | contig 11082 bp, 12 predicted proteins | sample KBSM33metaG_FD_65344 | JGI IMG/M metagenome (GOLD analysis project Ga0070674, IMG submission 65344) | Miscanthus rhizosphere microbial communities from Kellogg Biological Station, Michigan, USA - KBS M3-3 metaG | ecosystem: Host-associated > Plants > Roots > Rhizosphere > Soil ...
TCTTCCGGCGTCGAGGCCGGTGCCAAGCCGACGATTATTGCACTACATCTTGGTTGGTGGATAGTGGTCGGTGGAAGGTGGTCTCGGATTGGTGTCAACCCGAAATCCGCAAACCCCGGCCACGCACCACCATCTACCATCCAGCAGCGGGCCTCCGATATGATCGCTGTTTGACAATCCACGTCCTCATAGCTCCCTGGAGAGTTGAATGCTGAAGCGCCTTCTCGTTTGTCTGACGTTCGTGACAGCCATGGCCGCGGTGGCGTGTGGTGGCGGAGCTCCATCCCAGCCGGAAGGCGGTGGCACGACGCCGGCACCGGCGCCCGCGGCACCGGCAGCGCCAATCGGGGCCAGCGTCATCAGCGGCAGCGTCAAGCTCGAAGGCACCCCGCCGGAAGCGCGGGTGATTCGGATGACGTCAGACCCGCTCTGCATGCCCGAAGGGCCGACGTTGTCGGAAGTTGTGCTGGTTGGGCCCGGTAACGGCCTGCAGAACGTGTTCGTCTACGTGAAGGATGGCCTTGGCGATCGCACCTTCACCGCCCCCACGACCCCGATGGTGCTCGATCAGAGGGGCTGCAAATACATGCCGCACGTGTTCGGCGCCCAGGTCGGGCAGCCGGTCAAGATCGTCAACAGTGACGGCACTTTACACAACGTGCACGCCGTTCCGAAGGAGAACACCGAGTTCAATTTCGGCCAGCCGCTGAAGGGCATGGAGTCCACGCAGACCTTTACCAAGTCCGAGATCATGGTGCCCTTCAGATGCGACGTGCACGGCTGGATGGCGGCCTACGGTGGCATCGTCCCGCACCCGTTCTTCGCGGTCACGAAGAACGACGGGACGTTCGAGATCAAGGGGCTTCCGGCGGGGACTTACACCATCGAAACCTGGCACGAGCGGTTCGGTCTGCAGACGCAGACGGTGACCGTGGACGGAACCGCGGCGGGTAAGGCGGATTTTAATTACAAGGCGTCGTAGCCCGGGACCCGGATCCCGGATCCCGGATCCCGAGTCCCGAGTCCCGGATCCCGAGTCCCGGATCCCGGGTTAGTACGCGTTCGCTCCGCTCACTCCGCGACTCGCCCGCCCCAGTTCAGCGTCAACGGCGCGCTGAATGGCCTTGGCGGCTTCGGTCTCGTAGCTCTTGTGCGATCCGCTATCGGACGACTGGAAGCCAATCTCTTCGTAGAGCGACTCCATACCCTCGGCATCGAGGATGTCGGTGCGCTCGCCGATCTCGAGCGCGTGCTGGAGCTCGTGCGCGAGCAGCGCAATCTGCCGGCGCGGAGACAACGTGCAGTCGATATCGACGCGCACGTAGCGCAAGCCGTTCACGCTGGTGACGAAATTCAGCCGGGCCCCGACGTACACCGGCATCCGAATGTCGCCCTCGATGAACACGAGAATCGGCGCGGCCTCGACCTTTTCCACGAGCGCGCGAAGCGTCGGCGACTGATGCGTGCCCTCATCGAACAAGTCCTTGAGGACCGGATCGAGGAAACGGACGTGGGGTGCGCTCTGGGCGTACGAGCGTTGCGGGGCGAAGAGTATCAACAGAAGAAGAATGAGTACGACTCGGTGGGCCATGTTTTTCCACTGTATCGGCGCACACGTGCGGCGGCTCCTGAAGACTTCATTAATTCCTTGTCAGGTGCACGCGGCGGTTGTGCAGGCGTGTGAATGTCGACTACTGAGTAAGGAATGACGCCTCTTCCTTGAGCCAGGCCTGATATTCCTCTGGCGTCTGGATCTGATAGATACCCTTCATGCGGTAGTGCCCGAGGCCGCACAACTGCGAGCAGGCGATATCCCACTGTCCGGTTTTCGTTGGCGTGAACCAGACCGGCTGGACGATGCCGGGAATCGCGTCCTGCTTCACGCGCATCTGCGGCAGCGCGAAGCTGTGGATGACGTCCTTGCTCGAGAGATAGACGATGACCGGTTTGCCGACTGGCAGATTGAGGCGTCCGTTGACGACGAGGTCGTCCTTGCCGACGGCTTCATCGCGATCGAGGCCGAGCGGGTTGTCAGGGGAGACGAGTCGGATGTCCGTGCGCCCGAAGACGCCGTCCGGGCCCGGGTAGTGCACGTTCCACGCGAACTGCTCCGCGACCACGCGCACGACCGTCGCTTGCGTCTCTTGTGGCGGCGCGGCATCGACGTTCCGGGTCCAGAACGGAATCGAGAAGAAGGCGAGGAGTACGATTTCAGCGATCAGCACGCCGCCTTCCACCCAGTTCGACCAGCCTCCACGCACACCGCGATAATCGGCCTTCGGGTGCGCGCCACTCCGGAAGCGGAACAGGACGTAGACGAAGAAGATGCTCCAGCCGACGAAGAGCACGACCATCAGCCAGTGCACGAGCGCCATGATCCGGTCGACTTCACCGGCATGCGCCGACGCGGCAACGGGGAGGCTCAACCAATCCAGCATTGATGATTATCGATTTGGGATGAGTGAATCGTTGGCGATTGGTGATTGAGGATTGGTGATTGATTGCGGCTCGAGCGCCGCTGCAAGCTGGGAACGCCGGGCGAGCGACACCACGAAGCGCGCGAAGAACGCCAGCACGATCGCGGTGACGCCCATCAGGACGCCGATGCCGGTGTTCAGGCTCTCACGCATCAACGTGTCTTCGCCGCCAAAACAGACTGGGCAGGCCATATTCGAATCTCTGAAATCTTGATTTCACGATCTTTGACTGTTGGATCGTTGTTGATTGAAGGATGCTGATTGAGGATTGGTCGGCCCAATCGCCAATCAAAAATCATCGATCAACAACGAACCACCAATCAAAGATCACCAGAATCTCCAATGCTTTTCAGTCCCGAATGCTCTGAAACGAATCCTGGAACCGCGCCCCGAACAGGTGATCAGATTCGCTGACGAGGAGCGACCCGAGCAGCGCGACGAACAGAAACGCCGTCAGCGCCAGCGGCCACGTCACCATCGGCCGCTCACCCTTCAAGTGCATGAAGAACATCGCCACGAGCGAGGCCTTCGTCGTCGCAATGATCAGCGCGACGATGACCGTTTCGAACTCGGGCAGATCCAGGTACGACACGCCGACGGTGATCAGCGTCAGGACGAGCAACGTCCCGAACACCATCAGATACCCTCTTACCTGCCTGGCAACGTCGTGAGTCATGGCTTCAAAAACAAACCTTGTCAATTCCCAACTCCCAAGGATCCAACTCCCAATTGGGCAAAAGTAATTGGGAGTTGGGAGTTGGAATTTGGGCGTTGATCTTTTTGGGCATTGTCTAGAGCAAGTACAACACCGGGAAAAGAAAAATCCAAACGACGTCCACGAAATGCCAGTAGATACCGGCCACTTCAATCCGATTGGTGAAGCGCTCGGGATCCGTCTTCCACATCTTCGTGCCCGGACCCAGGAAGTACGCGTTGACGATCATCCCGGCGATGACGTGAATCGCGTGGAGGCCCGTCATCGTGAAATACAGCCCGAGGAAGTTATTCGTTGCAGGGTAGAGATGATGCGAGAACTTGTCGCCGTACTCGATGGCCTTGACGACGAGGAAGATCGCGCCGCACAGCAGCGTCAGTCCCATGTAGAGCCGGAACTTCCGTAAGCCGACAGCCTCTGCCGCGGGGTCCCCACGCCGCACGCCTGCGGCGTGGGGTGCAAGCGACGCCCACGCCATCACCATCGTCACCGACGACGCAATCAACACGACCGTGTTGAGCGTGGCGAGCGGCACGTTGACGATCGATGACTGATCGGGCCAGCTCGGTGCCCCTGTGCGCAGGAGCGCGTAGGAGGAGAAGAGCGAGCCGAACAGCATCACTTCGGATGCCAGGAACAGCCACACCCCCAGTTTGGGGTTGGTGAGTCCGGTGTCGGGCCTGACCTCGGTTGTGTAGGGGATCTGCATGCGCTAACGCTTCAACTCCCAACTACCAACGTCTGTCGCGCGCCCAATTCCCAGTCGGATTGGGAGTTGGAAGTTGGGTCGAACGAAGGGGGTTGGGAGTTGACTTGGGCCGGAGGCCAGTGTGGTCAAGTCTGCTCCTCGGCAGCGGCCTGCGGCAGAAAGCCGGCAGTTGCGCCAGGCGCGCTGTATTCGTAGGGATCGCGCACGACTCGCGGCACTCGATCGAAATTGCCGTGCTCGCGCGGAGGACTCGGCGCCGCCGACCACTCGAGCGTCGTCGCCGCCCATGGGTTCGCCCCGGCGGTGCGGCCAGCGCGAATGCTCCACACGAGGTTGATGATGAAGAAGATCTGGAAGAACGCGAGCGCGAGTGCCGCGTAGGACATCGGCACGTTCAGCGACAGCGTGCCCTGCGCGTGCGTGTAGAGGGTGCCGCCATCCCAGAGCCTGCGGTTCACGCCAGCCAGTCCCTGCACGAACATCGGCAGGAAGATGACGTTCATGCAGATCAGCGAGCCGACGAAGTGGATCTTGCCGAGCGCCTCGTTCATCATCCGGCCGGTGATCTTCGGGAACCAGTAGTAGATGCCGGCGAAGAGCGCGAAGATCGTCCCTGGCGCGACGAGGTAGTGAAAGTGCGCGACCACGTAGTTGGTATCGTGCAGTGGGATGTCGGTTGCGGCCAGGCCGAGCGGCAGGCCTGTCAATCCACCGAGGCCGAACATCGGCATGAAGCCGAGCGCAAAGAGCATCGGCGTGTTGAACCTGATCGATCCGCCATAAAGCGAGAGGATGAGCGAGCTCAGGATGATCACCGATGGGATCGAAATGATCATCGTCGTCGCCTGGAAGAACGCACCGATGGCGGTTCCCATCCCCGTCAGGTACATGTGGTGGGCCCAGACGACGAACGAGAGGAAGCCGAGGACGAACACGGAGTAGACCATCAAGCGGTAGCCCCAGAGCGGCTTGCGCGTGTTGTTGGTCACCACTTCGGCGACGATGCCCATTGCCGGCAGGATGAGCACGTAGACTTCGGGATGTCCGAGGAACCAGAACAGGTGCTGCCAGAGAAGCGCGTTGCCGCTGCCGGCCGCCTGGAGCGGCTGGCCTCCGACGACGAGCCCGCTCGGCAGGAAGAAGCTCGTTTTAGCGATGCGATCCATGCCTTGCAGGACGGCAGCCGCCTGAAGCGCGGGGAAGGCGAGGAGCAGCAGGAACGCGGTAATGAGCTGCGACCAGACGAAGAAGGGCAGCCGGAACCACGTCATGCCTGGCGCCCGCAACTGGACGATCGTCGCGATGAAGTTGATCGCGCCGAGCAGCGACGAAAAAATGAGTAGCAACATCCCGATCAGCCAGAGCGTCTGACCGTGACCGGGTGCGAGATCGGAGAGCGGCGCGTACGAGGTCCAGCCGTTGTTCGCTGCGCCACCAGGAACGAGAAAGCTCGCGAGCATCACGAGGCCGCCGGCCGCATACAGCCAGTAGCTCGTCATGTTCAGCCGCGGAAACGCCATGTCGGGGGCGCCGATTTGCAACGGCACGACGTAGTTGCCGAAGGCGCCGAAGGCGAGCGGCACCACACCAAGGAACACCATGATGGTGCCGTGCATCGCCCCGAGCTGGTTGTAGAACTCTGGAAGAAGAACGCCGCCCGGCGCATTGGCTTGACCGAGCCAACCGCCGACGAGGGGAATGGGTTGCGCCGGGAACGCCTGCTGCCATCGGATCAGCATCACGAGTGAGAAGCCGACCAGCAGGAAGAACAAGCTGGTGAACCCGTACTGCAGACCGATGACCTTATGGTCCGTGGAAAAAATATACCGGCGTATCAATCGTGGCATCTTACTCAGCCCCGCGAGACGAGGGCAAGCGAGTGGTGTATATTTCTGGCCGCCTTTGAGGCGCTCGCACATCTGTTCTTATCGAGGAGTTGAGACCCATGCGCTTGTCTCCGTATCGCGTTGCCGTGACCTCGGCGTGCTTCACGCTAGCCGCTGCATTTGCCGGTTGCGGCCAGCCGGCCAGCGCACCGCCGGCAGCAGCACCGGCACCCGCAGCTGCGCCCGCGGCGTCCGCCGAATCACAGATTGAACGCGGTCACCGTCTCATCATCGGTGGCGGCTGCCACGATTGCCACACGCCGAAGAAGATTGGGCCAAACGGTCCCGAGGCCGACATGGACCGCATGTTGTCGGGCCACCCCGAGAGCGAGGGGGTACCGCAGCCCTTCAAGCCGATCAAGGGCAGCCCGTATGTGATTCACATCAACGGTCACCTGACAGCGTGGAGCGGCGACTGGGGCGTGTCGTTTGCGGCGAACCTGACGCCGGATCAGAACACCGGCCTTGGCATCTGGACCGAGGACATGTTCGTCGAAGCGCTCCAAAAGGGAAAACATATGGGCAAAGGGCGTGGGATTCTGCCGCCGATGCCGTGGAACTGGTACGGACAGCTTCCAGCTGATGACTTGAAGGCGATGTTCGCGTATCTGAGATCGATTCCGGCTATATCCAATCGCGTGCCCGTTCCGCTCGGGCCTGATGGCAAGCCGATCGAGGCGCCGTAGCAGCTGGTTGGTGGATAGTGGTTGGTGGATGGTGGAGGACTTGAACCTCGAAGGCTTCCACTAACCACCCACCACTATTCACGATCCACCATCCACGATTCAGTCAGATGCATTTTTTTGGCTCCTTCGATCCCGCCAGTCTGGGCCCCCACCCGGTATTCGAGGGGCACAGTGAGGGCTATGCCCACAAGTCGCTCGTCCATCGCGCTGAGGGCTCGGTCCTCACCGGGCTGAGCATCAACCAGCTCGCACCGGGGGGGCGAATCGATCCGCACCTCCATTCGTTTGAAGAGAGCTTCTACGTGTTGAGCGGAGAAGCCGTCGTCGTCATCAACGGTTCCAGTTATCACGTCGGCGCGGGCGACTACGCCGCGGTGAAAGTCGGATCACCGCACGCGTGGAAGCAGATCGGATCGGCTCCTGTCCGGTGGCTGCAGATGGCGGCACCGCAGCCGAAGTCCGTCGGTGCCGAACGCGACACGTTCTTTCTGAAGGATCGCTCGCTCCCTTCGTCGGCGCCGCGGCTCGACCTCCAGGACCTGAAGGGGAATCTGCTCGGCCATTTCGACGCCAGTCAGGTCCCGCCGCTGGCGCAGCGACCGGCATCGCTGACCGGCCTCGAAGGCGTGTTCCTCAAGTGGCTCATCGACGAAGACTTCGGTGCCCGGCATCATCGGTTGCTCTTCATCGAGTACCAGCCGGGCGTTCGACTCGGACTGCACGACCATACGTTCGAGGAGTCGTACTTCATCCTCAGCGGAGAGGTGGAAGGTACGATGGACGGCAAGACCTACGTGGGCAAGCCGGGCGACGTCTTCTGGACAGGTGTTGGCTGTGTGCACGGGTTCGCCAATGTGGGCACGCAGCCGGTGACCTGGCTCGAGACGTTCGCGCCGCAGCCGCCGAAAGAGAACGTGTTCCGGTTCATGGCGGAGTGGGAGAAACGCGGCAAGGAGTTGGAGGGATAGATCATGGCGGCTCAGACATCACCGCGCACGCGTCCCTACACCGGGGCCGAGTACCTCGAGAGCCTCAGAGACGGCAGGGAGATCTGGATCTACGGCGAGCGCGTCAAGGACGTCACGACGCACCCGGCCTTTCGCAACACGGCACGCATGATTGCGCGTCTGTATGACGCCCTCCACGATCCTGCGCGGCAGGCCGTGCTCACGACGCCCACCGACACGGGCACCGGAGGGTTCACTCATAAGTTTTACAAAGCGTCGCGCAACGCGGAGGAACTCGTCGGCGCGCGTGACGCGATCGCTGAGTGGGCGCGTGTGAGCTACGGATGGATCGGTCGCAGCCCCGACTACAAAGCGGCCTTCCTCGCAACGCTTGGAGCGAACGCGGCCTACTACGCGCCGTACGACGAGAACGCACGGCGCTGGTACAAGAAGGTCAACGACGAGGTTTCCTTCGTCAACCACGCGATCGTGAACCCGCCGGTCGATCGTGATAAGCCGCTCGACGAAGTGAAGGACGTGTACATGCACGTCGAGGAAGAGACCGACGCCGGCTTAGTCGTCAGCGGTGCGAAAGTCGTTGCGACAACCTCCTCGCTCACGCACTTCAACTTCATCGCCAACAACGGTGCGCTCCCGATCAAGACGAAGCCGTTTGCATTCGTCTGCATGGTGCCGACCGATGCCAAGGGTGTGAAGCTGCTCTGCCGGCCGTCCTACGAGATGACGGCGGCGGTGATGGGCACGCCGTTCGACTACCCGCTCTCGAGCCGGATGGACGAGAACGACTCGATTCTCATCTTCGACAAGGTGCTCGTGCCGTGGGAGAACGTCTTCGCGTACGGCGACATCGAGAAGGTCAATAACTTCTTTCCGCGCTCGGGATTCCTGCCACGGTTCATGTTCCAGGGGTGCACGCGCCTGGCCGTGAAGATGGACTTCCTTGCCGGCCTTCTACTCAAGGCAGTCGAGGCGACCGGGGCAAAGGACTTCCGCGGCGTACAGGCACAGGTCGGTGAAGTGCTCGCCTGGCGCAATCTGTTCTGGGGGCTCACAGACGCGATGGCGCGGACGACGACGCCCTGGACCGAAGGATACGTGTTGCCGAATCTCGACTACGGCCTGGCGTATCGCGTGATGGCGAGCATCGCGTATCCGAAGATCAAGGAGATCATCGAGAACTCGCTCGCCAGCGCGCTGATCTATCTGCCGTCGAGCGCGCTCGACTTCAAGGTGCCGGAACTGCGGCCGTATCTCGATCAGTTCGTGCGCGGGTCCAACGGCTACTCGGCCGAGGATCGCGTCAAACTGATGAAGCTGATGTGGGACGCCATCGGCAGCGAGTTCGGCGGCCGCCACGAGCTCTACGAACGGAACTACTTCGGCAACCACGAGAGCATCAGGTTCGAGACGCTTCTCGTGGCGGACGTGACCGGTGCGACGAAGCGCTACAAGGGCTTTGCCGAGCAGTGCATGTCCGAGTACAACCTCGATGGGTGGACGGCGCCGGACCTCGTGAAGTCCGACGACGTGAGCGCGATCATCAAGAAGATCGGGACTCAGGCCTAGCGTCCGGCTTCCCCGCCTGAGCGGAGTCGAAGGCAGCCGGACTGGATGACATGTCGATAGACCCGAGGACCTTTCGTCAGACCGTCGGCCAGTTCGTAACAGGCGTGACGGTTATCGCGATGGAGGTCGACGGGTCTATTCGCGCGCTGACGGCCAACTCGTTTACCTCGCTCTCGCTCAACCCGCCGCTCGTCCTCTTCTGCCTGGGCAAGGGCACGAAGGCGGGGCAGCTCATTCACGACGTCGTCGAGTTCTCCGTCAACATTCTCAGCCAGGAACAGCAGACGCTGTCGTCGTACTTCGCTGGTGCGTGGAAAGAAGAGACGCCGCCTCCATTTTCGTTCACTCGCGCGGAAGGCGGGCCACGACTCGATGGCTCTGTTGCGGCGCTCGGGTGCGAAGTCAACGCGGTTCACGAAGGCGGCGATCACTGGATCGTGGTCGGGCAGGTTGTGTCGATTTACCGCAGCGAGCTGCCGCGTGAGCCGCTGGTGTTCTTCGGCGGCCGCTACTCTGCGCTTGCCGGCGAAGACGACTCGGCTGAAGAAGCGGGCCTGCTGATCTCGTGGACTGAGCCTGGGAAGTAATCACCGGTCAAAGGGCAAAGGTCAAAGGTCAAGTACAGGGTCAAAATCATGCTCGAAGGTGTAGATCGCCTCATTGATCTCGTCGGTACGCGATCGTCCGGCTTGATCGGCGCGACGGATGCGCAGGTTGCCGAATGGACAGGCCGCTGTGATGGCGATGCGCTGGCGCGGACCGACGGTCACTTCGCGGCAGTCGGCCGCGACGGCAAGACCGTGCGCCTGGCGCGCACCATCGGTATTCCGCTGCGCTACTTCGTCGCGAAGATGTACCACGGCCCGTTCCTCGTGGTGTCCGACCGCATGGATCGGATCTTTTCGTGGTGCCAGGAGCAGCGGATCGCCTGGCAGTTCGAACCGGCGTACACGCGCATGGTTCCGGCACACTACCTCGTCGAGCTCGATCAGGTTGGTTGTCCCGATCCCGCGCCGAGGTATCAGCGGTTCTTCGATCCCCCGGTCGGACGCGGTTCAACTGATGTCCACGACCTGGGCTCGACGTACATCACCGCCGCGTCGCGCGCCCTAAAGGATTGGATTGGTCGCGTCCCCGCGGACGAGCCAATCGCCGTCGCCTTTTCAGGGGGGATCGACAGCACCGCGACGCTGTTGCTGGCTCGGCACGCTTGCGCGGAGCTTGGCCGCCATCCGGATCAAGTCAGGGCGTTCACACTGGACTTCGGCGGCGGAGAAGACGCGACGCAGGCCGAGCGTGCGGCGCGCGAGCTCGGGCTCGAGACGAGTTGGGAGCGAGTCGACGTCAGCTCGAACGCCTACGATCTCGAAGCGGCGATTCGCCTCCTGGAGGACTACCAGCCGCTCGACGTCGAGTGTGCGGCGACATCGCTCTGCCTCCTTCAGGAAGTTCGTCGCCGGCATCCAGGACTCAGGTATCTGCTCGACGGCGACGGCGGCGACGAGAATCTGAAGTCGTATCCGCTCGAGGACTCCGACCTGACGCTGTCCAGCGTGCTGCGCAATCCGCTGCTGTACCAGGAGGGCTGGGGCGTCGATGCCATCAAGCACAGCCTCGCGTACTCCGGCGGGCTGTCACGCAGCTACGTGCGCACGTTCGCGCCGGCCGCGGCGCTTGGTTTCGAGGCGTTCTCGCCGTTCACGGTCCGATCGGTGATCGCATCCGCCGTCGCGATTCCATTCGAGCAGGTACTTGATGGACGAGCGGAGCGTCTCCACACTCTCAAGCGCGATGTCGTCGTCGCCGGCATCAAAGCCGTGACGGGGATCGACATGCCGGCCAACCCGAAGCGGCGTTTCCAGGACGGCGCGGTCGCTTCGCCTCGGACCCGAGTAAGCAAAGCGTGGTGCCGTCGGACGTTCAGCCGCATCTGGCAGGAGCGATTGAAGGAAGCGGAGGCTCTCGAGCGGAGATCGGGCAATGAAGTCTCTGTTGCTGCACGATGAGTTCGTCGTCCAGCACAGAGCAGCGAAGCCGATCCTCGATCCACGTCGCGCCTACGCCGCCATCTGGGA
>Ga0070674_100002034_pt1 | contig 11080 bp, 12 predicted proteins | sample KBSM33metaG_FD_65344 | JGI IMG/M metagenome (GOLD analysis project Ga0070674, IMG submission 65344) | Miscanthus rhizosphere microbial communities from Kellogg Biological Station, Michigan, USA - KBS M3-3 metaG | ecosystem: Host-associated > Plants > Roots > Rhizosphere > Soil ...
CCCGACGGCGCCACCACGTAGTCGAAGCCCTCGAACGCGGCGACCACCTGGCGCGCGATCGCCAGCGCGCTTTCCTTGTCGCCGGAATTGTAGCCCGGCTGGCCGCAGCAGGTCTGCGCCTCCGGCACCACGACGGTATAGGGCCCGCTGCGCTCGATCAGCGCGATGGCGGCAAAGCCCACCGTCGGCCGATAGAGATCGACCAGGCAGGTGACGAACAGCCCGACTTGCTGACGCGGCCCGCTGCTCATGAGCCCGCCTGCTGGCTGAGCCAGCGTTCGCCCACCGCGCGCGGCACGATCACCCAGTAGGTGCCTTGCTGCCTCATCGGACCTGCCATCGCCTCCGCCTGATCCCCCGCGCCCCAGAACAGGTCGATGCGCCCGGGGCCCTTGATCGCGCTGCCTTTATCCTGCGCCACCACCAGCCGCCGCAAGGGCGCATTTGTCTGAGGCTCGGTAGTGTCCAGCCAGACCGGCAACCCTAAGGCCACGAACGCCGGATCGACCGCGATCGAGCGGCCCGGCGTCAGGGGCACGCTGAAGGCCCCGACCGGCCCGACATTCGGATCGGCCGCTGCTTCCTTGAAGAACACATAGCGCGGGTTGCGGTGCAGCCAGCTGTCGATCTCGTCCGGATGCGCGTTGAGATAGGCGCGGATGGTCTGCAGCGAGGCTTCTTCCTTGGTCATGATCCCGGCATCGACCATCGCCTTGCCGATCGAGGCATATTCGCGCTCGTTGGTGCCGGCGAAGCCGACGCGCACCACCTCGCCGCTGTCCAGCCGCACCCGACCGGAGCCTTGCACATGCAGGAAGAACGCCTCGACCCGGTCATTGACCCACAACAGCTCCAGCCCCTGCCCGGCGAGCGCACCGCCATCGATCTCGGCGCGATCGAACGCGGTCGGGTTCGGCGGCAGGCGATAGAGCGGATAGGGATGTGCCGCATCCTGGACACGGCTGCCCTTGAGCTCCGGCTCATAATATCCGGTGACCAGCGCGTTGCTGCCGGCGCCGGGATCGAGCGCGATGAAATGCGCTTCCATGGTCTGCCGCAGCGCCACGTTGGTGTCAGAGACCAACGCCGCTTTCAGTCCGTTGATCGCATCGCACCCTTCGCGCCACGCCGTCGGCGGCGCGCCGATGCCGAGCGCCTGGTCGGACGACAACCGCTCGATCACACCGCAGCTTTCCAGCAGCGCCGGATAGGCCTGGAAGCTCAGATCCTCGCTCCACCCCGGCAGCGACGAGAGCGCGCGCAGATGCGGCGGCGACGGCGGCTCGGTCGAAGAGCAGGCAGCGAGCGCCATGAGTGCCGCCAGGACCAAGCCGAGAGCTGCCGTCCGGGATGACGAACGAGAGGACTGATTCGCAAATGAAAATCCCATCCGCCACCCATGCCATGAGTGCGCGGGGATTGCCAACACGCTTTGCGCTTATTCGGGGTGGTCGGTGGCGGTGAGGGCCCAGTTCGGGTCGCGCGACTTGACCTGGCGCGCGAAGGTCCAGACGTCCGTGATGTTGGCGACCTCGGAGGGATCGCCGTCGATGATGCGGCCTTCCTGGTCCTTGGTGACGTTGATCTGCTGCGAAACGAACTTGACCGTCACCTGCGCTTCGTCGCCCTTGAGAGCCGCTCCGACGATGTCGGCGGAGAGGATGCCGACCAGCGTGGTCTCATGGCGCTGCCGGTCGCGGTTGCGTTCCTCGATCGCGCCGGCAAAGTTGCCGAATACTTGGTCGGCGAGCAGCGGGCGCAGTGCCTTGGTGTCGCCCTGCGCAAATGCGCCCACGATCATGTCGAATGCAACGCGTGCGCCGGCGACGAAGTCGACCGGATCGAACTTGGAATCGACGCTGCGGATCTCTTCCAGGCCGCGCCGCACGTCGCCGGCGACACCGGCGATCGCGGCTTCCAGCTTGCGCCGGTCGCGGTCGACCCGCTCCGGCCGCGCCGCCGGCTCGGGCAGGCGGCGGACGTTGCCCTCGCGGTCGGCCACCGTGGCCGGCGCCTCGGGCTCCTTGGTGCGGAACGGATCGAACGGCTTCTCGTGGCCGGTGCGGCGGCCCAGCACGCTGTACAATCGCCAGCCCAGGAATCCGGCAACAACGGCGAAAAACAGAATTTCGAAAAACACGTTATCCGGCCTGTGACAATGTTCTGAGGTCCCTGGCCCATCGTCCCCCTGACCAAACGAAGCAATTGACCAACAAACCGGGGGCTTTGGACCGATCGCCGTTGCGGTGGCGACCCATCCCTCTTAGATAGGCAATTGGCAGGTCAAGAGCAAGCTTGGCCCGGGATAGGTTGCCCAAACAACTGGTAAACATGCTGCGACTGATCGGATTCATTGCTGTCGCCCTGCCGTTCCTGGAAATCGCGGGATTCGTGTGGCTGGGCGCCAAGCTGGGCGTGTTCCTGACCTTGGTCTGGGTGATCGCGGCGATGTTGGCCGGGCTCGCGCTGCTGCGCCATACCGGGCTGCAGGCGGTCGGGCGCCTGCGCGCCGCTTTGGCCGAAGGCAAGGAGCCGGGCCATTCCCTGATCGATGCCGCCTGCTTTGCCGCCGCCGCCATCCTGCTCATCATTCCTGGCTTCGTTTCGGATGTGCTGGCCCTGATCCTGCTGCTGCCGGCGACGCGCCATTGGCTGCTGCGGCGCACTGCCGCGCATTTCGAGACGCGGGTCTATCGCAGCACGGGCACTCTTCACGGCGAATTTACCGTGGTGCCGGAAACTGACAGCGATCCGGCGCAGCCTGAGAGCAAGGCGCCGCCGCGCATCAAGGACGACCGGAAGATAATCGATGTCGACTGACTTGGTTCCATGATCCTCATCCGCCACGGCCAATCCGAGTTCAACGTCCATTTCAGCCGCACCGGCATCGATCCCGGCATCGTCGACCCGCATCTGACGGCGACCGGCCGCGAGCAGGTGCGCCAAGCCGCCGAGGCGATCCAGCGCGCCGGGCGCCCGATCGCGCGCGTGCTGACCAGCCCCTATACCCGCGCGCTGCAGACCGCCGAGATCGTCGCCGATCTGCTCAAAGTGCCGGTCGATGTCGAGCCGCTGGTGCGCGAGCATGCCAAGTTCCAGTGCGATGTCGGCACCTGCCGCTCGGCTCTGAGCCAGAGCTGGCCCGCGCTCAAGTTCGATCACCTGGAGGAGACCTGGTGGCCGGCCCTGGACGAGACCGAGGCCGACGTCTTCCGCCGCGCCCGCTCGTTCCGGGAGCGCGCCGCCGCCTGGGGCGACTGGCGCGAGGTCGCGGTGGTCAGCCACTGGGGCTTCCTGCTGCGCCTGACCGGCCGCTCGCTCGCCAACGCCGAGCACCTGCCGTTCGACCCGACGGTGTGATTGCCGGCGCTACGGCACCGGGATGGTCCACACCTTGTGCAGCTCCTCGATCTCCCGCACCAGCTCGGGCGACAGCTTGAGGTCGATGCTGGCGATGTTGCTCTTCAGCTGGTCGAGGGTGGTGGCGCCGATGATGTTGGCGGTCGTGAAGTCCCGCCCGTTGATCCAGGCCAGGGCCATCTGCGCCGGGTCCAGCCCGTGCTTGCGGGCAAGGCCGACATAGGCCGCGGTCGCCTCCTGGGCGCGCGGGGCCATGTAGCGCGGGAAGTTGGGGAACACCGTCATGCGCGCGCCGGCCGGCTTGGCGCCGCCCAGGTATTTGCCGGAGAGCGTGCCCATCGCCAGCGGCGAGAAGGCCAATAGCCCAATCTGTTCGCGGATCGCCACCTCCGCCAGGCCGACCTCGAACATCCGGTTCAGCAGGTGATAGCAGTTCTGGATCGAGACCATGCGCGGCCCGGCGCCCTGCTCGGCGGCGGCAAGCCAGCGCATGGTGCCCCAGGCGGTCTCGTTGCTGAGGCCGACATGGCGGATCTTGCCCGCCTTTACCGCCTCGCCCAGCGCGCCCAGCACCTCCGCGAACGGGGTGAAGGTCTGCTCCGGATGGTGCTGGTACATCAGCCGCCCGAAGGCGTTCACCGTGCGCTCCGGCCAGTGCAGCTGGTAGAGGTCGATATAGTCGGTGCGCAGCCGCTGCAGGCTGTCGTCGATTGCCGCCACGATGTTGCGCCGATCGAACTTGTTGTCGCCGCCACGCACGCTTTTGAAGCGCTGGTCGGGCCCGACGATCTTGGTAGCCAGGATCACCTTGTCGCGCTGCTTGCGGCTGGCGAACCAGCTGCCGACGATCCGCTCGGTGTTGCCGAAGCGCTCCTCGGTCGGCGGCACCGGATACATCTCCGCGGTGTCCCAGAAGTTCACGCCATGTTCCAGCGCGTAATCCATCTGGGCGTGGCCGTCGGCTTCGCTGTTCTGTTGCCCCCAGGTCATAGTGCCCAGGCAGATTGCGCTGACCTTGATATCAGTTCGTCCTAAACGTCTGTATTCCATGGGTTTTCCGATTAACGATCGAGCCTGTGATTTTCGGGCTGCCGGTGACGCGGGTCACAGCGTTATTGCCCCGCTATCGCCATCTTTAGCACATCAAAAAGCCGAAGGGGCCTCCTAGACAGGGGCGATGAGAATGACCAAGACCATCTTCCATATCCAGTCGATGCCGCGCCCGGTGGCGCGCTCGCTCGCGCTCGCAGCGCTGCTGGTCATTCTGGTCCTCTCCGTCGGCGGCGCATTGGCCGAGCGCCTGGAGCAGCGTGCGTCGCAAGACCGCCTCAGCATCGGCGACGTCGCCGATCAGAGCTGAACGCAGCGGCGTTTCGATCACCGCGATTGCGATTGTCGCGCGCGCTGTGTCGGACGCGCATCACTCCATTCGTCCTAAGACAAATGCAATTGTGATTCAGCGCACGCTCGTGTGCGTTTCGCCGAACATTTCTGCCTGCATTAACGACTGCTCAAACATGCTCGTCGATGATAGCGATCAACCGGACGAACCCGCATCAACACGCGTTGAACACCATGAAGAAGCCGCTCACCGCCATCTCCATCCTGGTCATCGCAGCCTTCACCGTCGGTGTCGCCGTGGCCCAGCGCATGGAACACCGTGCCCAGCAGGACCGCATCTCCTTCGGCTCCGCCACCGAGCAAGCCGCGCAGTAACTGCGCACAGCTTTCGTAAAATTTGATCGAATGGAGTGCGCGGTAACTTTCCGCGCGCGCCTTCGATCAATGGTCGTGCTTGGCACGACCATCCACGAGTTTGCCTGACCGGAACAGAGCAATGCCCACCGAAACTCGTGGATGGTCGGACCAAGTCCGACCATGACGGAGTGTGGGAAGGAACCGCTTAGGTCAGCCCTTAAGCCGGCTCCACGAACAGCGCGAGCACGCCGGTATGCCCATAGAGCCGCTTGTGGCTGATCTCGCCGTTGGCGAAGAAGCCCGCCAGTGGGATGTCGCCGAGGTGGTCCCGCAGGATCGCCATTTCCGTGCCGGCGTCGCCGAACAGGTTGTGCCCGCGCGACAGGCAGGAGAAATAGAGCCCGCCCTGGATCGGCCGGGTGATGCGCTTTTTCAGGCGCTCCAGCATCTGCACCAGGTCGGCGTTGGCGGTCGAGCGGTCGCGCTTGGTGAACATGATGCCGTCGCCGGATTCGATCTGGTCGCCGATCGCGATCCAGCCCTTGTTGGGGTCGATCCCCATCAGGTTACGCACTAGGTAGTCGCCGGTGTCCGAGCCGCCCACCGGCAGCGCCGCATAGATGAAGTTGGCGCAGCGCTCCAGGTTGCGCGCCAGCATTTCACCGATCTCTTCCTTGAACACGTCGAGCGCCGGCCGCCCGTCGATCTCCATCACCACGTTCTTCTGCGCGGTGGTGGCGACATGCGCCGGGCCGATCGGCGCGCAGCCTTGGGAGAGCCCCGCGACCAGGTTGACGGAGGAGCCGATCCAGGCGCCCGAAGCGCCGCCCTCGCTGGCCTCGCCCGCGATCTGCACCATCGGCCCGCGCGAAGAGGCAAGGCCGCCCACCAGATAAGCCCCGCTCGCCTCCGCCAGCCGGTCCAGCATCAGCGGCAGGCGCTGCGCGCGCGGGTCGGCATGCACGATCGCGACATTGGGGCGCTGGGCCTCGAACCACTCGCTGCCGGCGCCGGCCGCATCGTCGCCGCGGCCAGGGAACACCCGGAAGGAATCGTCCGGCAGATCGGCGATCAGCGCGCTCACCGCCGGCTGGTCGTAATATTCGCTGCTGCCGTTGGCCGAGGCGCCGAGGATGCCCATGCCGGTCGCGCCGATCCAATGCTCGACGCCGGTCTCCTTGCGCAAGCGGTCCAGGATCTCGCTAGCCTGTTCCGCGATCACGTCTGTCACATAGAGGAAGCCCAAGGGATTCGTACGGGGAGGGTTGGTCTTGCGCGGGCTTGCCTGCGGCGCCCGCATCAGTTCCGAAAGGCAGGCATCGACTGCCTCGCGCCAATCGGCGCCCGCCGCATGGCCCGCACGGAAGCGCGTCATGACGCGGTCTCTCCCCGCGCGCGCAGGCGCGCAATGAACAGGAGCGGGGTTCGCAAGCTACCAGCCATCTGGAACAGGTCCATCATGATGCACCTTCGACGTGGTCGATCGCCTGCGTCACATAGGGCAGCAGATTGCGCACGATGATCGCCACACCATTGCCATTGGGATGAATTCCATCCGCCTGATTCAAGTCTGAATCCTGCACTACATCCTGTAGCAGAAACGGCATGAACAGAAGATTATGCGCCTTCGCCAGGTCTGGATAGATGGCATCGAACGCGGCCTTGTACTCGGCCCCGAGGTTGGGCGGGGACAGCATGCCCGCGAGCACGATCTCCACGCCCGCGGCCTTGGTCTTCTGGATGATGGCCTCCAGGTTGGCGCGGGTGATCTTGGGGTCCAGCCCCCGCAACATGTCGTTGGCGCCGAGTGCCAGGATCATGATCTGGGGCTTATCGGCCAGGGCCCAGTCGAGCCGGGTGACGCCGTCCACCGACGTATCACCGGAAACACCACCATTGATCATGATGACCGGGCGACCCATCTTGTTGAGGGCGTCTGCCAGCCGGGTGGGCAGCGTATCCTGTTCCGCAAGGCCGTAACCAGCCGTGATGGAATCGCCGTAGGCCAGGATGCGGACCGGCTCGGCAGCGTGGACCGGTGCTGGGGCGCCGAGAAGTACCATCAGCGCGGCGATGCGAAAGGTGAGACGCGTGAACGACGGCAGTATTGAACGCATGAGCCCGGCCATTCCGGCGATCCATCTGGAAAACGTGCATCTGACACTGGCGAGCGAAGCCGGGCGCGTCAACATCCTCAAGGACATCCACCTTCACATCGACGTGGGCGAGACAGTAAGTCTGGTCGGGCCATCGGGTTCCGGCAAGACCTCGCTGCTGCTGCTGATCGCGGGGCTGGAACAGGCGACCGGGGGCCGCATCGCGCTCTCCGGCCGCGACATCACCAGGATGTCGGAGGACGAGCTCGCCTTGTTGCGGCGCGACCAGGTCGGCATCGTGTTCCAGAGCTTCCACCTCATCCCGACCATGAGCGCGCTGGAGAACGTCGCGGTGCCGCTCGAGTTGTCAGGCGCGGAAGATGCATTCCAGCGCGCCGAATCCGCGCTCACCGCCGTCGGCCTCGGCCATCGTTTGACGCACTATCCATCGCAGCTATCGGGCGGCGAGCAGCAGCGCGTGGCGCTGGCGCGCGCGCTCGCGCCGCGGCCGAAAATCCTGCTGGCCGACGAGCCCACAGGCAACCTCGACATCGACACCGGCGCCAAGATCGTCGATCTGATGTTCGAGCGCGCCCACGCCATCGGCGCGACGCTGCTGCTCATCACCCACGACCCCAGCCTCGCCGCCCGCTGCCGCCGCCAACTCCACATGGCCGACGGCCACATCGTCCGGGACAGCGCCCGGGTCGCGGCGTGATGCAGATAGCGACACAAGCAGACCTCTCTTCCCCCCTTGTGGGGGAAGGATGGGAAGCCTTAGCGAACGCAGTGAGCTTAGGCGTAGCTGGATGGGGGGTGCCGCCGCACGAAAGCATGAAGTGGTGCACCAGCAATTCCCGTCACCCACGCGCTCTTCGGTGTCAGACGCTTCATAACTCCTCTTCTGCTCTCGTGCGGCGGCACCCCCCATCCCAACCTTCCCCCACAAGGGGGGAAGGGGCGCACCGAGTGCGGGTCGGCGCATGAGCACCCTCTTCCTCCCCGTCCGCTTCGCCCGGCGCGAACTGCGCGCCGGTACCCACGGATTCCGCCTGTTCATCGCGTGCCTGATCCTCGGCGTCGCGGCGATCGCCGGCATTGGCTCCATCAGCGCCGCTGCGATCTCCGGCATCGCGGCCAATGCCAAGGCGATCCTCGGCGGCGACATGGAGGTGCGGCTGACGCACCGTGCCGCGACACCCGAAGAGCTCGCCGCTATCCAGCGCGACGGCGAGATCTCGCACGTGGTCGAGATGCGCGCGATGGCCAAGCCCACCACCGACGGCGCCCTGCCGGTGCTGGTCGAGCTGAAGGGCGCCGACCAGGTCTACCCGCTCTATGGCGCGCTCAGCCTCAGCGAGCAGAAGCCGTTGGCCGAGCTGCTGGCCAAGCAACCCGACGGCAGCTACGGCGCGCTGGCGCATCGCGTGCTGCTGCAGCGCGCCGGCCTCAAGGTCGGCGACCGCCTGATCGTCGGCAATGCGCAATTCGTCATCACCGCCGCGATCGAGCGCGAGCCCGATTCCACCACCCAGGTCTTCGCGCTTGGCCCGCGCCTGTTGATGTCGCAGGAGGCGCTGGATGCCACCGGCCTGGTGCAGCCGGGCAGCCTGGTCTACCACTCGTATCGCATCAAGATGGCACCAAACGCCGATCGCGCCGCCGCGGCGGCCGCGCTCAACGCCGCGTTCCCCAACGCCGGCTGGCGCATCCGCCAGCTCGAGGATGCCGGCCAGCGCACCCGCGATTTCCTCGAGAACACCCGCGCCTATCTCGACCTCATCGGCCTCAGCGCGCTGCTGATCGGCGGACTCGGCATCGCCAATGCGGTGCGCGCGCACCTGGAAGGCAAGGCGCGCGTGATCGCCATGCTGAAATGCATCGGTGCGACCGCGGGCCAGATCGCCGCCACCAACCTCATCACCATCGGCGTGATGGCGGCCATCAGCATCGTCGTTGCGCTCGCCGTCGGCGCCACCTTCCCGTTCCTGTTCAAGGCCTCGCTGGCGCAGGTCGACGTCGATCTGCAGACCGGCATCTATGCCGAGCCCTTGCTGCGCGCCGCCGCCTTCGGTGCGCTGACCGCCTTCGCCTTCTCGCTGCCCTCGCTGCTGCGCGCGCGCCGCACCAAGCCGGCGCAGCTGTTCCGCGCCGCCGCGATCGAGCTCGGCACCGTCGGCCGCAAGGACATCATCGCCGTCGGTCTCGCCGGCCTTGCTTTCGTCGCGCTGGTGACCGCGACCGCCGAGAACCGGGTGCTGGCTGCCGGCTTCACCGCCGCCGCGGTCGCAACACTGCTGGCGTTCCGCGGTCTCGCCGCCCTGATCCAGGCCGCCGCCCATCGCGGGCAGCGCCGCCTGAAGCCGGGACACAACGCGCGCGCCCTGCGCTTCGCGCTCGCGACCCTGGGCCGCCGCTCGGCGCCGGTCGCCAGCATCGTGCTGTCCATCGGCCTCGGCCTCACCGTGCTGATCGCGGTGGCGCTGATCCAGGGCAGCATCCTCACCGACTTCGCGCGCTCGATGCCGGCGCGCGCCCCCAGCTTCTATTTCATCGACATCCAGCCCGACCAGGTCGCCGCGCTGCAATCGACCGTGATGGCTACGCCCGGCGCCAGCGACTACCAGCGCGTCCCGATGCTGCGCGGCCGCATCGTGCGTATGAACGACGTGCCGGCGGAAAAGATCGTGCCGCCCAAGGACCACGAATGGGTGCTGCGCGGCGATCGCGGCCTGACCTGGTCGGCAACCCCGCCGGACAACGGGCAGATCGTCGCCGGCGACTGGTGGCCCGCGGACTACAAGGGCGATCCGCTGATCTCGCTCGACCAGGGGACAGCCGACGCGTTCGGTCTCAAGCTCGGCGACACCATTACCGTCAACCTGCTGGGCCGCGAGGTCACCGGCAGGATCGCCAACCTGCGCGCGGTCGACTGGTCGTCCTTCGGGATCAACTTCGTGATGGTGTTCTCGCCCGGGCTGATGGAATCAGCGCCGCAGACCAGCATCGCGACCGTGCGCGTGCCGGCGGACGAGGAAGGCGGCCTGATGAACCGGGTCGCCGCCAAATACCCCAACATCTCCGCGATCCGGGTCAAGGACGCGCTGGCGACCGCGCTCGACCTGTTGACCCAGGTCGGCGGCGCGATCCGCGGCACCGCGCTGGCCACCCTCGGCGCCGGCATCCTGGTGCTGGCGGGCGCGGTGGCGGCCGGCCGCGAGAAGCGGATCTACGAAGCCGTGCTGCTCAAGATGCTGGGCGGCCGGCGGCGCGACATCGCCTTCGGCTATCTCTGGGAGTTCTCGCTGCTGGCGCTGGTCAGCGGCGCGCTCGCCGTCATCCTCGGCAGCTTCGGCGCCTGGCTGTTCCTGAAGCTCAACCTGGAGACCCAGCTGGTCGTCGCCCCTTCGGTGGTGGCGGGCGTCCTGGCGCTGGCGCTTGCCCTCGCCCTGGTGCTCGGCTTCTGGGGCTCCTGGCGCGCCCTGGGTGCCAAGGCCGCGCCCTTCCTGCGCAACGAATAACCGGCCCAAATAGGGCTCATCAGCACCCGAAATACGTGAAATAGGAATCGCTATCCTATCCCGACCTGATAGAATCGCCCTCGCGACCGACGGACCTGTGGGGACGGGTCTTCTTGGGCAGGAGTGAGGGCCGGGCGCATGTACGTTTTGCCGTCGGAGGCATCCGAGGCGGAATTCCGCGAGTTGTTGTCCTACTGGCAGTCGAAGCTGGCGCCGGGCCGCTTGCCCGGCCGGCAGCATATCGACCCGACCGAATTGCAGCCGCGCCACCTGTCGCAGCTGCTGCTCCTGGATGTGGTGGAGGCCGCGCCGCCGAAGCTGCGCCGCCGCTATCGCTTCCGCGTCGCCGGCACCGGATTCTCAGCGATCGCCGGCCGCGACGTGACCGGCCATTACTACGACGAG